>SXGU01491163.1_pt1 | contig 39515 bp, 43 predicted proteins | sample 3174531 | NCBI WGS metagenome assembly SXGU01 (sample SAMN11356863, study PRJNA531348) | freshwater metagenome | isolation source: freshwater sample F1-140 | place: China: Fuxian Lake, Yuxi | collected 2017-12-25 | reverse complement strand
GCATGGGCATCGCGATGTGTGTGGAAAGAGAGTAGTTCGTAGGTCGGAGTCCGTAGTTCGTAAAAGAAATAACACTGTACGCACTACTAATTACGGACTACGGACTACAGGCTACGAATTACGAAATCAAATAAACGGAGAACAAAAAATGACCAAAAGAATCGCACTAGTAACAGGTGGAACGCGCGGCATCGGTGCTGCTATTTCCATCGCGCTTAAAAAAGCTGGCTATAAAGTGGCCGCAACTTACGCTGGAAATGACGACGCAGCAAACGCTTTCCACAAAGAACATGGCATCGCCGTTTTCAAATGGGATGTGAGCGATTTTGACGCTTGCGCGGCGGGCGTAAAACAAGTTTCTGAACAGCTCGGCGGCGTGGTTGATGTGTTGGTGAACAATGCTGGCATCACTCGCGACGGCGCAATGCATAAAATGACGGGTGCGCAGTGGAACGGGGTAATCAACACCAACTTGAATTCCTGTTTCTATATGTCTCGCGCAGTGATTGATTCCATGCGTGATACAAAATTCGGTCGCATCATCAATATCAGCTCGATGAACGGTCAGCTCGGTCAGTTCGGGCAAACCAACTATTCAGCGGCAAAAGCTGGTATCTTTGGGCTTACTAAAGCTCTCGCACGCGAAGCTGCCAGCCGTGGCATCACTGTGAACGCCATTGCTCCGGGGTATATCGCCACCGACATGGTGAAAGCAGTTAAAGAAGAAGTCATGAAACAGATCGTTTCTGGTATTCCTGTTGGTCGCCTAGGTGAACCAGAGGAAATCGCCCGCGCCGTTGTGTTCCTTGCGGCGGATGATGCTGCTTTTATCACTGGCGAAACCATCTCTATCAATGGTGGTCAATACATGGAATAGTTGTCGGTTGTCAGCTATCGGGTATCAGTTGTGTGTTTTCTATCACTAAGCACAAAAGCTGCAACCGCAGCTGGAACTAGCAAAGCGCAGTAAGCGACTATTATCATAACTGGTTGGGTTGCCATTGCACCACGAATGCCGACCGCCGCAAACAACAAGGCTGCGCCTGTGATTGATGCGGCGGTTATCCGTTTCCATTGTCCGCGCCGATTGAATTCTCCAGAAAATAATATAGCAAGAGCTATGATAGTAAGAACTAGCGAATATAACGACCAGATTATTCGCTGATGCGCCTCTGCACGGCGTTTCAGGCTTTCTGCTTCGGAAATATCTTGGTTACTTGCGAGCAACTCTGGCAAAAATAGCTCCTGCATATCGACCTTGCGGTCGTTCATTGATTTAGTATAGAAACTTATATCAAGAGTGTAGCTTTCAAAATTTAGCAGCGACAAACGACCATCATTCATTTCTTGGCGATTGCCATTTTTCAATAAAAATCTTGGCCCTTGCGGTGTTTCTACCAGTCTTCCCGATTCCGCCATCATGGTCACAGATTTTGCTGCTTCCCGATTATCATGCACTAAAATTCCATGCAGATCGCCGCTATTATCGCGTTCGCGCACAAACACCGTCAGACCATCAACAGGGTTACTAAACACGCCTTCTTGTACCAGCAAAGAAACATAGTTATTGCGCAGCACGGACTGCATGTCTTTGAATTGTTTATAACTTATAGGTTGGATATACATGGCAATCAAATAGCCAAAAATAGTTACGGCTAGTGCCACGGTAATCGCTGGGCGGGCAAGTAACCAACGGCTAAGCCCCATAGATTGCATCACCACCAACTCGCTATCGCTAGAAAGCTTGTTATAGGTAAATAGCACCGCGCAAAACAGGGCAGGGGGTAAAATCATCAGCAGTAATGAAGGCACAAGCAGAACGGTTAAGTGCAGAAAAATAGAAATAGAAACGCCTTGATTAACGATAAACTCCACAAAGCGCAAAGCCTGCGCCAGCCAAACGATACTGGTTAGGCTGAAGGTGATAAGCAAGGTGGAATGAACCAGATGTTTTATGATGTATCTATTATAGTGGAGCATATTTGGATGACAGGATGAATTGAATAGATGAATAGATGAATAGAATATCATTGTATTATAATCTCGTCATCTTATAATCTCGTCATCTATTCATCTTCACAAAAAGGACAAAAAATGAAAATAAATTTTACTGAACTAACCACAGCTACTCCGTCTGATAAAGCTATCGTGTTTCTTGTTGGTGAGGATAAAAAGCTCTCAACTCGGGCAGCAGCTTTTGATAAAGCGTCGGGTGGCGCATTGTCCAAAGCTTTGGAAGTTAGTGGATTTTCTGGCAAGCGCGGGAAATATCAAAGCGTTATCTTGCCAAAATCGGCAAAGGCAGATTTTGCTATTCTCGCAGGTGTTGGCGACAAAAAAACTCTTGATGCTACTGCGCTGGAAAATATCGGCGGCGGCGTTGTGCCAGCGGTGAATGCGCTTCGTGCTAAATCGGTTACTGTGGTTTTGGAAGACTTAAAAATAACAGCTGTGAATGCTGTGGAAGCGGCAGCGCGGATTGCTCATGGCGCAAATCTCCGCAGCTATAATTTTGATAAATATTTCACCAAAAAAACCGCAGATGAAAAACCGACTCTGGAAAAATTCACGGTGGCAGTAGCAAATTCAAAAGCAGTGGCAAAGCCATATGCCGAGTTGGAGGCAATTGCGAATGGGGTTATTTTTACTCGCAATCTGGTTTCTGAGCCTGCGAATATCATCAACCCAGAAACTCTTGCTGAGCAATGCAAAACCTTAGAAAAACTTGGTATAGAAGTTGAAGTTTTGGGCGAAGAAGAAATGTACAAGCTTGGATTTGGTGCGCTGCTTGGCGTTGGGCAGGGGTCGGCGATTGAGTCGCAACTGGTGATTATGAAATGGAATGGGCTGGGTAAGGCTTCAAAAGCTGCGCCACTGGCTTTCGTGGGCAAGGGTGTTACTTTTGACACTGGTGGTATCAGCATCAAACCAGCAAATGGTATGGAAGAAATGAAGTGGGATATGGGTGGCGCTGGCGTAGTGATTGGGCTTATGAAGGCTCTTGCTGGGCGAAAAGCTAAGGTAAATGCTGTTGGCGTGGTTGGGCTGGTGGAAAATATGCCAAGTGGCAACGCGCAGCGACCGGGGGATGTGGTGAAATCCTATTCTGGGCAGACGATTGAAGTGCTGAACACTGACGCGGAAGGTCGCCTTGTGTTGGCGGACGCTTTATGGTACACGCAGAAACATTTCAAACCAAAATTTATCGTGGATTTAGCGACGCTTACAGGCGCGATTATCGTTGCGCTTGGCACAAGCCGCGCTGGGCTGTTTTCCAACGATGATAAGCTCGCCGAGCAAATCTTCAAAACTGGCTTGAAAGTTGGTGAAGAAGTTTGGCGTTTGCCGCTGGGTGAGGTTTATGACAAGCAAATCAACTCTGACATTGCTGACATGCAGAATATCGGCAAAGACCGCGAGGCTGGCTCAATCACCGCCGCGCAATTCCTCCAACGCTTTGTGAATGACACAACTTGGGCGCATCTGGACATTGCAGGTACGGCATGGAGCAAAAAAGACAACGACATCACCCCAAAAGGTGGAACGGGTTACGGCGTTCGCTTGCTTAATCAGTTAGTTGCCGATTATTATGAGTAATAAGTAATGACGGAATTTGAATGGGATGAGAGCAAAAATGCTGTCAATCAAAAGAAACATGGTATTTCTTTTGCCGTTGTGGTCGATTTGTTTGTGGCAGGAAAATATGTTGTAATTCCGTCGGATAGGTATGATGAAGAAAGGTTTAAGGCAGTCGGGATTTATGCTGGTGAAATTCTAACAGTTGTATTTACCTATAGAAATGCTACAATTCGCCTTATATCAGCAAGGAGGGCAAGTCGTGAAGAAAGAAAAGAATATAGTGCGTTATGCGCTAGATAACCTACCAAAGGTTACGGAAAAAGACATAAAAATGCTGAAATCTTCTAAGCGTAAGCCCATTAATTTTGATGATGTGCCAGAAATAACCACTGATTTATTCAAAAAAGCAGTTTCCATGCCTTCTGTTGCTGACCCTGCTTGGGCGCGGAAGATGGACGAGCTTACCAAAACACCTACTATATCATTGAGTGATGAGGTTTTTGCTTGGTTTAAGGCTCATTCAAAGAATTACGAAGCAAGTATAGACCATGTTCTGCGCCATTATATTTTATCGCATGAATTGCCAAGATAGTGGTTTCTGTGCAGGATAGTTGTCGCCTATATCTCATCAGTCCGCCAGCTATTGACCTTCCTGTTTTTGCAAAAAAGCTGGAAGAAGCGTTGTCGGGCGGCGTCGTTGGGGCGTTTCAGCTACGCCTAAAAAACACTTCGGACGAGGAAATTCTGCGGGCGGCGGAGGTTTTAATCCCTATTTGCCGCGCACGCGAAGTGGCGTTCATTATGAACGACCGTGCTGACCTCGCCAAAGCAAGTGGTGCTGACGGCGTGCATTTAGGGCAGGGGGATGACAGCGTGAAAGCCGCCCGCAAATTACTGGGCGACGATGCGGTAATCGGCGTTTCTTGCCATGATTCCAAGCATTTAGCGTTTGCGGCGGGTGAAGATGGGGCGGATTATGTGGCATTTGGGGCGTTTTACCCGACAACCAGCAAACGCCCTGAAGAACTAGCGAAATACGGAACGCCATCGCCTGAAATACTAAGCTGGTGGCAGGAATATATGCTCTTGCCCTGTGTGGCAATTGGTGGTATTAACCCGCAGAACTGCTTGCCACTGGTTGAATCTGGGGCGGATTTCATTGCCGTTATTCAAGCGGTGTGGAATCACCCTGAAGGCGCGAAGGTGGCAGTGAAAGAATTTAATGAAGCAATAAGAAAAGGACAAAAAAATGAAAATTGACGGCGGTGCTGTGCGTATGGGCATGGTGATTGAGTGGGAAGGTAAATTATGGCTGGTGGTGAAGCATGAAATACGCACACCAGGAAATTTGCGTTCGTTCAACCAAGTTGAGCTAAAAGACATTAAAACTGGCACGAAAAACACCCCGAGATTTTCGTCTTCGGAAAAAGTTGAGCGCGTGTCGCTGGAACAACGCAAGTCTAATTTTTTATTCGCTGATGGCGATGCGCTTACCTTCATGGATACTGAAAACTATGAACAATTCACCATCCAGCGCGATTTTCTCGGTGATGTTGCTGCATTCTTGCAGGACGGCATGACTGTGGATGTTGAGCTTTATGAAGGTACTCCGCTATCGGTAAAACTTCCGCAAAAAGTAACTGCGAAAATCGCCGAGGCTGACCCTGTGGTTAAGGGGCAGACGGTTTCTTCGTCTTATAAACCAGCTATTCTGGAAAATGGCGTGCGCGTTATGGTTCCTCCGTTTATCCCTGCTGGTGAAACCATCGTTGTTGACACCACCACCATGGAATATATTGAACGAGCGAAGGTGAGTTAATAAGGAATTGAAGAAATGAGGAATTGGAGAACAGAAGAAAAAAACCACAAAATATTCCTAAATTCATCAATTCTCCAGTTCTTCAATTCAAATTTACTAATACTTCAATAATCGAGTCCTTTTATGCAAACACCTCTACTTAATGTTATGACCGCTGCGGCTATTAAGGCTGGCAAGGGTTTAATGCGCGATTTTGGCGAGGTGGATGCTTTGCATATCTCGCGCAAGAGTGCTTCTAATTTTGTGACCAAGTCAGATGTCCGCACGGAAAAACTCTTGCAAAAAGAGCTTTCCATTGCCCGTCCTGCATTTGGTTTCTTGATGGAAGAGGGCGGCGAGGTAAAGGGCAAAGACGCTTCGCACCGCTGGATAATAGACCCGCTGGATGGCACGAGTAATTTTATCCACGCTGTGCCTTATTTTTGCATATCTATTGGGCTGGAAAAAACCTATCCAAATGGTGACAGCGAAATCATTGCTGGCGTGATTTTTGACCCCATCCACAACGAGCTATTCACCGCCGAAAAAGGCAAAGGTGCTCAGGTGAATAACCGCAAATTGCAGGTTTCTAACCGCGAAAATCTGGAAGAAGCGATGTTGGTTGCGGGCAGCCCACGCGATGCTCTGGCGACTTTTGATGCCGTTTCTAAAAGCAAGGCGACTGTGCGCTATTTCGGCGCGGCAGCTTTGGATTTGGCATATTTGGCAGCTGGTCGCATTGACGCTTGCTGGTATCACAATATACAGCCGTGGGACATAGCGGCGGGTATGCTGATGATTCAGGAAGCGGGCGGAGTTTTTACCGCCCTAGACGGTGCGCCAGCCAGCGTCTATTCGCCAGCGGTTTTCGCCAGCAATCAGCCGCTTTATAAAGATGTGCAGAAAATCGTAGCTGGATAGTTTTTAGTTATGCTTTATAAATTCGCTAGACCGTAGCGAAAGTGTTAGTTTCCGAGAACCGCAGCGGAGTGTACGCGCTTGTACATGAGCAGCGGAAGCGCAGGAAACTGGCACTTGTAGCAAGGTATAGTAGAATTTATGAACATAACTTGTTCCATGGCATTTTTGCCATCACCATCGCCAATCCACAAAAGCCCGTAAGCCCAGCAAAGGTTAGACCTGCGCCAAAAAAGCCTGTAGCGAGGAAAAATAGAGGGCTGATAAAATATCCAAGCAAGCTTGCGACAAGAAGGCATATTCCGATAGTCAACTGCACTTGCCTGTCAAGCGGCAGGAAGAATTTGCCCGATGCGCGGATGGGATAGCCTGCCTCTGCCCATGCTGAAATTCCGCCTTCTAGGTTGTAAATCTCAAGGCTGGGGTCTTCCGCCAGCAATTTTTCACAAGCCGAACCGCCGCGCCCACCTTTTCGGCAATGGATAACCAGCTTTTTACCAGCGCAATTCGGCAGTACGGCTTTGTTAATTCCCGAGAGCGGGAGCAGCAGCGCACCTTCAATGCTTTCCGCAGCATTTTCCGCTGGCTCGCGCACATCCACCAACACTGCCTCGCCATTATCCAGCCAGTTTTTAAGAGTATTTGCAGTTACCATTTTTAGTGACATTTTTATCTCCTATTATTTAGTATTACCTAATATATTGCGTCATTTACAGTAAATCATATATAGCGTTGAAAGCAATGCCTGCGCTTCTAGGCTGGAAATGCGGTAATATACTTCTAGTCCGCGCTTGTGCGCCGTAACTAGCCCAGCTGCCCGCATCTTTGCCAGATGTTGGGACAGAGCCGATTGTGATAAATCAACTATTTCAGCAAGCTCCCCAACGGTTTTTTCACCAGAAACCAGATTGCACAAAACCAGCAAGCGCTTGGCATTAGCGAGCTGTTTGAGCATTGCCTCCGCCGCGCTTGCATTTTTTTTCATTGCCTCTATGGCGAGATTTTTTTGTTTTTTCATATTGACAATATATTAGATGGTGCTAAATTAGTCAATAGGATTTTTACAAACTATCAGGAGATAAAATTATGGAAAAGAACTATCCAGAAATTACCAAAAACATTTCTGCGAATATCAAAATTCTACGCAAAGACATTCCCGAAACCATGCAGGGCTTTTCTGCTTTGGCGATGGCTGCTTCAAAAGATGGCGCACTCGACAAAAAAACTAAAGAGCTAATCGCCCTTGCCATTGGTGTTTCCACACGCTGCGATGGCTGTATCGGTTTTCACTCGGAAGCCTTGGTAAAGCTCGGCGCAACCCGCGAAGAAGTGGAGGAAACCCTCGGCATGGCGATTTATATGGGCGGTGGCCCTTCTTTGATGTATGCTGCGGACGCTTTGTCGGCATATGAACAGTTCTCGGCAAAAGCTTTAGCGTAAATAAACCTAAACAAAGGAATAAAAATATGAAATGTAATGTTGGAAAAACTGATAAGTCCTTACGGATTATCGTTGGTATTGCTATAATTCTGGCGGGTGTGGCTTTTGGAAGCTGGCTCGGGTTGATTGGTATTATGCCAATAGTAACGGGCTTTTTTCGCTATTGCCCAGCTTATACAGTTCTTGGCGTGTCAACATCTACCGACAAAAAATAACCATTACAACAACTCCAAATAGACCCTGATGGTCTGCTCGCACATTTTATCTAACGAGAAGAGTGCTGCGTTTTTAATCGCGTCGCGCTCAACTTGCTTGTATAAATCGTCGGGCATGGTTAGCACATTATCAATGGCATCCGCCAAGGTTTGCACATCATTCGGCGGCACGAGAAGACCAGTTTCTTTGTCAATTACTGTTTCTTGCGGCCCGCCGTGATTAGTGGTGATCACGGGCTTGCCCATTGCTTGCGCCTCCAGAACCACGCGCCCAAAGGCTTCTGGCTCAATAGAAGTGGCAACCACCAAGCGCGACAACATATAAGCTTCGGTGATGAACTGCGTGTGCCGAGCAATGCGAACATGCCCAGAAAGCCCAAGATCTATAATTAATTTTTCAATTTCCTCGCGGTAGCTGGTGTGTCCTTTGTCATCGCCAAGTATCACCGCGAAAAAATTGCGGTGCGGCAGTTTGGCAAGGGCTTTAACAAAGACTTCCTGCCCTTTCCAGCGGGCAAAACGAGCGGGAAATAATATCATCGGCAAATCTTCAGGTAGTCGCCATTCCAGCGCGAGATCAATCATCCGCGGCACACTATAAGCCTTGGGATTAAACAATTGTAAATCTACGCCGCGCTGAATAATCCGCAGTTTGCTAGCGTCAATATCATAGTTTTTTTGTATATGGTCAGCGATAAAATGGGAAATGGCGATTACCAAATCACCACGCGTCATGATGGAATTATATTTGCGTTTCCATTCATTTTGTAAGCCGTAAGTGCCGTGAAAGGTGGTGACAAATTTGCAGCCCGTTCTCTTTGCGGCAAGCCACGCGCTCCACGCTGGCGCACGCGAACGAGCATGGACGATATTGACATTGTTTTTACGAATAAGCGCGGCAATTCGCAAAGAATTAAGCCAAATGGTGAAAGGGTTTTTGCTGGCAAGCGGCATGGTTATATGTGTTGCGCCCGCTTGCTGAATTTGTGTGACCATCGGCCCGCCACTAGAGGCAACCAGAGCCTTACCGCCAGCTTTCACGATGGCGCGGGCGATTTCCACAGTGCCGCGCTCCACGCCGCCGCTACGAAGTTCAGGTAAAATTTGCAGGATGATAGGAGGATTATAGTTCATTTTTGTTATACCATTACCTTTACATAAGTTCCCGGTGCGTCGGCAAGTGGTTTTAGCTTTCCGCCACCAACAGCGCGGGCAGTGACTTTGCCGCCAGAAAATTGTTCTTGCCATTTATTCCAATCTGGCCACCAAGAGCCAGCGGTTTCCTTCGCCGTTTCCAGCCATTTATCAGGGCTTGCTGGCAGTTTATCATTAGTCCAATAACAGTATTTTTGTTTTGATGGCGGATTGATTACGCCAGCGATATGACCAGAAGCAGCGAGGACAAAGCGAATATTTCCGCCAAAAATCTGCGTTGCCGCATAAGTTGATTTCCATGGTGCGATATGATCTTCGCGGGTGGAAATCATATAGGTTGGCGTGGTAACCGTTCGTAAGTCAATCGGCACACCTGCGATTTTTAGCGCATTTGGCTTTGCGAGAAGGTTTTTTTGATACATATTGCGCAGGTAAAAACTGTGCATAGTGGCTGGCATCCGCGTGGAATCCGAATTCCAATAGAGCAAATCAAACGGAAACGGATCTTTGCCCAGCAAATAATTATTCACCACAAACGACCAGATTAAATCATTAGCCCGCAGCATATTAAAGGTGAGAGCCATCTCGCTACCTTCCAGATACCCTTGCTGCGACATGCGGTTTTCAAGTAGTTTTAGCTGCTCTTCGTCAATGAACACCGATAGCTCGCCAGCTTCGGAAAAATCAATCATAGTAGTTAGGTAAGTTGCGGATTTAACTCGGCTTTGCTGACCTTTCGCCTGCAACCAAGCAAGAGTTATGGACAGCAGCGTTCCGCCAAGGCAATAGGCAATGACATTGGTTTCTTTTTCGCCTGTCGCCTGTTCAATCGCCTCCAGCGCGGCAAGCACGCCCTCTTTCATGTAATCTTCAAAGCTTTTGCTGCTAAGTTTTGCATCAGGGTTCACCCACGACACGATAAACACCGTATGCCCTTGATCCACCGCCCATTTGACGCAGGAATTTTCAGGCTGCAAATCCAGAATATAATATTTATTTATCCACGCAGGAATCACCAAAAGCGGAGTTTTATTAACCTCTTTAGTGGTTGGTTCATACTGAATAAGCTCAATTAAATCATTGCGAAAAACTACTTTTCCCTTGGTAATGGCGAGGTTTTTACCAACTTCAAACGCTTTATCATCAGTCATGCTAATCCGCACGCTGCCTTTGCCGCGTTCAATATCTTCAAGTAAATTTCCTAGTCCCTTCACCAGATTTTCGCCGTTGCTGTCAATGGTTGCTTTCAGCACCTCTGGATTGGTCATCAGGAAATTACTCGGACACATAGCATCAACGAATTGACGGGTGTAAAAATCAATTTTGCGGGCATCATGCGATTCCAGCCCTTCAACACCGCTTACCGAATTTTGAATCCATTTTGCGGAAAGAAGATATGACTGTTTGAGAAAATCAAACACGGCGTTTTCCTGCCAAGCTGCGTCCTTAAAGCGGCGATCGCGGCTGTCAGGGGCGATTACAGGCTCTTGTTCATCACCCAGCAACCGCTGCGCGGTTTTTTGCCAGAGGAACATATAATCCTGCCACATTCCAAATTGTTTTTCCATCAGCGACAGCGGGTCGCTCATCAGGCGGGTGAAAAGTTCAGCAAAGGCACTGCCGATATTCAGCGGGTCAATCGGCGAGCTGCCAGCATCATGCGCCTGCCGCGCCAAAAACTCCTGCATAATCAGCTGGCATTTCTCGGCGGCTTTTGCCATATTTGCAGCAAATTCAGCAGGATCGTGGATGTTGTCTTGCTTAGTGCTGTGTGCTTTTTTATCGTTTGGCTTGTTGTTTTGCATATATCGACTTCATGTCTAGAATTATTCCGAAAAGACTTATGATAAAAAACTTGGCGGTAATGGAAATAGGCAATTGCATAATAGAAGCCTATATTATATATAAGCTTTGGGTAGAACCTAGGCTATCTAAGCAGGTTGGATAGAATTAGGCAACTATAAAACTATATATCTGGGCGTCACAATGAAAAATATAAAGATGAAAAATACAAAAAAATATTTGAGCATTATTTCACTACTCGCGCTAACCGCCTGCGATACATCTTATGCGTGGGAAAGCATAACTGGTGAGAGGCCAGATCAAGTGGTTGACGGGCCGCGCCGTACGCCTGTGCTTAATAAAACTGCCGCCGCTTCTAAATTGCCGCCAATGCTTGAAACAGTTGCGCCTTCCGCACCTGCTGCGTCTTCTTCTGTATCTGTTATGAGCAACCCTTATGAGCAATATAACCCAGAGCAACCACAGCAAAATGCTACTGTTGCCTTAGAGGATAATAGCAAAGATAACGGAAATTTTTTCACTCGTGCGATAGGACTTGATGAAGCAAAGCCGCAGCCTCAAAATCAGATGGTGCAAGCTGGAGGTGAGGTTGCTCGCAAGCCAATTGCTGGAAACCCTTATTACGCGCCAGAGACCTCGCCTACTGCGCCGCTTCCTGCACCCGCTGTTGCGGTTGAAACTCCGAAGCTTTCTAGCGTTCCCGAAAAGCCAAAACAGTTGGATGTTGTGAAAAGCCAGCATCAACAAAAGCTTGGCGAGCTAGAAACTGTGGCGGCGGTTGCTGGTCAGGATAAACAATTCTTGGATAAAGAAGTTGCTGCGCCAGTTCCCGCGCCAGTTAATCCAGAAACTAAACAAGAAGATACAATGGCGAAACTCACGCCTCTTGTAAAACAGCCAGAACCAGAGGCGAAAATCGCGCCTCTAGGAACGCCTTCGTCGCCGCCAGTTCCTGTTGCTTCTTTGCCAGAAGTTAGCGTTGAGGCTGCTTCTGAGCCTGCGACATCTCCTGTTGCTCGACAAGTAACTTCCGACGCTGCTCCGATTGTTGGTGATTATGGTTATAAATCTGCCGCCAGTTTGCTTGAGGGTGATGCCGCCGCCGCGCCGCTTCCTTCTACTAATATCATCAAAACTATGCGCCCATCGCGTTATGAAGTGCGCAGCACAACAAGTCATTCTGGTTACTAAGAGAATAAATATGCAGCAGGATTTTTATCGTATTGGGCGGCTTCCGCCTTATGTTTTTGCCGAAGTGAATAAAATTAAAGCAGCAGCAAGGGCGGCGGGCAGGGATGTTATTGATTTTGGCATGGGCAACCCTGATTCCACACCGCCAGCGCATGTTATTGAAAAACTGCGCGAAACTCTGAAAGACCCGAAGGTTCACCGCTATTCCCTGTCGCGTGGGATTCAGGGATTACGAAAAGCGCAAGCGGCGTATTATGCGCGGCGGTTTGGTGTGGATGTTGACCCTGAAAGCGAAGTGGTGGTGACCATTGGCTCAAAAGAAGGGCTGGCAAATCTCGCGCAGGCAATTACTGGCATTGGCGATAGGTTTATTGTTCCCGACCCGAGCTATCCGATCCATGTTTGGGGCTTTGTTATTGCGGGTGCGGAGGTGGTTTCAGTTCCCAACAGCACGGGCGAGGATTTTTTTGCCGCGGTTGAGGCGATATTTAACGACGGCAAGCGCAAGCCTGTCGCGCTGATTGTCAATTATCCGTGTAACCCAACCGCGCAGTCGGCAAGCCTTGAGTTTTACGAGCGCGTGATTGAGTTATGCAGAGCGCATCAGGTTTATGTGATTTCCGATTTGGCGTATTGCGAGCTTTATTATGATGGCAACCCGCCGCCGTCAATTTTGCAGGTAAAAGGCGCGAAGGATATAGCGGTGGAGTTCACCACCATCAGCAAAACCTATTCTATGGCGGGTTGGCGTATTGGCTTTGCCGTGGGCAATAAAACGCTGATTTCCGCGCTGACCAAAATAAAATCATACCTTGATTATGGCACATTTCTTCCTGTGCAGGTGGCAGCAGCGGCGGCTATTAACGGCTCGCAGGATTATGTGGTGAATTTGCGGGCGATGTATAAAGAACGCCGCGATATTCTGGCGGAAGGCTTGATAGATGCTGGATGGGATGTGATTGTGCCAGAGGCTTCTATGTTCCTGTGGGCGGCGATACCAGAGGCGTACCGCGAGCTTGGCTGCCTTGAATTCTCCAAATTATTGCTGCAACACGCGGATGTAGCCGTTGCTCCGGGGATTGGCTTTGGCGCAGGCGGCGAAGGCTTCGTTCGCATCGCGCTGGTGGAAAATAAACACCGCATTCGCCAAGCTGTGCGTAATATCAAGCAATTCCTAGCCGAAGACCCTGCGAAATTTATCAAAAAGCTGGAAGCTGTTTAGCTCATAACATCGCGCATAGAGTATAGGCCGTTTGTCTTATTCTGCGCCCAGATGGCGGCGGTAGTTGCCCCTTGTGCGTAAATCTCGCGCGAAAACCCTTGGTGGGAAAGGGTGATTAGTTCGCCGCCACCTGCGAATAAAACATTATGGATGCCAACTACATCGCCGCCTCGCAGCACAGAAAAACCTATATCGCCTGCTTTTCGTTCGCCGTCTCTATCCAGAATTTTTTTATCATCCAGCGACACGCCACGCCCTTTAGCGGCAGCGCGACCAAGCATAAGAGCCGTGCCAGATGGCGCATCTTTTTTATGCCTGTGGTGCATTTCAGCTATTTCAATGTCATATTGCTCGCCCAAAATCTTTGCTGCTCGTTCAACTAGGGATTCAAGCAAATTCACGCCGATGCTAAAATTTCCTGACTGTACAATGCGGCATTTTTGGGCGTAGCCTTCCAGCTCTTTTTGTTCGCTGGCGGAAAAACCCGTCGTTCCCACTACTAAAATCCCCCCCGTTTTTGCCACTTCTTTGGCGTTGGCAAGGGTGGCTTTGGGGCTAGTAAAATCTATTATAGCGGCGGCTTTTTCCGCGAGAACTGCTGGGTCGGTGGTGACAAACAGCTTTGCTGCATGCTGATGTTCATGGGCGCGAACACTGCCCGCAACAAGACTTACCGCTTTGTTGGAATGCGCTGCTGCCACCAAAGCACAGCCCATGCGCCCAGTGCAACCTGCGATTGCTATCGTTAGTTTTTCCATGGTCATATTTCCTTTGAACTTGCAATCTTAAAGCCCAGACTGTATATCAACAAAGTTAATTATTCTAGCATAAATAAAAATGTCCATAAAAGTCCGTTTCGCCCCATCACCCACTGGTTATTTGCATCTTGGCAATGTGCGCACTGCGCTGGTGAGCCATTCGTTTGCTATCAACAATGATTTGGCACATTTTTAGGTAAGCTTCATGGAGCAAATACTAATAAACACGCTTAAAAGATTGCTAAAACAGCAGTCTGAAACGGAAGTCGTTGAGTTTAAGGGAAATAATAAAAATTTTAGAGAAATTGGTGAATATATATCTGCTCTGGCGAATTCTGCAATACTAGAAAAACGCGATCGTGCGTGGTTGGTTTGGGGAATAGAAAATAAAACCCACAAAATAATAGGAACAAATTTTAACCCAGAAACGGAAAAATACAAAGGCAATCAATCTTTGGAGATGGGATTGGTTCAGTCAACAAATCCTAAGCCGCATTTTAAGTTTCATAGCATTATGTATGAAAACAAAAATATAGTTATGCTGGAAATTTTTCCTCCAAACACTGCGCCTTTAGCATTTGACGGTGAACGCTATATCCGTGTTGGAAGCCATAAAACGGCATTAAAAAATCATCCAGATAAAGAGGCTATGATTTTTGAAAATCTTGGTACTCGCGAAGATTGGACAGCGCAAATTGTTGCAGATGCTACAATTGCTGACCTTGATCCAAAAGCTATAGCCTTTGCCAGAAAGAAATTTGCTGAATACCTTGCTAAACTAGACTTGCAAGAAGCAACCGAAGTAAGCAAGTGGGATGACATTACCCTGCTTAATAAAGCCCTTGTTACTAAACAAGGAAAAATTACTCGCACCGCTTTGTTATTGCTTGGAAAAGATGAGGCGCAACATTTCCTTTCGCCATCAGACTGCAAAATAAGCTGGATTTTACGAAATGATAATAACCAGCATATTAGTGGGCAACATTTTGGCATACCGTTTTTGCTTTCATCAGAAGAGTTATTTCGGAAAATTCGCAATATTCAGCTTGAATATATGCCAGATGGGACTTTGTTTCCAACCGCCGTTTCGCAATATGATACATGGGTGATTCGCGAAGCCTTACATAACTGCATCGCCCACCAAGATTACAAAATTGGCGGCAAAATAAATGTTATAGAATTTCCAGACAAACTAATCTTTAGCAACTTGGGAAAATTTATCCCACCGAGCATAGAGTGGATGTTAAAAAATGACTCGCCACCTGCTGATTACAGAAATCGTTTTCTGGTGGATGCAATGATCAGGCTTCGTATGATAGATCAAATGGGAAGCGGCATTAAGAGAATGTTTGAAACTCAAAGAAGTCGCTTTTTTCCACTGCCTGATTATATGATTGAAGATAAAAAGGTAGAGGTCGTTATAAATGGAAAAATTATAGATATTAACTACACTCAAATGTTAATGAAGAAGGATGATTTATCTCTTGATGAAGTTGTTTTGCTAGATAAAGTGCAAAAAAATAACAAGTTGGAAGATGGTGATATTAAAAAATTAAAAAGGAAAAAACTAATAGAAGGAAGGTCGCCTAATTATTATATATCTTCTGAAGTGGCAAAATGGACAGAGCAGAAGGCACAATATATTAGGAATAGGTCACTAGATGATAATTTTTTTAGAAAACTAATTTTAGAATTGATAGGCGAATTCAAAAGCGCAAGCAGACAAGAAATTGATGATCTACTAATACCAAAATTATCAGAAATATTAAATTTAGAGCAAAAAAATAAGAAAATAGAGAATTTAATCCAGAGTTTAAGGACTGCTGAGAAAATAAAAAACAATGGAACTAGAAGCAAGCCGCGATGGGTTTTATGTATAAAATGATTATTTTCCTAGATAAGTTTTATATTATTTATTTAGGGAAAGAATAGGGAAGAATAGGGATAGAAAACCAACATAACCTATTGAAATATATATTTACTATATCGGTGATAATAAGTTATATAACAATAAAAATTAAGAGTAAAAAATGATAAAAGTCCGTTTCGCCCCATCACCCACTGGTTATTTGCATCTTGGCAATGTGCGCACTGCGCTGGTCAACTGGCTGTTTGCGCGTAAAAATGGCGGAGAGTTTTGGCTGCGTATTGACGATACGGATACCGATCGTTCCAAAGCGGAATATGAAGATGCGCTAAAGGAAGACCTTGCGTGGCTTGGCTTAGGCTGGAGCAATCTGTTCAACCAGTCACACCGCTTCGCCCAGTACTCCGCAGCCAAAGAAAAGCTAATCGCCGCAGGCAGGCTCTATCCTTGCTATGAAACCGCTGAAGAGCTAGATGTTCAGCGCAAGATGCAGGCTTCGCGCGGGTTGCCGCCGATTTATAACCGCGCGAGCTTGAAACTCTCTTCTGAACAAAAAGCTAAATATGAAGCCGAGGGCAGAAAGCCGCATTACCGCTTTTTGCTTAATGACGCGCCAATCATCTGGCAGGATCTAATCCGCGGAGAGGCAAAATTCCAAGCAACGCACATGAGCGACCCTGTCCTCGTGCGCGAGGATGGCGTTCCGCTATATACTTTTGCTTCGGTGGTGGATGATGGCGAATTTGCCATAACCCATATTATCCGCGGTGAGGATCATGTTTCCAACACCGCCGTTCAGGTGCAGATTTTTGAAGCGATGGGCTACGCGCTCCCCACATTTGGGCATCTGGCGTTACTAAAAACCAAGGACGGAGAAATGTCCAAACGCGTGGGCGGCAATGACATCCGCACGCTCCGCGAAAACAGCATCATGCCGATGGCGATAAATTCTCTGCTTGCAAAAATCGGCACATCGGACGCCGTTGAACCATTTTTGGATCTGGATGCACTGGCTGCACAATTTGAGTTCAAAAAATTCGGGCGCGCGCCAGCGAATTATGACCCGATTGAGCTGGAAAAATTAAATGAGAAACTGCTGCATCAACTGCCGTTTTCAGCGGTGGCAAAGCAAATCGCCTTTGCCGATGAAAAATTCTGGCTGGCGGTGCGGGCTAACCTCAAAAATTTGGGCGAGGCGAAAATATGGTGGGATATTCTGCATGGCGAAGTGAAGGCGGATTTAAGCGCGGAAGAACGCGCTTTCCTACATGAAACTACGGCTTTGCTGCCCGCTGCCCCCTACACAGAAGAAAGCTGGGACGCTTGGCTCGCCGCCATCAAACCCACCACCCAGCGCAAGGGAAAAGAGCTGTTCATGCCTATCCGCAAGGCTCTCACAGGTCTTGAGCATGGCCCAGAATTTAAGAAATTATTGCCGCTTCTGGGTGAGGAAATGGTGAAAAAGAGAATATCTGTATGAGTGTTTTTTCCAACGCCAGCAGCGTAATGGTTTATGATCCTCTTTTTTGCTTGCTGCACCATGTGTATGGCGAGAAATAATTTTTTAAAATTTGTGGAAATGCAAAATGAGGACAATAAAATGGCAAAGCAAAGCAAAGATTAGGGTTTTGTGGTTTGCTGTCAAGCAAAGATTTTTGCGAAGTGAGCTAGGCTTTACCCTTATTGAGCTTTCAATTGTTTTGGTAATTATCGGTTTAATTGCTGGTGGTATTTTGCTTGGTAAAGCTTTGATAGAAGCCGCGGATGTTCGCTATGCTGCTTCGCAGCTTACGCAGCTAGAAACTTCTTACCGAAATTTTCAACTAAAATATAACTGCATTATTGGCGATTGCCCGAATGCGACCTCTTTGTTCGGGGCTAATTATTATACTTATAGCCCAGGATGCACCTATACTAACGGTGCAGGTAATGGTGATGGCAATGGAATTATTGATGGTGGTGGTGGCTGGTGGGGCTGCGAATCTTTTAATGCTGCTGCAAGTTTAGCAGTATCTCAAATGTTGCCATCAAGCATTTATAATGCAAAAGGAGAAGAATTATATATAAATAATAATATGTATTTTAAATGGATTGATGGTGCTTATGGTTATTTCTATAATGATGATTTATATCAACCTTCTGGTATGCCGATGCTTCACGAAAATACAGTAACCTTTTTTAAGAACTTGCCAAGCTGGCCAACTGGTGCTGCGATGAATCCTGTAAAGGCACAAGCAATTGACACGAAAATTGATGATGGCTTGGCAGAAAAAGGAAAGTTTAGCGGGGTACAGGCAGCAACCGACGCTGTTCCTAATACTCTTATTCCAACTTCATGTTCCAATGGTTCTGTTTATAACACCAACGAAGATGCAACTTGCAGAGTTTTGTATTATTTTAAGTAAGCTCAAGGTGATATGTAGACATCCAGAAACTTGCCTAAAAATTTGTTGTATGTTAGTAACAAAACAAGGAGCAACTGGATAAAGACCTTTGCTGGTATGACAAGGATATATTAATGACAATCTCACTTTACAACACCCTCACCCGCCAGAAAGAAGAATTCAAACCCGCTGACGCAAAGAATGTACGCATGTATGTTTGCGGGCCTACGGTTTATGACCGCCCGCATCTGGGCAATGCTAGAAGCGCAGTGGTTTATGATGTTCTGTTTCGCTTGCTGCGCCATGTGTACGGCGCGGAGCATGTTAAATTCGTGCGTAACATCACCGATGTGGATGATAAAATAAATGCTGCGGCAAAAGCGGGTGGCGAGCCAATTTCCGCGCTAACCAGCCGCGTTGAGGGCTGGTTTCATGCGGATATGGCGGCTCTTAACTGCTTGCCGCCCACTGTCGAGCCACACGCCACCGCCCATATCGCCGAAATGATTGCCATAATTGAAAAACTAATTGCTGGCGGATATGCCTACGAAAGCGAAAAACATGTACTCTTCCGCGTGAATAGCTATGCGGATTACGGCGCACTTTCAGGGCGAAAATTGGAAGATTTAATCGCTGGTGCGCGTGTGGAGGTGGAAAGTTATAAGGAAAATGCGGGTGATTTTGTGCTGTGGAAGCCAGCAGATGCAGGCGACGATGCAAGCAGCGTTTTTGACTCGCCATGGGGAAAAGGCAGGCCGGGGTGGCATATTGAATGCTCGGCTATGAGCAGCAAATATCTGGGTGATGATTTTGATATTCATGGCGGTGGCGCGGATTTAATGTTCCCGCATCATGAAAATGAAATCGCCCAGTCGCGCTGCGCCTCACCGCATTCAAATTTCGCAAAATACTGGGTGCATAATGGATTTTTGACCGTTAATGGCGAGAAAATGAGCAAGTCACTGGGAAATTTTACAACTGTGAAGGATGTATTAGATAAAGGCATAAAAGGTGAAGTGATAAGATTGGCATTGCTATCAGCACATTATAGAAGCCCATTAGACTGGAATGATAAACTAATTCATGATGCAAATATAACTTTGGATTATTGGTATAGGGCTATAGAAAAACTAACCCCTGATTTGAATACAGACGATTTAGAGAATAAATTTTCTGTAGATAACGATGCTGCTGGAAACAGGATATTGAGTGAGTTAAATGACGACCTAAACATAACTGTTTTTATCTCTCTACTTAATCAATTAGCAAAACACGCTATTGGTTTTTATTCTCAAGATCAGAATGACGCTGCCAATATGAACGCGTATCATCTAAAAAAATATGCTAATAATTTCTTGGGCATTCTTCAAAAATCCCCCGAAGAATGGTTTAAGGGTTCATCTGATGATAATAATTCTACGATAGAAACCCTGATTTCCGAGCGCATAGAGGCGAAAAAGGCGAAAAACTGGGCGCGGGCGGATGAGATACGGAAAAAACTTGCGGATGATGGTATTTTGCTGGAAGATAGACCCGATGGCACAACCGACTGGCGAAGAGCTTGACATATTGGCGCAAAAATGATACGGTAAGCCTATGAATTTCAAAAATGTTATATCCATAGACCCTGCTATTCGTTCGGGAAAGCCGTGCGTAAATGGCACTCGCATTTCAGTTAGCGATGTTTTGGAATATATGGCTTCTGGCATGAGTACAGAGCAAATTTGTCATGATTTTCCAGAACTTAAGGTTGAAGATATCCAAAGCTGCCTTGCCTTTGCTGCTAGCCGCGAGCGGTTGATTCATCAGGCGGCGTTTTAAGTGAAGTTGCTAGTAGATCAGAATTTATCGCGTTATTTGCTGGAATATCTGCTCTCGATTTGGGCTGGAAGCGAGCATGTTGCCTTGCTGGGAATGGGAAAAGCAACTGATAAAGAAATATGGAATTTTGCGCGTGAAAATGGCTATATAATCGTTTCCAAAGATAGTGATTTTGTGCAGATGGCGACTTTATTTGGCGCACCGCCTAAAGTTATTTTGTTAGCGACAGGCAATTGTTCAACTGATAGTATAAAGCATTGTCTTTTAGCGCATCAAAGAGATATAGATAGCTTTTATAAAAACCAAGAAGAATCTTTGCTTGTGATACCTAATTAATTTGGAGAAAAATATGAAAAAATCATTATTATTTATAGCTATGTTGTTTGCGGTTTCGGCTTGCGGTGATAGCAAGGGTGAACGCGCACTTAGCGGTGCGGGGATTGGTGCTGGCGTTGGCGCGGTTGGTGGCGCAATAATCGGCGGTGACCCTGTGACGGGTGCGGTAGTGGGCGGTGCAGTTGGCGCGGCGGCGGGCGCAGTGATTGAGAAACACCAGCTTGACCTTGGCAAACCAATTTGGAAATAGCTCCACAGAAAAATTGCTCACTTTGTCCGCGCCTTGCCGCGTTTCGGGCGGATAATCAGGCGCAATATCCAGAGTTTTTTAACGCTCCTGTGCCTGCATTCGGCGAGCTTGACGCACAATTGCTTGTGGTTGGACTTGCCCCCGGACTTAAGGGAGCGAACCAGACGGGAAGACCATTTACAGGCGATTATGCTGGCTTGGTACTCTATGAATCCCTGCTCAAATACGGTTTTGCTAAAGGAAATTACCAGCAACGGGCAGATGATGGTTTTACTCTCATCAATGCGCGGATTACCAATGCTGTGCGCTGTGTTCCCCCTGAAAACAAACCTGAAATTTCGGAAATAAACCAGTGTAATAGTTTCTTGCGGGCGGAAATGGCTGCTATGCCAAATTTGCGGGTGATTTTATCGCTTGGGCTTATTTCGCATAATGCTGTGCTGAAGGCTTTTGCTTTGAAAGCTTCCCACGCTAAATTTATCCATGGTGCTGCACATGTAATTCCACGCGCAGAAAACAACATCCACCATTTAGCCAGCTATCATTGTTCGCGCTATAATATCAACACAGGCAGGCTCACGCAAAATATGTTTGATGAGGTCGTCGAGCAGGCAAAAAATTTGTTACAATAAAGTTGATTGATTTATAAATATAAATTCAATAAGATATTTCAAATAAAACCTATCGGGTGAAGAATTATGAAATATACAAAAATTGCTTGTGTTGCTGATAGTTCACCAAAAGCACAAGCCGCCCTAAGAGAAATCAAGAAAAATTATGATTTGGTGGAAATCACCAAGCGGCGCATGGGGGCAGAGGCGATTATTGTCCTTGGCGGCGATGGGTTTATGCTGCAAACCCTGCATACTTATATGAAAATGAAGCTGCCGTTTTATGGCATTAATTGCGGTACGGTTGGCTTTTTGATGAATGAATTTTTGCTGGAAAATTTGGATGCGCGGATAAACCACTCGCGCCCGACCACGCTTTATCCGTTACATATGTATGCTCGCAAAATCAACGGTAAAACCGTGCAAGCTCTGGCGTTTAACGAGGTTTCGCTATTTCGCCAAGGGCGGCAGGCGGCGAAGATTCGCGTGGCAATTGACCATGTAATCCGTTTGAATGAGCTGACCTGTGACGGTATCATGGTTTCCACGCCTGCGGGCAGCACGGCCTATAACTTCTCGGCGGGCGGGCCGATTTTGCCGCTGGGCGCGAATTTAATGGCACTCACGCCGCTAGTTCCCTTCCGCCCACGGCGTTGGGGCGGAGCATTGCTCTCGCGCGATTCCAGCGTGAATTTCAGCATTCTTGAACCAAAAAAACGCCCAGTTGCGGCGGTAGCTGATTTCACCGAGATTGAAGATGTGAGCGAAGTGGTGGTGAGCGAACAGCGCAAGTCAGGCGTTACCCTTCTTTTTGACCCAGAACACAACCTCGCCGAGCGGATTATCAAAGAGCAGTTCACTTATTAAAACTCTACTGGCGCGGAAAATCTGCTTGCAATGAAGCTTCAGCAAAATGCTCATGTACTTTTTTGTACACTGCGCTTTTGCTACTTCATTGCTGCGCGCTTTCCTCACGCCAGCGAGTTTTATTCCAATAAAAAGAGCTATTACAAAAATTGTTTTTATTTGCGTTCCCACAGCGCACGAAGCATGCCACGCATAGTGCGGATTTCTTGTTCGTTCCACGCTCCGCGCAGCAACATAGTGCGCAGGTTTTTCCACATTATGGCTTTTTTCTGCTCGGTGCGGAAATATTCGGCTTGGTCTAGGTAGTTTTCTAGCTGTTCAAATAGACCAAGATATTCGCCTTTCGGCGCAGAGTTTGGAGTTTGGAGTGTGGAGTGTAGCCTAGTATTTTTTTCCACACTCAACACTCCAAACTCAATACTCGCTTTCGCCCATTCATACCCAATAATCACCGCCGCCTGCCCAAGATTTAGGGACGGATTTTCCGCTGAAGTGGGAATATTTATAATCGCATCACACAGCACAACATCCTCATTTTCCATTCCCGTGCGCTCCGCGCCGAAGACAATTGCAGTGCGGTTATTAGTTGCTTGTTGTTGGTTGTTGGCAAGAATTTCTGCCATTGCCTCGCTTGGTGAGGTAGTGCGCTTGTTCATATCGCGCGAGCGGGCTGTGGTGGCATAGGCGCAGTGAATATCGACCATTGCGCTCGCAAAATCTGGGTAAATTTTGGCATTTTCAATAATATTAAGACCGCCCGCCGCCATGTCGTTAGCCCTTTGGTTTGGCCAGCCATCGCGCGGTGCAACGAGCCGCAGCTCGCTCAAACCAAAATTGCTCATCGCGCGTGCCACCGCACCGATATTCTCGCCCATTTGCGGGCGGATTAGGATGATGATGGGGGCGGTGATTATAGATTTCATAATATAACCTTAATTGCAGTTTTCCCAATTTTCAGGAAATCCAGCATTTTTTAGGCTGATATATTGGTCGGTTGGGAAGGTATCAATATGCTGGACTAGCCGAGCCCACCATGTTGTAGATGGATTTACAGTCTTTAGTAGAAATTTTATAATTACTAAGCCTGCATATAAACGAGTATTGTTGCCTATATAATTAAATCCTTTAATTTCATCGGCCTTCGGTAATGATGGCTGGTTTACTAGGGTGCGATTCCATAAACGAGAATGGTGAGCGCAGATATTTCTGACATCTCCTAAACATCTGAGCCATGAGGCAAGCATCTCACCTGATGGTATTCCGTAATTTTCCGCAATTTCGTCTTTGTCTTTATGCTTTAGACCGTCATATAAAAAGGATAATAAACCAAAATCAAAAAGTTCGGTTGCCATCCAGATTGGTAAATGATCGCCAGAATATTTACGCTTAAAATGAGCAACAAAATCCTCTCTGGATTTTTTGAATTTATCATCTAAGCGCGACAACCACTCCGCATGAAGGGTTGTATTTTTTCCTTTTTGATTTTTTTTGGAAAAATGACCATGTAGCAAATCAGGATTTCTATGTGCTCTTATGTCATGTTTACCAAGCAAAAGCGCAATATCTGTTCGCAAGGCGATTTCTATGCGTTCCAGAGCGTCAAGAATAATCATTCTCAAGCCTTTATCAAACACATATAATTCAAAAACTGTTTGAAAATTTATTCCTGTTTTAAAATCATCATTAACAATAACCTTTCCACCTTCATCTTGTTCAGATTCTCTAAATGGATACCAATAGGCACTTAAGCGATAATATCCCACTCGTTGCAAGCAGGATTTGGCTTTTTCAACATCGGTGATTATCATTCCTCTAGACCTCAGAAGCGAAACCTGCTGCTTAGGAGTGAGGTATGGTTTTGAATAAATTGTCACGATAAAATCCGCATAATAAAGAAGGCTAGCCCGTACACCGTACGGTGAAGAGGGGCTAGGCGTGTCAGGCTAAGTAGTCGCATTTCTACATAATGATTGCAATAAAAAATGCAGCAGTATGAATATACTATACAAGTTGATGCTTAAGAATTAGATCCAACGCACATCAGTATGTGAGGTAGTCTTAAAAAAAAGAGGGCTAGCCCGTACACCGAGGTGAAGAGGGGCTAGCCATGTCAATAAACATAGTCTCACTTATTTGCATGAACTGCAACAAATAAAAAATCGCAACATTTTGAATATGTTAGTAACAAAGTTAAAATTAACTTTGTTACTAACATATTTTGCTAAAAAAGTCAATATGAAAAATGTATTGAAAGATATAAATAATTTTATATATATAAATAACATTTTTGTTTCAAAAAAGAAAGTGTAACTATATGTCAGAACAAAGAACGGCTTTTGAAGATTATATATATTCTGCTATTGAAAAAATAAATAATGAAATCAAAGAATTGAACAGGGATAAAGTAGCTTTAGAGCGACAACTTATAATTGCGCGGCGTGACAACACAGATATTAGAGATGTTAGCAGAAAAAACAGTATTAACCGAATTATGATTGAAAAAAGAGTTCTTTCTGCTTTGGAGGTAAGAACTAGTATCAGTACCAATACCCTTTATAAACAAGCAAAAGAAGTAAGTTTTTACCTAAATGAAAATACTTTTCGTGCCCAACTTCATAGGATGAAAAATAAAGGTATTATAGAGAATGCTGATCATAACGGAAAATGGCGATTGCCATCTAAATAAGGCATAATTAGATTATTTCATGCTTTTCATCAGCTTATAAGTCACCGAATCGTGCAGGGCGTTAAAAGAGGCATCGATCACATTGGCGGAAATGCCGATAGTGTTCCATACATTGCCATTATTATCTCGTGATTCAATAAGCACGCGGGTGACTGCCTTTGTGCCGTCCTGCGGTGTTAAAATCCGCACTTTATAATCGGTGAGGCTTAAATCCTGAATGCTGGGGAAATGGGCAGTGAGTAGCTTGCGTAGGGCGGCATCCAGTGCGCTTATCGGCCCGTTGCCCTCGGCGGCGGTCATCACTTCTTTGCCATCAATAATCAGCTTCACTGTTGCCTCGCAGATATTCACCAGCTTGCCTTTGGCATTATGTCTGCGCTCACCGATGACGCGGAAACTCTCCACCTCAAAATATTCAGGCACGCTGCCTAGCATACTGCGCGCCAGCAGCTCAAAACTTGCCTCTGCGCCTTCGTAAGCATAGCCTTGCTTCTCGCGCTGCTTCACCTCATGCACCAGCTCGCTCACGCGCTCATCATCCGCGTCCACCTTAATGCCAAACTGGGCGAGCCTATCCAGAATATTGGACTTGCCCGCTTTATCAGAAACTAGCACTGTGCGCTTATTGCCCACCTGCTCAGGGCGGATATGTTCATAGCTGGTGGAATCCTTCGCCATGGCGGAAACATGTAAGCCCCCCTTATGCGCAAACGCTGCCGCTCCGACATAGGCCGCGTGTTGGTTGGGTGCGCGGTTTAAGCGTTCGTCAAGGAAGCGCGAAAGCTTGGTGAGGTCAGCTAGTTTTTCTTCGCTGATGCCAGCGGAAAAGCCCATTTTGAGCATAAGGCTCGGGATAATGGAAATAAGATTAGCGTTGCCGCAGCGTTCACCAATGCCGTTTAGCGTACCCTGCACTTGGCGCACGCCAGCACGCACGGCAGCAAGCGAATTTGCCACCGCGTTCTCCGTGTCGTTATGGCAATGAATGCCAAGATTATTGCCTGCTACATGCTTGGTTACAACGCTTACGATTTCTTCAATTTCATGCGGCAAACTGCCACCGTTGGTGTCGCATAAAACTATCCATCTTGCCCCCGCGTCCGCCGCAGATTTCAGGCAGGAAAGGGCAAATTCAGGGTTTGATTTATAACCATCAAAAAAATGCTCGGCATCATAAAGAACTTCGCGCTTGTTTTTGGCAAGATGGGCGATTGAGTCGGCGATCATGCGCAGATTTTCCGCGAGGCTGACATTCAGGGTGGATTTCACCTGCTTGTCCCAGCTTTTGCCCACAAGGCAGATGGATTTCGCGCCACTTTCCAGAAGGGAGGCAAGGTTTGGGTCGTTTTCCGCGCTTCGCCCGCTGCGCCGCGTCATGCCAAAGGCGGATAGTTTTGCGGTTTTAAGGGCAGGGGGGGCGGCAAAAAACGCGTCATCATTTGGGTTTGCTCCTGGCCAGCCGCCCTCAATATAATCAATGCCGAATTTATCCAGCTCCTTGGCGATGGCGAGTTTGTCGGCAACGGTGAAATCCACCCCGCGTGCCTGCGCCCCATCGCGGAGTGTTGAGTCATAGAGATATACACGGTCTTTAGAATTTTTTGCCATAATTTTCATTTAACATTTTGAATTTTATAGAGTTAAAACTAGCATTTCCGCGCCATGCTGTCAAGAATTACTAGAATTTAATATTTCTGCAATGCGTATTTAACATTATCTTCGTTATTTGTGCGTCACTGAGTAAAATTATTATTAACGAAACGAAAGATGGTTTTATGACAGTTTTTAAGTGGTTGCTGGTTGGTGGCATGGTTTTATCTGTTAGTGCTTGCGGTGGAAATTTATATGCTAGCAAGAAATCTTGTGAACGAGAACAGGCGGGGGATCAAGGCTCTGGCATTGGTGGGATGGCTGGAATGGGCGTTGGAAAAAATGCTGGAACAGTAGCCGCAATGGCAGGTGGCACAGTAGCAGGAAAATACGCTGGACAAGCCTTGTATGATTATGCCAATGCTAATCAGCCAGATGATAATCGTAAATACAAAGATACATGGAACGGAAAATGTGTTTTAGCTGAATAATTCTGGATGTATCCAGTAATTTAGCAGTGGACTTATAAAAATAACTCGCTATATTGGTTAAGTTATTTTTACTAATATAGCGAATATCAACCAATAAAATAAAAAGGATAATACCATGAAAATTGCCGCACCTATTCTTGCTGCTTCATTGCTCACACTTTCTGCTTGCGCTTCTATCATCGAGGGTAGCTCTGATAAAGTGTTTATTAACACTGTTGGCACGAAGTCGGCATCATGCAGGGTGAATAATGAAAGATTTTCATCAACAGCTAATTCTATGTCTTCGGTTGATGTTATGCGTTCGAAAACTGATTTGAATGTTGATTGCAGCGACCAGCAAACAGGTTCTTCTGGCAAAACCACGGTTGCTTCGGATCTTGAGCCATGGACTTTCGGTAATATTTTACTTGGCGGAATTATCGGTCTTGGCGTGGATTTAGGCACTGGTTCAGCTTGGAATTATCCAGCGCAAATTGATGTGAATATGCAGCAATCACAGCCAGCACCAGCGGCTTTGACGCCAGTACCCGCTGTTAATGGTGCTGTTGCGCCGCAAGCTGCGCCTGTACAATCACAGCAAAAACCAACAGGTTTCCTTGTTGCGCCCGCTTCTACTACTGCTCGGTAGTATGCTGATACAATTTTATCACCTAACGACTACACCGCTAGAAAACGCCCTGCCCAAGCTGTTGGAAAAGGCGTTTTCTGGTGGCTATCGTGCTTTGGTGGTGGCGGAAACGCAAGCGCGGGTGGAGCAGTTAAACGCTCTTTTATGGACTTATGACGCTGATAGTTTTCTGCCCCATGCCAGCGCGAACGAGGCAAATCCTGAAGCGCAGCCTATTTTACTGGCAACTGGCACAGAGCCGCTAAACAAGGCGAATTTGCTAGTGATAACCGATGGTCGGGTTTTGGGTGAGAGTGACAAAGATTTTGAGCGCGTACTGGATATTTTTGATGGCAATGATGCAAATTCGGTCGCTGCCGCTCGTACTCGCTGGACAAATTACAAGAATTCTGGCTATGAAATAGCTTATTTTCGTCAAGTTGAACGCGGAGGTTGGGAGAAAAAAACATAAACCGTCACAAAAGCTTAACAAAATTCTTGTTTAACTTTCGTGCAGAATTTGGCAGAATAGAGGCATAGACACGAAAAAAGGTTTTGCCTATGTCAGTTTTTTCCGATTTCAGTAATCCCAAGGGGTTTTTAATGGTGACGGGCGTGACTTTCGCTGCTTTTGCTTCGGGTTTTAGCGTTTGTTTATTTAATCTGGATTCGGTTGGCGAGTGTGTCGCCGTTGCCCATAGCTGGGTGGATACTTTCCGCGCCATTGGCAACCATGTGATAGAATGGGGAATTGCGATTTTCCACGGCAGTTTTGATAGCGCGAAACAATAAAAAATAATTTTCTGCATCAAATACAATCTTGTAGTTGAAACTTTATAATCATTTGTTATAGAAACAACTCGTCATCAATTTGTTGTGAGAAGTTTCATGAGTAATAATCTAGCGTCTACCCCTGTAAATCCTCAAGAAAATAGCACCACCCGCCGCGATTTTATCGCGCTGACCGCGGGCGCAGTTGCCGCTATTGGTGGCTGCTCAGTTGCTTGGCCGCTAATTGACAGCATGAACCCAGCGGCGGATGTCCTTGCTCTTTCCTCTATAGAGGTGGATTTATCGCCGATTAAAGAGGGGCAAACCATCAAGGTTAAATGGCGCGGCGTTCCTGTGTTCATCCGCCATCGCACCAAGGAAAATATTGACGATGCGCGCAAGGTTGATGTTGCTGAGCTTCGCGACCCACAAAAGGACGAAGATCGCGTGCAAAAAGGGCATGACCAGTGGCTGGTGATGGTTGGTGTTTGCACACATTTGGGTTGTATTCCGCTGGGTGATGCTGGCGATTATAAGGGCTGGTTCTGCCCTTGCCATGGATCGCATTATGACAGCGCAGGGCGCATCCGCAAAGGCCCAGCCCCGCGCAATCTGGATGTTCCAAAATATACATTCCTAACTGATAACCGCATTAAGATTGGCTAATAACTATGGCACACGCACAACAAGAACAACAAGCAGGCATCAAAGGTTGGATTGAATATCGCCTTCCTGTGTTTTCATTTTTGAACAACAGCTTGGGTAATAACTACCCAGCTCCGCGCAACTTGAACTATTGGTGGAATTTCGGCTCAATTGCTGGCATTTGCTTGGTGTTGCAAATCATTACGGGCTTGTTTCTTTCTATGCATTATACGGCTCATGTTAGCATGGCGTTTAACAGCGTGGAGAGCATCATGCGTGATGTTAATTACGGCTGGTTGATGCGCTATGCTCACGCTGTGGGCGCGTCTATGTTTTTTGTGGTGGTGTATATCCATATTTGCCGCGGGCTGTATTACGGCTCATACAAAGCCCCACGGGAGATTTTGTGGTGGCTGGGCTTGGTGATTTTCCTGCTGATGATGGCAACCGCGTTTATGGGGTATGTGCTTCCTTGGGGGCAAATGAGCTTTTGGGGCGCAACGGTTATCACCAATCTATTCTCGGCAATTCCTGTGGTTGGTGAGTCTATCGTGCATCTGCTCTGGGGTGGTTTTTCGGTTGATAACCCTACGCTAAACCGCTTTTTCAGCCTGCATTTCTTGCTGCCATTTGCCATTGTTGGCGTAGTGGTGCTGCACATCTGGGCTTTGCATCAGCATGGTTCAAACAACCCGCTGGGCATTGATGTGAAAGGCAAGCAGGACACTATCCCGTTCCACCCATACTATACTTACAAAGACTTTTTCGGCTTCGGAATTTTCTTTATGGTGTTTGCGTGGTTTATTTTCTTCTCGCCAAATTCGCTTGGGCATCCTGATAATTATATTCCTGCCAATCCGATGGTGACCCCTGCTCATATCGTGCCTGAATGGTATTTCCTGCCGTTTTATGCGATTTTGCGGGCAATCCCTGATAAGCTTGGTGGTGTAATTGCTATGTTCGCTGCTATCCTTATTATGTTTGTGCTGCCATGGATTGATCGCTCAAAGGTTCGCAGCGGTAATTTCCGCCCATGTTTCCAAAAACTATACTGGGTGTTTATTATCAACGCAATCGTGCTTGGCTATATGGGGGCGCAACCAGCAGAAGGACTGTATCTAATCATTGGGCGCATCGCCACCGCGATTTACTTCGCCTATTTCCCTGCGCTGTGGTGGTTAAGCGGTCGTGAAAAAACCTTGCCTCTGCCCGCCAGCATCAGCGAAGCAGTGCTTGCCAAACAAGCGAAAACCAATGCCAATGCACATCATTAATGGATAGATTTATGAAAAAGACATTTTTAATTACAGTATCATTACTTGGCATGAGTGCGGCTGGAGTAGCTTTTGCAAGCGGTGGTGAAACGCACCATAAACAACAAAACTGGTCTTTTGACGGCGTGTTCGGCAAGGTTGATAAACAATCGGCGCAGCGCGGCTTTCAAGTTTATAAAGAAGTTTGTGCCGCTTGCCACGGTCTAAACCGCATTGCCTTCCGCAATCTAGCCGATCTTGGCTTTTCGGAAGCTGAGATAAAAGCTCTTGCCGCCAGCTATAAAGTGCCGACTATGAATGATGATGACGGAACTATGACCGAGCGCAATGCTCTGCCGTCTGACTATATTCCATCACCATTCCCTAACGAACAAGCGGCGGCGGCTGGTTTTTCTGGCAAAGCTCCGCCTGATTTGAGCCTGATTGTAAAGGCTCGTCCAGATGGCGCGAATTATCTTTATTCATTGCTAACTGGTTATGGACAAACGCCGCCAGCCGAGCATATCGTTCCAGAAGGGTTGCATTATAACCCATATTTTGCAGGTGGAAATATAATCATGCCTGCGCCACTTTCAGACGGGCAGGTTTCGTATGAGGACGGCACAAAGGCTAGCATTGACCAGATGTCGCAGGATGTAACAAATTTCTTGCAATGGGCGGCCGAGCCAGAGATGGAAGCTCGTAAGCAGATGGGTATCAAAACCCTGATTTATCTAGCGATTTTTACGGCATTTATGTATATTGCTAAACGCAATTTATGGAAGAAACTCCACTAGAGGGTTTTTTCCTGCTTTGTTGATTATTTCGTGGTTTGCGCCATTATCCAGCAGCAGGAAAACTGCTTCTTGGTTTTTGCGCATGGCGGCGAGCATGACAGGAGTGTTTCCGTCTTTGTCGATTGCGTTAATATTCGCGCCGCTTTTTATCAAAAAAGTTATCATAAAAAGTTTGTTATTGGCTGCCGCTAGATGCAGCGGTGTGCGCTTATTTGCGTCGAGCTGTCCAACCCACGCGCCATTTGCGATAAGTTTCCGTGCGGCATTTACCAGCCCATTGCTGGCTGCGGTGTGTAATGGCGTTTTATTTTGTTTGGTTGTTGCTGTTGGTTTGCGTGTGTTTTCTGCTGGTGTTTGCGGTTTTGTTTTTTGAAAAGTTTCATAGAGGCTGCCGTGTGATTTCAAAAACGCCAAGCTATCCGCCTGATTGAATTTATGATAGGCACTGCCCAGCCCCGCCGCGAGTAATATAATAAAGGCTTTCCGCCAGAATTTACCGCGCTTTTTGGGCGGTGTCGGCGAGGGTAGGGCGGGCTGTTTATGGGTATATCCTGTCATATTCCATTGAATTTATTAGATTTATTTTGTTTTTCCCACCATCCCTTGCGCGAATAACATAGATATGTTAAGATAAGCTTAACAAAAACGAAAAAGGCAAAAAAATGTTTTCGGCTGTGAATAATATTAACTCGCCAACTATACCATCTTTGGTGGCAACTGCGCTACCAAGAAGTGATGCCCTGCGCGTTCCATATTACACTGTGCCGCCGATAGTTGCCAGCCAGCAGAGTGCCAGCCAGCAGAGTTATAATCAGCCTATGGACATAGTTTATAAAACCGCGCAAACGAATTTTTTAGCGCAGTTGGCAGGTGGCGAAATTTCATCAGAAGTGCGCGGTATTTTTGTGCAATATGAAAAGTTGGTGAGTTATGGAAATGTAAAATACAGACCAAGTGATGCAGGAAAGCCAGCCACGCCAGCGGGGTTGTTTGACGCTATACTCCACGAAGAACAAAGTTATGCCGCACCCATAACTACTGACATAATTACGGCTTCCAGCCCGTCAGAGTTACCAGTTCAAAGCTCGCCAGAATTCGTCCGTTCTCGCCCGCAAAATCCCGTAGATAATTATCCACCGCCTGCATCAGAATCGAACAAGGCGTAAAATTTTTTGTGCGGGAGTACAGCGCGTTTGCCTCGCCCATTCCGCGTAAGTCGTGCATCAGCTTCAGCGGATGAGCATATTCTACATTTAGCATTTCACTGTCGGCAACGGGGAGGGAAAATCCCGCCCGCTGTAATAAATTCGCGCCGTCGCGGGCATCAATAAATGGCGATATTCGCGGTGATACGCCGCCGCTTGCGGAAATTTCCGCCCCTTCAAACGATGCCCGCAGTTCTTTCAGCGTATGACCGCCAAACAGCATGGCAAGAAATAAACCATCAGGTTTGAGAGTGCGGCGAATTTGCGCGAGCGTTCCTGCCAGATCATTGACGCTGTGCAAGCTGCCAACGCTTAGTATAAGGTCAAAACTATCGTCCGCAAATGGCAAAAATTCTTCATCGCAAACCACGCGCAAACCACTGGATTTTTTGAGGAGTGGTTCACAAAATTCTGCCTGCACCAGCGTTTGCACACCGCCGCGCCCTGCTAGAGTTTGCCCTATTATGCCTGTCTTTGCCGCCAAATCTAGCGCGGTGGGGAAGTCGCGCTTAATATATTCCAACCGTTCGCACAGGCGGCTTGCCATTTCACGGAATAAAAAATCATGTTTTTCAAATTCTTGCGCGGCGCGGTCGCGACGGCGACGCACTAATGGTCGGTTGAATAGCATCGGGACTTGGTTCATGCGGATAATCCTAATTTATTTTACCTTTTTGCTATGCTACCGCTTGCATATAAAAAACACCATGCTATCTTTGATTAAGTATAATTAAGAAAATATATTGCGGGAATAATATAATGGCAAAAAAAGACTTTCTCCACGAAACGCATGCGCTGCAAATCGTAACTGAACTTAGCAATCAGCAGATAGAGTTTATTTATAATAATCAGGATAGGGATGTTGCGTATCGTCTTGGAAAATTGCGTGATGCGATGTGGGGAAAGGTATCAGTTGGTTATGGCGATATTATTAAAATTGAAGCACCATTATCGCTTGAACAAAGAGAGAAAATATTTGCGGAGAGTTTTGAAGGACTTAATAAAGAGCAGCAAAATTTATTGATCGATTCCTATGCCAAGATGGGGCATTTGTACGAAATATCCGCAATTTCAGCCCGTTCCAATTACTTTGATAAAATTAAAAAAGATCCTCGCGAACGCGCCGTTGATTTTGGCGGTGTTGATGATTTTATTTATAAAGATGAGGACAAAAACAAAAATCCTGCTAACCAAATAAAACTGGATGAATGGATTAAAAAACTTAATAAACCAATCTTTGAGATGGTTTTTACCGCCCACCCGACCAATGTTAATGGTTTGGAATCTATGAGGGCGCAGCGAGAAATTTGCAAGGCGATGGAAACTGGCGATAAAGAAGCTATCAAGGCTGCTGTTGCCGAATATCAGAAAGCTCCGTTGCTTAATAAGGATGGAAAAAATCTAACCGTTCGTGATGAAACAGAAAATACTCTGTATTTCCTTGGTAATATCTATGAGGATTTGGATAAAGCCTATAAACGCTATGACGACCCGCTAGCAAAAAAGGCTGGTAAAGAAGGGGTAGAATACGACCCGACTAAACTTGACCTGAAAATCCGCCTTGGTGCGTGGGGTTCATCGGGCGATAAGGACGGTAATAAGAATGTCACCGCCGAAACTACTCTGGAGGCGATTGCACTGCACACACAGGCGGCACTTACCCATTATAGCGAGGATTTGGCAAAATTAAATTCACCAAGCTTAGGTGCGTGGAACACATTATTATCGGAAAAGAAAGTAGCATTAGAAAAACTACTACCAGAAATTGAAGGGCTACGAAAAAACTCTGTTGCTGCTATGAATGGCAAAATGCTGGATGATGGTAGCGCGCCAATGTCTTCACAGGATTTAAGCAATAATTTTGACGAGCTTTCCAAGCAATTAGCCAATATCCGCGATGGTTTAGATGCAAAAAAATTTACTGATGATATTCAAGCTGCTTATACGCAAAACAAAGACCAAGAAACGCTGAATTTGCTGCGTCGCGCTCGCATTTTTGGCTTTAATTTTGGTAAGATTGAATATCGTGAAACGGCGGAACAATATGAGCGCGTTGTTGAGGAGTTAATCAGTAAACAACTGCCTAATTATACTTCACTAGAACCAGAGGAAAAAGCGACGGCACTAACGCGGTTATTGCAAGATAATGACAATGTTGCGGCAAAGTCTTTGGCGAATATGAAACAAGAAATTGTGGAGCGTGGCGCGGGCAAAGCATACAGCGATGAAAAATATAAAGATGGTAAAAACAAAGGAAAATATGTTGAGGGTTCTGCCCTGCCGATAGCCTATCACAGCATCAAGCGCATGGAATTGGCACGCGATTTCCCTGATATTATTAAGGACAATGTTCTAGCGGAATGTGGTTCTCTGGACTTGAAAGATGACCAAGGAAATAAAATAGAGCCAACAGAGACGCAAGCTGCGGCACAGGGAGTGGCAAATTTATTAGAAGCACAGTTTTTGCAACGCGCTGTTGAGAAGGTTGAAAAAAAGGATGGCAAAGAAATAGTAAAACGAGCCGTGCTTGGCATCGTGCCACTTTTTGAAGAGCCAGACACCATGAAATATATAGATAAAATCATGGGTGCAGCATATGACAATCCTGCGTATAACGATCAGCTTAAATTACTACAAGGTGATGATAAGCAACGAACACAACAGGTACAGATTGCGCATAGTGATAATGCCCGTCGCTCTGGTTTGCAAGCCGCGCGCGCTTATATTCATGAAGCGCATAAAAAAATGGCAAAAGTTAATAAAGAACATGAAGTAAACACGCAATTTTTCGAAGGTGGCAGTGTGTCAGATGCTTACCGCAATGGTGTGCGGGCGATTTCCGCTAATGTGGAATCTTTCGGTTTATATGATTTTGCAAAAATGACTTTCCAAGGCGGGGATTTGCTCAATTATTTCAATCATCCTGATTCTACTTCTCGCTTATTCTATCGCCAGATTTCGCATCAATCTAGTGGTTTGGAGGAAATGCCAAATGGTGAGTGGCGTACTGCGCCAGCAGTTCAAAATCAAAATAATATTATGGATGAAGTGGCGATTTCCGCCCTTAAGTCTATGCTTAAAGACTATCAGGATAATGATTTCACGCAAAATAATATGGGGTCGTTACTTGGTGTTCTTGGTTATAAAAAAGAAGTTTCTGATAGCAATTCTTCTTCTCGTGGGGAGCGCAGCATTGTCGCAAATATTGCTGATACAGTGCAGAGTTCAATTAAAAAGATTGTAGCAGTTGCCATTGATTCTGTTCGCACTATTGGATTTAGCAAAACATGGCAAAACAATGCTATTGTACCTTCGTGGATTGGTTCGCTTACGCTGCGTGATGCGCTGGAAAAATATACTCAGGAAAAATATGAGGAATTGGCTAGTAATCCTGCCCCAACTTCTGAACAACAGGATTTTGAGGATCTGGTAAAAGATGCAAAAGCAATAGGTGTGGATGGAAAAGTTCATCTAACTCCTCAGTTATTAAGAGCATTTTATGTAAACTCAAATACTTTCCGTGATGCTCAGGATCGCTCGGCATTTGCTCTGGCTCTTTCTGATATGAATGCGGCAGATAAAATAATTGGTAGAAAATTACAAAATGCTGATTTGAACGACCCAGATAGTGTAATAAACAAGGCTAACGCAGAAAAATATCTTATTCGTGTGAAAGATACTTTTGAAGCCGCTGCAAGCCTTGCGTATGAGGCGATTACTGGTGAAAAATTCTCAGTAACCGAACAAGAGGCTGGCAAGAAAAACAATGAGATTGAAGCGCAAATCACCAAAGCACTGCCCAATCTAAATGGCGAATTGGCTCGCAAGAAAAATTATAGCGATTTTATTATGTATTTGCGCAGTGAAAAGCCAGAAATTTTTGAGGATCCAAATTTGGCGCGTACGATTATTTGTGCTGGTGACACGGTGAATCATGGACGCTGGATAGGGGCGAGCGATAACACCTATATCCAGAGCCGTATGCCAAATAAAGAGCGCAGCGTAGCATAAAAAATGCTCTCCCTCCTCCTCAACCTCATCTTCCCGCCGCAGTGTTTGAATTGCAAGGGGCGGGTGGGGCGACATGGGGCGTTGTGTTTGGAGTGCTGGCAGGCGGTGCAGTTTATCAGCGACCCGATATGTGACGCTTGCGGTTTGCCCTTCGAGTATGATATTGGCGCGGACGCGCTGTGCGGCGAGTGTTTGCAGCATCACCCACCATATAACAAAGCTCGCGCCGCCATTACCTATAACGAGCATAGCCGCAGGCTGATTACGCGCTTCAAATATGCCGATCAAACGCATCTGGCAAAAATTTATGGGCAGTGGCTGGCGAGTGCGGGCAAAGACCTGCTCGCGCATAGCGATATAATTATTCCCGTTCCGCTGCATTATTTTCGCTTTATCAGCCGCCGCTATAACCAATCCGCCCTCCTTGCCCACGCGCTGGCGAAACGCACACAAATCCAGCATTTGCCGAATGCCATCAAGCGCAAGCGGCACACCAAGCAACAAACAGGGCTAACGCGCAAACAACGCGCCGCCAATGTAAAAAATGCCTTTGTCGTGCGCCCGCGCTATGCCGCGCTGATTAAAAACAAAAATATATTGCTGATTGACGATGTGCTGACCACGGGCGCAACTCTTACGCAATGCACCAAAGCCCTGATAAAAGCAGGCGCGGCGCAGGTTAATGTCCTAACTCTGGCGCGCACGGCGCGGTAGATTTCTCCCGTGTTTTTGCTAATACATTGTTTTTTAACAATTTATCCGCAAAAATGCCGATTTCTCTAAGCCCCAAATAAATGAAATTGTCACAAAACCTTCACAATACTTTTACATTTTTTATGTTATATTGGGTTCATAGAGTTTGGTTGATGGTTGTTCTTCCTATACTCGTCATCCCGCCTTTGCTTGTCATACCAGCGAAGGCTGGTATCCATACCAAACAGTCAGCTTTATAAGTTGATTGGCGTGGATTCCGCTCTACAGCGGAATGACGGTAGTGGCTAACACCCCAACCAGACGGTTAAATTTAATTTTTTTACTAACCTTTTTAACGCGGAGAACGTTATGGCAATAGATTTTAATATACATCAAAGTAATGGTACGCATAAACTACAAGACTTGGACAAGTTGTTGTCAACAGATGATGTTCACACAAGCTGGGATAGGTTTAAGTTTGATAGTTCTGTTCATCAAAAAGCTTTGGATGCTCACGCTAAGGCAAAAACCTATGGTGAAGTTAGAGGCGATAATTTTATAACTGGGAGTGCTAGTAGCAAGGTTGGTTTAACGACAGCTAAATTTGAAGAGCTTGCTAAAAGGAAAAAAGATCTTGAAGATAGCATATCTGAAAGGAAAGCTTTTGATCCTAAAGCTGATGTGTCTGGTCTTCAGAAGTCAGTAACTAAAATAGACTCCGAAATATCAAAACATAATGACTTAATGTCTCGTGAGATGTCTAGAAGCAAGGAGCGTTTTCTTGCATCTAAAGATGCTTTGCTTACAAATCATGACAAGGTAATGGATGAAATTACAAAGAAGCGTTATAAAATAGAGGATGATTTAGTAAAGCAGAGGGATGCCGCTACTATTACGCAGGCTGAATATGAGTCTAAGGTTGGAAATCTTCAGAAAAATTACGAAGAGCTAACAGGGCAGCTAAAAAATAGGCATGAAAAGCTAATAGAGTTGCATAATGAACATATAGAGGGAATTGATAGTGCGGCTGTAGAAGCTGAAAGGCATTCCAAACTGAAGATGAATTTAGGCAAAGCTACATCCACCACCGAAAAAGCTGCTCAGGGCATGGGGCGTGATGATGTTATCGGCAAGCTTTGGAGTAACCATCAAACTGGCGGTAAGATTATAACTGGTCTTGGTGGGCTGGCTGTGTTGCATGGGACATATAAAATGCTAAACCCAGAAGTTAATCCAGAAACTGGAAAGACTGAGATTTCTGGCACTAATGTTGCAGAAACTGGCGGCGGTCTTTTGACTCTAATTGTCCAAGCCTTAAGAAATCCAGGTGTGGAAAAGGCTGTTTCTAACATCAGAGTATAAAAAACCCCAAAACCACCAAAATCCCCCTGTCTGTTTAACCACGGGCAGGGGGATTTTTTTGCCTGTATTTTTCTTGACTGTTTGCCATATTATATTGTATTATGAATACCATAATTCAAGGAGTTACTACTATGAGTGCTATTACCTTTGATGGCTTGGCTTTTGTAAAGACCATTGAATCTGTTGGTTTTCCGCGTGAACAAGCGGAGGGGATAGCAAAAGCAGTAGCTACTTTGCGCGTACAAGAAAACGGCTTTGCCAGTCGGGAAGCTGTTTTGCAGCATGACAAGGAGTTTGCGCTAATCCAGCGTGAAATTGCCGAAAATAAAACCACTATGGCTACGAAGTCAGATATTGCCGATGTAAAGTCAGAAATCGCCGATGTGAAGTCAGAGATGAGAGCTTTGCAGGCGGCAACTAAGGCTGATATGGATATTCTAAAACGCGATCTCACTATTAGCATGGGAACGATGATGGCTGCTGCTGTAGGGCTTATTGTCATGTTAATGAAAGTGCTGTAATTTGTTCCCAAAATCCCCCTGTCTGTTTAACCACGGGTAGGGGGATTTTTTGTGCAATCTATAGTCAACTCAATTATTTTTTACACAAAATTGGGTGTCATCCACGCCTTGTGCGGGGAACTAGGGCAACATTAATGACAGAATTTGTAGCTCTAGATCCCGCATCAAGTGCGGGATGACGGTCATTGGGTTAGGTAATGTATTGAGCAGGAATGCCCCTCCAAAAAAATAAGCCAGACAGCCTATAAGCCGAGTTTTGTGCCTATCTGCCATTACAACAAACAGGTGACGATCATTCATCTGGGGTGTTAGTTACCTAACACCTCTTGCGACCTACCCGAATGGTTAAGTGCGCGGCGACACACCATTCCTATTTGGTCTTGCTCCCGATGGGGTTTGCCCTGCCACTACTGTTACCAGCAGCGCGGTGCGCTCTTACTTTAAGCTTCCAGCTTTCGCCTTTTGCCGCACCATTTCACCCTTACTCGCTTTCGCAACTTGCGTTGCTACAGCGCAGCATGCCCGAAGGCTTGCCGCGCCGTAGTCCCAAAGGGACGAAGGCGGGCGATCATCCAGCCGTCTGGCTTTAGTCTTTATACAGCTTTTTCTGGGGGATGCAAATCTTTCCCTCAAGCTTTTCCCCATCTTTTATGCACCCAAAACCATTG
>SXGU01387143.1_pt1 | contig 39522 bp, 44 predicted proteins | sample 3174531 | NCBI WGS metagenome assembly SXGU01 (sample SAMN11356863, study PRJNA531348) | freshwater metagenome | isolation source: freshwater sample F1-140 | place: China: Fuxian Lake, Yuxi | collected 2017-12-25 | reverse complement strand
GTCTGTCCTTCAAATTGAGGTTCAGGAACTTTAACAGAAACAATTGCAGTCAGACCTTCACGAACATCATCACCAGTTACATTTCCATCTTTAAGCAATTTATTTTTATTAGCATAATCATTTATTGCTCTCGTCAAAGCTGTTTTGAATCCGACAACATGTGTTCCACCTTCAATAGTATTAATTGTGTTTACAAAACTCAAAACATTTTCTTGATAAGAGTCATTATATTGGACAGCACATTCAACATGTATTCTGTCCTGCTCTTTCATAAAATAAACTGGTTTTGCGTGTAGAGCTTGACGAGATTTGTTTACCCATTTTACAAAATCAATTATTCCACCTTCATATTTGAATGTTTCATCTTTGTTAGATATTTTATCCGTTAAAGAAATCTTGACTCCTTTATTCAAGAAAGCGATTTCTCTAAAACGCGTTTCCAAAACAGAAAAATCAAACTTAGTTGTTGAAAAAATAGTTTCATCTGGTGTGAAAGTTATTGTTGTTCCAGTTATTTTTTTGTCAACATCTCCAATAACTTTTAATTTGGAAATTGGTTTTCCAATTTCATATTCTTGCTGATAAATTTTTCCTTCTCTTCTGACAACAACTTTGAAATACTTAGACAAGGCAGCGACAACGCTTATACCTACTCCGTGAAGTCCTCCAGAAATTTTGTAACTTCCTTTATCAAATTTACCTCCGGCGTGAAGTTTAGTGATTACAACTTCAACTGTCGGTATTTTGTAAACTGGATGCGGGTCAACTGGAATTCCTCGACCGTTATCTTCAACTGTGACACTCCCGTCAGCATTTAAAGTGATATCAATATCTGTGCAATACCCCGCCATCGCTTCGTCAACAGAGTTATCAACAATTTCATCTACGAGTTTATGAAGTCCATACTTGCTCGTGCTTCCGATATACATCGCTGGACGCAAGCGTACGCCTTCTAATCCTTCGAGAACTTTAATGTTCTCGCCCGTATAACCTTTTTCACCCATAACTTTGAAAAATAGTCAAAGACCTTTATAAAGCTTTATATATCAAAAAGGCAGTTTACCGACGACAAAATACTAAATAAATATTGAGCTAAATATACAATTAAATTATAATCTTACAGCATTAGATACAGAAGATAATGCACCAGAAGTGTTATTTATTGTGATAAATCCTGCGTAAGCTTCTAAATTTTGAATTCCAGGAATATTTGGTAAATTCATTGTCGCTGTGGTCTGTCCGTTAAAGTTCAATAATCCAAAGTTATTTGCTAAGAATACAGTTCCTGGACTTTGTATCGATAGAAGCAATAAATCATCGATATTTAGAGGAATAACTCTGCCATCAGGGAGAGGAATTCCAGGAGTCTGACCCAACGAAAGGGCCAAAATAGTCGTAAATCCGGCTTCAAGTTTTGAATTCAGATAAAATGTTATATTTGCATTAGGACCAATCGTGCCAGTTTTATTCAAAAACGGAACTGCTTTAACAGCTTCTAAAGCATTAACGCGAGGAAAGATAAGCCCAGTTGCAGAGTCATATATTGGATTTCCTGTCGATTTAAGAATATTTTTGATTTGTGAAGGAGTCATTTGTGGACTTCTTTGTTTCATCAAAGCAATCGTTCCAGAAACGTGAGGAGCAGCCATAGAAGTTCCAGCCCACGACGCAAAATTTGAGGCTAAACCTAAAGTTGAAATTTGTGCACCAGGAGCCATTAAATCAACAAATGACGCTCTATTTCCAAAACACGAAACCATATCTGTAAAAGCTGTATTATCTGTGCAGGTAAAAGTTCCAGAATTAAATACTTGTGGACCTAATAAATTAGCATCATAAGAAGAACCGACAGAAATAACATAAGGCGAAACAGCTGGATAATTTATCGCGTTAAGAACCCCATTATTTCCCGTAGCCGCGACAGAAACTATATTTGAATTATAAGCTGCCTGTAACGCAACATCAAAATATCCAGGATTTGTTCCAGGAGTGTAAGTTCCGGCAGTACCTAAACTCATAGAGATTACTGAAATATTATATAAATTTTTATTTGTAACGCACCAGTCTATTCCTGCGATAGCCTGACTCGTTAAACCATTTGCATTAGAATCAAGAACCTTGACTGCAAGAAGATTAACTTTTGGAGCAACTCCTCTGAAATTAGTAGAATTTGAAGCAATAATTCCTGCGGTCGCAGTACCATGTCCATTATCGTCAAATGGGTCGGCATCGTTATTTACGAAGTCATAACCGCCCATGTAAGATTGCACGAGAGCAGTATGGTTATATCTCACTCCTGTGTCCAATACGCAAACACCGACGCCATTTCCGCGCAAACTATAATTTGATTCTACTGTGCTTGCCTTAATCAATGCTCTACTCTGAATTAAATTAGCCTTTACAGCTACATCTAAAGTTAAATAATCCACATTTTTATCAGCATGTAAAAGTCTTATATTTGCTATATTGGTTATTCCAGCAAATCCATTAAATTGTTTATAGACATACTTAATTTCAAAATCATTCATTTTTTCGATAACTTCATTTATTGAGGCTTCTTTTTTCAACCAAACTATTACTGAAATTTTATCTGATTTTTCAAATTCATTTTCTATTTCATCATAAGCTCTTTGTTTTAATTCTGAAGATATTTCGCTTTGAGAAGGTTCAACTGAATTAATCAAATTTTCAACATTTGCCCGAGCATCTCCAAAATCTGATTCTTGATTATCTATAATTTTGTTCAAAATATTTCCTTGAGAAGATAAAGCTAAAGTCAATGTTAAAGATAAAACTATGAAAATCGAGAAAGAGAATAATAATTTTCGCATAATTTTTAAGATTAAAATGAGTTTTTAAACATTTGTTAAAAGTAGTATATATTAATCAAAGTTATTTTGAACAAATAGTAATAAAATCACTGCGTTCTCTTGACGCCTTTGCCTTTGTGGATATTGTGATATGCTTCAGTCCACGCAACTCTCTTTCTGTCGCGATGCAACTTCAAGTGACTTTTTCTGCATTTTGAACCGCAGTAATAATTTGTGCTTCCGTCGTTCTTGAACAAATAAGTTCCCTTGAAGTCTTCTTCTTCCCTGCCACAGAAAACACATTTCGCTATATTCATGTTTAAGAATGTACTCCTTTTGTTGCGCCTCTGACTCTGCGCGCTTCAATTTCAGTTTCTCTCAAAGTAAGAAGATCTCCAATTTTGACTGGGCCCTTAACATTTCGTCTCATAATCTTTCCAGAGTTTTTACCTTCAAGAACTTTACATTCGACTTGCATAATTTCTCCTCGCGCGCCAGTTCTTAAAATTAATGTCACGACTTCTGCTTTGACTGGTGCGTCAGCGCTTAATTTGCGAACAACTGTCGTGCTACTACCAGTCGTCTCATCGCGAAGCCTCGGAGCTTTGTTCCCACCCATTTAGAATTAATGACCTCCAGCCTTATGTAATGCTTGGACTTCTTTATCAGCTTGTCCAGCATCTATGATTGCGACAGCGCTCGTAGAAACAGGAATTCCGACAGAAACACCAAGCTTTTGTTTTGAGTCAACTTCAAAGCAAGGAATATGTTTTTCTTTCGCAATCACTGGAATGTGTGCGACAATTTCTTTAGGCGAAACATCAGCAGCATAAAACACTGCTTTAGCGACGCCACGCTCAATTGCTTTGGTAACCTCGTTAGTTCCTTTGTCAATTTTTCCAGTTTTTCTTGCCTTCTCAACAATTGCGTAGTAATCCATTTTATTATATGCTTAGACAAAAGAAGTTGCCTCCTAATGTCATTGGCAAAGCTATTCAAAAAAAGGGGTTTATAAATCTTTTGAAAAAATATTATTCTAATTGAACTTGAATGTAGTCTCCTAAATTAAATCAGAAGCATCAGCACGACTTCATACATTTCTCTACTTTATTCCGATATCCCAAAGTGGCTTTTTTAGTGTGGCCGTTGGGTCCACCATTATGAATTCCTGCTAAATCTTCGCATGTCCAATCTCTAGCTTTTCTAGCGGCGTTTGCAGTAGCTGCTTGTCCCCAATTAGCATTCATAATCTTCTCAGAGATTGAAATGCGTTGAGCACACGTTAAGCTTCCAGTTTTACCAGATAAATCCGTAGCTTTGATTCCAGATAAACTACTATCATATCGAGCAGCATAATCTATCATTCCTTGCTGAATCTGGTAAGGTCCATGAGAATCTCCATTGTCGCCAACAGCATCGCACCCATTATTCGCTTGTCCTCCAGTTTCAGTGCTTTTAATACATTTTATCAGGCATTCTAAATCCTCGCATATTATATTAGAAGGAACGCCTATCGGAGAAAATAAAACGTCACGGGATGAAAAATAACTAATGACGAGAGTAGAAACAACAACTAAAACTAAAGCCAAAAACGGATACCACTCTTTTCTCATACAGATTACATTCTCCCCATATTTTTAAATGTTACATTAAATTGTTCAAACAATTTTCCACACGACATCAACCATATCCGTTCTTTCACGAGGAGCAATATCTAATTTATCAAATTCTTCTGATAGATATATTATTTTACTATTGTGCGATTTCTTTGTTTTGAATTTGTCAAATTTCTTTCTGTGCGTTTTATGAATCGCATAATTTTTTATTTTGTTAATTTGCGAATTCCAAATAATCTCGCCAGTATATGCAATCATCGCGCCATTGTCTACTAAAAATTCGCGGGCGGGACAAAACATTTTGGCTCCTCTTGCTTCGCACATCAAACGACACATTTCTTGCAGTCGCGAATTACAAGCAACTCCCCCACCTAAGACTAATTCTTTTTTTCCAGTATGGGCTAAAGCTCTTTCAGCAGCTTCGACAAGCATTGCAAAAGCAGTCTCTTGCATTGAAAATGCCAAATCTTCAACTGAAATGCCTTTGTCATAAAGTTGTTTCATCTTCGTCAAAATGCCAGAAAACGAAACATCCATTCCTTTAATCGAATAAGGTAGTTCGAGGTATTTTCCATTCTTCGCCTTGCCTTCTAAAACGGGCCCGCCGGGAAAAGGAATTCCGACATGTCTACCAAAAGAATCGATAAAATTACCGACGCCATTATCCAAAGTCTCGCCAAAGACGCGGTATTTTCCAGCCACGAATGCGATTATCTGCGTGTTCGCGCCGGAAGCGTAAAGCAAAACGGGATTTGTCGCACCAACTGATTGTCCAATTTCCAAATGCGCAATACAATGATTAACTGGAATCAATGGCACCTTCAAACGGGATGCCTGCGTTTTTGCAAACTCCAATCCTGCTAAAAGGCACGGAGCCAAACCGGGCGCGTTGGAAACAGCAATCGCCTCAATGTCGTCGTCACAACATCCGGCTTTTGATAAAGCATCTTCCCAAATTTTCTGCGCAACTAAACGATGATGATTTGCAGAATCAATTGGAACAATTCCTCCGGAAGACGGCTTATACATATCTTTCACATTCGCCAAAATCTTACCTTTGGAAACAACACCGACGCCAAAAGTATGTGCCGTGGTTTCAATGCCTACGATCATATAGATTTAATTAAAATATCTTTATAAATTAATTGTGCCTCGTCAAAAAAACGAAACAATTTATTTTATACAACAATTCTTTCAAATTAAAAATAATAAATAAATAAAAAACAAACTAAACTACGCGCAAGTAAATGTTACTTACGTTTTTTCTTGCGACCACCGCGGGACATCTTAGCCTCGCACACGTTTCCTTTACCATCTACATAGTAAAGATAACCTGACTTTCGCTTCACCGCATTTTTAACAATAACTGTTCCCATTTGCACCTCCTTTTCAAGATAATTAATAAAAGAGCCAGTTATATTTAAATCTTTGCCTTTTTCCGACGACAAATCAAATACTTTTCGTATATTGCCGTCGTCCGACGACAAAATCAATCTCTTTCCGATATTTGCCGTCGAGCGGGATTTCCAAAAATGCACGACAAACTCTCGTCGGTAAAACGAGAGAAGTGAATGGCTTGACAACTTTCCAGGAAACAATTTTATTTTTCGAATCAAGCCAAACAATCAAGAAGTCATAAAAAACAAACCATGAATGAATCGGCACTTTTCTGTCGGAAGAATAAGAAAACAATCTTATCGGAGTTTTCCGTCGTGAAAACATCAATCCAATGAACTGCGTAAAAAAACCTACGCGCTTAATATCAATTTGAAGCTGTCTACGACGATTAAAAACTCTTAACTGCATAATCAGATGTCTTTCATCTCTGCTTTAATCTTAGACATCTTACTCAATTTATCCGTTAATTTATCCGACTTGCTCTCCATTTCTTTCTTTTTGTGAGCAAGCTGTGCCTCTTTGTCAGTCAACTGGGCTATAAGTTTTTGTAGCGTCGTCTCTTTCTTACGCGTTTCAGAAATACTCTCGGAGGTTTTACCGATAGAACTCTTCAAAGAATTTCTCTGCTTATTCAACGCAGATATTTCAGATTCTAAATCTCTTATCGCCCCAGAAAGTGCAGATTTTTTTTCAGCCATACATCCTCTATGAACAATATAATATCTGAATATTTATAAACGTTTCTTTATGCTCCCAAAAACCTTATCAATTTCAAAAATGCCTTTTTGATAAGAATCTTTGGAGATATAATGGCTGTTATAAGCTCTCAATAAAACTTCTCTCTGTGATCGCAATTTTCTCAAAGCCCGCGCCGAATCACTAAATTGTATTTTTTTAATGTAACTCAACTGCGAGCGCCATTCTTTTGCCTGCTTCACGGAACGATGACTCCAAAAAAAGCTTATAGCAATAACAAATCCTAACAGAAAAACAAAAACTCCGAGATAAATCCACGTCGAATAATCTTTTTTTTCAACAGGTGGACTAAATAAAGAAATCTCTTCTGTTAAAGTGTTAAATTGCGCGATGTCAAAACCCGTTCTTCCCGCACTTTCAGTCGCAGCAACGAGAACAACTTCCTCTGGTGGCGCGCCACCGAGATTAATAAATCGCTCGAAACTCGCAGTGCCTGAAACAGCCAAAGTCTCCTCGGAAAATTCCAAAAGCTCGCCGTCAACAGTGTAGACAAAAAGCTTGAGAGCGACGGCAGTAATTTGGTTATTGTAATTCAATCTGTAAACATTTAGACTCGGCGACAATACCAGCTCGCCAGAGATATAATCGACGTCATATGGTTGTAAATCAATAATTACATCGTGATTCAAATTAAATGATTTGTCCTCGGCAACAATTAGGATTGGAATTTCTTCAAATAAAATTGCACCATTCCTATAAATTTTCAGCGAATTAAAATAAACGCTCGGCAAAGTATTTTCAGTATTGATTCTTAGAATAAAACTGCCGTAGGAATCTTCTTGTACGGAAACAGACGACGATTCAAGCGAAATCACTGAAGATGGGTGAGTCAATGACGCCGTAAAAACCGCATTCCCGTCGTTATTAAAAAAATTAATAGATTCTAGTACTGAAGTTCCAGTAGTCGTAATCGTGACCACCTGTGGCGTCTCCAAAGTCGACTGGGCGCCGACAAAAAAGACAAATACGAAAATTAAACTAATACAAAATAAGATTTTCTTAATCATATTCTCTTACTTCTCCTCGACTTTTTAATTATTGCTTCTTGAGTTTTGTATCGTTTGTAAAATACAATTGAAAGCGCTACAACGAGAATAGCTACGAATAACGCACCAACCGAAATCCACGTCTGTAAAGTCAAAGCCGTTTCAGAAACTCGGAAGTGCGAGCTAGACGTCGCGACTCCTCCAGGATAAGTCATCTCGACTCCCAAAACGAAATCTCCGGGAGCAAGGCCGGCAGTAGAAAATTTCTTGCTATAACTCTTCGTTCCCAAAACGTAAAATGTCTCGGAGTCAGTATAAAACGTATTTCCGTCAAAATCTTTTATTACGTATTTCATTGTAACATCGACGCCAGTTTCTGCTCCGACTTCAGTGAGCTCGAACAAAACTGGGAGTCTTTGTCCGACTCTTAATGTGCGATATAGCTCGGGAATAGTCAATGTGACGTCGAATAAAACCCCTTCACTGACGACATTCAATAAAATCAAAACTTCTTTGACTATGGCTCCATAGTTCAAAATAATTTTGCCAGCATAAACTCCGGGTTCAGGCGCAGTCATTGTAAACGTCAAAGGTACGCTCTCACCCGGTTTCAAGACGAGCGTATCTGTATTGAAGGCCAAATACTTTTCCAAACCTGTAGCACTAACCTTAATTGTCAACGAACTTTTTCCAGTATTTTTAATAATTACTTCTTTTGTGTCGCTTTCTCCTGAAACAATCTGTAAGTTAAATGTCTCTTCGCTCGATTCAAAATCGGAAGTTACCGACGGAGTCGCGGCTCCACCTCCGCCACCACCTCCACCGCCTCCGCCTCCACCACCAGCCGAGGGTGTACTGGTTTCCACACTTTCGACACTTAGAGAAATTGTCGCTTGCTGAGATGAATATCCAGATATGGAATTTAGCCGGTGTTGATAAACACTATATGAAATATAAAGACTGAAAAATGAAAGGGTAATCGCCAAAATAAAAATAGCATAAAAAATAAAAAAATATTTTTTATTAGATTCCATAGTTTAGCAAAACAAGTTATTTTTAAATAGTTTATCTTCCAGCCCGTAACAACGCCAAAGAGATAGTTCCGCTGTAATTGTTCGATATTTCTACATCGTGGGCGTTTAAGATAATTGGAATGTAAATAGAATTATGGGGCTTAACTATTATACCTTCGGGAATATCAATAAATGATGCAATTGTTCCATTTTTGGTAGACATCACAGTCACGGGAAAACTATAGGTATTCTCAAGAAAAACTCTGCGAAGTCCGCTTCCGCCGGCCAGAACTTTGCCGAAAGTCAAGGCAGTGCTGTTCACATCAAATCCTGCTTTGTCCTCACTAATTTCCACGCTCGTAAAAAAAGTTTTTGTTTGTAAAGGAGTCTTCATAAAAGTGTAAATTGCGGATGAAGAAATAAAAATAACTAAAGCAATAAAAAATAAAATTATACTACTTCTTTCCATAAGATTTTCTCCGGTATAATAAAAGCCATACAATCAACACTATCAAGAGTATTGCTCCTGCACCGATGCCAGCGTAAATTAAATAAGTATAGTCCTTGTATTCCTCGACTGATATTTTGCCATAAACTGTGGTATTTGAACCAGGATAGAAAGTGGTGAACGTTGCATTGTAAACTCCGATTGGAAGATTGGAAGCATCGAAATAAGATTCTGCATTGCGCGTTTCCCAAGGATTGAGGTCGACTGAAGGAGTTCTGAAAGAAGAGGCTGTGCTTTCAGCGCTCAAATTGACGTCGATATAAACTGGTGATAAAATTCCATTCCATCTACTTTGTAGCGTAACGAAGAACTTCTGAATTCCATTATTATTATAAATAATGCGCGTATAATTAGTAAGATTTACGAACAAATTACCGACGCGGAAAGACTGATTAACAGACCAAATATTTGAAGGAGAATAAGCATAAGCTGTGGCACCATAATTCCCTGGAATGAAATTGGAGGTATTGAGATATTTTCTGAAAAATCTGTCTTCAGAAACAGCAATGTCTACCGGACTGAAATATAATTTATCAATTAATGCATTATTTTCTGAATTAAAGAAATTTACAGAAATATTTGATAACGAAATTGGTTCCCTGCCTCGATTAATGATGTGCAATTCTACAGGGATATCTTCGCCAGCATTTATATCTGGAACTGATAGCGCGAGTTCAGCATATCTTCCCGGATATGGGACGAAAATACGTATCAGTCCAGAAATTCTTATTGCGACGCCAATGAACTGATTTTCTGGTGGTTCCTCCTCGAGGTTAACGGCGATAGTATGTTCCCCAGGAATATCTATGCTTGATGGCAGGTTTAGATAAACTTTGAACTTTCCAGCTCCAACAATTTGAGCCTTGTCTAAAGAAGTATATTGTTCCAAGTCTCCGTCTATGCTGATGAAAACTCTTTTATTTGGATCGTCTGAAATAACGCTGTACTCCCAAACGTATTTCTGTCCAGGAGCAAAATTAATCTCTTTTATTGCAGGACTGATTCCTAGAGCAGCCATACCCAAGGATGAATGTAGAACTGATAGTAAAGATAGCAAACACAAACTTAAAAAAATCCTCTTCATATTCTCGCCAAAAAACAAAACCGGCGAGCTATTTAAATTTTGTCAAATTGAGTTCGGCTGTGTCTTACTCGACAATAAAAATTACTATAATCCCTTAGCCTAATTGTATTTCTTCCGAAAATATTTGCCAATAAAATTCAAGCAAAAATTAAATTTGCCGTTCAGAATTATGGGCGACGCGACTTTCTCTTAAATGGATTGATAGTTTCTACAAAAATCGCTAATTTTTATTGGATGTCCAACGCAAAAATAGTTATCTATTTTTTTCGCGCTTCGCCATGGCTTCAAGAACTCTTTCCTTCGCAATATCTGTGGCTGCGCTTCTCGGAGATATTTGTTGTTCGGCTGCGCGTTTCAAAACAAGCTCCGTATTTTTCAGTATTTTGTTCTTCACAGTACTGCGCATGAATTTTTCGTCTTTGCCGATATACTCAACATAGCTAGAAATAACTCCGCCCGCATTTGCGACAAAATCTGGAACTATCAGATGTTTTCTAGACATTTCCTCTTCAATATCTAGCGGAATAGGAATGTTTGCAGCTTCGACAATTATCTTTGCTTGAATAGAGTTCATATTCTGCCTAGTTATGACATCGGGCAGTGCGCCTGGAATTAAAACATCAACTGGTAGCTCGAATAATTTATTATTTGGGAGCATTCTTCCTTTTCCGAATGTAACTGAACCCTTCTGATTTTTTATTGATTCTATTTCCTTGAATGCGAGTCCTTGCTCATTGTAGAGACATCCCTTTGAATCACTTATAGCGACGATTTTCGCACCGACTTCTTCCAAATGTTTGAATGTAAATGACCCGACGTTTCCAAAACCTTCTATCGCAATCTTTGCCCCTTCAATGGGAATATTCGCGTGCTTCAAAGCAACTTGTGTCGCATAACTCACGCCAAGCCCCGTGCTTCCGAGCTCGTGTGGTAGCCCGCAAATATTTTTCCCGTTAATCGTCTTGCAGTAATCCTTTGGTTTGCCTGTCGCGGAATTAAAGTCTCCATGCGCTTCAACAAAAATCTGCATCTCTTTTTCAGTAGTATTTATGTCAGGTCCAGCAATATATTCGGCAGGAACTAAATTTCTCAAAGAACGGGCAAATGCTTGAATAAATTTTTCTTTCTTTTCAATATCTATTTCTTTGTTGTAGATGATTCCACTTTTGCCGCCGCCAAATGGTAAATCCGCTAGGGCGTTCTTAAAAGTCATGGCGCGTGCCAGTCTGAACACCTCTTTGACATCAACAGTAGAAGTCATCCTTATTCCTCCCTTTGCGGGTCCACGAGCAGTATTGTCAATAACCGTGAAACCACGCATACCCGTAATAGGATCATACATTTCAACTATCTTCTCTGGCCCAATATCGTCGGCGAATTCTTTTAATTCCATCTTTTTATGCCGTTAAGGATTTGGGATGGTTAATAAATATTATGCTAGTCCTCGCACTTGCTATCTATATTTTTAATAATATAAGAGTTACTTTGTGCTTTCCACTCTATCCCAACCATCGCCATATCTTTTTCCGACGATTTTGTCGTCCCACTTAACTTGAACCCAGATGTAAAGACGCACTGGGAAAAGAATAAGTGTCCAGAAAAATTCTTTGAAATTATTTGGATATGTGAGTGCCCTAAACGTCCCCTTTTTTATTTCATTGCTTAAGGATTTAACGCGCGGAAACTCTTTTGAATAATCTTGTAGAGTTTCGTGCGCTTTCGCTGTCCTGACTTTCTGCTTGATAAAATCTCTTATTGTCGTAGGTCCTTTGACGAAAACTTTCGCGCCGGGAGCATATCTTACGTTGTAACCTTTTTTTATAGTCAGATAAGGAATGAAACTGTCTTCGGCGACGTTAAGAGGAATTTCTTTCGTTATGTTCTTTCGAAATGCGAAAAGATAACCTGTTCCCTCTATAAATTCCTTTTTTTTGTCAAGCTCCGCTCGTATGCTATGCGCACCAGCATCACAAAGCAGATGAGCCCAATATCCCAGCATGCTATTGCGTGAATTTGATGCAACCGGTCTGCCAGTCACACATCCAACTTTGGAATCATTAAAATAACTTAGTATCTCAGGAATTGCATTTTTATCAATGTAAACATCTCCGTCTGTAAATATCCATATGTCTCCTTTAAGAATTTTGAAAATCAAATTCAAAGCGAAACTTTTTCCCTTTCCCGGATCTTTAAAATATTTTACATTTTTATTCCTTGCAGAAAACTCCTTGACAACTTCTGCAGTCTCCTTGTCCGGTGCGGCAACAACTAACTCATACTTTTCATTTATGGGATTATCGATTATTGCTTGGATTGCTCTTCTCGTTGAAACTGGTTCATTAAATGAAGTTATGACTATCGAAATCATGCTGTTCCTAATTTTTTCACAAAAAGAGCACTCTGCTTTTTTGTCCATCCCCCAATGTTGTATTCAGCAAAATATCTCTCAAAAGAATTGTATGCCTCGAAGAGGCTATAATTGAAGGGTTCAAATTGTATGGTCGAACTCATTAATCTCTGCGATTTTACAATCTATATAAATTTAATTATGCCGTTTCGACAGTAGATGTTCTTCGCATTTTTTTAAACGCGCAGGTGTGCCCATGTCAGCGATGAACTCATCTGTTTGGTAGGCGATAAGAGTCATATTTTTATCTAGTGCCTTCGGGTAAATATAATTCTCAAAATTAAATATTCTTTTGTCCATCAGAGAAACTATACTTGGCTCAATGATACATAGTCCTGAATTTGATAAATCTCCTGCGCCCGTATGATTATCGTGTTTCGAAACGAACTTCACAACTTGGGCGTTTTCATTTACCTGTAATATGTCAGAGTCCCAAGGATGCGACGACTTGTGGACTAGAACAGTCATATCTGATTTATTGAGCTTATGAAATTCTATCATTCTCTTCAGATTCACTTCGCATAAATGATCTCCGGAAATGTAAGCAAAGGGTCCATCAATATATTTTTCTGCGAATTTTAGTGCCCCACCACTGTCGAGTGGCTCGAACTCATTAGAATGAAATATATTAACGCCAAATTTATTTCCGTCACCGAAATAATCTACTATCTTCTCGGCTTTGTATCCGTTAAGCATAACTATTTCGCTGACTCCGTTTAATTTTGCCCAATCCACTAAATGATGTAGCACAGGTTTTCCTAAAATTGGAACTAATGGTTTTGGTAAATCATTTGTCAAATCCCCAAGTCGAGTTCCTTTTCCACCAGTACTTACGAAAAGCTTCATATCTTTTTCTTTCGTGGCAGTTATTTAAATTATCGGTCACCTGAATCTAAGTGCGACATAATCAATCAGCGCGTTTCCAACCAGCTTAGCCGTTGACGGCCCATTTCGAATATAAAATTCTTCATCTCCATTCTGCCTCAAAAAAACGCGTTTCGTGCTTGGGAGGCAGTCTATTTTCAAAACATGTTTATCATCCACTGGAAACAGCCCGTAACCTATGAACGTCTTGAACTGGGGACCGATGTGATCTTTAATCAGATTTTCAAGATGCAGTTTTAATTTGTCGTTGCTTGGGAATGCGTCTCTGTCCAGCCCAAGAATTTCGCCTTTGTCAGAAACGCCTACAATTAAAGTCCCACCTCCCGTGTTGAGGTAGGCTGTAATCGTCTTCAAAATTGAAAACTCTATGTTTTTGTCAAAATTATTGGTATGGAGATTTGTTCTCAATGAAGATTTGAATTCGAGCTTTGAACCCTCGCCGTTTGCAATTATTAATTTTATTCTTTCGGACGGCGTCTCTAAATATTTCCTTGACCTGAACAATCTTGGATTCGCTTGCATGACTTTGACAACAAAATTGCTCACGAGATTTCTTCCACCTTTTCTCATGTAAACGTAACCTCCAACAGAAACTACGAAGGAGGCAAATGCATTGATTAATAAATCTTGCGCGGTAACTCCTGTCCCAAGGCTCTGCAAATTAAAACTGAATATTTGGTCTAGTAAAAATTCAATTATCTCCCACATTGCGCCGAGCATGAAAGAAATTGAAAAAGATAACAAAATTAGTATAAATGAGCTAGAGTCTAGTAACTCTTCATTTTCCATAGTTACTATTACCGTCAGGCCGATAAAACTAAGAGCCATTGCGCCGACGCTCTTTAAGAGCATTCCCCACCAAACGCCTTCGTAAAATGTTCTGACCTCTCCCAGATATAAACTTCCGTATATTATTATAAGGATGATTATCTGCGCCTCGACGCCAGTATCTACGCCAACTCGTTTGAAAAGAGCAGGAATAAACGTCGCTGAAAAAGCAATCGCTGAAAAAGCCAATACTAGCTTTCGTTCATTTGTAAACGCAGAGATAAATGCAATTATCAAAAGAAGACGGATAGCATTAGTTACGATTGCTCTTACGGAGAGCCGAGACATCAGTTTAATCATGTAAAGGTTATTATTTCAAAGTATAAAAGAATTGTTGAACTTCTGAGAATGGTCGTGCTTTTAAACTATCGATTGCTTAGTAAAATATGAGAGTAAAATATAGTTTTTCGAGTAGGCGAACGCGGAAAATTGACCCGCATAACAAACACCGACAGGAGTATCCTTTGCTTGCGAAGGAAGTAATTTTTGCGGCGGATTTGGTTTTGGAAGTTTTGGATGCGCGGTTTATCGAGGAGACGCGGAACAAGGAGCTCGAGGAATTTGCGCAGGCGCTTGGCAAGAAACTAATTTATGTGATTAATAAAGCTGACTTAGTCAAGGAGAGAAATGCTTTCGGACTTGTACCACATGTTTTCGTTTCGACTATTGTGAATACTGGACGGAGAGATTTGCGCGAAAGAATAAAGATTGAGGCGAAGAGATTTGCTAAAAAATCGACTGCTGTTCCTTCGGAAGATGATGAACATTTGGAGATACAGAAACAAGGTGTTGGGTATAGAAAGTTTTTGAAAGTCGGACAAGAAGTTCATGTCGGAGTTATTGGTTATCCGAATGTTGGAAAGAGTTCGCTGATAAATATGCTTTCCGGAAAGGGCGCCGCACGGACTTCGCCAAGGGCTGGTTTTACGAGGGGAATTCAAAAAGTGCGATTTGCTCAAGGCATTTTGCTATTAGATACTCCGGGTGTTATGAGTGATGAAGATGCTGCTGCGTCGCAAAGCGCCCATCTGAAAAAACACGCAATTATTGGTGTTCGCACTTACGATTCTGTGAAAAATCCAGATTTTGTCGTCGCTGAAATCATGGCTGAAAATCCTGGATTGTTTGAATATTATTATGGGATTGATGCCAAAGGTGATGCTGAAGTTTTGCTTTCGGAATTGGGTTTGCGACGAGGATTTTTAATTAAGAAAGGTATGGCTGACCTGGACCGAGCAGCACGATTAGTTTTGAAAGAATGGCAAGAAGGAAAAATACGGAAAAAATGAAAGAAATAGAAATTAAACTAAAGTGCAATAATGAAAAATTATTTAGGCAGAAAATTCGCGAATTGAATGCTAAATTTATAGACCATTACGAAATTGTTGACGACTATTATGCGAAGCCCGGCGAGACAATTAAAACGGCTGAAAAATTTCTAAGAATACGCACCAAGAGTGGAAAATCTGAGCTGACTTTCAAGAGCGGTCGCGACATCAAAGGAAAGGCATCAGAAAGAACCGAAATAAATGTGTCGATTGAAAATCCGGAAAATATGCGAGCGATATTGAGTGAGTTAGGATTTAAATTAATTAGAAAAAATAGGACTATCCGAGAATACTTTTTGATTGACGGCGCAGAGTTGGTAATTGTTAAAATAGTTGAACCAGTCAATCTTGAATTTGTCGAGATTGAGGGCAAGACCAAAGACTATGTAGAAAAGGTATCAAAATTATTTGGAAAAGTTCTTGAACCAGTTGGGTCAGATTATTTTGCTGTTCTCGATAAGTGAACGATAGAAGAAATAATTTATTTATTTTTCTTACCAGAAATTTAATCGCCCGTTTAGATTTCTTTCGCGTATTTTGCGTTCTATTTCTGGCTGTTCGTTCAATGGAATTCTTTCGATTTGACTGACCATTTGACCATGTTCGTTAACCGAAACGCCCATCACATAACCTGGAACAAATATATTTGCGTGTTTCGCAAATCTTTGATAAAGTGCGTGCGCCGCAGACAACTCCCATTTACCCTTTAAATTTTGAGGCACGTCGTATTTCCTAAATAATTCTTCTGCTTTTGAATATCTTTCAAACCTTTCGTTCCCTAAAAGCGTTTTATCTTGGGATAAAAGATTTTGCACATTTGCGATGCTCATGTCTGATATGACTCCTGTGACTCTATCAAATTCTGTCTTGCTTGAAATTGATTTTTGCAAAAAGAAAAGCGCGCCCCTGTTGTTGTTATTTATTGCGCCTTCATAAAAATCGTGATGGGAATATATTTTTTGAGAAGAGTTTTCTCCAACAGATTCGCAAGTTAAAGGCAATCTTGCGATGTCTGAACTGTTTAAGTGATAGTAGTTCGTTGATTGTTTAGACATTTTATTGATACCCATTTATTTTTGAGATTGAGTATTTTTAAAGTTAGAGGTTTTTTAGTGAGACTAACTTTTTCACGAGACATATTCAGCACAGACACATATTTCTGATTTTTATGGTCTCGAAAAAATAAATGTCGTGGGATGAAACGAGAAAAGTAATAATCTAATAATTTTAAAGACAATATTCAATTATATCTACCAGAAATTTAATGCGCCTTTTAGGTTCTGCGCTCTTAATTTTATTTCTATGTCTGGCTGTTCTTTCAAAGAGATAGTTTCGATTTGACTGATCATTACGTTATGTTCGTTAACTGAAACGCCCATCACATAACCAGGGACAAATATCACAGCATCTTCTGTAAATCTTTGATAAATTGCCTGCGCCGTAGCTAGCGCAGATTTACCCCTTAAATTTTGAGGTGCATTGTGTTTTCTAAATGTTCCTTCTGTCCCAAATGGTTTTTCAAATTGCTCGTTTCCACTGCGTGAGTTATTCTCTGACGATTTATTGGTCCGCCTTGCGAGATCTATCTCTGCCAGAGCATTCATCAGTTCACTCAATTCCTCGTTGTTTGAAACGCGCTTTTGTAAAAAGAAAAGTGCATCTCTTCCATCATGATTTACCGTGCCCTCATAAAATTTATGAAGAGCATATCTTCTCGAAGAATTATTTTCTCCGATAGAAGTATAATTTGAGGGCATCCCTGCAAAATTTGAACTGTTTAAGTGATAATATTTTCTTACTGGTTTAGACATTTTATTGACTCCTATTTTTCGAGAAATTAACCCTTTTTAAAGTTAGACTTTGGGAAAATTTACTTGGCACTTCGCATTCATGGGCGAACTACGCACAATGTGAGACATTGAAACGCCCGTCCCGGTGCTAAATAACTGATGTTATTGGCAACTTCAATTCTCACTGAACGAATTGAAGTGAATCGAACAATTCCCGGAAATAGTATTACGCCCGTCCCGGGAATCGAACCCGGCTCTTGGCCGCGACAGGGCCATGTACTAACCGATATACTAGACGAGCAGTGATGATAAACGTGTGGATAAATTGTTTTTAAACATTACTAATCGCGATTAGTAAAAGTTAAAATGTTGTGGACACATTTTAACACATTGCGAATTGAGATTAGCAAGCTTAAAACTTCAATTGTTCAGTTTAAAATGTTACTGACTTATATCAGTAAATTTGTAAATCTTATTATATTTTATTTTAAGTTTTGGCGGTTTAAATTATTAAGCTGACTTTGTAAGCGCAAGAATTCTTTGTTCTTGGGTGCGCATTGAAGTTATTATTTGAGAAATTGGAGCTTTGCTCGCGATTTCGTCGTAAGTGAGAGGTTGATTGTTCCGACCATTGTAAAAATTACCATTTCCGAAGCAGTCTCTTTGGTAAGTCACGCCGTCCAAAGCAGGAATTCTGCATTCAAATGTACCACTAATTTTCAGGGCATCAAAAAGATATTGTGAAGCTTCAATTAAGCTTATTTGATCTTCACTAAATTCAAAAAATCTATTTGACAATCGAATGTCTTGGCGATACATGGAATTTTGCTTAATTGTAGCTTTTTAAATGTTAGTAAATTTGTTTTCGATTTTTGGCAAGGTTTAAATATCTCTTTTGCTTGACTAACTTATGAAAAAGGTGATGCGACGTGTTTTTAGTCCAGTTGCACAAAATAATTTTGGCGGGTTGAAGCCTTATGCGTTGGGTCACGCACTCGGATTGATGTTTTTATTTATGGTTGTTTTCTATGGGCTATTTGTTTGGTTCGGAGATTACGACGCGACGTTTATTATCGCACGATATCCTATTGCTTTTGATTTTAGTGACTGGACGTTTATTTTTGGGTTGATGCAGAGCTACGTTTTAGCTTATGTTTTTGGATGGGTTTTTGCCAAATTTTACAATAGCGTTTAAAATGAAAGGAGGTGAAATATGAAAGGGGGAAATCAGTTAGGAGGCTGGGCATTTTTAGCTGGCGTTTTGTTGGCTGTAATTTTTGGAATGTTCGGCGTTGGAGCTGAATTCGTATGGGTGTTAGTTTTGATTGGTTTGCTTGTAGGACTTCTTAATGTTACTGAAAAGGAGACAAACTCTTTCTTGATGTCTGGTGCAGTGTTAATAATAGCGAGTGCATTTGGAGGCGAGATTTTGGGAAGTATTACTTATGTAGACTTGGGAAGCGTCTTTAATATGTTGCTTGCGATTTTTGTGCCAGCGACGATAGTTGTCGCAGTAAAACACTCATTTGAGTTGGCCAGAAATTAATTTTGGTTTTAATTTAATTTTTATTTTTTTATTAAATTTTCTATTTGTGGAGTCTTAATGAATTTTCTCGCGCAAATTTTTTTATTTGAAAATGTTCCAGAATTTAGCGGATTATGTTCCGTGGAAATCTTTTCTCGGGTGTTCGTGGCCTTCGCTTAGACGTTCGTAAAGGTCTTTGATGTGGAGTCGACCTTCTTCATGGAGCGATTTTTTATTGAAGTTATCTCTGACAAGCATCGACGCCATGAAATCTCCGCCGAGAAAATGAGGCATGATTACATAGTCTGCACCGGCGTTGTAGAGCTCGATTGCATTTTGTATTTCGTGAGATGTTGGTATGAATATTACATTCTTATTTTCTATTGCTTTCATAACAGCGATGTTCGTGTCGTATTCAGGGATTGTCGATATGATTATTTTTGCTTTGTCGATGTTTAAACTTTTGAGCAACTCTGTGTCGCTGACGTCGCCATAAACGCAGTTTATTCCTTTTCTTGAAAGGCTAAGTATCGTCTGAGGATTGTAATCGATTATGAGATATTTCTTTTTTGCGAGTGTGAATGCTTTGAGAAGGTTGAAGCCGATGCGATTGTAGCCAAGTAATAGCACGTCATATACTTCACTGCGGGGAATCTTGTCGAGTTCGTGGCGCGTGCCGTCAAAAATATTTAGGAATCTTGAAAGAACTCCGTATAACGAATGGGAGAAATATATTGTGTAACTGCTTATGCCTACAGTGATTAATGCGACGAGAATGCTGAGAGAGAAAACTTCTTGAGGCACATGACCGAGCGTGAATCCTAAAAGAATCACTATCAATGAGAATTCGCTGACTTGTGCCAGACTTGTGCCAGCAAGAAAGTTCGTGCGCTTCTTGAAACCGAAAGAACGCATAAAAGTCATCACGATTAACGGCTTGCCTATCAAGATGAATACTGAAATTATTGCAGCCTTGCCTAAAAGACTTGCAGTTATCGGACCAGACAATTGTGCGCCAAAGAAAACGAAGAAGAGGATTACGAAAAAGTCGCGGATTTCTTTTATTTTCGATTTTATTTCTAAGCTATACTTCGACGAGGCGAGTGCCATTCCAGCGATTAGTGCGCCAATTTCTGTTGAAAGCCCGACTGCGTTGAAGATTATTGAGACGACGAACGCCCACGCGATACTAAACAAGAAAAGTATCTCTTGATTTTTTGCGGCGATATTTAATATAACTGGAAATGCGAATTTGCCGAAGATAAATACGCCTGCGATTATGCTTATCGCTTTTACGACTTGTAGTCCAATTGTGAGCGTTTCTCCGCCAGCTAAAACTGGAATCACCATCAGAGCAATGGCTGCGACGAAATCTTCTATTATCAAAATACCTAGAGCGATTTGGCCGTGAAGAGAGTCTATTTCTTTTTTGTCAGATAAGATTTTGACGACGACAACTGTGCTTGAAAATGAAAATGCGATGGCGATATAAATTGAGGCGATTGTCTGAAAGCCCATTGCCTGAGCGATAAAGAATATTATTGTCGTTACCAACGCCATGGTCGCTAAACCGCCAATAATTGCTGTGCCCCCTATTTGTTTTAAGACTCTGAAATCTAAACTAATTCCGACCATGAACAGAAGAAGGGCTACGCCCAAATGAGCGAGGGCTTGCAGAGTATCTGTTGGACTAACGATTTTAAGAAAGAGCGGACCGACGACGATACCAGTCAAGATATATGCGACGATTGGAGGTTGACGAATTATTCTACCGATAATGCTGATTATTGCCGCTATTCCAACAATCAAACCAATTTCTAATAATAATGACGCCATCTTTGTTTAAGACAACAAAAAGAATTTTAAATATGTTGTTATTTCGTGATTTATGAGCTTTAATTCGCAATCGGAAAGCTTTTAATTTTTGTTTTTTGGATGGGACGTCGTTGGCTAACGAGAATTATCTTAGGCGTTTTGATTTTGAATTTTCTACTCCTGCTCGCTGGGCTAAATTTAAAAAGGTAAAATCCGCGGAATTTTAATCACAAATCATAGTTACTCCACTAAGACTGGAGCGACAGAGCCTGCGTCTGCGGCGACGCAGGCTCACCTCATTTCTAAAAGTTTATATATTAGTTTAGATTTTATTGAATATGCCTAAGAAAAAAAGAGCTGTGAAAAAAACGAAAACGTCTTCGAAAAAGATGTGTAAAGGAAAAAAGAACGTCTGCGACTTTTGCTGAAATTGATTTTCGTTTTGGAAGCTATGATTTTTATAGTTAGAATTTCTTGAGTGTTTATGGGTGGCGAATATGGTTCCGATGTGCCTAGCGTTGTTGCCTTGCTTGGGTCGGACGCAAAACGCGGACTTTCCGAGGCAATTGCGCAAGAAAGAATCAAAGATTTTGGGTTGAACGAAATTAAGCGCGAGAGTGGTGTGAGCGCGTTGATTATTTTTTTAAGACAATTCAAAAGTTTTATAATTTACATTTTAATTTTTGCACTCGTGCTTTCTATTTTTGTGAAAGAATACACTGATGCGTGGACTATTTTTATTATTTTGATTTTGAATGCGAGCTTTGGATTTTTTCAAGAATATCGTGCGGAGAAATCAATTGAAGCGTTGAAGAGACTTTCTTCTTTGAAGGCGCGAGTTATTCGCGATGGAGAATTGCAAGAGATTGAGGCTAAGTTTATAGTGCCGGGAGATATTGTTGTGCTTGAAGAAGGTGATAAAGTTCCTGCCGATGGGAGAATTTTTGAGAGCAAGTCTCTTGCAATCCTTGAATCTTCTTTGACTGGAGAGAGCGTGCCTTCATCGAAGATTACTGAAAAGATTTCCGGCGTTGCTGTGATAAATGACCAGAAAAATATGGTTTTTTCCGGAACGCTCGTCACGAACGGCAGAGGAATGTGCATTGTAACTGCGACTGGAATGAAAACTGAACTTGGAAGAATTGCGCATTTGTTGAGCGACGTTGAACGCGAAGACACGCCTTTGCAGAGGCAGTTGAATAAATTTGGAAAATTTGTAGGCGTCGGAGTTATTGCTATTTCAGTGATTCTATTCGCGATTGGAATTTTCAAGGAAAATTTGATTGATATATTTCTTGCTGGAAATTACAAAGATTTTGTTGTTGGTTCGCGTGAGTGGCTTTTGACTGCGGTTGCGCTCGCCGTCGCTGCTGTGCCCGAAGGTTTGCCAGCTGTAGTTACTATTTCTTTGGCGATTGGTGTTCGTAGAATGCTGAAAAAACGCTCGCTGATAAGAAGATTGCCGTCGGTTGAGACGCTTGGCGAAACAACTGTGATTTGTTCAGATAAAACTGGAACTCTAACGAAAAATGAGATGACTGTCAGAAAAACATTTACGAACTTGGTTGATTTTGATGTGAGTGGAGAAGGTTATAATTTGGATGGGGCGATTTCGTCGAGCGGTCGGAAAATTTCGGAAAAGGATATGCTCGTTTTAAAAATTGGAGCCTTATGTAATAATTCGGTGTTACACATAAATTCGCGCGACGTGACTATCACCGGAGACCCGACTGAAGCCGCTTTGCTTGTGAGTGCGGGCAAGGTAGGAATAGACTACAAAAAATTAAATGGTGAATTTGTGCGTGTCGACGAAGTGCCTTTTGATTCGAACAGAAAAATGATGAGCACGATAAATCAAGATGGTAAAAGATTTTTTGTTTACACGAAAGGGGCTCCGGAAAGGGTTCTTGACAAATGTGACAGATTATTTTTGCACGGGAGGGTTGTGCGATTGACTGCCGAATACAGAAAACAAATACTTGCTAAAAATTCTGAATATGCCGATGACGCTTTACGCGTTTTGAGTTTTGCTTATAAGGAAATGAAAAGCCGAAACGAGAAAATTGAAGAAGGGCTTATTTTTGTTGGACTTCAGGGAATGATTGACCCGCCGAAGTTTGAAGTTAAGAATTATGTTGCTAGGGCGCGCGAAGCAGGCATACGCGTGATTATGGTTACTGGAGACAATATACGAACCGCCGTTGCTGTTGCGCGCGAAATAGGTTTGGGTGGAGAAAGCATCGAGGGTGTGCATTTCGCGCAACTTGGAGATATTGAAAAAAGAAAGATAATTGCTGAAACTAATATTTTTGCGCGAGTTGAACCCCAACACAAACTCGAAATTATTAGACTGTTGAAGGAACGCGGAGATGTTGTCGCGATGACTGGCGACGGAGTGAATGACGCTCCAGCATTGAAACAGGCAGACATCGGAGTCGCGATGGGAATCAAGGGAACCGATGTTGCACAAGAATCGAGTGATATGATTTTACAGGACGACAACTTTTCAACTATCGTTTCTGCTGTTGAGGAAGGAAGAGGAATTTATTCGAACATTAGAACGTTTGTTAAGTATCTTCTTTCCGCAAACATGGCCGAAGTGTTAGTCATTGCTTTGGCGTTGATGATGTCGCTACCTTTACCTTTGACGGCGTTAATGTTGTTGTGGATTAATTTAGTAACTGACGGTCTGCCCGCTCTCGCTTTGAGCGTTGATCCGTATCCTACTGAAGTCATGAAACATCCCCCTAGAAAAAAGGGCGAACCATTAATGAATCGGGCGACTACTTTTAACGTCGTGGTTGTTGCTATTTTGATTTCGGCGGGAGTTTTGGGTGCGTTTACATGGGGCTTACAAAATTACGATCTTGCACATGCGCAAACCTTGGCGTTTGCAACACTCGTCGTTTTAGAGCTTGCCAGAGTCTATGTTGTAAGAATTGATTCGCACATAAATGTCTTAAGCAATAAATGGCTTGCTTTGGCAGTTTTTGCGTCGGTCTTGGCGATGCTTGCTGCGATTTACACACCTTTGAACGAAGCTTTTCATACATCTGTCTTGGGACTTGGCGACTGGGGCATTGTTGCAGGAATAACTTTTGTCATTTCTACAATTAGTGTGGCTATGGTTAAGTTCAAACACGTCGAATAATCACCACGCAAAAAGCGTTTTACGAAGTTGTCTTCTACAATAGGTTTAAACTCTACATTATACCGCAAGGTTTAAGAACCAATTTTTTCTTTGTGAGTGATGGGAACGGTCAGGATAAAGCTGAGCAGTATTGATATTGATGCGCTTAACTCTGTTATTGGTATGATTAAAGAAATTTCTTCAAAAACTGGGATAAATTTGAGAGGTCCGATACCGCTTCCAACTAGAAGAATGAAAATCACTACGAGAAAATCTCCGTGCGGAAACGGCACTGCGACGTTTGACCGATTTGAGATGCGAGTACATAAGCGAATAATCGATATGCCGGCACAAGACCGAGTTTTGCACCCATTGATGACGTTGAAGATTCCAAGAAGCGTGCAGATTAAGATAGACATTAAGGATTGATAATCGAGATTTATCTAATTTAACAAGAATAAATTTATAACTTCTGTTTTTGTATCGTGGTTGTGGTTTGTGCTAAAAAAATTGTTGTTGTCGGCGGAGGATTCGCTGGCTCGACGGTGGCGAGGGAATTGCAGAACGAATGCGATGTGACTTTGATTGACACCGAAGATTTTTTTGAATATACTCCCGGAATTTTAAGAGTGTTAGTTGAGCCGGAGCACTATAAAAAAATATATTCTAAACATGAAAACTATTTAGGTAAAAGTAAGATAGTTGTTGATAGTGTTAAGGACATTACTGAAAAAAAAGTTATTCTTAAAAGTGGTAAAGCGATAAATTATGACTACCTCGTTATCGCTTCCGGAAGCAGTTATTCGTTTCCTATAAAAGAAGAAAATGTTTTTTTCGCAAAGAGGTCTAAAAATTTGCTTGAAGCATATGACAAACTAAAAAATTCGCAAAAAATTGTTGTTGTCGGCGGAGGCGTCGTTGGTGTCGAACTTGTCGCGGAACTTGCGACACATTACAAAGGCAAAGAGTTGTTTTTGATACACGCGCACTCGAAACTTATGGAGCGAAATAATGACAAAACGGGAGATTACGCGCAAAAATTCCTTGAGAAAAAAGGCGTAAAAGTCATACTAAACGAGAAGATAACAAAGACTGACAAAAAATATTTGCTCGGAAATTCGGGTGAAAAATATTGTTATGATGCTACTTTTTTTACCGTCGGAATCACGCCGAATATTGAATTTATGAAAAGAGAGTTTTCGCGATTTGTTTCCAAAGGAATATCTGTGAATGAATATCTTCAATTGGATGGAAAACAAAATATTTTTGTTGCGGGCGATGTCACAAATATTAATGAAGAGAAAACCGCACAAAATGCGGAGAATCATGCGAGGGTTGTTGCAAACAATATCTTAGCTAAAATAAATAGTTCTAAAATGAAATCTTACAAGAGCAAGAAAAGAATGATGGTTATAAGTCTCGGTAAAAACAATGGAGTGATTGAATATAAGAATTTCGTATTGACTGGATTCATCGCGCCAATATTAAAGACCTTAATCGAAAAGAGAGTTATGAATAAATTCAGTTAATTGCCTACACAAATCTATAAATATTAAAAGAGTAAAAAATAATATGGAATATAAAGATTATCAAAAAGAAAGCAAGAGAACTTGTCCGAATTTAAATGACCAATTGAGATTGGGTTTAGCTGACGAAATGCATATGGTTCTAGGTATATCGACGGAAGCTGGAGAACTTCTCGACGCATACAAAAAACATTTTGCCTACGGAAAGGAATTGGACAAAACAAATGTAGGTGAGGAAATCGCAGATATAATGTGGTATGTGTCAAATTTGTGTCGTATGCTGAACATAGATATGGAAGAAATGTTGCAGAGAAATATTGCAAAGTTGAAGGCACGATATCCCGAGAAGTTTGATGAAATCAAGGCGTTGAACAGAGATTTAGAAAAAGAAAGAGAAATTCTCGAAGGTAAATACGAAAATAAATAATTGTTTTTTACAATACAATTAATTAAAAAGCCATATTTTTATTTAAGTATATGGAACAATACCACAATCTTTTGAAGAGAGTTGTTGGGCAAGGTGATGTTCAGTTTGAGCCGAGGACACAAGAATATATTCTCGGAGTTTCTTCTGCGTTAAGCAGTTACGACATGAGAGAAGGATTTCCGTTGGTCACGACAAAAAATGTGCCACCACGACTTCCATTTGAAGAAGTTCTTTGGAAATTGCGTGGTGAAAAAAATGTCAGACCTTTGGTTGAGAGAGATATTCATATTTGGGACGCTAACGCATTTGATAGGTATTTGAAAAATCAAGGTTTGAAAGATAAAATTCCGAAACATTCTTTAGAATGGAATGAAGAATTTGTAAAATATCAGAGTAGAATTAAAACTGACGCCGAATTTGCCGAGATGGCTGGAGACCTCGGTCCAGTTTATGGTTATCAATGGAGACACGGATTTCACAGACAAGATGGAAAAGAAATAGACCAACTAAAAAATGTTCTTGAGTCAATTAAAAGTAGACCGGGCTCACGATATCATGTTCTTAATGCGTGGAATCCGTCGGATCTTCCAGAAATGGCTCTTGGTCCATGTCCGTTTTGGCATCAATTCACAGTTTATGGAAATAATTTAGATTTGACGATGGTGCAGAGAAGTTGTGATGTTTTTCTTGGAGTTCCTTTCAACATTGCGCAAGACGCTTTCTTTGCGAATTTGGTGGCGCAAGAAACTGGAACAAATCCGAGATTTTTTAATCATTCACTTGTGAATGTGCATTCTTATTTGGGTGTTCCGCCACGCGCAGATTTTTGGACCAATCCCGAAAATGTAAAAGAATTTCAGAATAGATTTAATTCCATAACGAAAAGAGAAGATTATTTGGATTTAAGAGAGAGTTATTTGACAAAGGCAGGACCCGAAAAAATAGGCAGTGAAAGAAAAGACCACATACCATTTATTTTGGAGCAGTTGTCAAAAGAACCAAGGCCTCTTCCACAAATACAATTATCTCGTGGAGATTTCTTTGATTTGATAAATAAACCTGTAAAGGAAATAGCAACGATTACAGGTTACTATCCTCATAAATGGGATTCGAGGGCGGAGATGGCGGTATGAATGGGGGAAGTTTAGTTTTAATCGCTGCAGTTGCGGAGAACGGAGTTATTGGTTTGAACGGAGAAATTCCTTGGAAAGTAAAAGGTGATTTGAAAAGATTTCGCGAGATGACTCTAAATCACGGAGTAGTTATGGGGCGAAATACAGCAGAGAGTCTAGAAAAAATAAGAGCTTTTCCTCTCGATGATAGATTAAATGTGGTAGTTAGTACAACAAAATATTATTCTGATTTCGAGGAGAATATTCTTGCTACGGGTAGTTTTGGATTCGGTTTAGAGCAAGCGATACACTATAATCGGGATAGAGTTGCCTATGTAATCGGTGGCGGGAAGATTTATGATGCCACAATTGCTCTGCCTGAAACGAATAGACTTGAAATTACGCGAATTCATCAGAGCCCTGAAGGAGATACTTATTTTCCGAAAAGTTATCTGGACAGATTTACACTTGCTAAAACTGAAGAATATCGTGATAAAGGATATACTTTTGAAACATGGACGCGAAAATGAAAGTTGCGGGAATGTTCGTTGCGTTTGAGGGAATTGATGGTTCTGGGAAGAGCACACAAATTGTTGAAGTGTTAAGAGCCATTCAAGAAATAAATAAATATCAGCCGATTGTTAGAACGCGGGAGCCGACTTGGCGTGCCGAAGAAATACGACGCAGATTAGAATCAGAACGAGATCCGATGAGCAATAGTTCATTGTTAGCATCGCAATTTATATCGGACAGGCGTGAACACTATTTTAGTGATATCCGTCCAGATTTAGCGAGGAATTATGTTGTTCTTTGCGACAGATACGCTATGTCTACACTCGCATATCAATCGCTACCTGGAAAGAGGACTATGTTTGATTTGGTTAGTGCTCATTTCACATCAAATATTGGCACACCAGACGTTACTTTTTATCTTAGTTTAAGTGCTGAAGAATCAGCACGACGCATAGCTTCTCGCAGCGACGAGCGAGAGAAATTTGAAGATATTGATTTTGCACACAAGCTTGTAGAAAGACACGAATTCTTGTATCAAGAGTCCCAGAAAGATGGAGTTATTGGAAAACTACTTGGGAAAATAATAAAGATTGACGCAACTCCAGAAACTAAAAGAGTCGCGTCGGAAATATTAAGTCACCTTGAACCTATTTACCTTTCAAAAATTCAGCCAAATAACATTTAAAAGACGCTCCTTCTAAAAAACAATAAGCCCAGATCGCATAATGGCATTGCGTACGACTGGAACTCGTATTTCCGAAAGGATACCCAGGTTCGATTCCTGGTCTGGGCGTAATACTATTTTGGCATTTGGCGGAGACTCAAAAAACGAGTCCCAGTGAAGTGCCAAAGTATGCCTCGGTTTGGTCTGGGCGTTATCACGCAAAGTCAATCTTTTAATCATTTAACAAAAACGCCCGAGATAATTCTTCTTTTAATTTTCTTGTTTTTTCTTATAGGAAATCTTTCATCAATTTTCAAATTAGAAACTGAAAATTTGGAAAATAAATTCCTAATTTCGTTATCAGTAAAAAAATGACAGACAATTCCATTTTTATGTTGAATAGTGCTTTTTTCAATAATTTCGCCTTTTTGCCTATAATCTCCGACTGCAAAATCTTGGAACAAAACTTTTCCAGATTTTTTCAGAACTCTAAAAATCTCTTTAACTACTTTTTTTCTATCTTCTTCTAAAATATTATTTAACAAATAATAACAAACAACAATATCAAATTCATCATCGGAAAAAGGCAGTTTTTTTACATCAGTATTATAAAATTCAACATCTCTAAATTGATTTTTAACACTTTCAATAACTTTTTCAGAAAAATCAACGGCTATAGTTTCAGAAGGATTTTGTTTTAATATTGTTTTCAATGTCTTACCATTCCCGACTCCCAATTCCAAGACTCTTTTATTTTTCAAAATCAAAGGCAGGTTAATAGTTTCTTTATTCCATTTATTCGCGTTCTTAGAATATTCATAATTCCAAATATTTTTTTGTGATAGCATAATACTAAGTAAATATCTCAATTATTAAACTATCTAAATTAGAAACTAATCTGAACTATCCAAATTAAAAATATCCTTAAGCAGTTTAAAATATCGGTTTTTGTGGCTTAAAACCATTTACGAGGTTTTAAATAGGCTCATTTTGAACAATTAATATGATTGCAGAATTTAGAGAGTCACGTGGAGGATTCGGTGGAGGAAGAGACCGAGGTTCTAGCCGAGGCTTCGGTGGAGGTTCTCGTGGAGGATTCGGTGGAGGTTCTCGTGGAGGATTCGGTGGAGGAAGAGACCGACCTCAAAGAAGAGAAATGTTCGATGTTACTTGCACAAAGTGTGGTAAGGATTGTCAGGTTCCTTTCAAACCAACAGGAAGCAAACCAGTTCTTTGTAGCGATTGTTTTAGCGAGTCTGGAAGTTCAAGATCTTCAGGTTCTGATTCTGGTTCATTGAGCCAAATAAACGCAAAGTTGGACAAAATCCTTCAAGTTTTACAAGATTTAGAATTGGTTATGGATGATGAAGGCTCTGAAGACCAAGAGGAAGCTGTTGAAGAATCAAATGAAGATATCCCGACAGACGCGGAATTAGCAGATGCAGATTCTGTCGCGGACGACGAAGAAAATTAATTTAAAGTGAAATTAAATCTTTGTAGTTTATTTCTTTAATTATTGTCTTATCTATTTTGCTTTACGCCCCGAGAATTATTTTTGCGCGGTGCTTTCTTGGCAGTTTTTTGCTTAACTACAATTTTCTCTTCTACTGGTTTTTGCACTTCTTGTGGTTTAGCTATTTGTTGTGGCGCGAGAGTTGGTTGAACAATAGGTTTAGGAGTTTGTTGCACTGGCTGTTGAACTTGTTGTTGAGCCGTTTCTTCTTTTGAAAACCACATTTTGACAATACTTAATCCTAAACTAATCAACACACCAAAGATGAAATAAGCTATACAATTACCTATAATTGTTGCTAAAATTGTCGTGAATTTTTCGGAGAGAGAGCAAGTATCTGTTGCCGTTGAAACGCACACTTTTCCGAATGCTTCGGCTACCAAAAATCCGACGTAAGACAATTTTTGTAACAATGGATAATTTACGAAAATTGTCGCTACACCAATTAAAATTCCTATGAAACCACCAGTGAAACCTGCTCTTATGAATCCCATGAAATTAATTTATCCTTTTTCCGTTTTCGTATATTGCCATATTCCTTTTTTTAAGTTCTTTGAAAAATGGCGTTGGTGGAACTATCACTTCTGGAGCGAAACTTCCATATTCGGCTATAATTTCATTATGAATCATTTGAGCGATTATACTTGCAGGCATTCCTGTGTCTATATTGCATCCTGCATCTTCCCATCCCTTATTCGTGCCTACGATGCACTCAATAAGAATTTGTTTGTTTTTGCCTTTATGTTTTCCATATAAACGCAACCAAAGATTTTCTTTTTCTTTGTAACCTTTAGGAAATTTTAAGTCCTTGAGTGTTTGAGTTAAAGCGTCGATGGGTCTTATCTCTTGTCCGTCAATTAATCTTTTTTCATGACTGCCGAAACCTAAATCTATTAGTTGTTTAATTACGTCGAATGAGTGTGGAGGAAATTCTGCATAAAATCTGACATTCTTTAGGCCCTTATGTTTGAAATATTTATAGAATGTATAAGTTTCTGGATGACGAACGAACATACAATCTTGTTTTCCTACAAATGGTTCGTGAGTTTTTATTAGAGTGTCTAAGGGTCTTAACTTTGTGAATTTTCCGTCTTTGATATTTGTTGCTGGTTCCGTAAATTCGTCTATTATGCTGTCCATTGAAAATGGGACAACAAATTGCTTCATATTTGAGTTCCATGCAAAACCTACCTCTATTGAATGTAAAGAATCAAATTTTGCCGCTGCGTGATTTAACATTATATTACCTATTCCAGGAACTGAACCACAACCAGTTATGTGAATTAATTTTTTATTTTTTAGAGTTTCATGTAATGCGAACTGGTCTTTAGTCATTGGAATTTCTGAACCCAAGTCCAAAGAATGTAATCCTGATTTCATTGCTGATTTTAAGACATTAAGATTCCAATCTCCCTCGATACAATTGACTACTACTTTCGCACCCGATTTTTTGAAAACTCTCGTCATGTGTTCAATATTTCTTGCATCGACATATTCAAATGCCGTTTTTTTGTATTTGTCTAATAAATGCTGCACTCTTTTTTTATCTCGTCCACATAAAAGAACAGAGTATCCATTTTCTAATAAATCGCGCGTTACTATGCGTCCTTGCATGCCTGTTGCGGCCATCACTACAAAATCAAAAACCATCTTCTAATTAGTATGTTTGAATTAGTATAAAAAGGTTATTGGTTAATTTGGAATGAAAGGTTTATATTCTTATTAAAGGTTTAGTTATTATGGAAAAGAGTTCTGTAAATCCGTGGGAAGTTTCTGGAAATGTTGATTACGATAGAATTGTTCGGGAATTTGGAGTTCAAAAAATAGATGATTCTCTTTTGAAAAGATTTGAGAAAATAGCTGGAGAGAGCCATTTTATGATTCGTAGAGGAATTTATTTCGCACATCGCGATTTAAACTGGTTACTTGACCAATATGAAAAAGGAAATAAATTCTTTTTGTATACTGGTCGTGGACCCTCGGGGAAAATGCATCTTGGGCATTTGATACCTTTCGTGTTTTGTAAATGGCTTCAAGATGTTTTCGGTGTTGAATTGTGGATACAATTTACCGATGATGAGAAGTTCTTGTTTAAACAAAACATGACTCTTGAAGAAATTCAGAAAAATATGCACGATAATATGATGGATGTAATTGCTTTGGGTTTTGACCCTAAAAAAACCCATTTTTTGGTAGATACTAAACATGCAGGAATCATGTACCCTGAAGCGATTAAGGTTGCCAAAAAATTAACTTATTCTATGATTAGGAGTTCTTTCGGCATGGATGAAAGTTCGAATGTTGGGCAGATTTTTTTCACGTCAATGCAAGCTGTTCCTGCTTTCTTGCCCTCGGTCTTGAAAAATAAGAAGATGCCTTGTTTAATCCCTCACGCTATTGACCAGGACCCGCATTTTAGATTAACTAGAGATATTCTTCCTAAATTAGGATATCCGAAACCTGCTTCGATACAATGTAGTTTCTTACCGCCTTTGCATGGAACTGACGGCAAGATGAGTTCATCAGAAGAAATGGGTGCGATATTTACAACTGACTCTCCGAAAGATGTTGAAAATAAAATAAAAAAATATGCGTTTTCCGGAGGACGAGATACTTTGGAAGAACATCGAAGACATGGTGGAAATCCTGACGTTGATATTTCTTATCAGTATCTGAAATATTTCTTTGAATCAAATGATTCCGAACTTGGGAAAATACATCGCAAATATAAATCTGGAGAGATGACGTCTGGAGAATTGAAACAAATTACTATTGACAAAATAAACGAGTTTTTGAAAGAGCATCAAAAACGCAGGAAGACTGCTGAGAAGCAGATTGAGAAATTTATTTACAAAACATGAAAAAATCAACTAAAATTTTGTTTGTTCAGATAATTTTATTCTTCATAATTACATCTTTATTCTCTTATTTATTATTGCCAAATAAATCTGATTTATTTACAAAGAAACAATTTCCCACTTCAGGGACATCATGCTCAAATTACGGACAAAAACAAATATGTTGGCCATATTTCTCTCCAAATGTAAAAATAGCACCAATAGAAAAAATAATCTTTCTCTCAATATTTTTATCTATCTTATTTTTTATTACTCCTATTTTATTATATATAATCTTAAGAAAGAGAACTGAAAAAATAGCGCGCAGAATATTTTATACAATAGTTATTTTGATGACTTTAATTATTTTTATTATTGGAAATTTTATTGCAGGGACATGTAGCGCAAAAAAATTCACAATAGAATATGGTCCAGTAGCAATCAATCCCTCGGAACCGAATACTCCAACAAGTGGTGGAGCCATGGGATCAGCAAGTATTGGAGCCATAGGATCAGGTGTTTCTAATTACAAATCACGTTTTACTCACTTATGTCATTCAACATTTAACAATGAATTTTTTGCTCCAAGGGACATGGGTGGTATTATTCTCCCGTTTATAATGCCAATTTTCCATTTACCATTATTAATAATCTCTTTGTTATTTTTAAAAAAGTTTAGAAAAACAAAACTTGAAGAGGATAATATAAACCCATCAACAACAATTCAGAATATCTAAATAAAAAATAAAATAATAATAAATTTTTGTATAAGTGACTACTAAAAAATTACTAAACTTTCTTTGGGAAAACACAAACGTTAAATAGAATTACAACATAGATTTTGCATGAGTGTGGTTTTGGACAATTTCTTCAAGCCGAGAAGTGTGGCAGTCATCGGAGCTTCTCGCAATCCGGCAAAAGTCGGACATGTTATTTTGAAGAATTTAATTGATGGTGGTTTTCGCGGACGGGTTTTTCCGATAAATCCGGAAGCGTCTTCTATTTTGGGATTAAGCGCTTACGATTCAGTTTTGAAAATACCCGAAATAATTGACCTCGCAATTATTGCCGTTCCGAGCGAGCTCGTTCTTAAGGTCGTTAATGAGTGTGCCAAGAAAAAAATACTCGATGTTTTGATAATTACTTCTGGTTTCGGTGAGGTGGGGAATGTCAAACTCGAACAACAACTTAGAGAATTGCTCGACAAGAATAAAATGAGATGTATTGGAGTGAATTGTCTGGGAGTTTTTGATGCATATCACAAATTTGACACTTTGTTTTTGCCACGATATCGCCTTTCGCGTCCGAAACCTGGAGGAATAAGTTTTGTGTGTCAGAGCGGAGCGATTGGGAGTGCGATTTTGGATATTGCTGCCGCAAGTGGGCACACGTTTTCAAAATTCATAAGTTACGGAAATGCAACTCAAATTGATGAATCTGATTTGCTCGATTATTTGTATAGCGATCCGACGACAAAAGTCATCTGTTTGTATATTGAGGGCATCAAGAACGGCGAAAAATTTTACGAGACGCTGAAAAAAGTTGCCGCGATTAAGCCAGTAATTGTTTTGAAAGGTGGGCTGACTCCTGCCGGACAACAAGCCACGATTTCACATACTGGCTCGCTTGCCGGAGACAAAGCCGTTTTTTATGGAGTTCTTGAACAATGTGGCGCAATACGAGCCGATTCGCTGGAAGAAATGTTTCATGTCGCTGCGTTGATTGAAAAAGACGTCCATTTCAATTCCGATAAAATTCAGATTATAACTAATGGTGGAGGATATGGGATAATTTCTACCGATGCAATTTCTTCTTCAAAGCACATAAAAATGGCAGAGCTGACTCCGCAAACAATTTCTGAAATAAAAAAGCTCTCTCCAGCGACGATGAATGTCGGAAACCCGCTGGACTTGCTTGGCGATGCGACTACTGAACGCTATCGTTGGGCTTTGGATTCGTGCTTGAATGATAAAAATGTTGGAGGGATTTTACTCGTAGTTTTATATCAGACTCCGTTAATCACAACTGAAATCGTCGAGGTGATTTCTGAAGCGCACCGAAAATACCCTAAACCAATTATTGTTGTTTCAACTGGCGGAGAATTTACTGAATTGTTGTCGAGGTCTTTGATGGAGCGTGGCTTACCTGTGTTTTATTTTCCAACTGAAGCGATTACTGCGCTTGATAAAGTTGTGGAGTATCAGCTAAGAACTCCAAAACGGGCTAAGGTATTTAATAAGGAAGAGATAAAAGAAAATTCGGTTGCTGTAACTAATTCAAAAAAATCTGTGAAGGGAAAATATAAAACTCTTAAGAAAAAGAAATAGACATTAAGATATTATTCTTGTAAAAATATTCTTTCGAGTTATACTGTTCGACTGGCTAAAGTAGTATTACAAACTCCGCAGTCAAAATTGATGTAACTGGGAATATTTGAAGAAACTATGCGGGGTTTTCCAGCGTATAGAGCATTGCAGTTATTACACTGGTATCCAAGACATTCTTCATTATTATTGCTTGAGTCTACCATCTTAAGTAGTCCTTGAAAAACTGGGTCTCTACGCCATACTTCCCAAACACCTATGTCTTTTTTGGTTATTTGAGAATAAATAGATTCTAACTCTGCTAAACCGCTAACTTTACGAGGAAAGGACAATGCGCGAGTCCATTTCTGTTCTTCTTCTGTTAATCTTCTTGCCAATAGCTTGCTTTCTGGGTCTGTGCTCATGACTAATTAAACAACTTGAAGATTATAAATTCGAGTGTTCTTGATAAGCTATATAAAACACCATAACTTAGTAATAAAAGATGGTGCATATTTCAGAGCGTGATTTACAGTTGCCCGAACTAGAATTTCCTGAGATTTGTAAGAGAGTCATTAATGATAAATCGGTGATTTCGCTTGGGCCCGGTGAACCAGATTTTGTAACGCCTGCGCCTTTGATTGATTACGCAAAAAAAGTTATCGGAAAAAGCACACATTATTCTGAACCGCAAGGTTTGCTTGAATTGCGCGAGGCAGTATCTCGGCAAGTTTTACGAAAAAACAAAATAAAAACTTCTCCCGAAAATATTTTGATTTCTTGTGGTAGCCAAGAAGCTCTTTTTTCTTCACTTCTTACGACGATTGATCCTACTGAAGAGGTTGTGGTGCCATCGCCAGGATATGTCGGATATTTGCCAGCGATAGAACTGGTTAATGGCGTTCCGAAATTCTTGAAATTATCTTTTGAAGATAATTTTTCTTTAAATCCCGACTTGCTTAGAAAAATGATAACAAAAAAGACACAAGTTATTATTTTGAATTCACCATCGAATCCAACTGGAAATGTTTTGCCCAAGAAAATTTTAGAGGAAGTTGCAGATATTGCTATTGACAAAGATTTATGGGTTTTTTCAGACGAGGCCTATGAAGATATTATTTATGACGATGCAAAACATATTTCTATTGCGAGTCTGAATGGGATGCATGAACACGCCGTGACTTTCAAGACATTTTCGAAGAGTTATGCTATGTGTGGTTTTCGGCTCGGATATTGTATCGGTCCTGAAAAATTTATTCAAGAAATTACGAAAAACCACCATTACGTCGTTTTGGGCGCGCCGTCTTTGTCGCAATTGGTAGGAATTAAAGCTTTGTCGTTACCCCAGAAATATATTTCCACGATGGTTGACGAATACAAACGTCGTCGCGATTTTATTGTTTCGCGACTAAATAATTTAGGGCTTCCGACTCACAAGCCCGCTGGCGCGTTCTATACATTTTCTGATATTTCGCGATTCGGCAAAGATTCCTCAAAATTTTCGCGAGAGCTCTTGAATCGTGGGAAAGTTGCAGTGATTCCCGGAAGAGAGTTTGGACAATTTGGAGAGGGTTTTGTGAGATGTAGTTTTGCTACGAAATTTGAGAAGATTAAAGAAGCGATGGAAAGAATGGAAAAATTTTTAGGGAAACGAAACTAATTTTTAATTTAGAATCTAAATTCATATTTTTCTAAATCGATTTTATTATTTTCTATTCTTACTCCTTCGGTTTTTAACATTTGGATTTTCTTTTTTATGCCTTGAGCATATCCCCCTAATTTTCCATTTGAATTTATCACTCTATGACAGGGGACTTGTGGAGCGCGAGGGTTTTTGTTCATCGCGTTGCCTACTGCTCTGTAAGCGTTTGTGTTCATTGCTTTGGCTAAAGATTTGTAAGTTGTGACTTTTCCTTTTGGTACTTTAATTAAAATTGAATAACACTTTTCGCTGAAATTCATTTTCTTGGTAGATAATTATCAGTTATATGTTTTGCGAAAGCGAGACTTGAAGTCATTCCTGGAGAAACTGCGTTTAGCAAGTGTAAGGAATTTGGAGTTTTTTCTATGTAGAAATCGTTCACTAAATTTCCTTTTGAGTTGACAAGCTGTGCGCGAATCCCTGCAGGATGAGGAGACATATCCAAATGGTTTACTTCTTCGCAATATATCTTCTCTATCTCTCGAGCTAAAAATCTTGGAGAATGGGAAAGTTTTAAATTATAAACTATTTGATTTAAGGACGCTGGGTCAGTCAATGTTTTTGCAACCCAAGGAACGAATCCTTTTTGAAATAAAATTTTTGTAATTTCTTTAAAGTTATATTTTTTTGTATAATTTTCTTTGCCTCCCAAAGATATTGTTGCTGTGGGTCCGGCTAAAATTTTACCATCTACGCTATTTGTCAAATGTACTCCGAGGAATGGATACCTCAAATCTGGAACTTGATAAATCATGCTGTTCACTTTTGCTGGAACGGAAACATATTCTCCTCTGAAAGGGATTACTGAGTAGTCTAATCCCGCACCCATCATGTGCGCAATTTCGTCGGCCTGTAGTCCCGCGCAGTTGATTATAAAATCGGTCTGAAAATCTCCGCGTGATGTCGCGATTGTTTTTCCATGTATCCCTTTGACTGTTGTTTCAAATAAGTATTCTGCTCCAAAAGTTTCTGCATCTGCCTGTAAATGTTTAACTAAAATTTTTGGTGCTACGACTGCGCCCGTGGGCGATAACAATGCTTCCAGCCCTCTTGCAAATGGTTCGCGTTCCCTAAGCTCGCTATGAGAAATTATTCTAACGCCAGGAACTCCGACTTTTTCAGCCATCGCGAATAAATTTTTTAAATCGACTCTTTCTTTTTCTGTTAAAGCTACGATAAGAGTCCCACATTCTATCATAGGAATTTCTTTCTCCAAACAGTATTCTCTTAATAACTTGCTACCTTCTAAACACAACTGAGATTTCTTTGTTCCGTGTCGCTGATTTATTCCAGAATGAATCACTCCGGAGTTTCTTCCTGATGCGTGCATTGCGCTATCGCTTTCTTTTTCCATAACTAATACGTCGCCAATTTTCCTTTTGGAGACCTCTCGCGCGATGGCATTTCCAATAATCCCTGCGCCAATAACAATATATTTCATATTTTTCAGGCAGAAAACGGATATTTAATTATTTAGGATGCGCCGTCATTTCGCGACTTCACCCGTCTTGATATACCAGAGCATTAAATCAAGTTTGGCAGGAGCTATGCGAAGTGTGCTGGCTATATTTGTAAATATTTGTTCTATCTCTTTATACTTTGTTGGTGTGAGCGTTTTTGGTTTCGTGATTATTTTGTGCTCGGCTAAAATATTTACTATGTGTCTGTCTAAAATTGCGAGATTTTGACCACCCGTATTTCTTAGAAAATGCGACGCTTCTTTCATCCCGATACCATTGATATTCTGGACTAACCATTCTCTCGACTCCTGTTCAGTTTTATCCAGTAAGTTTTCTTTCAGGTTATCTGCGAATTTTCTTGCGTGAATAATATATTTTGCCTTCGTGTTGTGAAACCGATGCTTGTTTATTTTTATTAAATCTGCGAGAGTTTCCTGCGAGAGCGTTTTGAAACCTTCTGCACTAATTTGTGATTGTATTGCTTCGGATGTTTTTTGTTTTGCGTTTGCGGCTAAGATACAAAAACATAACTCTGAAAACCACGCGTCTTTTGACTTTGTTTTGAAAGAAGCGAATTCTGCAAGACGTTTTTCAACCACTGAATTTATTTCTGAAGACTCAAGTGCCTTTATTTTGTTGAGCAACTCGTTCATTATTTTAACGAGTAATATGGGGATAAATAGTTTGCTATTTGTACCCCGCATCGCTTTCAGTGAGTTTTAAAGGTAATAAAAAAATAAAAATAAATTTACAATTTTTGAAGAGAGAATTATCCTATAGAAAATTGATATTTTCTAAGAGTTAAAGGCGCTCTGATGAGCGTCCTTTAACCGATAAGGATGCTTCTTTCTTCGTCTCTTTTGCGAGATAGATTTCTGCTTATATCCATTAATTCTGGATATAGGCTTCTTGCTGTCACTTCAGTGAATCCGAGATTCTTCATTACTCCCATATAGTCGTCTGCTGTAAGTCTTCTGCCTTCCTGCAAACCAAAATATAGATGTGTTTCCCTTTCTACGCGTTTTTCTTCAATTATTCCATTGAGAATTTTTCCGTATTGAGGGAATTTTTTTTCGAATTCCTCTATGCCTTCGCGTATTCCACGAGCTTTTTCTTTTTCCTCGTATTCAACGCGAGCATAAACTCTTTCTCCTTGATATGAATTTCTACCTTCAAAATCTATTCCGGTTGCTATTTTTGGCTTTTGCCTTTTTAGCTTTCCAGACATGCTAGATATAGGAATATCTATTCTGTCAGTAGCAATTAACTCAATAATTTGTCTTTCAAGTTCCATTTGTTTTTCCTCCATTGTGTTTGTTATTCTTATTGAGAAAAATGAGTATATGAACTTGAGTGGTGATTTAAATCACCACATTAGTAAGTATTATAAATTATGAAATTCTCTATGTAGCATGGATTTGAAAGAAGCAGGTTTAACTGAAAATGAAAATAAAGTTTATCTTGCGTTAATTGATTTAGGTCCGAGTCTTGCTGGAAAAATTTCTCGTAAAACGGGACTACACAGAAGAACAATTTATGATGTTACTGAAACTTTGATTCAAAAAGGAATGATAAATTACATTCTT
>SXGU01238622.1_pt1 | contig 39563 bp, 41 predicted proteins | sample 3174531 | NCBI WGS metagenome assembly SXGU01 (sample SAMN11356863, study PRJNA531348) | freshwater metagenome | isolation source: freshwater sample F1-140 | place: China: Fuxian Lake, Yuxi | collected 2017-12-25 | reverse complement strand
TCTACCACCTTATTCTCCAGATTATAACCCCATAGAACAAGATTTCGCTAACATCAAAAAAAGGCGCATCTTTGCACCACAAAATACCACGCTAGAACAAATCATCAAAATGTATAATTGTTAAATAAAGTCACTATACATGGTAAAAATGTGGCAAATGGGCAGAATTTAGCGGTTGTTGGTGGGGGGATTACGGGCTTAATATCCGCGTATGAGTCGGATAAGCTCGGCTTCAAAGTGACTGTTTTTGAGGAAACTGACCAATATGGCGGGAAAATTAAAAATGGTGCGCTGGACGGAAAACCGATAAATCTGGGTGCGGAATTCATTGATGCCAAAAACACGCGGCTGATTGCGCTGTGCAAAGAGCTTGGGGTGGAGCTAATCCCCGCAACTGACCAAGCCACCGAGCAGTTTCACCTGCCAGATGGGCGGCTTATTTCTGGTGAGGCGTTTCACAAAGACTATAAACCAATCGCCGAGCAGATTATTGCGGATAAACAGTGCCTTATTGTGGACGGGAAATATACGCAGCTGGCTTTACACCTCAATGATATTTCGCTCACCGATTATTTACAGGAACTGGCGGCAAAAGCGCAGCCGCCCGTCGACCCACAAATTATAGAAACTGTGGCACGGGTCTATGGTTCGGAAGGTGGTAGAAATCCTGAAAAAATCAACGCCTTGCAGTTTGTCAATGAAGCCAGCGACGAGCTGGGCAGTTTTTTAAGTAGCGATTGCGGCTACCGCGTTGCAGGCGGAACACATCAACTGATTGATGCTCTGCGCTTGTATTTACAGGGCAGGGGGGTGGAATTTCAAGCAGGCGCGAAGGTGACCAAACTTGGCAAAGAAGATGGCAAATTCCAGCTTGGTTTTGAAGTCACTCCCGAAAAAGGTGTGGAGAAATTTGACAAAGTAACGCTCGCTCTTCCTGCATACGCCCTTGGAAAAATTGAGGGGCTGGAAGCGCTGGGGATGAAACCCGAAGAGCGCGAGCTGCTGAATAATACGCAATATTGCCATAGTTCAAAGTTTTTTGTGAAGCTTAAAGACGGCGTAGAAGTTGATAATGCTTGCTTTTTCTCAAATGATGGCTTTCAAGCTTGGATTTCTGAAAAAGGGATGATGACCTTTCTGGCTGGCGGTGAAAATATCAACAAACACAAAGGCATAGAGCTAATCAATCATTGTCTGGGTGAATATGCCAAAGCGCATGGCAAGCGAGTGGATGAGCTGTTTGAAGTTGCACCTGACAAAATGGTTTTGGGTGCGCCTGACCTCAAACGCCCTTGCTATGCCTCACCCGCCATGGGTCAAGCGACTAAGCTAGGGGATTTATTCGGCGCGATGGAACGCATGGCACAAAATGGCATTGCGATTGCGGGAACATTTTTGCCTCTGCGCGAAGGACAATGCTCATCTGTCGGGTTTATGGAATGCGGCGCAGCATCGGCACAGCGAGCGGCACAAATGCTAAATTCGCCGCTAGTAGAGCAAAAAGCCGAAAAACCAACCGAAAACCATATCCCCAATTGGGTGTATAAAATATTTGCAAATGGCAATACAACCGCTAGTGTTGGAGCTAGCTACACCATATAAAAACTCGCCAAAAACATGAATAATGAAATTAATCGCGCTGCTGAGTTATTAAAAGCTGGCAAGCTGGTCGCATTCCCAACGGAAACGGTTTATGGGTTGGGTGCGAACGCGTTGTCAGACGCGGCGGTAGCGGCGATTTACGCGGTGAAAAACCGCCCAGAATTTAACCCGCTGATAGTGCATATTCACTCGGTGGAGGCATCGAAAAAATTCGTTCAGTGGGACGAACGCGCTGAAAAACTCGCCGCAAAATTTTGGCCTGCACCTCTGACCTTTGTCTTGCCACGAAAAAAAGATTGCGGGCTGTCGCTGTTGGTGAGCGCGGGGTTAGACTGTGTGGCGGTGCGGATGCCATCACACCCCGTCGCCCTTGAATTACTGGAAAAATCAGGTTTGCCGCTTGCTGCCCCTAGTGCCAACCGCTCAGGGCGCATAAGCCCAACCCTTGCCGAACATGTGCGCGAGGAATTGGGGGACAAACTGGCGATGATTATTGACGGAGGCGCGTGCGCAGTGGGGATTGAGTCGACTATTCTTGACCTGACGGTGACACCCGCTACCATCCTGCGCCATGGGAAAATAACCCGCGAGGAGCTGGAAAACTATATAGAAATTGGCGATAGCAACACGGGTGAAATAAAAGCCGCGGGGATGCTAAAAAGCCATTACGCGCCAAAATCCAAAGTGCGCCTGAACGCAACCGAAGTCAGGGCAGGGGAGGCTTTGCTGGCTTTTGGCAAGCCGCTGGCAGGGCAGGGGGAAAATTTAAGCGAAAATTTAAGTTCTGGCGAAAATCTCGAAGAAGCGGCGGCGAATCTATTTCGCATGTTGCGCTTGCTTGACGCAAAAAACCCAAGCGCAATCGCCGTACAACCCATCCCCAATTACGGCTTAGGAGTTGCCATAAATGATAGACTAAATCGTGCCGCCGCCGATCGCACTGCTTAGAATATGTTTTGTCTAGTGATTTTTCAGTTGCTTAAATGGCGATTTTTTCTTAAGTTGTATGCAAATAAACATCAATGAAAGAATAAATATGTCACCCAAACTATCAGCTCTCTTAATTGCTTCCGCTATATCGCTGGTTGCGCCGTTCGCATTCGCGGCAAATAAAGATGAGCTACCGACGATTGAGCTTCATCTTGAAGTTTTGGATAGCTTGCTGGAAAGCGCACAGCCAGCCACGCCCGCGCATTCACCTTTTGCCACCAAGCCAACTCCCGCGCCGCAAAAAACCAGCAAACAAAAAACAATTGCTAAAAAGAAACCCGCTGCTGCGCCGAAGCCAGCTCCTGCACCTGTTGTAGCTAAACCAGTAGAGAAAAAACCAGCCGCGCCAACGCTTGTTGCGCCAGAAAAAGCCCCGACAAAACCAGCGGTTAAAAATGAACCACCAAAAGAAGCACCAAAAAGCGAATTCAAAAGCGATGTGCAGATACCTTTGCCACCACCGCCAACCGTGGTCGAGGAAGCTGCGCCCGCGCCTGCGCCACTTGTTGAACCAAAGCTAAATCAACCTTTGCCAGTGCCTGTTGAGGATGCTCTTAAGGGCGCGGAAAAGCCAAAAACTAATGAAGCCGAGCTATCACCAGTGGATAAGCAAGAGGCACAAAAAGCTCTTGCCCCACTTTCTGAACTCAGCGCAATCAACCCACCACCGCCTGTTCCAACAGCTGCGGAATCTGCGCCGCCAGCATCTGTACCACTGCCAGCGGATGCGGAATTTGTTCCACAACCACCAGTCGCAGAATTTGCAAAATCGCTGAATGAGCCTGCTCAGCCAACACCGCCTGTTGCTGCTCCTGTTTCCGCTCCTGTGGTTATAGAGAAAAAACCTGAGGAAAAACCAGCGGAAGTTGCTCCTCCTGTCGCTGCGCCAACTCCTGCATCAACGCCAAAGACCGAAGCTGAGCCTGAGCTTCCTGCGCTTTCGGCTTTGAAATCGCCGTCAGCTGCAAAACCAGAAAGCGCACCAGAAGCGGACAAACCAGCCGAACTGCCACCACTACCATCACTTACAGAAACAAAAACTGAGGCAAAACCAGAGGAACAACCAACCGCCAGCTCTGCGCCAGTGTCAGCCACTGCCGTTACGGCTGGCAAGCTAGACCTTCGCATTCCCTTCCTCAGCACAGAGACCAATGTTCCGCTTTCTGTTGAGCCAGAGCTAAAAAAACTGGTGGAAAAAATGAAAGCCAGCAAGCAGCGAGCCACCCTCGTTGCCTATGCTTCTGGCACTGGCGACCAAACCACCACGGCGCGGCGAGTTTCCCTGTCTCGCGCTCTTGCTGTGCGCGCTTATTTGATTGAGCATGATGTCGATAAACTTAGCATCACTGTGCAAGCCGAAGGCAGCAAAAACACTGGTGGCGAGCCAGACCGCGTCGATATTTTCTTAAGCGACGGGAAGTAATTTGCCATGGCTGGTCATTCACAGTTTAAGAACATCATGCGCCGCAAAGGTGCGCAGGATGCAAAAAAAGGTAAAATCCTAACCAAAGTCGGGCGCGAGATTATTTCCGCCTGCAAGACAGGAAGTTCCGACCCCGCTTCCAACCCCCGACTGCGAGCAGCTATCCTCTGGGCGCGCGAGGAAAATATGCCCAAAGACCGCATCGAAGCCGCCATTAAGCGCGGTAGCGGCAATGTCGATTCCGACAATTTCGAGGAAATCCGCTATGAAGGCTATGGGGCAGGGGGGGCAGCAATCATCGTCCAAGCCCTCACCGATAACCGCAACCGCACCGCGCCTGACATTCGTTCGGCATTCAGCAAATATAACGGCGCAATGGGCGAAACAGGCAGCGTCAGCTTCATGTTTGACCATGTGGGGCGCATCGTCTATCCACTGGCGATTTCCACCGCTGACGGCATGTTTGAAACCGCAATTGATGTCGGCGCGGAAAATTGCGAAACTGACGGCGAACACCATATCATAACCTGCACTCTGGAACAATTCGTTCATGCCCGCGAGGGGCTAGAAAAAAAATACGGTGCGCCCGAATCAGCAAAAATGATTTGGCAACCGAAAAACACCGTTCCCGTGGACGAAGAGCAAGCCAAGTCCTTGCTAAAACTCATTGATACTCTGGAAGACAACGACGATGTGCAGGAAGTTTTTTCTAATTTTGAAATTTCCGAAGCTGTGATGCAAAAGCTGAGTGCTTGATTTTTGTTTTGTTTGTGATAAAATCTTGGCATGGCGAAGGAATTAATAACAGAAGATGCTATGGTACTTGGTGGAATGCCCGTATTTGCTGGGTCGCGAGTTCCTGTGCATGCTTTGTGGGAATATTTGGAGAAAGGCAACACAATCGATGTTTTTCTTGATGATTTCCCGACAGTATCAAGAGAGCAAACAATGATGATTTTACAAGCCGCCGAACAATCTTTGCTCCATGCGCGTACTCATTGACGAATGTGTTCCCCGTCGCCTCATCAGTATTTTTGCTGAATATGAGGCGATGAGTGTTCCCTATATGGGCTGGTCAGGTAAAAAGAATGGCGAGCTGCTTCGATTAATGACAGAAGCCAAGTTTGATGTGTTCGTTACTGTTGATCAGAATTTACAATATCAACAAAATTTACAAAGCACCAATATCTCAATCCTCGTTCTTCACGCAGAAACCAATAGTTATAACGACCTGCTATCACTTGCTCCAGCGATTCATGCAACTCTCCTTAAGCTAAAACCCAGCACTATATATGTCATCAAATAATAATATCATCCTCGGAATAGACCCTGGTTTGCAACATACGGGTTGGGGGGTGATTTCCGCCCGCGCTGGGCAAGTTTCATTCGTTGCTTGCGGAATTATTCACACCAATGCCAAAGACGCAGTGGCGGCGCGGCTGCTCGCACTGCATAACGGCTTGCAACGGGTTATCGAGCTATATAAACCAGATGAATCCGCGATTGAGGAAACCTTCGTCAATAAAAATAATGCCAGTAGTTTGAAGCTAGGGCAGGCGAGGGGGGCGATTATACTGTCAGTGGCAATTACTGGCTTGCAATGCGCGGAATATAGCGCGAATATGGTGAAAAAAAGTGTGGTGGGCAGCGGTCACGCTGATAAAGCGCAGGTGGCGATGATGGTAAAAACCATCCTGCCCGCGAGCAATGCCGCAGCGTCAGGAATAGATGCCGCAGACGCGCTCGCCGTTGCCATTTGCCACGCCCATCACAGGGAGATAAACTCCATCATCGGGATTAATGGCATTAAGGGGAAAATTGCATGATCGGGAAGTTGCGCGGTATTGTTGAAGAAATTGAGGATGATAGCCTAATTCTTGATGTCGGCGGCGTTGGTTATCATATCTTTGCCTCCTCGCGCCTGCTTTCCGAATTAACGCTCGGGCAGGAAGCAAAGCTCACCATTGAGATGAATGTCCGCGAGGATCATATCCATCTATACGGCTTTCCCAATATCGTTGAGCGCGATTGGTTTCGCTTGCTTGCCACTGTGCAAGGGGTGGGGAATAAAACCGCGCTTGCCATTCTCGCCGCTTACGCGCCAACGCGCTTGGTGCAAAGCATTCTCGCCAAGGACATCGCGGCGTTCAAGGCAATTAGCGGCATCGGCCCCAAACTCGCCGAACGCATCGTCACTGAGCTGAAGGATAAAGTCGCCAAAATGCCCAGTGAGGAATTTACACAAAGCAATTCTAAAACACGAACTACGAACTACGAACTACGAACTACGCATCTAGAGGACGCCATCTCCGCCCTGACCAATCTTGGCTATACCCGCAGCGACGCTTTCGCTGCTGCCAGCCTTGCCGCACAAAACAACCAAGAAAACCAAAGCCTCGACACCCTAATCCGCCTTAGCCTTAAAGAGCTAGCGAGAAGGTGAGGGTGAGGTATTTAGAGAAGCAACTGCTGCTCCTACCTTTTCAATATCAATTCCGTGATTTCCTTGTAATATTTCGGCAAAAATTTTCTCGCTACCTACCATTTCTTTAATGGATTTAATCAGCGTATCAACAACGGAAAGTGGAGATTTAGGTGCAATTCCAGACACAATTGGTTTTTTAGCAGCGGTTTTTTCTTTCCAAGCATCATGCAATGCGGATATATATCGTGTTATCGTATCTAGTTCTCCAATTGTATCACCAACCGCAATTTCATCACTAGCCAATTTATGGCTGGTAGCAATAGAAGTTGCAGCAGCATTTAAGGCAGCTTCCAGTTCATTCGCTTTTTCCCCACAGCCATCAAGTTTGCTGCCTCTAACCACACCAACAAAATCCTGCCCAGCGTCTCTGAATTCTTGTAGAGCGTGTAATATCCGTTAACTATGATCATATCGCAAGCGAAATTGTTCAGGAAGTGGGTAAAATAAAAAAATTGCATATAGCAAAAAATCACCGCCTATTCTTGCAGTGAATTCAATAATATCAAAGCCTTACAAGCAGAACTTAAAGTAAAAAACGGTACTTTTAGGGACAAAAAATACCTGTTTGGGGGATTAATTGTCATGCCAGCACAGGCTGGCATCCATGCCAAGAAATTCGCACTGAGAGATGAACGGAATATTTTTTATTGCTATTACATTATGCTCACTATAATTTAGAAGAAATTATACAACAACTCCATGTAGGAATTTTTGATGCTTAATAAGCTACAATTACTGGACACAGTCATCTTTGATGTAATCAAAGAAAGTGAAAAGCAGCTAGAGAAGATTTTAGATTCTGATGTGATGTATTTTTATGGCGAAATTCGTGTAGAAGCCGTTCAGTTATTTCGTAATTTTATAGAAAAACTTGCTGAACGGCAGGAAAAGAAAAATCGTATTTCTATAGTTTTAACCACTCCCGGCGGTTCTGCTGAAGCAGTAGAAAAAATGGTTGAAATAATAAGACATCACTATAGTGAAGTTTATTTTATTGTGCCAGACATGGCTATGTCTGCTGGAACTATTTTTTGTATGTCTGGTGATAAAATATATATGGATTATTCCTCTTCGCTTGGACCGATAGACCCACAAGTTCCTGATAAAGAAAATAATTTTCTTGTTCCAGCTCTTGGGTATTTAGATAAAATTCAAGAGCTTATAGAAAAATCAAGGAATGGAACTATTACAGCTGCAGAATTTAGATTGCTTGAAAAGCAAGATCTTGCTATGCTTAGGCTGTATGAGCAGGCAAGAGAGCTATCTATAGCGTTGCTAAAAGAATGGTTGGTAAAGTACAAATTCAAAGATTGGACAGTACACAAAACCAACAATGTCGGGAATAATGTTACTCTGCAAGAAAAAGACGAAAGAGCTAAAAAAATAGCAGAGGTTTTGTCAAGTAACGAAGAGTGGCACTCTCATGGGAGGATGATAGGAATAAATAAGCTGCGTAATTTGCAATTAGTTATAGATGATTTAGCAGAGAACAGTAATTTACATATCATGGTTCGCAGATACAGCGATACACTAGCAGATTACCTTGGAAGAAATGGAACAAGATTTTTCCTGTATAGCAGTTATATTCACTAGACATAAGGAGTGAGATTATATGAGCATTGCAGAACAGCTAAAAGATGTAATTGGTAACTACAAGTCAAAAAGCGATGAGGCTAAATTCTCTAAACAAATGGAAGATTTCTATTCTTTTAAGCAAAAATTAGAAGATGCTGGTTTATATAAAGATGAAAAATACGAGATTCCACTTATGAATAGATTGGGGCATTCACTTTGTAAGCATTCAAATTATAGAAATTCTTTCAACTAAAACCGATTCGTCCTTGGAAATCCAGTTGGCGGCAGGCGACCTGCATCGGCGCGGTTGCCTGTCCATGGTTTTAGGTCGGTTTCTGTGCGGGTTTTACCGCCCAAAGCCCAGCTTAACCCCTCGGCGTAGGTGAAGCATTTTGCGTCCGCCAGCTCGCAATCTTTATATTTCTGCAGAGTTACGCCTTGCCCTTTTTTCATAATCGGGATTTGCGATAGCGGGAACAGTAGTAACTTGCGGTTTTCACCAATAACCGCCACGAAATCCCCCGCAACAGGAACGCAAATCAACGCCCTTGCGCCGTCCATCACATTCAAAATTTGCTTGCCGTTTTTGGTTTGCGCCTCCACATCGGCGGCCTCCACCACAAAACCCTTGCCGTTACTGGCAGCAATCAACAATTTTTGTTCAGGTGTGAAGATGGAAATATCCACAATATCCGCGTCATTTTCCATATCAATCATCAGACGCACAGGCTCACCAAAACCTTTCCCGCGCGGGATTTTATCGCAGGGCAGGGTATAAAACCGCCCATTCGAGGCAAATAGCAACAGCTTGTCCGTCGTCTGCGCGGTGAGGGTGAATTTCTCCTCGTCGCCTTCTTTGTGTTTCATGTCGGAAGTGTCAAAAACATGCCCCTTAACCGCCCGCAGCCAGCCCATTTTGGAGCATAAAATGGTTATCGGCTCTTTTTCCACAAAGGCTTCAATGTCAATAATTTTGCCAATTGGCGCATCAGCAAAATCCGTGCGCCGCTTGCCGAGGATAGTTTTTTCACCAAATTTCTTGCGGATTTCGCCGATTTCATCGCTAATCCGTGCAGAGCGTTTTTCTGGCGAGGCGAGAAGCTCTTGCAGCTCGGCCTGTTCTTTGGATAGCTCGTCATGTTCGCGGCGGATTTCAAACTCTTCCAGCTTGCGAAGCGAACGCAGGCGCATATTGAGAATCGCCTCCACCTGTACTTCCGTAAGCTTCCATTTTTTCATCATAATCGGCTTTGGCTCATCCTCGGTGCGGATGATGCGGATAACCTCGTCAAGATTGAGGTACGCTATGAGTAACCCGCCCAAAACCTCCAGTCGGTGCGCGATTTTCGCAAGGCGGAAATTAGTGCGCCGCACCAAAACTTCCATGCGGTGGTCAAGGAAAGCAAGGAGAATATCCTTTAGATTCATCACCTGCGGTGCGCCGTGTGCGTTCAGCACATTCAGGTTCATGTTAAAGCGCGTTTCCAAGTCGGTCGCACGGAACAGCGACTCCATCAACATTTCCGCGTCAACGCTGCGGTTTTTTGGCTCAAGAACGATGCGGATTTCCTCGGCCGATTCGTCCAAAATATTCCCCAGCAGCGGCAGTTTTTTATTCTTAAACAGCTCGGCGATGCGCTCAATCAGGCGCGATTTTTGAATTTGATAAGGAATTTCGGTGATGATAACCTGATACAGCCCGTGCGATAATTCCTCTTTGTGCCACTTGGCGCGAATGCGAATTGCGCCGCGACCAGCCTCATAAGCCGCTTGGATATTCGCGGCTGGCTCAACGATTATCCCGCCTGTCGGGAAATCAGGCCCCGCCACAAAGCTCATCAGCTTTGGCACGCCGCAATCTGGGTGTTTGATGATATACTGCATCGCCGCGCACAGCTCGCCCACATTATGCGGCGGAATGCTGGTCGCCATGCCCACCGCGATGCCCTCCGATCCATTCGCCAGCAAATTCGGAAATGCCGAGGGCATAACAATCGGTTCTTCGTCCTGTCCGTCATAAGTCGGGCGGAAATCAACTGTGTCTTCGTCAATGCCGTCCAAAATCGCCATGGCAACTTCGGTGAGTTTCGCTTCGGTATAACGCATCGCCGCCGCGTTATCGCCGTCCACCGAGCCGAAATTCCCCTGCCCATCCACCAGCGGATAGCGCACCGCGAAATTCTGGGCGAGGCGCACCATCGCCTCATAAACCGCGCTGTCACCATGCGGGTGGTATTTACCAATCACATCACCCACCACGCGGGCGCATTTTTTATAGCCCGATTTTGGGTCAAGCTTGAGCATCAACATCGCATATAACAACCGACGATGCACAGGCTTCAAACCATCGCGCACATCAGGCAACGACCGCGCCGTAATGGTGGAAAGCGCGTACGCCAAATATTTTTCCTCCAGCGTCGTGCGGAAGGAAACTTGGTTGATTTGTTCAGGATTTATTTTTGATGGTGGTTTTGGTGGCATTTTTATTGTTGTCTGCTTGCATTATTAATAACAAATTGATGGAGTACAGAAGCTGCTAAATCGGGATAGTTAATCCCATCATTTTCTGCCATATCGCGCAGTGATTTCATATCGGTTTCTGAAAGATGTACCAGTAAAATCTCGCTATCATCCACCACCACCTTTGCCTTTTTTAACTCCGAAGGGCTGGGCAATAAATCGCTAACCACCTTAAAATCTTCAAGATTAAAATCTTTTACATCATCCCAAGGATTTTCTTCATATATTATTTTTTTGGTCATATATTTTCTTTCCTTTTCTCCAGTAAGCTGCGCCAATTATACGGATTTTATCACTTCTATAAATAAAACGCACAGTTGCAACCTCACCGTTTATCTTACCATAACAGAAAAATCTTTGTTATTCAATAGAGTGTGCAGGGTCGCCTGTGATAACGCTAAAATCATCATAAAAAGCTTGGATCGCACTACTAAACGACAAACCATGTTTTTTCTGGTTTTCTGAGTCTTTCGCGCTATCCCATTCAAATTGTTCTGGTGGTATGGTTTTGGCGGCATTTTTCTATGTTTTCCTACGCATTTTGAGTAGCAATAGTATCAAATCATGATTATGTAAAAGAAAATATCGAATATATAACCCCTATGCCCAAACATAACCAAGCTGATTTTATGCTCGTGGAGCAGTTTTTAGAGATGATGGCGGCGGAGCGCGGCGCATCAAAGAATACGCTTGAGGCGTATAACCGTGATTTGCTCAGTTTTCTGGAATATTGCCAAACCATTAAAAAACGCCTGTCACGCATTCAGCGGCCGCATATTGAAAATTTCACCGCACAATTGAGCAAGGCGGGCATCAGTGCGCCAAGCGTTGCCCGCAAACTTTCCGCCATCCGCCAGCTTTTCGCCTTTCTTTATAGCGAAGGTGAGCGCACCGACAACCCCAGCACCACACTGGACACACCAAGGCTGCCCAGAAAGCTGCCTAGCACGCTGTCGCACTCGGATATTCTCGCGCTGATAGAAACAGCAAAGCGCGATGACAGCGCAAGCGGACTGCGGATGCAGGCGATGCTCGAGCTAACTTATGGCGGTGGGCTTCGGGTTTCAGAGCTGGTTTCGCTAAAACTTTCCGCGCTGCAACTTAAAACCAGCGGGCAGAATGTAATGGTGGAGTTTATCATCGTGCACGGGAAGGGAGGCAAAGAGCGCATTGTTCCGATTAATGACAATGCTCGCGCCGCCCTCTCGCGCTATTTGGTGGTGCGCGAGCAGTTTCTGCGCGAAAAAGAAAAATCGGTTTGGCTGTTCCCCTATACCAAGGCGGAAGGCTATATCACCCGCCAGCAATTCGGCGTTATGCTAAAAGAGCTGGCGACGGCGGCGGGTATCAACCCAGAAAAAATATCGCCGCACACGCTGCGCCATTCTTTCGCCACCCATTTGCTAGAAGGCGGCGCGGATTTACGAGTTATCCAAGAACTGCTCGGTCACTCCGACATCTCCACCACCCAAATTTATACACATATTGCTGGCGACCGCCTGAACAAGCTGGTACAAACTTATCATCCATTAGCGAATAGGAACGAAACATGAACGGTGAAATATATCATTGGGTGAAGGCGTTGCACATCATCGCGGTTATGGCGTGGATGGCGGGGATGCTCTATCTCCCGCGGCTTTTTGTGTATCACACGCAGGTGAAAATCGGCAGTGAAGCTTCTGAGCTGTTCAAAATAATGGAACGGCGGTTGCTGCGCTTTATTATCAACCCTGCGATGATTGTTGCGTGGCTGGCTGGTGGCTGGCTGATGCACTATACCAACGCGCTGGACGCACAGCAAAATGGCGTGTGGATGCATTATAAATTGTTGCTGTTGGTTGTTATGCAGCTAGCACACGCGATGATGGCTAGGTGTCGCCGCCAATTTGCCAATGATAAAAACACCCGCTCAACCAAATTTTACCGCATCTTAAACGAAGTTCCGACTTTGCTTATGGTTGGCATTGTGGTTTTGGTAGTGGTACGCCCCGTCTGAATTTTTACCCAACTCTACTGCTAAATTCTGGAACGAGTTCTTTAAGTAACTCAAGGGCTTCTTTGGATTTTCTGCTGGTGCAGACTTCGTAGAGTGCCGCTAGTTTTTGCCGCAAATTTTGCAGATCAGCTTCGCGCGGTGCGGCGAGGAAGATGCTTTCATGTTTGGTTTTATTCATGCTTTCGCCGTCGTGGAATAATTCTTCATACAGCTTTTCGCCAGCACGCAGCCCTGTAAAAACGATGTCAATATCTTCGTAGGGTTTAAGCCCAGCAAGCTTTATCATATTAACGGCGAGATCCAGAATTTTCATCGGTTTGCCCATATCAAGCACAAAAATATATTCTTGCTTTTCTGCCATATCGCGCCCAAGCACCGAGGCTTGCAACACCAGCTCCACCGCCTCGCGCACGGTCATGAAATAGCGGGTCATCTCTGGGTCGGTGACGGTGATTGGCCCACCTTTCGCCAATTGTTCCCGAAATAGCGGCACAACCGAACCCGTTGAGCCAAGGACATTGCCAAACCGTACTGTGATAAATTTTGTAGTTTTTTCCGCCGATTCACGCCCCAAAGCTTGGCAGAAACTCTCAGCAAGCCGCTTGCTCGCACCCATAACATTGGTGGGATTCACCGCCTTATCGGTGGAAATCATCACCATTGCTTTGACCTTATGAGCAAGGCAAGCCTCGGCAAGATTGCGCGAGCCAAAAACATTGGTGAGGATGGTTTCCTCAATATTATATTCGGCAATCGGCACATGCTTCACCGCCGCCGCGTGGAACACCAATTCTGGCGAATATTCAGCAAATATTTGATTTATATGTGCGCCATCACGAACATCACAAAGCACGCAAATTATCTGCAAATTGGGATAGGCACTTACCAGCTCGCGTTCTATATTATAAAGATTTAGCTCGCACTGCTCAATAATTATAAGCTTGCTTGGGTGGTATGAGGAGATTTGCCGCGCCAGCTCGCCGCCAATTGTGCCGCCCGCGCCTGTTATTAAAACCCGCTTGCCCTCCACCAGTTCACGCATCGCCTTGCGGTCTAAAACATGCTGCGAGCGACCGAGCAAATCCTCCACCGCAATCGGGCGCACCTCTAGTTTTTCGGCAATTCCCTGTTTTACTTCATTAGAACGCGGAAGCCTTGCTAGCGGCATCCCAAAACTATCGGCGAGTGCTAAAAATTCCTGCATATCTTCGCCTGATAAAGCTTCGTCACTTACGATTATTTTTTGCGGTTTGCGACCTTTGCGCTCTAGTTTGCGGATGATATTTGGTATTGCCTCGCGGTTGCCGTAAATCGGAACGCGGTGGATAGTGCGCCCCTTTTGCGCTGGGTCATCGGCAACCAAGCCCACAACCTCATAGGGAGCGGTATAATCGCGTTGGTTGCTGCGGATAAACTGCTCGCTTGCATCGCCCGCGCCGATTAATAAAACGGGAATTTTTGGCGTTTCATTGATTGATAAATTCCAGACAAGGGTTTTGTCCCTAATTGCGCGATAAATGAAGCGCGGCCCACCCAGCATAACCAGCAGCAACATCCAGTTGATAAATAAAACCGAACGCGGCAAACCTTCCGAGCGATTAAAGATGAAGATAAGTGCGGCAAAAATTATGATGGAAAGGCTAACGGCTTTGACAATGGCGATTAAATCGCGCATGGAAGCATAACGCCACAAGCCGCGATATAAACGCATGAAGATAAACACAATAACACAAATAACAGTGAAAATAATCGTGCCAAATTTTAGGTAAGGAATAACCTGTTCGGGGTATTCATCGCCAAGCCTGATATAAATTGCCAGCAAAAAACTGAGTGCCGCCATAACAGCGTCATGAAAAGCGGCGATTAGACTTCTGAATGAGCGATTAAACAGGATTATTTTCACAAGATAATCTCATAATGATTTGCGTTGGTTTTTAGACAGAAAAAATTCTAATCCAAACGACATAGCATAAGCAATTACAATATTAAACCCCGCCATTTCAGGATAGATGGTCGCCCCAGCGGCAAGATACACCAGCAACATGTTGATACCTGCGATTAAGCGGCAAATCCACTCCATGTCAAATGTCGCGTGATGCGCGGTTTTTACGCCTCTATAGGCGAAAATATAGGCGGGTAAAATCATAGCACCAGCAAAGTAGCCACTAGTTGCCGCGAGGATGAGCAAATAGCCAGCAATAAAACCAGCGGGAACTGCGCCGATTTCACCAGCAAATATTTTTGCAGGGCGCAAATTCCACATTAAAAAACCAAAACCAGCACAGGCAAAAACTAGGCTATCTGTAAAAAACGGCGAAAAATCTTTTTCCGCCAGAATATGAATTATCGCCAGACCAAGCCCAAAAGCAATGATATGGGTAGGCAGCAAACTTTCGGTTTTTTCTAACTTGGAAAAAGAATATATGAGCAACAGCCAGAAACCACCCGCCATAATTTTGTCCATAACAGGCGAAATATTTCCAGAAAATATAGGATCGGGAAACGCCGTCAGCCCAATAGCGACAGAAAAAATCCACACGCAATATTTGATGAATTTAGGAATCTTCACCAGTTTTTTGAGCAAAGCAATTCCCGCCAGAAAAAACATAGGTGAAACTATGGCGTAGCTAACCTCCGCACCAAGCAAACCAATAATCAGCGCGAAGGTGATGGCAATTCCCGCCTCATCCAGCGGCGGAGCTTTGCGTTTGCCCATCAATACATCAATATCAGGGGAAACGGCGCGATTTCGCAAAGAAAAAATCGTGAGCTTTGTGCCAATCAGCGCGATAAAAAAAGCCGCAAAGGCGAGTATTACAATTTCCGTCATCCGCGTCTCCCGAACAAGGTTTCAATGTCTTTGCGTTTTAGCTCAATATAGGTTGGGCGACCGTGGTTGCACTGCCCAGAGCGCGGAGTTTGCTCCATCTGGCGCAACAGCGCGTTCATCTCGTGGATATTGAGCGCACGCCCCGCCCGCACACTGCCGTGACAGGCAATTGTCCCTGAAAGCTCCTCAATTTTCGCCCGAAGTGCCAGAGTTTCGCCATATTCGCGGATATTATCCGCCAGTTCGCGCACCAGCCCCTGCACATCCATCTCGCCGAGCATGGCTGGGGTTTCACGCACAATAACCGTTCCGCTACCGAAACTTTCAATAGCAAATCCCAGCTCCAACAACTCATCCGCGCGGGAAATTATGGCTTCTGCCATTGCTTCATCCAGCGGCACAATTTCAGGAATCAGCAGCTTTTGCCGCACAATGCCCGTCTGCGCCAGTGCTGCGTTCATTTTTTCCATCACCAACCGTTCATGTGCGGCGTGCTGATCAACAATCACCAACCCATCCACCGTTTCCGCCACGATATAGGTTTTATGAAGCTGTGATCGCGCTGCACCCAGAGGATAGTGAGTATAATCAGCAACTTGCTGGCTTGCCGCCTCCGCTGGTCGCGCTAGCGGCGGGGTCATTTCTGGCGCGAATAATGGCTCATAAACCCGCGCCGCAGTTTCATGAAAAGATGGCGCGGAAGCAGCAGAAGCATAGGAAGCTTGATATGATGATGGCGGCGAGTAAGCATAAGACGGCGAATAATTATTTGCCAGTGAACTTGCTTGCGAAGTGGCGGCGAAGCGTTCCAACGCGCCCGCGCCAACTGTGTTTGACGCCCGAAATCCCGCCTGCGCCAGTGCGTTTTTAATCGCGCCGACAATCAGCCCGCGAATATTCTGGCTATCACGAAACCGCACCTCCGCCTTGGCTGGGTGAACATTGACATCCACCTCACTGCTTGGCACATCCACAAACAGCGCGACCACAGGGTGGCGGTCATGCGCCAGCACATCCTGATACGCGCCTTTCACTGCGCCGAGCAGCAACCTATCGCGCACTGGTCTGCCGCCCACGAATAAATATTGCGCCGCGCTCGTTCCGCGATTAAAAGTGGGCAAGGCTGCAAAGCCTGTAAGCTGTGCATTTTCGCGTGTGTGCGACAGGGCGAGGGCGTTATCGGCAAACTCCTTGCCCATAACCTCACGCAGGCGCGACAGGCGGTCAGAAGCCGCCGAAAATTGCAGCATTTTTTTAGCGTCAGATACCAGCGAAAAAGCAACGCTGTGGTTTGCCATTGCGAGGCGTTCCAACATATCCACCACTTGTCCAACCTCGGTGCGGTCAGTTTTCAGGAATTTAAGGCGGGCAGGGGTGGCATAAAATAAATCACGGATTTCCACTGTTGTGCCATGCGCCAGCGTTGCTGGTGTTGGCTCATGCACATCGCCGCCCTCCACCGAAATTTGCCAAGCATTTTCGCTGCCCGCTGTGCGGCTGGTGATGCTCATACGGCTCACCGAACCGATAGACGGCAATGCCTCACCACGAAAACCAAGAAAACGAATATCCAGCAAATCATCCGACGGCAGCTTGGAAGTCGCGTGTCGCTGCACCGCTAGCATCAACTCATCGCGTGTCATGCCCTTGCCATTATCAATGATGCTGATGCGGTTTTTCCCGCCTTGCTCCAGCACCACCTCAATGCGCGTCGCGCCCGCGTCCAGCGCGTTTTCCATCAGTTCTTTCACCACACTGGCTGGACGTTCAATCACCTCACCAGCGGCGATACGATTAATCAAAGTTGTGGGCAGAATGCGGATCATTTATGAGTTCATTTTATTTTATCAATAAAGCAAATATATTTTTTGAAACGGCTTGTAAAACATCAAAATTAGCTTTGCTAATAAAATGAAGCTTTCTTGCTCTCCAATCATGATTCTTTATATGATCCGAAAGCACAACTCCATTTATTTTATCTGTTTTTATTGTGACTTCAAATGGATAGCCTTTTACCTTGCTGGTGATTGGGCAAACTAACGCCATCCCATTTTTATTATAACTGGATGGTGACAAAACTAAAGCAGGTCTTCTGCCTGCTTGCTCCTGACCTGCTTGTGGCGAAAAATCAAGCCAAACTATATCCGCTCGTTCAGGAATATAGAGCTTCACCATATTTCTTTACCAACAGGTGCGCCAAAATCAAAATCTTCTGGGCTAGGGCGGTTTTCATCAGTAATTGCCGCGCACATCGCCTCAATATCGACATCAGCCACCATTTCTTTCATTGTTTCCAATGGTTCTTTTATTGGTCGCAGAAAAATTCCACCCTCTATCGCTGATATGTCAACAGACGCACCTTTCGAAAGCCCATAAAGCTCTGAAAGGCTTTTAGGCAAACGAACCGCAAGGCTATTTCCCCAGCTATTTATATGTGTTTCCATTTTTTGCCTGCAATAATAATTTTGGATATACAAAGTATATACATTTTTATTGCAAATTGCAAGCTACAAAACGGCTTGTGCCGCCGCCAGCCTTGCCACAGGAACGCGGTATGGCGAGCAGGAAACATAGGTGAGGCCAGCTTTTTGGCAGAAGGCGATAGAGGCGGGGTCGCCACCATGTTCGCCGCAAATGCCCATTTTAAGCTCGGGGCGGGTTTGTTTTCCGCGCTGCGCAGCTAGCTCAATCAGCTCGCCAACCCCTGTTTGATCCAGAGAAACAAACGGGTCTTGCTCCACAATGCCCAGCTTGCGATAGGCTTCAATGAATGATGCAGAATCATCGCGCGAGATGCCCAAAGTAGTTTGGGTTAAGTCGTTCGTGCCGAAGCTGAAAAACTCCGCCATTTCCGCGATTTCTGCGGCGCGAAGGGCAGCACGCGGAAGCTCAATCATCGTCCCCACCATATACTCTATCTTCGTGCCAGTTTTCGCCATCACTTCGGCTGCCACCTTATCCACCAAAGCCTTCAAAATCTCTAGCTCTTTTGGCATCATAACCAGCGGAATCATAATTTCAGGAATTACATTCTCCTTGCCTTCTTTTATGATAATCGCCGCTGCTTCAAAAATCGCATTAGCTTGCATTTCATAAATTTCTGGATAGGTGATGCCAAGGCGACACCCGCGATGCCCAAGCATCGGGTTTTGCTCTTTAAGCTCATGGGCGCGGTGGCGCACAGTTTCCACGCTCACGCCCGCCGCCGTCGCCACTTGTTTAATATCTTCCTCGGTATGTGGTAAAAATTCATGTAAGGGCGGGTCAAGCAAGCGGATGGTAACTGGCAAGCCGTGCATGATGCGGAAAAGCTCGGTAAAATCATTGCGCTGCATTGGCAGAAGTTTCGCCAGCGCGGTTTTGCGCCCTTCAACACTCTGCGCCACAATCATTTCGCGCATAGCGATGATGCGCTCGGCGTCAAAAAACATATGTTCAGTGCGGCATAGCCCGATGCCTTCCGCGCCAAATTTGCGTGCAACTTCCGCGTCCATCGGCGTTTCCGCGTTGGTACGCACGCGAAGCTTGCGGGTTTCATCCGCCCAGCCCATCAGCTCATTAAAATCGCCAGAAAGCTGCGGCTGAACGGTCGCAATCGCGCCGAGCATCACCTCGCCCGTGCCGCCATTGATGGTGATTATGTCGCCTTCTTTGATGGAATAGCTGCCGATTTTCATTTCTTTTTTCGCGTGGTCAATCCGCAGCTCACCCGCGCCAGAAACGCAAGGTTTGCCCATACCACGCGCTACCACCGCTGCGTGGCTGGTCATGCCCCCGCGAGCAGTGAGAATCCCTTGCGCGGCGTGCATTCCGTGAATATCTTCTGGTGAAGTTTCAATGCGCACTAAAATCACTTTTTCCTTGTGGTCAAGCGCCATTGCTTCCGCGTCTTCGGCGGTGAACACCACCTTGCCCGACGCCGCCCCCGGTGAGGCTGGCAAGCCCGTGGTTAGCACAGTTTTTTTGGCTTTTGGGTCAAGAGTTGGGTGCAGCAATTGGTCAAGCGATAGCGGGTCAATGCGCTTTAACGCTTCCGCTTTGGTCAGCACGCCTTCACGCACCATATCCACCGCGATTTTCACCGCCGCCGCCGCAGTGCGCTTGCCGTTGCGCGTTTGCAACATCCAAAGCTTGTGGTCTTGAATGGTGAATTCAATATCCTGCATATCGCGGTAATGCGCTTCCAGCTTATCAAAAACCGCGGTTAGTTGCTTATAAACCTCAGGCATAACCGCAGGCATTTCGCAGAGGGCTAGAGGTGTGCGAATTCCCGCCACCACATCCTCACCCTGCGCGTTCACCAAAAATTCGCCATAATATTTGCGCTCGCCAGTGGATGGGTCACGCGTGAAAGCAACGCCAGTCGCGCAAGTGTCGCCCATATTGCCAAACACCATAGACTGCACAGTCACCGCCGTTCCCCAGCTTTCAGGAATGTCATGCAAACGGCGATAAGTGTTCGCCCGCGGGTTCATCCACGAATTAAACACCGCAGAAATCGCGCCCCAAAGCTGCTCTTTCGGGCTATCTGGGAAAGGTTTTTTCAGCTCTTCCAAAACCTTTTCCTTATATTGTTTTACAAGGTCTTTTAGGTCTTCAGCTTCTAATTCAGTGTCAAGCTCAACGCCTTTATCCGCCTTCTTTTGCTCAAGAATTTCTTCAAAATGATAATGATCCAGCTCCAACACCACATCGCTATACATCTGGATAAAACGGCGATAGCTGTCATAAGCAAAACGAACATTTCCTGTTTTTTTGGCGATTGCTTCAGCAGTGGTGTCATTCAGCCCAAGGTTTAGCACAGTGTCCATCATCCCCGGCATAGAAGCCCGTGCGCCCGAACGCACCGAAAGCAGCAGTGGGTTTTCTGAATCGCCAAATTTCGCACCAACGACGCTTTCCACCTTCGCCATTGCCGCATTCACCTGATTTTCAAGGTCGGCAGGCAGCTTTTTGCCATTGGCATAATAGCCCACGCAAACCTCGGTGGTTATGGTAAAACCAGGAGGGACGGGAAGCCCGAGGCTGCACATTTCCGCCAAATTCGCGCCCTTGCCACCCAGCAAATTACGCATCGTGCCATTGCCGTCAGAAGCCCCTCCAGAGAAGCTATAAACCAGTTTTTCTGCTATATTTTCTTTTTTTGCAGTGTTTGCAGTAGCGTTCATTTTTTTTCTCCTAATACTTTGTCATACCAGTATAGGCTGGTATCCAGATTTCTTTCCTTCTGGATGCCAGCTTGCGCTGGCATGACAAGCTATGATTTTTGCTATTTTGTGCGGAATATAGCGTGTTTTCCTCGTAAGAAAAGCCAAAATATCAAAGAAAGTGCAAAAACTGCCAAACTTAACAAAATTCCTTGGGTTATTGTGGAAAAGACGCCAATACCTAAGCCCGAACGCGGCTAAAAGCAAAATTATCGGCATAAGCCTTGCGGCGTTCGGCGGCGGCAAGCGGCTCAAAAACTTCAAAATTCAGTTTTTTCTTAGTCGCATAGGCGATAGCTGCTTCTTTGCTGGGGAATTTAAGGCGTATCTCACGCAGAGTGTCCTGCATTCCGCTCCACCCCATCAGACCATCAATGACAAACGGCGTGGCGGGAATATATTCCAGCAGCCAAGACTTCTCTGCCTTGCCCGATTGCATAGCATTTTTCGCTGGTTGGTATATTTTTGCAGTTTTCATGCGCTGGAAACTACAAGATTTTTACAAGAATGCAAGTTTAGTTTTTGTGCTTTTTGCCAGTTTTTTTGCGCGGTTTTTTATTGGCTCTGCCTAATGATTTATCTGGTGTTTTCTGTGGCTTGCCACGATGTTTTGGCGATTTCTTTTTATGCTCATATTTTTCGCGCAGTGGCGGCAGGCTGGCAAATTCTGGCATTTCTGGCGCGAAAATTAGGCTACCTGTCATGGCGTTGGCTTCCTGCACGCGGATGGTGATAGCATCGCCCAACGCGAAAACCGCGCCGCTTCTCTGCCCTTTGAACAGCTTATGTTTGCGGTCAAACGAGAAAAAATCACGCCCGAGATTTCGCACAGGAACAAAGCCCGTAACGCCTGTGGTATTTATGGTGATGAATAAACCATATTCATTTAAGCCGCTGATTACGCCAGAAAATACATTGCCGATTTCCCGCGACATGAAGGAAACTTTGTACCTATCCGCCGCGTCGCGCTCGGCGAGCATCGCACGGCGTTCAGTTTCGGAGATGTGGAGCGCGATTTCCGCCAGATTTGGTTTGTGGTGCTTTTCATTCTCCAAAATTCCAACAATAGCGCGGTGAACCATCAAATCAGCATAGCGGCGGATGGGCGAGGTAAAGTGACAATATTTTTGTAGTGCTAGCCCAAAATGCCCTGTGTTTTCCGCGCTGTAAAATGCCTGCATCTGCGAGCGCAAAACCGCCGTGTGGATCATTGCCTTGCGCGGATCGTCTCTTGAGGCACGCAAAACGCGGTTAAAATGCTTGGCGGTCACCGCGCCTTTTTGCAAGCGATAATCCGACATGGTGAGCATCGTCCGCAGCTCTTCCAATTTTTCTTCGCTCGGTGGCTCATGCACGCGGTAGACGCCAGCTGCCTTATGTTTGAGCAAGAAATCCGCCGCGCAGACATTGGCGGCAATCATAAAACATTCGATTAGTTGGTGACTGGCAAGGCGGGCTTTGGGAAGTATATTCGCTACATTGCCGCTTGCGTCAAAATGTATTTTATATTCTGGCAAATCCAAATCCAGCGCACCACGCGCGTCGCGTTCAGAGGCGAGGGCGGCGTAGGCACGGCGGAGGTTGGTTATTAGTTGTTGGTTATTGGTTGTTTGCGCTTCCACCTGCTCATAAGTCAGCCTTGCCACTGAGCGCATGATGCCGCGCACAAACTCATATTTCTGGATTGCACCGCCAGCGTCAATCCATATATGCACGGCGAGGCAATAGCGATCTTCGTTTGGGTTCAACGAACAAAGCCCGTTTGATAATCGCTCAGGCAGCATAGGAATTACGCGGTCGGGAAAATAAACCGAATTTCCGCGTTCAAATGCGGTTTTGTCAAGTGCGCTGCCCTCGCTCACATAAAAAGCGACTTCGGCAATGGCAACTACAAGATGGAAGCCGTCGCCATCACTTTCCGCAAATACCGCATCGTCAAAATCCCGCGCATCCTCGCCGTCAATGGTCACCAGCGGAATAGCGCGTAAATCGGTGCGGTCAGCAGTCAGTTTGGGCAGCGGCGCAGCGGCGGCTTCCGCCAATGCCTCTTCGCTAAAAACTTGCGGTAGATTATGAATACTCGCGGCAATCAGGCTCGCTGCTCGCGGCGCATCCACCCGTCCAAGTCGCTCGGTAATTTTAGCATAGCTCATACCCATAGACGGCATATTGGGCAAGGTTTCGCCACTTACCAGCTCGCCATGCTCTGCGCCCGCCGTATCCGCCGCCAGCACCATGAAACTTTCTTTGCTTTTGCGCGAAATTGGCTCAATTATTCCGCCACCGCCACCAGTTGGGATAAACGCACCTATTATCGGCTGCGCCAGCTCGCTTTCCAGCACGCGAATAACCGAGGCTTGATAAAGATGGGCGGAGATTTTTTTAAGTTTAGCAAGGATGCGGTCGCCAATAATTGCCGCCTTGCCGCGCCCTGATTCCAGCACCACAATATGCGGCGGTTTTTTATTCCCCTTCCAAACCAGAGGTTCGGCTAGTAAATCGCCGTCCTTGCTCGCGCTGGTAATAGAAAGCGTGCAGATTTCTGGCAAACCATCAAAGCTCGCCATAAATTTCTTACCAGATTTTTTTTCTGGCTGGCGTGGCGGTTTTTTGGCGGTTGGTTTTTTTGTTTTTGGCATAATGGTCGCTATGATAACGCAAAACCTGCCTCTTTACAAAGCTTTTCAAGCTGCTATAAATCATTTTTAATAAACGAAAAAATTCGACAAAAAGTCACAGGTGTTTTTTGATTAAAATCTAGTGTTTAAGAAAGGTTTTCTATGTCAGTTAAAGATGTATTTGCTATGATAAAAGACAACGATATTCAATTCGTTGATTTCCGTTTTACTGACCCGAAAGGCAAATGGCAACATACCTGCTATGTGGCGGAACAAGTGAATGAAAGCAGCTTTGAAGACGGAATTATGTTTGACGGCTCGTCAATTTCTGGCTGGAAATCCATTAATGAATCGGACATGATTCTTATGCCTGATGCGGCTTCAGCTTTTGTTGACCCGTTCGCCGCGCAGCCAACTCTGGTTATTTTCTGCGATGTGGTTGAGCCTTCGACCATGCAGCCTTACGGTCGTGACCCGCGCTCAGTTGCCCGCCGTGCCGAAGCTTATTTGGCTTATACAGGCATTGGCGACACGGCTTATTTTGGCCCTGAACTAGAATTTTTCGTGTTTGATGATGTGCGCTTCAAAACTGGCGGAAATTTTAGCTTCCACCAATTAGACAGCGAAGAAATGCCACATAACAGCGACCGCGTTTATCAAGCGGGCAATATGGGGCATCGCCCAGCAACCAAAGGCGGCTATTTCCCTGTGCAACCCGTCGATTCCCTCGCTGATTTGCGCGGCGAGATGCTTTCAACCCTTAAAGTTGTTGGCGTTGAGCCAGTGCTTCACCACCATGAAGTTGCGCCCGCGCAGTGCGAATTGGGGACAATGTTCTCTACCCTAGTTACCACCGCTGACAATGTGCAGAAATATAAATATGTGGTGCATAATGTCGCGCATTCTTATGGTAAATCGGTGACCTTTATGCCGAAGCCAATTTCTGGCGATAATGGTTCGGGCATGCACACCCACCAATCAATCTGGAAAGCTGGCAAGCCTCTATTTGCGGGCAATGGCTACGCTGACCTTTCCGAAATGTGCCTTTATTACATTGGCGGAATTATTAAGCACGCGAAGGCTCTTAACGCCTTCACCAATGCTTCCACCAATAGCTATAAACGCCTGATTCCGGGGTTTGAAGCTCCTGTATTGCTGGCTTATTCAGCGCGTAATCGCTCGGCTTCTATCCGCATTCCGTATGTTGCCTCACCAAAAGGCAAGCGCATTGAAGTTCGCTTCCCTGACCCAACTGCTAACCCATATTTGTCATTCGCGGCGATGTTGATGGCGGGCTTGGATGGCATTGAAAATAAAATCCATCCGGGGGATGCAATGGATAAAAACCTTTATGACCTGCCACCAGAGGAGCTAAAAAATGTTCCAACTGTGTGCGGCTCGCTTCGTGAAGCGTTGGAAAGCCTTGATAAAGACCGCGCCTTCCTGAAAAAAGGTGATGTATTTACCGATGACTTTATCGACAGCTATATAGACCTAAAAATGCAGGAAGTTTATAAATGGGAACATACACCAACCGCTGGTGAGCTTGAGATGTATTATAGCGTTTAGTTTATTGTGTCAGTGTCAGTGGTCAGTGTCGTTAATTTTTGTTTTGACACAGCCCACCGACACTGACACCGCTAACTACAAATACTTCACATCCAATATTTCGTAGTTTTTTTCGCCCTTTGGGGTTTTTACCTCTATGCTGTCGCCTTTTTTCTTGCCGATTAGGGCGCGGGCGATGGGCGCGGTGATGGAAATTAAGCGCATATTAATATCCGCTTCATGCTCTCCAACTATTTGATAGCTGTTTTCTTCCTCGCTATCCTCATCAATCAATTTGATGGTTGCGCCGAATTTTATCGTATCACTTTGCAGCGATTTTACATCAATCACATTGGCGCGCGAAATAACCGCCTCTAGCTCTTTAATCCGCCCTTCGATGAAGCTCTGCTTTTCCTTCGCTGCGTGATACTCAGCGTTTTCCTTTAAGTCGCCATGCGCCCGCGCTTCCGAAATTGCGGCAATAACCTCAGGACGATCAACAGATTTGCGTTGTTTTAGCTCGGCTTCCAAGCGAGCATAGCCCGCCGCCGTAATCGGGAATTTTTCCATTTTATTTTGCCTTTAAGGATTTTTATATTCACTTTATTACTAAAAAATCCGCGTAAGGTAAAGCTTTTAATCAAAAATTGGCTGCTGATGGGTTTTTTACACGACATAGAAATCTCCGCGCAGCTTATCAAGGAAAATTTTATGAAAATCTATATTTCTATAATTTAATAATTTTCAGTTGCAATTACACTTGTTATACAATAACAGCTGTTAATTAGTAACACAATAGGAGTTAAATATATGAATGAACATGAAGCATCAACCTACGATGAAGGTTCTGTAAAAAAATTACATGATAAATTGTTTGATGCACTAAAGCTTGCTATTCCAAGCTTGCAGCCCGATGAACTGCTAATAGAACAGCACCAAGTTAAAATCTCAGAATCGCCAGATGAATCCATTGTTAAACACAACTTTGTAAGAAAACATCTTGGCTTGCAACAAGCCTCTGATTTTTATACTAAAATAAAAATTACAGGACATGATGCGCTTGAAATTAAAACTTTTTTAGATATCGCAAATTCATTTGTAAATATTACTGGAATATTAACGGTAGCCCCATATATTAAAGGCAATAACACCATTACTATCCATGCCCCTATAGAAGCTGTTTTACAGAAATTAAGGGCGGATGCTTTTGGAAGTGATAGATTAGGCGATGACATGAATGCTATTGAAAAAGGTGAATATGTGCAAAAAACTATAAAAACAGGGCAAGAAATTTTCGCAGAATCTTTTTCATCTAACAGCAATCCAAAAACAGTCCGTACTTTCCCATAACTAGCATCAAAAAGCCATATTCTGTGTTTTCACAAGCTCACGCAGGCGGCGTTTTTCGCGACGGGGAAGTCTTGATTTATCTATGGTTTCCAGTGCTGCGTCCCATTGTTTCAGGCGGATTTGCAGGTCAATAACCTTCGCTGCTGTTTCGGTGTCGCGCTTGTTCATTTCGGCGGCTTGCTGCGCCAGAGCAAGGGCTTTTGGCAAGTTATTATGGACATCCGCGCTATCACTAAGCGACCGCGCCGCAAGATATTTAGTTTCCTTATAATCCAATAATTTTTCCAGCAATATTTGCGTACCGCCCTCATCACCGCGCGATTTGGCGATTTGCGCGGAAAGCAGTGTGGTAAGCGGTGTGCGCCCAAGCATTGATTGCGCTTTGCGGTTATGCGCTTCCGCCGCCGCAAGGTCAGAAGCGGCGATGGCGGCGATGCTATAGGTGATTTCGGTGATGCCTTGCTGTAAATGCGCGGTTTTGCGCCGATCCCAAAAGCGGGCAGGAGCGAATAAAATGCGGATAATTATTCCAGCGAAAATGGCAAGCATAAAGCCAGCCAGCACGACAAAAACCACGCTGGTGTCAATGCGGTAATCCAGCCAGTACATGGTGACACTGCCCGAATTTTCCGCAAGCCACACCGAAGCAAAGCCAACGCCAGCAACGAATAATAAAAATATTATAAAACGAATCATGGTGTTTTAATTATTGTTTTCTAACTATAGTTTGCAGTTCATCCAATTTATTTTGCGTGTCCAGAAAGCTCTGCGCCGATTTTTTCCACGGAGCAAATATTTCCTGCCCCTGCTCGGAAAGTGCGGAAAGTTCGGCTAGTGCCGCCGCTATTTCGCCCGCCGCGAGCTTGGCTTCTGCGCGGGCAATAACCGCCTCGTCGCTAGTTCCCACCTGCTCACCAACCTTGCGGATGGTGACAAATTTTTGCAAAAACTTTGCGCCATAACTTTGGCTTTCGCCAATAATAACAGGCTTTATGAGCTTGGAAAATTGCTCTCCAATGGCAGATTTTGTTATAGCTGCGCTATCCGCATTTTTTTCCAATTCTTTAATAATATCTTCCGCTGGCGACGAGTTTTTAAGAGAATTTTTAAGCTGGTTCAGCTCATAAGCGTATGGTTTGCCATCTATAATTTTACTCTTCATTTCGCCAAAGGCAATAAGCGTGGACTTCGCCGCTAGCTCGCTTTGCAGTTGCTCAATTTTTTCTTGCAGCTCTTTTACTCGCTCATCATCAATTTTAGTAATTTCGTTCTGTTCAGGTGCAGGAGTTTCAGCTGGAATTTCCGTAGACAATGGCTGCTGGATTGCTTCGGCTTCGCTAGTTGCTTCTGGTTTTTCTAGCTTTTCCACTGGCTTTTCCACCTCTGGTGCGAACAACAAGCGCGGAACAAGCTTACCGAACACAGGCACAAACACCGCCAAAACTGCCATGCAAATAAAAAACACCTTCACGCCGTGCCATGGGCTGCGTTTGGGTTTCTCCAGAGTTTCCTGTTCTTCTGTCATTTTTTGCCTGATTATAAGACACTGACTTTTAGTCTTGTCATACCAGCGAAGGCTGGTATCCATGCCATGCAACTAGCTATTCGCTTATGGTTTGGCATGGATTCCGCCCTGCGGCGGAATGACAGAATCAAAGTCATACATAGCATCTTGACTATTTATAACCATTATCCACGCAAACGACCAAAGATGCAAGCGTTGGCTGCTCGGCAAATTTTATATTTTTCCATTCGCCCTGTGCGGCGGCAACGGCAATATTCGCGCTTAAACAAAAAGCGTCTATTTTGGTGAGTGTATCCAAAATCCCAGCTTTTTTAGTTAGCTCTAAAAAAATCTCGGCGGCGCGTGGTGAGAAAAAGGAAACCGCGTCAATCTGCCCGCGCTTTAGCTGCTCAACCAGCGTGTCAGAAAGTGCTTCGGCGGCAATGGCTTCATAAGCGACAATGCGGGTGACTTCCATGCCGCTACTGCCCAAAACTTCCCGCCAGTCCACCCGTATATCCTCGCCAGAGATATGTAAAAATCTTGCGTCTTCATCGTAACAATCGGTTATATAATCAAGCATTCCGTCCGCTGTTTCGCCAGCGAGGCTCACGCGAAAAAACCCTAAATCCTCCGCCAGTTCTTTAGTCGCCGCGCCAACACATAGCAAAAACACATCGCGCAGCTCGGTGAGCATCGCAAGAGCTTGCACCGCGTGTTTGCTGGTGATGATTACGGCGTCAGGATCGCCTTCAAGAGCGTTTTCCACCTCCATACGAACTGTGTGACGCAGGAAAATCTCGGTCAGCGGCTCGCAAATAACGCGGTGTCCCAGTGCGAGCAGCTCTTCACGCAGCTCGTCCTCGTCGCCTTTCGGGCGGGTTATAACTATAGTTTTTTGTGTCATATTTTCATAAGCTATAAATAACCAAGCAAAACAACAATAAAAATCTTTGGAAAAATTTGGGGAAAAAGTTTGAATATTTTTTCTATGCGGGGTATTAGTTGGCTTATTCACAACACTAAATATGAATTTGTAAAAACATGAAAATAATTATTCTGGGTTCTGGTCTTCTAGGCGTTACCACGGCTTATGAATTGGGCAAGCGCGGTTTTTCCGTCACTGTCATTGAGCGCAACGAAAAATCCGCCGCGGAAACTAGCTATGCCAACGGCGGGCAGCTCAGCTATAGCCACGCTGAACCATGGGCAAGCCCGACCGTACTTCCGAAACTGCCAAAATGGATGATGCGTGATGATTCACCGCTGGTTTTGCGCCCAAGGGCAGATTGGCAGATGATGAAATGGGGGGCGAAATTTCTCCGCAACTGCACCACTTCCCGCGCGGAAATCAATACGGTTAATCTGCTGCGTCTTGGGTTATATAGTAGGCAGCGCATGGGCGTAATTAAGGGTGAAACGGGCTTTGATTTTTCCTATTCCAACAAGGGTATTTTGCATATTTATGGCACGCAGGCGGATTTAGAGGCGGGCAAGCGACAAGCGGAATTTCAGGCAAAATTTGGCGGTGAGGAAAAATTTCTGACTCGTGATGAGGTGTTTGCCATTGAGCCAACCCTCGCCCTGACCCGCCGCAGCATAGTTGGCGGTATTCATGCCAGCCATGATGAAAGCGGTGATGCTAATGTTTTTTGCACCAAACTAGCAGAAATTGCCGCACAAAAATATGGCGTTAAATTTGAATATGGTGTGAGCATCAATGGGCTAAAAAAAGAAGGCCAAGAAAACAATGGTAAAATCGTTGCGGTTAGCACCAGCAAGGGCGACATGACAGCGGATGCCTTCGTTATGGCGATGGGGTCGTATAGCTCCGTTCATCTTCGCAAAATCGGTATTGATGTGCCAATCTATCCGATGAAGGGCTATAGCATCACCATCAATGCCAATGAATTCTGCCCGAGCATAAGCCTTACGGACGGGACTTATAAAATCGTTTATAGCAGGCTGGGAGATAAGCTACGCGTAGCAGGAACAGCGGAATTCGCAGGCTATAATCAGGATGTAAAAGAACACCGCATCACGCCGATTGTGCGGGCGGCAAGCGCGTTAATTCCGAAGGCCGACTGGAGTCAGGAAATTGGCAAATGGGCATGTCTGCGCCCGTCAACGCCTGATGGTCCGCCGATTATCGGCAAAACGCCAATAGCCAATTTATTCCTCAATACTGGACATGGAACACTGGGCTGGACGCAGGCAGCGGGAAGTGCTAGCATCGTTGCTGATATTATAGAAAATAAACCACCAGCGATTTTGCTGCATGGTTTAACCTTGGAAAGATATACATAATTTCAACTGAAGAAGTGCAAAGGTATATTTATGACAATCGGCAAAGAGCAGTTATATGATTGGTGGGGCGGCAATGTTTGGCTGTTCAAACAAATAAATTCCATCAGCGGCGGCTATTATGACCTCGCAATGCAGAATATAACCTTGCTTGGCGATAAAAAATTACTGCCCTATTTTTTGGCAGCGATAGTGGCTTACGCTCTTATCACCATGATTGGACGACTAGTTACCAAGCAAGCGGGCAATAAACATTATGCCGAAATGTGGTTTGGTATTTTTGCCGTACTCGCCGTTGGTTTTGTGGTCAGCTACTCTACAATCAGCTATCTCAAGGATCATTTTTCCTATCCGCGCCCGTATGCCACACTGGCAAGCGGCGAGGTGCGCCATCTGGAGGCGCAAGCAGCAGAAAAGGCAAACCAAAGCTTCCCCAGCGGACATGTCGCCATTATAACAACTATAATCCTTGCACTCTGGCCAGCATTTAGCGGTAATTTCAAATGGTTCGGGGCTGCGCTTATTCTCGGTGTTGCTTGGTCGCGTATCGCCCTTGGCGTGCATTTCCCTGTGGATGTTTTATATAGCTTTATCATAGTGTTGTTTGAAATACTATTGGTTCGCTCCATAGTTTATTGGCTACTAAACCGCTTGTTTGGGCTTAGATGTTAGGCAGAACCTAAGCTATGGCATATTAATTGCTTGAATTTTATTGCTTTTCACAAAACAATAAATGGAGAATTTTATGTCTTTGTCTGTTAGTTCGAGTGCTGGTTTCATTTCTGCATCAGCGTTTCACGGCGCAACGAAAGACAAAGATATATCACCATCTTTTGCTACCTTGCTCGTAGCAGAGCCAGACACAACCAAAAAATCTCCAATAGATAATACTTCTTCGGCAAAAATTGCCGCTCCGCAGGAAAATACAAAATCACCATCTTTTCCACCTCCTGATGCATCAGAAAATTTGAAAAAAGCTTGGAACGACACGACAAAAGATATGGACTTTGGAGATGTTCTCACCTTAATGATACAATTCCATCCGCCGTCAAACCTTGATAAAATGGATGCTTCTGCACCTGATATTGTATATACAACTCCTAGTGATTCAGAATATATACAAAAAATCAAAGTGGCGATTGATTCTGCAAAAGATAATATGAAATACGCACAGTCTTGGCAAATTGGGAATTGGCAAACGCAAATATCCGCCCTTGAAAGATTTTTGGGTAATTTAGAAAAAGAAATGACGGGAAATAGTGCTTAATGCTTATCGTGCCACAAACTTATTTTCTGGATATTCCCATTTTGAATGCAGATGGGACACATAAAATTGCGGTTCATGAATGGGGAAATGCGAATGCAGAGGAGACGGTTTTTTGTGTGCATGGCTTAACCCGTAATGGGCGGGATTTTGATGTGCTGGCAAGTTCGCTATGCGATAGCTACCGTGTTATTGCAGTGGACATGGTAGGGCGCGGAAAAAGCCAGTGGCACACCGACCACGCGCATTACAACTATGTTGATTATGTTGCGGATATTGCCCATATTTTTACCCAACTAAAACTAATAAAAACTCACTGGATCGGCACTTCCATGGGCGGAATTATCGGCATGATGGTCGCCAATTCTTTTCCACAATTCCTTAAAACTCTAACCATCAACGATATTGGTTGCTTAGTCCCTGCGGCGGGGCTTAAACGCATTGCTGAATATGTGAGTACCAATAATTTCAAAACTCGCGCCGAGGCGGAAGCTGCCCTTTGTTCGCGCTGTGCGGCTTATGGAATTCAGGCAGAAGAACACTGGCAAAATTTATTTGTTCACAGCATTGAAGAGACTGGCGATTGCTGTTTCCGCCTTGCTTATGACCCAGCAATTGCACAGGGTTTTGTAAAAAACGATGATGTTAAAGACATTGATTTATGGTCGCTCTGGGAAATGGTAAAAAAAATTCCAACGCTGCTTATTCGCGGTGATAAATCGGATATTCTGCCAGCGGGCGTAGCAAAAAAAATGCAGGAAACTCACCCGAATTTACAACTGCTTACTGTGCCAGATGTTGGTCATGCACCCGCACTTATGGACGACGCTCAAATTACTACGATTGCTGGCTTTCTAAAAGCTTCCGCACAAACGGTATAGAAATATTTTTGCGCTCGGCGAGTGCGTGTGTATCTATTTTTTCCACCAGATTTTTTATGCTGGCGAAGCTGCGCTCAATGCGCGGCGTTAAATAATCCACCACCTCATCATCAACCAATAATTGCTTATCAGAAAATTGCTTCCGCATCACAAGCGCGAGCAATCTGTCATCAGGCGGATTGATACTAGCAAGAGCGCAAGAGCGCAGGCGCGAGGTGAGGTCAGGCAGCTTGAAAGGCAAAGCAGAAGGCTCGTAAGATGAAGTAAGCAGCAGTTTGACACCAATGTCTTTGCAGTGGTTAAACAGGTGGAAAAGCGCGGCTTCATCGCTGCAAGTTTCAACATCTTCCATCACACAGTTTTTATTTATGGCTTCTGGTTTTATGTCGCTTTTGGAAATTATTTCGGCGGCGTTTTCCCGCGCCCAAATATTCGCCAAATGGCTTTTCCCCGAACCTTTTTCACCGTATAAATATAGCGCGTGACTCTGCCAATTTTCTGGTTTCATAACCGTTTGATAAGCAACGCGGTTGCAATCAGAGATAAAAAAATTATCTGCTGAAAAAATCGTGGGAAGGGCGAAGGAGAACGATAATTGCGGCATTTTTACTTGCCGTGATAATAGCTGCTATGCAGATATTTTGACAGGAAAAAGCGAATAAGAACGCCAATCACCGCGCTGACAGGCACTGCAATAAGCACACCAACAAAGCCGAAAAGTGCTGCGCCCGATAGCAAACCAAAAATAATCCACACAGGGTGCAAACCAACTTTTTCGCCGACCAGTTTTGGCGTAATGACGCTTCCTTCTAACAATTGCCCAATGGCAAAAACAATAATCGTTGGAATCATCAAGGAAACCTCGCCAAATTGGAAATAAGCAACGCACAAGCCAACCAGCGTTCCAAACGCTTGACCAACATAAGGAATAATAACCAGAAAGCCAGTCGCCAGCCCAATAAGCACGCTGAATTTCAAGCCAACAATGGTAAGCCCAATAGCATAAACCGCGCCAAGCAACAGGCAAACATTAAGCTGCCCGCGGATAAAACCCGCAAGTGTTGCATCAATTATTTGCAGTTGAGCGCGGATGGTATGTTCATGTTTGCGCGGCAAAAGGGCAATAAAACGGGTGGTAATTAAGTCCCAGTCACGCAGCAAATAAAACGCCACAACAGGCGTAATCAGGATTAGCGACAGCATGTTGAAAATCGCAAGTCCCGAATGAAAAACCCCACCCGCCATATCGCCGATAATTCCCATCATCACCCCAGAAAAATTGCTTGCGGCTTCTTTGATGCTCGCTACATGGCTGGCGGGTAGCTTACGAAGCCAGCCTGTTATTTCGGATTCGTAACTTTTTTCAATAGCGATAACATAGCTTGGCAAATCAGAAATAAGCCCCGATAGCTGGCTTACGATAGTCGGAAAAATCAGCAACGCCAAAATGCCAATAATAGTAAAAAATATCAGCGTTATAAGCGCGGTTGCCAGAGTGCGCGAAAATTTCCATGTTTCCAGTTTATCCGCCGCAGGGTCAAGGAAATAGGCAATCATCGCACCCAAAACAAACGGCAGCAAAACCCCTTTTATCAAATATATAAACAGAAAAAACAGCAGCCCAACCGACAGCCAAAACAAAGCTGATTTATAAGATGCCAGTTGTAAATTTTTTTTCAAATCGGTTGCTGAATTAGTCACGAGATACCACCCAAAAATCTTTGTTTTGCACCAGCCGTATTTTTTGTGAAACCACCGCCCGCGCCAGAGCATCCGCCGCGCCACGATAATGCACAATCATATCAACCTGTTTAGCAGAAATAGCAAGAACTTCAACCCTATCCACCATAGGAAGCGCGGATAGTTTTTTGCGCAGCTGCGTCCATGAATCAAGGGTAGAAATACTGCCCAGCATCATGACTTTAGCGCGTTCTCCGCGGGTTACTGTTTGGTTGGTGGAAAGCTCCTCGCTTTTTTTATGCTGCAATCCTGCAACAATATCGCGTGCCGCCCGCGCCATTAATAAATCACGAGTTTCCTGCGGGTCAGCGCGGTAACTAAGAGCATTAACCTCTCTTTTTCCGCGTGAAATTCGCCGCTTTACCACCGATAAAACAAGGTCAGGTTTCGTCACCAGCTTGGCTTGCAAAATCACAATATCGCTAACGCCGTAACGAATGGTCATCGGCACTAGCGAGGCATAAGTCGCCGCGGCAAAATTTTTTATATCAATAGTCTTGGAATCATTAGCATCACCATACGGCACGATAACATCGCCAGAAGTGATTTCCAGCCCAACGCCGCGCCAGACATTGCGCCACGGGTTGCTTTCTTCCCAAAGCAATGAATTATTGCCTTCTTGATATACAGGAATAATCAGGAAGGAGTTAACCACACTGCTGCTGGTATCCGCTGCTTGCTCGCCAGCCTTGGCTATTAATTCTGAAAGCTCATCACCATCAAAACTAACCGTAAGCTGCGCGTGATAGCGGTTGCCAGTTACTTTTTCGTCAAGAACCTCGGTGGATTTTACCATTTTGCTGATTTTTCGTGCGTCCAGCGTCGCCATAATATCCTGCGTCTGTCCAGCGGGTGCGAGCTTATTGAGCAGGTCGGTAAGTGCTTCCACCTCCGCCTTTGCCATACCAAGCTCACGGGCATCTGCGGCATCCTTTCCCGTCACATCAACCTCAACCTGACTATTGACTATCGCCTCACCAGCAAACGACTGGAAATTAGCCAGAACAAGAATGAGAAACAGGAAGAACTTTTTCATAGCTTACGAATATATAGATTTTACAGCTATTCGCAAGTGTTGGGTTTTTTACTTTTTTATGATAAATTACAATCACATTTCCCACAGGTTTTTGGGCAGATTTTTTTTCGTTCGTTTTTATCCACACATAACCCAGCCAGTGCGTCAATAAATAACGGTTCAACACCAAGGGCGGGAACGCGGATATATTCAGGAACACCGTGTTTTTCAGCGAATTCACGATATTCAATATCCAGCTCTACCAAAGTTTCTGAATGCTCGCTGACAAAGGCTATCGGCACAACCAACAGCGGAAGTTTTGCGTCACCAGCCACCACAATTTCATCCTCGGTGGAAGGCGTTAGCCATTTCATCATTCCCACCTTGCTTTGATAGCAAATTTTATAATCCAACTCTTCAATCATCAAAATTTTTGTCACCGCCTCAACAGTTTTTTCCACCTGAAACTGATAGGGATCTCCAGCTTTCACGATTTTTTCAGGAAGCCCATGCGCGGAAAATAGAATGCGCGGTTTTCCTTGCTCGGAAGCTTTCCAATAAGCATCGCGAATGAGTTTGGCATGTGCCGCCACAAAATTCCAGTCCGTTGGGTAACAACAGATTTTTTTAGTTGGAATTTCTAAACCAATTTTCTTTGCCGACTCTTCCCAGTCACTAAATGATGAACCTGTAGTAGTTGTTGAAAATTGCGGATATAGCGGCAGCAAAATAATTTCATCTGGCGCATAGTTTTTTACATTACGAACCACAGTATCGCTCATCGGATGCCAATAGCGCATAGACACAAAAACTTTATATTCACTGCCATTTTTCGCGCTTTCAGAAAGCTTTTTTTCCAAAGCGGCAGCTTGCAGATTGGTGAGTTCCAAAATTGGCGATTTACCACCCATCAGGCTATATATTTTCCGAGCCTTTTTTGCCCTACTGCTGGAAATAAATTTTGCCAGCAACCAACGAAGCTTATTAGGCAAACCAATAATCGCTGAATCGTAAAACAGGTTGAATAAAAACGGCTTCACCGCTTTTAGATCATCAGGCCCACCAAGATTAAATAATATAACTGCGGTTTTTTTCATTTTTTATTCGTTATCTGATAAGTTTTATGTTAACACCAATATCCAACTTTGACCAGATTTTATCGGCAGTAACAACAGGAATTTTTTTGTAAATTGCAAGTGCCAAACATGCCCTATCACCAAATGATAAACCTTTGGATTTGGTTTTTTGAGCCAGTTCAGCGGCTATGAGAGCTTGCTGCTCGTCAAAATCTATTATTTCTATTCCGAAATAATTTATGAATTTTTCTAACTCATCAAGAGTAAAACCCTTGTCAATCATAACATACAAAAATTCGCTATAAATAACTGTAGATATTACTGCGTCATATAGGTAATTTTTAGCACCATCTCCACCTTTTTCTTTATAGACATAGGCAACCATAACCGATGTATCTAAAACAACATTACTCATAAATCTCCGCTATCTTTTTTGCGCCACTTAATAAACTCATCAGTCATATTTTGACCTTTACCTTTAAGCTTAACTGCCTTTTCGCGGATTTTTTCTATAAAATCTTCTGAATTAAAAATCCTCAATTCTCCATTTTCACAAGAAAATAATACTCTATCTCCAGCATCTAATTTCATTTCATTACGGATTGCAGCAGGTATAATTATCCTTCCACTACCATCAATTTTTCCTGTTTGTATCATAACCAACCTCCATAATCTCCATAATATGTCACTAAATCATAAATATGACATATTTTTACATTTATGGCAAGTTACTTATAATATGCCATAATCTCATCACATATGGCATAAACATTTTCAATTGGCGTATGTGGCAATATGCCATGAGCAAGGTTAAATATAAATGGTTTGCCCACAAAAGACCCAAGTATTTTTTGCGTTTGTTTTACAGCTTCTTGCCTATCTTCTGCGAGAAGAATATTATCCAAATTTCCCTGTAAAATAGCGTGTTTTAAGACATTACTGCTGGCAAAATCAAGGCTAACCGATCCATCAAAACTAACCGCATCCACACCAGTTAGTTTTGCGTACTGCTCCATTTTGCTGCCCGCCAATCTCGGAAAACCAATAACAGGAATCTGCGGATATTTTTCTTTTATTGCCGCCGTTATTTTTTGGCTGGGAATTATAGAATAATCGTAAAATTCCTGTTCGCTTAAAACTCCTGCCCATGAGTCAAATAATTGTATTGCATTTGCACCAGATTCAATTTGCGCCAATGAATGTTTTATGACTGCATCAGTCAGTATTTCAATCAAGCCAGAAAAAAACTCTTTTCTTCGCGCAGCAACTATCCGTACAGACGCGAAGTCACGACTTCCCTTACCCTCCACCATATAACAAGCAAGCGTCCACGGAAGCCCGCAAAACCCGATTAAGACCTTATCATCCGCCAGCGACTTTCTAGTCAGCTTTATCGCTTCATAAACTGGCGCAAGTTTCTCCCAGAAATTATTTGATAAATTATTTTTTGAAAGATTTGCAAGTTCAGTTACTGGCTGTAAAATCGGCCCATGACCTTCCGAAAATTTCACATCAACACCAAGCGCATCAGGAATAACCAATATATCAGAAAATATAATCGCCGCACTCATGCCAAATCTATCTATCGGCTGTAAAGTCACCTCACAAGCCGCTTCTGGTGTATAGCAAAATTCTAGAAAATTAGAGAAATTCTTACGAACAGCACGATATTCAGGAAGATACCTCCCTGCTTGCCTCATAAACCAAAAGGGAACTTTCTCTGACTTTTTATTCTCAAATAAGGAAAGAAAAATATTACTACTATAATTCATAAAATATATATACTTAAAGGTGGTAGTAATAGTTATGCGCGGTTTATCGGGGATTATTTTTTCTTCACAACATTATCCACCAAAAATATTTTTACAAGCAATTGTGGGTATTTTTTGTAATATTTTTTATATCAATTTGTTATATATGTATAATTTTACTATTTGAAAGATGAGTATAAAAAATTTTATCCAGATTTTTAAGACAGCATAAAAAAACTTTTCCACCTGTGTATAAATACGAACATTTAACCGCCATAAATCTGGATAAAATGCCCTCACCGTTTTACTAACAATTTCAACATTTTTATTACCGAACTTATCCACAGAATTATTCAGCTATAGCATTGGTACAGCAGTTGTAATTTTTTATAGTTAACTAACAAAATGCCTTCAGCATTTTGACGCTGCCTACGGCGCGGAAAATCGCGCTTTCGGCTTGCGATTTTCATAGCTGATTAAGCAATTATATGCTTAATCAGCTATACATGTATCAAAATGGCTTATAATTGTGCGATGCAGCAAAAACCCCGCAGATTTCCTTGATATTTTTTGTATATTGCACTAGACATTTGTAAATCTCTTACCTACATAGGTTGCAGTATAATCTAGATGACTGGAATCTGGATGACGAGATGAGTTGCTTATTTTAATTCTTGTCATCTAGTAATCTCGTCATCTTATAATCCATCACTATCAGGAGAAAATATCATGGCAGAAAATGACATAGTAATCGTTGGCGCAGTTCGCACGCCAGTCGGCACTTTCAACGGCGCACTCAGCAGCGTTCCCGCGCATAAACTTGGCGAGATCGCAATTAAAGAATTGCTGAACCGCACGGGCGTTGCGGGCGCGGAAATTTCCGAAGTTATTTTGGGGCAGATTTTAACCGCCCACGCAAAACCAAACCCTGCCCGTCAAGCTTCCCTTGGTGCTGGGCTTCCTAAAGAAGTTCCAGCTTGGGGCATGAACCAGCTTTGCGGCTCTGGTCTTCGCGCTGTGTGCCTTGGAGCGCAGGCGATTAAAGCTGGTGACAGCACTATCGTTATTGCTGGTGGTCAGGAAAGCATGAGCCAAGCTCCACATGCTGTACCTCAAAGGAGCGGCACAAAAATGGGCAGTGTTACCATGGTTGATACCATGCTTTATGACGCGCTGATTGACGCATTTAGCAATGTTCATATGGGTGTTACGGCGGAAAATGTGGCGAAACAATATGGCATCACCCGCGCCGAGCAAGATGCTTTCGCCCTCGCTTCACAACAAAAAACCGCGGCGGCAATGCAAGCTGGCAAGTTCAAGGACGAAATCGTGCCAGTTGTTATCGCTGGTCGCAAAGGTGATGTGACTGTTGACACCGACGAACATCCAAAGGCGGACACCACCGCCGAATCACTGGCGAAAATCAAGCCAGCCTTCGACAAAGAAGGCACGGTGACGGCTGGTAATGCTTCTGGCATTAATGACGGCGCAGCGGTGGTTATGTTGATGACTCGCGCCGAAGCAAACAAGCGTGGATTAAAAATCATGGCGAGCATCAAATCTTGGGCGCAGTCGGGCGTTGCTCCAGAAATCATGGGGACGGGGCCGATTCCTGCTAGCAAAAAAGCTTTGGAAAAAGCTGGCTGGACAATAAATGACCTTGACCTCATTGAAGCCAATGAAGCTTTCGCCGCGCAGGCAATTGCGGTGAACCGCGATATGGGCTGGGACTTGACGAAGGTCAATGTTAATGGTGGCGCAATTGCGCTAGGTCACCCTGTGGGGGCATCGGGTGCACGCGTGCTAACAGGTTTGCTTTATGAAATGGCGCGTCGTGATGCGAAAAAAGCTCTTGCTACTCTGTGTATCGGCGGCGGCATGGGC
>SXGU01395350.1_pt1 | contig 39717 bp, 33 predicted proteins | sample 3174531 | NCBI WGS metagenome assembly SXGU01 (sample SAMN11356863, study PRJNA531348) | freshwater metagenome | isolation source: freshwater sample F1-140 | place: China: Fuxian Lake, Yuxi | collected 2017-12-25 | reverse complement strand
TCGGGTGCGATCGACAGCTTTCCAGCCGTCGCGCCAAGAACGGCGCTTTTCCCCTTCATCTTCCAAACTTTAAGTGAACTGTCGCTGTAGTGCTAAGACCAACCGCAGAAATCTTGGTCCCAACACTGCCGGGTTCAACTTAAATCACGGCAGGAACAGAAGCTCATTACTGGCCAGCAATGCATGGGCCAACTGCTCCCAACGATTCAAACGATCCCCAGCAGAGGAGCTAGATGGGGCTTCAATAAATTCCAGCGCCAGGGATAGTTCATTCATGGTCGGAGGCCGTCCGTAGGCGAGTTTCCATCCCAACTGGAGCCTCGCTTCCACGTTTGCAGCCCCCGCTTCGAGCCGTTTCGCGAACCCCCGACTCAGTTCCATGATAAACGGGCTGTTGAGCACGAATAACTGTTGCTGAGGTATCGTGGTGGCGTTGCGTTGATCGCTCGTGACGTTGGGTTCGGGAAAATCGAAGAGTGTCAGCGTGGGGTTGGGATAGTAACGGCTGATCACCGTGTAGAGTGTACGCCGCCGTCCCTCAGGATTGTCCGCCTCAAACCCATTCAAGCGGGTAAAGAAATTGAAGCCGGGAACCTCCTTGATTCCAGGTGTGGTTTGGTCGATGGAAGGGCCTCCTACCTGGGCATCCAAGCGGCCCGCAACGCTGAGCAACGCATCGCGCCACGCTTCGAAATCCAGGCGCCGGGGCGTCATGCGCCAGAGATACTCATTGCCAGGATCTGAAGCGATGTTGCTGGCGTCTTGGACACTGCTGAGTTGGTAAGTAGCCGAAAGCATGATTTCACGATGCAACCATTTGATCGACCAACCATGCTCCATGAACTGCACCGCCAAGGTGTCCAGTAGTTCCGGGTGAGTGGGTGGGGCGCCCAGTCTTCCAAAATTACTCAGTGTCGGGACGATCCCACGCCCAAAATGATGGTGCCATACGCGATTCACTAAGACTCGGGCCGTCAATGGATTTTCTCGGCTCACTAACGCGTTGGCGAGATTCAATCGGGTGAACGGTCTTCCATTGGACGAATCGCCGGTTTGGTTTAGCACCCGTAAAAAACCCGGCGGCGCCTCCTCACCTAGTTTTTCAGGATTACCTCGCACGAACACTTTCATAGCCTGTCCCCCACCCTGCAAGCTGGGCATCAGGGGACCGGATGGTGGCGGGGTTTTTGACAGGGCATCCAAGTCACTTTGAAGCCTGGCGAAATGTTGCTTCTGGATTTCATCCAACAAACCCGCCCGATCGCTTTCGGAAACAAAGAATGGCCCTTTAGGGTCCTTCCAAAGTGTTTTGAGGAGTTTGTCATGGTCCGGTGGAAGTGCCGGTGCCTTCTTTGACGGACCACTTGGGACCTCCTCGCTGACGGTCAGTGCAGCGAGCGCAGCCATGGCAAGGTTCTTGAGAGATTCACCCTGTAGGCGCAGCTCATGGGACGTGATGGTGATGCCAGACCCGTTCGATTTCTTGGCACTCTCACGCAACGGCCTCAGAATCGGCTCATCCCCAGGTTTATCGAGGATCTCCACCCAGCGTTTGAGGAAGTAGACTTCCAGGTCCTCCTGCTTGGCCAACGCAGTGATATCGACGGGCACTTTTTGATGCCGAAGGACCAATACCTTTACCGCAGCCAAGGCGTAGATATCGGTCTTGCTCAACGCCATTCGTCCCAGTTGACGCGCCTGAGCTTCGGACCATGCTGTCAAAGCAGCCTTCTTCTGCTCAACTTGCTCCCCCCATTTCTTGTGGGTTTCAACGATCTCGGGAGCGGCCAGCATGCGACTGGACCACTCCGCGCCGTTGTACGCAGCTGCCAACGAGTAATAGTCCCGGGTAGGAATCGGATCAAACTTGTGGTCATGACACCGCGCACACGAGACCGTCAGACCCAGGATTCCACGCGTCAGGGTGTCCACTCGATCTTCCAATTCATCCGCCTTGGCCTTGGCTTCACCGGCAGCGCCTTTGCGAAATTGAGGTCCGAGGCCTTGGAAACCGAGCCCAGCCAGTCGCTTCACATAATCCACAGCCGGGCCAGGAACCTCGTCGCCGGCAATCTGTAATCGCACAAATTCGTCGTACGGCATATCCTGATTGAGAGCCTCCACCACCCAATCACGATACAGATAAGCGGACGGAGTCGGCGTCAGAAAAGAGTTGCCTTGATCATCTGCGTAACGTGCGATGTCCAGCCAGTATCGGCCCCAACGCTCCCCGTAGTGGGGCGACTCCAATAAGCGATCAATGACCTTGGCGAACCCATCCGAACCGGTATCCCTCTCAAACGCCTCGCACTCTCCGGGAGTTGGCGGCAGACCGATCAAATCGAAGGTGGCTCGACGGATCCATTCAGCCTTGGTAGCGGCACGGACCGGGCGGAGTTTCCGCTTATCCTGAGCCGCCAGCACAAAATAATCCAACGCACGCTTCGGCCAGTGAGTCGCTGAAACAACTGGTAACGCGTGAAGCCTTGGCGGTTGAAACGCCCACAGTGGAACCTCCACACCCAATTGAACGGTTTGTTGGGTTGGGATTTTTACCGCGTCGTCCGCGGCGCCGATTCCTATCAGGGAGATCCAGAAAAGGAGGACCCGCTTCATGCGATCACCTCATTCACAACACGCCCATTAATATCGGTCAGCCGAAAATCACGGCCGCTGTACCGATAAGTAAGCTTCTCGTGATCCAACCCCATGAGATGGAGCATGGTGGCGTGCAAGTCATGCACATGAACGGGATTCTCCACCGCTTTGAAGCCGAACTCGTCCGTGGCCCCATAAATGGTCCCACCCCGAACGCCGCCCCCAGCCATCCAAACCGTGAACCCATGATGGTTGTGATCGCGTCCATCATTGCCTTGGGAGGTCGGAGTCCGACCGAACTCGCCGCCCCACAACACTAACGTCTCATCAAGGAGTCCACGCTGTTTCAGGTCGCCTAGCAGCGCCGCAATGGGACGATCAACGACACGGGCATGATTTCGATGGGATTCACTGTTCTTGTCGTGATGATCCCACGGTTGACTTTTGCCGCAATAGATCTGCACAACACGCACCCCACGTTCCACCAGTCGCCGCGCCAGCAGACAATTGCGAGCATAAGTGGATCGTTTGAACCCCCCATCCGAACTGGTGGCCACCAAATCCGCCTCAGGCCCGGTCAAGCCATAGGCCGCGAATGTGGCCTCAGACTCTTGACGTATATCAAAGGCCTCCGCCGCGGAGCTCTCCATGCTAAATGCCATTTCCAAGGACTGGATACGGGCATTCATCGCGCTCTCAGCACCCCGACGTTCCTGGTGCATTGCATTCAAGCGCTGAATCAAATCGAGCTCCCGACGTTGCGTGGCAGGTGTCAGCTGTGAGTTCTGAAGAAATGGAATCACATCGTGTGAGCTGTAATCCTTGGGCAAGGCAATCTGGCAACCTTGATAAATACCCGGAAGGAATCGGCTACTCCAATTGGATGGGCCATTAACCGGCTGCCCTGGTTCTCCCAGCACCACAAATCCTGGAAGGCTCTCATTCACGCTCCCTAGCCCATAAAGCATCCAGGAGCCGTATGACGGCCGATTCGGTTGGATGCTGCCCGTAAACATCATCCAGTTGGAAGATTCATGCACCGGCACATCGGTCTGCATGGACCGAATCACGCACAAGTCATCGGCAAACCGGGCTACCTCGGGAAACAGATCACTCACATCAATCCCAGCCTGGCCGTGTTTCGAAAACCGGAAGGGCGATGGCATGAGACCCCCAGTGACATTTTCTGTAGTCAATTGGACGGTGGTTTCGGGACGCTTGCCGGCATGACGTTCCAATGCCGGCTTGGGATCAAATGTGTCCACCTGGGAGGGCGCGCCATTCATCCATAGGTGAATCACACTCTTGGCTGTCGCCGGACGATGTCCAGCTTTGGGGAAAAGTGGCCTACCTTCTTTCTGAATCATTTCGCCGGCCGTCGCTGTCGGAGTCAATGCTGCCGCCAAGCCCAGTGTCCCCATGCCGTTAAAACACTTCTGAAGCATGCCTCGGCGCGAAAACACGTCCGCGTTGGCCTCGAAAAAGTGGGCATCCGAAGCCTGCTCTAGCAGATGCTTCCAGAAATATTCCCGTCTAATTGAAGTATTCTTCATACGATTTCAAACCAGCAGCGGGACTCACAGCGACTGGATCAGATCGTTTACCGAGGCGATTCCTCCACAGTTTTGCCTCGATAACGCACGAGTAACCAGCAAATCACGCCACCAGCCGCTAGCAACCAACCGGGTGCGATTCCATAGCCGGCCGGAAGATAACCCACAAGCGTGGCTATCAACGCGGCGGTGATCGCATAAGGCAACTGCGTCCGGACGTGGGCCATCACCTCACAATCGCTGCTGAAAGCGGACACAATGGTCGTGTCGCTGATCGGGGAGCAATGGTCGCCAAAAACCGCCCCTGCCAACACAGCACCCACCGTCGCCACGAGAATCGGGCCCTCAGTCATACCGGCATGAAACGCGGTCAGCTTTACCGCCAAGGGAATGGCCAGCGGCATGACAATCGCCATGGTACCCCAAGAAGTGCCCGTACTGAACGAAATCACCGACGCCAGCAAGAACACGAGGGCCGGCAGCCACGCCGCGGGCAACCGATCCCCCAGCAAGGAAACTAGATAACTCGCCGCGCCGAGTTCCTTGATAACGCTGTTCAGCATCCAAGCGAAGACTAGAATCAGCGTCGGAAGAAACATCTGTTGCATGCCCTGCAGAAAAGTCTGGGTTCCACTCTCACGGGCCAACGGGCTTGGCACCGCCCCGTGCCACACCGCGGTGACGCCCAGTGCGACTGCCGAAGCCAGCGCTGTGGCCAAAACGAATACCGCTGCCGCGTCCGCTTTGCCCATCGCCTCCACAAGATTCTGAAAACTGAAGGCTCGTTCCAGGCCACCACCGCCGATGTACAATCCTCCAAAAACCCCAACGACCAACACCGCTAACGGCACCAGCGCTAACGCGGCATGAGATCCCGTGACCGAGGTCTCACTCGAGCTCGTTTCCGAGCGCGGAGCCAAACGACTGAACCGTTCCGCAGCGCGCATCGATCCCCAGTCGCGCATCAGCCAGATCAGCAGGAACACCAGAAGCAGCATGAACCAGTTGTAAAATCGGAACGGCAGGCTCAACACGAGCCATGAAAACGGAGCAACGGCGTCCACTAGCGTCGGATCCCCAGTATTCGTAAGACCCTGACGAATGACCGACATCTCGTAAGCCACCCACGTCGAGAGCAAGGAGAGCCCAGCAACGGGTGCCGATGTGGAATCCACAATGAATGCTAGCTTCTCGCGAGAGAGCCCGGCTCGATCGGCGATGGGACGCATGGTCTTTCCGACCAGCACCGAACTCGCCAAACCGTCGAAGAATACGAGCCATCCCATGAGATATGCCCCAAGCCCCGCACGACGAGGACTTCTCGATTGCCCCATGACCCTCGAGGAAAGTGCTGTCATACCACCGTTGCGCGTCAATACCTCGGCAAATCCACCCATGAGGAGCGTAAAGATCAAGACGCTGATATTCCAGCGATCTGTCAGCGACGGAATCAGGCGGTTGATGAGCAGGTCGTCAAACGCAGTCCACGGATTCCCGCCGTGCAACAGCAACGAGCCGCTGAACGCCCCGAGAAAGAGCGATAGATAAATGTCCCGAGTGACAAACGCCAGCCCCACCGCCAGCACGCTAGGCCAGAGCACCGCCGGGCTGGTTTTGATATCCGGCACCAGCAACCAGACTGCGGTGGCGAGGAATCCAACCAACGAAATTATGGTTCGTGTTCGGTTCATAGGTAACCCAACCGCGCCAGTGGCACCCGGTGGCAACAGCGCCTACCCGATGCGCCGACTCGCCTCATCGCCGAACCCAAATTGTGGCTTGGGCGACGCTCCACTGAAACTTTCGCTCATGCTCGCGAATCAAAAAGGGCATGTCGAGCGTTCGCGTCAGGGCGAACTGCGGATCGAGAACTGCCCGAAGTGACTCCAACGTTTTGATAACACGCCCGTCCCGTTCGAATCCACCCAGCCATTGCAACCGAGGGGTGTACTCCTCGAGCCAAGTGCACGGCGTCGTCAGAATGAGTTGCCCCCCCTGCCGCACCAAGGAGTGCAAGGAGTCCAAACACGACTTAGGATCTCGCAGGCGATCCACCAGATTGGCCATGAGCACCACATCGAATTGTCCCAGATCCGAACGTAAGTCTTGGGCATCACCCTGTTCGAACCGGACCCGCTGTCGGTCTATCCCAGCTGGCACTTCAGCGGTCGCTGGGGTGGTGAGTCGACCTTCTTCCACGTAGTCATAGGAAACTGAGCCACATTGCTGAAGTTGTTGGGCGATCTCGATGAAGCGATGTGAATAGTCAATGCCGATCACCTCGAAACACCACCGTGCCAGTTCGAACGTCGATCGTCCCACCGCACAACCCAAGTCCAATGCGCGTGCCTGGCTCGGCAGACGTGACCGGTCCAAACACTCGGAGACGCAACGCGAGGGATAATCGAGCGCCTCCAAAGGGCCAAATCCCCAAGGCATCGTTTGAGCCGGGGATCCGTAGTGGAAGAGCAGATATTCCGACTGAGCCCGGTCTGTCTGATAAAAATCGTACGCGCTCATCCGAGATAGAATTGACTCACCCTCCGCAACCCGCAAAGGCAAGTTCCAGTGCCAACCCCAATCACGAGTTCAAGGCATGTTGGAGGTAGGCCCCAGGCCGGTAATCCTCGATCACCACCTCCATCTTGCCATCGCGGAACATGCGAGCTTGTGGCACTTGGATGCAGGGCGTTTTGGTCGCGGAGAATAAGATGTCGTTGTGGGTGGCATTCTTGGCCACATTGAACTGGTTGGGCGTGAGGTGTCCCCCCAGATGATCGCTGCGGCCAGTGGCCACGTGCAGGGTTCCAAGAATCTTTTCATCCTGTATGTCACGACCAGACGCCGGGAGATCCTGGGTGCCAAATCCCAGTTCGCCCAATTCGCCGGTGGCTGGATCCGTCGCAAACAACTGATTCTGTGCGTCGATGGTCTCCTGGTTCCCAGAAATCCATGTGGCCTTGCGAATGCGCCCACCCGTCACCTCCAACATCCCAAGACTCCCGTCCTCATACAGACGTGGGAATTGTCCTTCCGCTCCGGTCGGCACAAAATAGACCTCGCCCGCAGGGAGATTCGCCACATCGGGCTTGTCACCCCGGCAGAGCCCATGACTCTTCTGCGCCTCCTGACGATCGCAGAATAGTTTCAACGTGGCCTTCTGGCCGGAAACTTCGAAATCAATCTCAAACGACTCAGCACGGGTCATGGCGAGACGCAGCTTTTCCGCTTGGCAACTGACCTCGTTATAATCCACCGAAAGCCCGGTCCGAAGAATGATCGGATTGATCCCGTGAAGTGTCGCTCCGCGAAATCCAAATTGCTTCGCGAAGGCCGTGAGCGGTGCGGTAGCGGAATACGTCGAGATACACAGCAGAATATCAAAATGGGGATACACTGACTTCTCCAGGCTGACCTGCACACCTTCGGGTGTCCAAGCGACGTCCGGTAAATCCAGATTGCTGCCACCAGTGATCTGGTAGGCAAATAGGTCGCCGCCGCAGAGACTCAATTCCGCCATCACCCCATTCCGCAATCCCTGATAGAAAACATCGTAGGCATGACGTTGAATCGTGAGCGTTGGATCCTTCAAAAAAGCGAACCCCTCGATCTGCTTGGGATCGGCCAAGTCTATCAAGATGCCGATGCGCTGGCCCGGCTTCGGTTCGAAAACGGTCTTCAGGAGTCGCGCGAGGCTGAACTCCGGAAAAACCCGCGAGGAAGGTTCGGTCATTGCCTGCCAATAGACGAACTGAAACCAGCAAAGGCAATGATCATTCGGTAACAATTTAAACCGATTGTGAACTCGTCCTGCAACTGCGGCGACACTCGTGATGCTGCCAATTCTTAAATCTGTCGACCTAGCAGCGAGGCCGTCGAGCTGAGCGACCACTCATCGTCCAACCGCAGTTCACGCGGACCAACCTTTGCGGTACTCGCGGCGAAGGTACTGTTTGGCCTCTTTGCGGCCTTTGGTGAGCCGAAACCGCGGACCATCCCAACCCAGAGGAACGCCGGCACGGATGGCCACATTCCCAAGGAGGAACGTTTCCGTCAGCATGCTGGCATAATCGAAATTCGAGAAGGCTTTGGGACCCCCGCGTATTGCGGTGACCCACTCGTTCTTCATGCCTTGATCGCCCTTCCCGTTCCGGGCCAGGGTCGGTGACGGCGGAACAAAACCCGCATATCGGTCTCCAGGCAACAGCTTCCAATTTGCCCCATAATCGGATGGGGAATACATCACTCCCTTGTCCCCCACTGTCAGCGAACCGCTGTCCACCGGCTTCTCTCCGTGGAACAGATCCAGCGGAGGCAGGTTTTTGGTGCCATTGGGTAGTTTGCCTTCATACCAAGTCAGTTTGACCGCGGCACGATTGCCACGTGCCGGGAATTCAAAGTGCACCGTGGCCCATCCCGGAAATGTCTCGGGATTCGGCGCCTCACTCTCGGCACGAATGGACGTCGGATAGTCCAATTCCAACCCCATGAACGCCAAGTTGGCCGTGTGACAACTCATGTCGCCGATGGCCCCCGTACCGAAATCCCACCATCCGCGCCAACTGAAAGGATGATAGGCAGGGTTGTAAGGTCGCATGGGAGCAGGCCCGATGAACTCTTCCCAATGGACGTTGGCGGGGATGGGCGGCGTGTCGGTTGGGCGAGAAACCACCTTGGGGGATTGGGGCCAGACCGGGCGATTGGTCCAAACATGCACCTCGCGAACGGTCCCAAGCGCCCCTGAACGGATCACTTCGACCCCTCGTCGCAACCCATCCTCAGCCGTTCCCTGGTTACCCATCTGTGTCGCCACCTTGTGCTTCCGAGCAAGGTCTCGCAGCCAGCGCGCTTCCCACACGTCGTGTGTCAGCGGTTTTTGAACATACACATGCATGCCACGTTTGATCGCCATGGCCGCCGCTAAGGCGTGCGTATGATCCGGCGTGCTGATGGTTACGGCGTCCACCTTCCCTTCCATCTCGTCCAGCATCCTGCGGAAATCGTGGTATGTCTTGGCTCCAGGAAACTTCTTCAATTTGGCGTCCAACTGCTTGTCGTCACAGTCACACAGTGCCACGACATCTCCCAGAGCCCCCGCTTGATCGATGTCCCCGGATCCCTTGCCCCCAATTCCAATGCCAGCGAATCGTAATCGTTCATTGGCACCCCAAACGCGCGCCGGTAAAAAGTTGAAAGCAAACGTAGCAGCGGCAGCGCCGCCGAGGATCTCTCTGCGCGAATAGCTTTTGGAGAATGTAGGGCTCATAATTGGGTGACTGGTGATTGGCAAACAGTCTGTACTGAAAGCCTTTCATCGACAAGCTCTGGTTGTATCGTTGTGTGTCAAAGGACGCATCTCCGAGGTACCGGCGCCGCATTGATTGCTGGGGGGGGGGAAAGCGGCAGAGGTCTCTCAAAAAAGGACGGCGTCTTTGGAGCGCGCCCTCCATCGCTTTTGGGGAATTCCCGAGACGACCTAGCTCCGAATGTCCACCAACTTGGAGAAGCGCACCAAGTCGAGATGGAAAATGAAAAAGCCGTTTCAGTTTCAACAGAAAAACCAAAACGGCCCAAATACAAAAAGTGTCGTGGACACCCAACCCATCCATCAAACTTTGGATCGAGAATGACGGCGGATGATGCCAAAAGCCACGAGCGCGACCGCCCCAACCGCAACCGTTTCGGCGGGCTCAGGCACCGTCGTGAAACCTTCGAGATTGTCGATGCCGTGGTACGCATTAGCGGCAGCCGTAGTAATCCTAAACACCTTGAACGGCGTGTCCGAGTAGAAACCGCGAAACCCGGTAACGTCCGTACCGGGCAGACTATAGGACCCTGCGGCAGCGAGCCCACCGACAGTTGCACCTACAGCGAAATTAACCGTGGCACCAACGCTGGCTGACCGCGGGTTCAGGTCGTACCCAAAGGTCTGAATTGCTGTGTTAAACGTAAAGGTCACTTGGTGGCCGGATGTGCTCGTGATGTACGCCAGCAGAAAAGGAGATGCATCCACGGAATTATTCAGCTCAGCAGGGGAATCAGGATCAGGTGCCGGAAATTCTCCCAAAGCAGAGGGCGCCCCCGTGGTGATCGTAAATGCCGCACGGGTAGTTGTCCCAGAAGTGAAAGCGTCCTGAATGTCGCCTGTCCCACCGCCCCACGACGCTTTCCAGGTCGCACGGTCGGTATAAACAACCACGGCAGCTTGGCCTTGGCTAAAACCGAGTGCCGAAACACCAATTACCGAAGCCGTAATTTGAGCCCATGGCAATTTTTGAAGTATCATAATCGTTCAGCGAGGAGTCTTGATGACCCCTTCTTGTACTAAATTTTAACCAACTGTCACCGTCAGATGTCGCGTACCTACCTTCATTTGCCGATATCGCGTCGGCTAAATGACTGCGAGCACGCGACTAATATAAGTTTCAAAAGGCTCCAGAATGTCAAGCACCGACTCATCAACCCGTTGCTAGATCTATCCGGCAGTTTCTAGCCTCTCCAGATCATCGAACGGTTCCGTCGAAATCCGAGGCAAGTCGCTGGGGAGTATTCTTCACCAATCCCGAATCCGCATCCTCGAAAACACGAGATCAAAATCGGTAGGTTTCGCTCAAATTCACGCGGTAAATGGCCACGTTCTGGAAGCCTCGGCTGGCAATGCGCACGGGGAGTTCAGCTCCAGCTAACCGGCTAAAATGACTTTTCCAGGTCCATACCAGAATCGGGCCCATGTACCACGCCGTCATGCCCATGTGAGTACTGGCGCTATCCAACAATTCGTCGCAGCCGGAGGTTTCATAAGCCATCTGGCATTGGGTGCTCAACGTCGACCGGTTGGACACCCATAAGAATATTCCAGGACCACCACTCACCATTAAGTCGTTCGCATTCTGATAACTACCCGCCCCTTCGCTGCGCAGGTAGTACTGAAACTGCGCGTTGAAGAAGGCCCGGCGCCAGCGAGCATTCGATGCCCCGGCAAAAATGCCGTCGTCGGTCCACAACCGATGAGTGCCGCCCCAATTGGCGAGCAGCACTGCCAAGGACCGCGATTCATTTTTTCTGTGGGGGGACGGTTGCGGTGGATCACAGAAATACTTTCAATCGATAGAACAATTGCGCGGTCGTGTTCGTAAAATAATTGGGTAGAATGTAGTGCTGGGAGAACGGGGAAGCATCCATGCGATAAAGTACTCGCCACGCATTCGTTGGCGCTTCGGCAACTCCAGTTGCCGCCGCCAAATTGGTGGTGGACTGAAATTCGTACATTCGAAGCGGCTCAACGTCAGAGTGCACCAAAACTCCGAACTTTGGGAACCGTTCGATGAGGTAAAACTCGCCGTCATTCACCCACAACGCACCACTGAATGGACACGTCGCTTCGTTTAAGTAGCTCAACCAATCGCAAAAACGCTTCCAAAAAGAGCTTTCAGTTAGGAAAGCGGACTTGGTTCACTCCGCGTGACATGAAGTTGCTTGTGATTGGTTCTGGCGGACGTGAACACGCCCTGGTTTGGAAATTAGCCCAATCGCCCCACGTCACTCAAATGTGGTGCGCTCCAGGGAACGCCGGCACCCAACTGGAGCGGCTTTCCAAGAACGGTCAGACCGTGACCAACCTCCCGATCGCTGCGGACAACATCGACGCCCTGCTGGTATTCGCCGCCGACAAGAAGCCGGATTTGACCGTGGTCGGCCCGGACAATCCCCTCGCCGCGGGCATCACGGATCGGTTCCAGGCGGCGGGTCTCCTCATTTGGGGCCCCAACCAGCGCGCGGCCCAATTCGAGGCGTCCAAAGCCTTTTCCCAAAATTTCATGGAGAAGCATGGCATCCCGACGGCGAAAAGCGGGAGTTTCACCGACGTCGATGCAGCGCGACGTTTCGCGGCATCACTCGACGGACGATGCGCGGTCAAGGCCGACGGGTTGGCCTTGGGCAAAGGGGTACTGCTAACTCACAGCGTCGCCGAAGCGGAAACCGCGGTAGAGGACATCCTGGTGCGCCGTTCCTTCGGCGCCGCCGGAGATCGCGTGGTCATCCAGGAATTACTCGAGGGCATTGAGATTTCCCTGCACGCCCTTTGCGATGGTCGCACTGCCAAACTCTTTCCAACCGCCCAGGACCACAAGCGCGCCCTCGAAGGTGACCAAGGTCTGAACACCGGCGGGATGGGCACCTATTCCCCTGCCCCAGTCCTTGACGCTGCCGAATTGGCGAGCGTCGGAGATCAGATCCTCCAGCCGTGGCTCCGCGGCTGCAGGGAAGAAGGCATCGATTTCCGCGGCATTCTCTACCCGGGAGTCATGCTGACCCAAAATGGCCCCAAAGTCCTGGAATTTAATGCCCGTTTTGGTGACCCGGAAACTCAAGTCTACCTCACTCGACTTGAAAACGATCTCGTGGAGTTGTTGATCGCCAGCGCTCAAGGGGAACTGGCACCACATGAACTGAAGTGGTCTTCGCGGGCCAGCGTTTGTGTGGTCCTCGCCTCTGAAGGCTACCCGGGCAATTCACCCAAAGGCCGGGTGATCTTTGGACTTGGAGATGTCGCATCCATACCGGACGTCCGCGTTTTCCATGCCGGCACAGCCAGTTCCGGTGAGGACATTGTCACGAATGGTGGGCGGGTGTTAGGGGTGACTGCCGTTGGAAACTCGATCGCCATTGCCCGGGCCCGGGCCTATGGGGCGGTCAATCGACTCTACTTTGCCGGAATGCACTATAGAAAAGACATCGCGTCGAAAGCGCTGGCAGTTTCTTGAAACTTGGCATCCACTCATTGCGCCTAAAGTCCGTTCTCAACCCCTGAATCGACCTGGTCAAGATGACACGCCTTTGTCCCATTCTACTCGCCTCCCTGATGTGGCTTTCAAGTCAGAGCCTAACCGTCGTTCAGGCCGCACTTCCTCCCTTTCTCGAAGTCTTTGAGATTCTCCGAACGAACCTCGTCGGACTTGGAAATTCCGGATTCGAGCATCAGGCAACGGAAGCCCTGCTAAAACAATTTGGGGGCTCTGTTATCGCAGCCAACGAAATCCGGAAGGAACTTGCCGAAACCGGCATCGTGCACCGGGCAACGTACGATCGCCACTATCCTTATGTGCGCCTGGGCCATCTGAGTGGTTCAACGGACCAGGCTCTTGCTGAATACCTTGCTGATACCAACATCATGAGCTCGGCGCGTGGGTTGGTTCTGGACCTTCGTTTTGCCCAGGGCACCGATTATGCTATAGCCGCAAAGATCGCGGGTTTGTTTGCTCCACCTGGTCAACCCCTCCTGGATTGGGGGGATGGTTTGATCACATCGACATCCACCACCAATCACGCGTGGTCCCTGCCAATTGCGGTCTTGGTCAACCAAGAAACCTCTGGTGCCGCCGAAGCGCTCGCCGCGGTGCTGCGTGAGACCGCTTCCGGATTGGTCATCGGCAGGCGCACCGCAGGAAAATCGGGGAGGCTCAAGGAGTTCCCACTTTCCACTGGGGAGCGCCTTCAATTACCCGTGTCGCCGGTGAAAACCGGGGCTGGTGAAGTGCTGCCACAGCAAGGATTGGCCCCCGACATCGAAGTGGTCACGCGAGTCGAGCACGACAAGGCTTGGCTCGATGATCCGTTTACTGCAGTCGCCGCCGCCACAAATTCCTTGTCAGCCACGAACAAGCTCGTGTCGGCGGTCTCGGTTCGTCGTCGAGTGAATGAAGCAGAGCTGGTTCGCGCTCTGAAAGCCGGGAAACGCTCGGACACTAATGACACCGCCTTGCAGGCCGAGAAGCCGTCTGCATCGACAGAATCGCGAGCGGTTCGGGATCCGGTGCTGGGGCGTGCGCTGGATTTGCTCAAAGGACTGAGCCTGATTCGGCGACGTTGATGCGTGGTCGAAACGCCGAAAAGTGTCGTCTCAAAACCTTCGGATAAACGGGTGAGCGATTGCTTTCTGGTTACTCCGGCGTACCCTCACAGGCATGGGTGAGCCAAAAAAGAAGCCCCAAAACGCCGGGCAACCATTCTTCGAACCCGCGACTTCCCAGGCCGACCCTGGCCAGACCAGCAGTTTACGCGACCTCCTCTCCTCCGAAGATTTGGATCGCCTTAGCACTCTTCAGATACTGGATCTTATCGCCGGAAAACTCCCGCAACGCCACCCCGCCCTCCTGGATCTGGTCTATCTAAGGGAACGGGTCGAGCAACTGGAAAACATGCAGGATGCCGCACGCCAAGCGCTCGAAAAAATGGACGGCATTGTGGAGAAGTTGCGGTCGCCTGCCTTTCGCGTCGGCACTTTTATCACAGCGGTGGATCGGGACAAAGCCCAGGTTTGCATCGGCGGCACCGACTATGTTTGCCGCGTCGATCCGACCATTCCCGTCTTCTCGCTGGAGACCGGCCAACGTGTCTTGTGCAATGAGGCATTCGCCGTGGTGCGTTGCTTGGACTACGACCTGAGCGGGCCCATTTCACGGATTGACCAAGTTCTGCCCGACGGACGTCTACGATTGGGCAACGAGAGTGGTCAGTCCGGGAGTATCGTCATCCGATCGCTCCTCTTGACCAAGGACAAGCTCCGATCAGGACTCGAGGTCCGTTTGGATTCCAACAGCCGGGTTGCCCTGGAAATCCTGGCTGAAGGCCGGCGTACCGATCGATCCATCGAAAGCGTTTCCACGCTCCCATGGACTGCCATCGGTGGACAAGACGACGCGGTTCAGGCGATTCGCGATGCCATCGAACTGCCGTTTCTCCACCAGGACTTGTTTCGGAAGTTTGGTCATTCAGTGCCCAAAGGATTTTTGCTCCACGGCCCCCCCGGCTGTGGCAAAACGCTGCTTGGCAAAGCCACCGCCTACAACCTCCGCCAACAAATCCTCCAACAAACCGGCGAGGACCGGCAGGAGTTCTTTCTGCACGTCAAGGGCCCAGAGGTCCTTAACATGTGGGTCGGCGAAAGCGAACGCCAGGTTCGGGATCTCTTTGCCCAATGCCGAGAACGCGCCGCCACCGGACATCTCGCTTTCCTCTTCATCGACGAAGCCGAAAGCATTCTAGGCACCCGTCGCGGTGGGCGCGTCCCGAGCATCTTATCCACCCTGGTACCCATGTTCTGCACGGAAATGGATGGCATCGAACCTTTGTCTAATGTTGTCGTTATTCTCGCATCCAACCGCGCCGATCTCATCGACCCCGCAATCCTGCGTCCCGGGCGTATCGATCGCAAAATCCGGGTACGCCGCCCCGACAAAGCCGGCGCACAACGCATTTACGAAATTTACCTTCACACGTCTCTTCCGCTCGCCGAACCCCGCGAACTCCTCGTCCAAGCGGTGACCGAGGCCCACTTCGCCCGAATTCCTGAGAACGAATTTCTGGAGGTCGGCTACCGCAGTGGCAAACGGGATGTCCTGTACCGCGGAGATCTCGCCAGCGGCGCCATCATCGCTGCCGTCGTAGAACGTGCCAAAGGACTCGCCATCAAACGTGCCATCCGCGAGAAATCAGGTGGGATTCTGACCCGTGAAGACTTGCTCGAATCCCTCAAGCTGGAGCATCAGGAGAACGATTTGTTCCCATCCACCGACCTGACTGAAGATTGGCTGAAGCTCACAGATTTCGATCCCGATAATGTCGTCCGCCTCGGTCAGATCCGACCGAGAAAAACCGAAAAATCCGGCATCATTTAGATCCGGTCTCAACCCAGTCGCCTCAACCTGGATGGAACGTTGCTCAAGCTCCTGGAACCCCGAGACCCCAATGATCTTGTTCGGGCTCGAGACGGAATTTGGCATCACTCGAGACACGGAAGAGTCCATCGATGTCGTGGCGGAATCCATCGCATTGGTCCGTGCCGCCCGCGAGACTGGGGTGCGCATGCGATGGGACTATTCCTGCGAAGATCCCCACATCGACGCCCGCGGGTTTCGAGTCTCGGAACTCCGCCAGGACACGGACGAGGCCAATTATTTTGAGCAGGACGCGTCACGTCCGCTTTCGTTTAGCGAGATCAAGAGTGATCTCATTCTCGGGAACGGTGCCAGATTCTACAACGATCATGCCCATCCGGAGTATTGCACACCGGAGTGCGCGACCGCCGACGAGTTGGTGGTTCAGGATCGCGCTGGCGAACGGATGGCCGCTGCATGCGCCGAACATTTGAGTGAAACCGGTCCCGGAAAAGTCCGCCTCTACAAGAACAACACCGATTTTCGCGGCCACAGCTATGGGTGCCACGAGAATTATCTGCTGCCCCGTTCTCTGCCCTGGGAGACTTTGGTGCGCGGTATCCAGGCATTCCTCGTCACACGCCAGATGTTCACGGGGGCCGGCAAATTCGCCACCGAGGAGGAGGATCGATTCCTCAACAGCGCCTTTCAAATATCGCAGCGGGCGGATTTCTTCACGGAACTTCAGAGCGTCGACACCATGCAGCGGCGGCCCATCATCAACACCCGTGATGAACCGCACGCCAACCCAAACCGCTGGCGCCGCTTCCATGTGATCCTTGGTGACGCCAACATGAGCCCGTTCGCCACCCGCCTTAAAGTCGGCACCACGGCGTTGGTTCTGGAAGCGTTAGTCGCGAATCCCGATCTGAGCCGAACGTTGCCCCTGCTCGAGCACCCACTCTCATTACTCCAAGAACTGTCGCGCGATCCACGCTGGGTTCGCGGTGGCTCTCCAGACAGCCGTCTGATCTCAGACTCCTTCGAGGTTCAACACGCCTACCTGAAAGCTGTCCGGGATTATTGCGACCTCCATCAACCAAACCGACAGCAACTCGTCCACGACTGGGCGGCGATACTTAACGACTTGGCCCAGGATCCGTTGAGCTGTCGCGATCAATTGGATTGGGTTGCCAAGCATGCGTTAATCCGGGAGTTTATGGAGACAGAAACCGTCCCCGAAAACGACCCCTGGGTGCGAAGCCTGGATTTGGCCTACCATTTATTAGATCCCACTGAAGGCCTGTTCTCTGGATTGGAACAAAGCGGAGCGTTTCAAGGTGTCCCCAATGAATCCGACATCCATCGAGCCATGAATGAAGCACCCCAGACCACGCGTGCAGCCATCCGTGGTGGCTGCATTCGCAAATTTCCAAGCGCCGTACTCTCCGCTCAATGGGATCATGTCACCTTGCAATCACAGACCGGCGTCTGGAAGATCTCGTTGTTGGATTTGTTCGCAGAATCGGAGGTTCTCCGTTATCGTGCGTGCATCGAACAGGCTTCCAGTCCTGATGAATTAAGAACACTCCTAAACTTATGACACTCATGCCGGAACAATTTCAAAAACCGCGCTCGATCGTTCCCGCGCCTGGGGGTGGGGGTGGAGACGGTCCAGCCTCACCCAAATTGGACAAACCGAACGTGCAGGAACTGCTCAAACGCATGCGCAAGGTCGATCCAGACCAAGCCAAACGGTACCGTCAACGCACCGGCCAATAGGCGGGTTGGCTCCCAGACCTGGGCTCTCCGATCTGTCCACATTTCCGTCCAAGCATGACCCAAACCACCGCCATCGCCGGAGACTTTTTGTCGCTCCTGGCACAGCATGAAACACGCCTCTTCGCCCAGCACCCCATCGGCTCAATGCCGAACCAAACCCAGGCGACAACGGTGTTCGCCTTTCATTTCGCCGAAGGCGTCTTGATGGCGGGCGATCGACGCGCCACCGCGGGGAATTTGATCGTCACCGACAAAATCGAAAAGATTTTGGAGATCGATGCCACGTCGTTGCTCGCCATCGCTGGGGTGCCCGCAACGGCATTCGAAATGGCCCGGGTACTTCAAACATCGTTTGAGTATTATCGCCGGAGCCAACTGCAACCGCTCAGCCTCGCCGCCCGTGTCCGCGCCCTCGCCCGACTACTGCGCGATAATCTCCCCATGACCATGCAGGGTGTTGGCATTGTCGTCCCGCTGTTCGCTGGCGTCGATTTCAGTGAAAAATCTCCCGCGCCGCACATCTATTTCTACGATCCCTTGGGCGCTCAGTTTCAGGCCGTCGGTCACGCTGCCAGCGGCAGCGGCAGCGCCAGCATTCGAAGCATATTCGCCTTTCACGAACGCCACGGAACACCACGTCCTTCAGAAATGAATCGACTTGAAGCCACGCGTTTTGCACTGCGGTTGCTCATGACGGCATCGGAACTGGATTCCGCCACCGGTGGCGTGGATCCGAGCAGCAACCAATTTGCCACACTCAAGATCCTGACTAGCAGCGGCATCCAAACGGTCTCCGACTCGGACCAAGCCGCCGCATTGGCCACCGATCCCAATGCCAACGCTGGTTGAAACCAAGTCTGACTCACTCACCCTTTTAACAATCGCCCCAGCACTTTAGCCATGACCGACGAACCCTATCGCTGGTTGGAAGCCATCGCGAACCGGCGCGACTACGTCCGGGAACAACTCAAGGGTGGCAGCCCCGCTTTCGCCGTGAGCATGCCGGCCGGCATCCTCCTCCTCGGTGTCGGTTCCGGTTCCAGCAAAGTCTTCGAACTCCACGATCGCCACGCTATGGCAGGCCTCGGCCATCCAGCCGATATCGAACGTATTCGTCAAACCGCCATTGATGCAGCTCACATCGAAGCGTTTACACGGGCCGCCCAAGACGTCAGTCTCCGTCGACTCGTCGGTTTTGGCTTGAGTGCCCAAGTGAAACAGAACTTCGAACAACTCTTCACCGCCCCCGTGTTGGGTGAGTTCGTGTTCGCGGAACTAGGAGACACACCGGCTCACGATCATCTGGTGCGCCTTCGTTTTGATGGCAGTTTTGTGACGCAGTCCGGCGGCGTCTGCATCGTCGCGCCGGAAACCGAGGCCGAGTCTGCCGCCCAGGAATGGTTGAGGCGGGAGATCGAATCCCGGACTTCGCTGGAGGCCATTGCCGACCTCCTGCTCCAGACTTGGTGGTGTCTCAAGGAAGGAATGAGTTTTCCGCCGACGACTCCAGCCGAATCGGAACGTCAGTCCGGATGGAAGGCAAATCTCGCCGGCAAGACCATTGAGGCTGCGCTCTTGCGACGTCAATCGTCCAGTGTCTCTCGCTACGAAACCCTCGTATTGAACAGCGAAGGCCTGGGAATCCATTGACCCAGACAGAATGGCTCTACTCAGGCCGGAGGGCCTTGAGCCACACCATCGATTCGCGTTGCCAAGCATCCCACGAGGTGCCTTTGTAACCGTTCAATCCGTGTCCACCATCGGGGAGTTCCAGGAGACGGTGGGAGACACCCTTGGATTTCAGGGCGGCCGCGTAGAGCCGACTGTGTTCGATCACCACACCCTTATCATCCACCGCGTGCGCTAAAAAAGTCGGCGTCGTACGGGCGGAAACCATCCGGTCGCAGGAAAACAGACGCACGAGGTCAGCGGAAGGATTCGCTCCGAGCAGTCGGTCTCGCAGACTTACAGGGATCAACTCGTTTAAAGTGATCACGGGATAGACGAGGATGGCAAAGTCCGGGCGACAACTCAGTCGATCCATGGGATCCAACGCCTCCGTCGATCCCAAGTCAAACTGTGTGCTTGCCGTAGCCGCGAGATGCCCTCCCGCAGAAAACCCAACAATGCCGATTTTGGCGGGGTCCACCTTCAGTTCAGCAGCCCGAGATCGAGTCATTCGAATGGCGCGCTGGGCGTCCAGCAATGGCACTCGCGCGCGCCCCGCCGGAAGTCGATACTCCAACACGACACCCGTGATTCCATGTTCATTCAGCCACTTGGCAATCCCATGGCCTTCAGCCCCAGTCACCAACGCTCCGTAGCCACCGCCCGGACAAATAACGGCAGCCATACCATTAGGATTGGGAGCCGGATAAACGGTTATCCCCGACTGCTCAGGGCTGGTGCGACCTCCAGATCCATCCGGCGCATCCGGCGCCCAAAGCGGCTGCTTCTTTGGCGTTGAGAATTCAGCCGCTAGCAGTGATGCACTCAACGAGTAGATCAGTATGGATAGGAAACGCATACGGCATGCTCTCTTATTCCCCGTGATATTTCCAGTGCCGTGTCTCATCCATGGTTGGAGATTCGTTGCGTCCACGAAGAGAACCTCGACTCGAGCCAGAGTGGCCAGTCAGGGCATGAACTCAGAGATGGGGAACTCAAACCTACCTTGACCTCTCACTCCTTCAAATACTCCGCCAGCCAACTAAAAATCGTCCGATGCCACAGTTCGCTGTTCTGCGGTTTTAACACCCAATGCCCTTCATCCGGAAAATAGAGCAGCTTGGAAGGGATTCCCTTCCGTTGGAGCACAGTGAAGAGGTCTAATCCCTGGGCGATTGGCACGCGGAAATCCAGCTCATTGTGGATCACCAAATTCGGCGTTTTGAATTTCTTCGCAAAACGATGTGGGGAATGTTTGCTAAACTTAGGATTTTCCCAGGGAATCCCGTGATCCCATTCATCAAACCACAACTCTTCCGTGGTGCCGTACATGGTGTCGAAATTATACACCCCGCAATGCGTTACCAGCGTACGGAACTTGTCGGTGTGACCCTGGAACCAGTTCATCACGTAGCCGCCAAACGAGGCCCCCGCCGCGGCCATCCGCCTCGTATCAATCCAGGATTGCTTTTCGAGATACCCCAGCGCCGCCATCAGATCCGTCTGAACCTTCCCACCCCAGTCCCCGGAAATTTCGTCGGTGAATTTTTGTCCAAATCCGGTCGACCCCCGCGGATTGGGCATCGCGATCACGTAACCCTGTGCGGCCCACAATTGGGGATTCCACCGATAGGACCAGGAATCCATAAAAGCACCTTGAGGACCGCCATGCACCCAGAACACCAAGGGCCATTTCCGATCCGCTGTGAACCCCGGTGGCTTCAAGATCCACAGTTGGATTGGGACACCACCTGCACCCCGTATCGTCACCGATTCGGGCGCCGCCAAACTCAACTCGCGGGTCCGAGTGGCGTTCGGATCCAAAAGCACCTTGGACTCCCCACCAACCAAACCCAGGCGCTCCAACTGAACCGGTCCCGTCATCCGATTCCGAGTGAATACAACGGTGGCCCCATCCGGCATCAATTCCGGTTCGCCCGCCACACCACCAATCGTCAGAACCTCCGGTGAATCACCATTCGTAGACAGTCTCCACAGCGGTCTTGTCCCTTGACGTTCTGCTTCAATCACCAGAGTCCGCCCATCCGAAGCCCACACAAATTGCTCCACGGAGGCATCAAAATCAGTAGTCAGGCTGCGCGGTACTCCTCCCTTGCGGTCCACCACCATAAGCTGCCAACGATCCGCTTCGAACCCAGCACGTACTTGAGCACGATAGGCGATAAGGCGCCCGTCAGGCGAATACCTTGGGTACGCATCCGCCGCAGGATTAGTCGTCAGCACGCGGCGCTGTCCCGATTTCAAATCCACAACCCAAATGTCGTGATTAGTGCTCCAGGCCTCTTCCCGTGCCGGAGTCGGCGTCGCCGTGTAAGCCAATTCCTGGCCATCCGGCGAAAAGGCAAAGTCATCCCCGGCCGAAAATGTGCTGGACGTGGGGACTGCGTCGCGATCACCCGGTGTGAGATCTCGGGGTTCTCCTCGAGCCACACCGCCCTGGACCGGCTGCACAAACAGGTGTTGACGCTTGTCATCCACCCATGAATCCCAATGGCGATAAAGCAATCGCGTGATGATTCGAGCTTTCACCTTGCTCTTGTCCCGAGCTTCATTTTTTTCCCGGTTCAGTTTGTCCGATTCCGCAAAGGGTTTCTCGGAGAACTCGGGAAAAACCGACGACAAGAACGCCACATGCTGACCATCGGGTGACCACACAGGCTGAGTGGCCTCCGTGGAAATGGAGGTCAACTTCCGCGCTTCCCCTCCGTCGGTTGGCAAAACATAAACTTGAAATCCCCCATCGCGATTCGATTCGAAGGCGATCCACCGTGAATCCGGGGACCAGGTTGGATGTCGATCGTGCTTCGGGGAACGTGTGAGTTGACGTGGTTCGCCGCCCGCGGATGGCACCAACCATATGTCGGAATTGACTCGATTCTCCGTTTTGTCGGGAACCGCGATGACATACGCAATCCAGTTTCCGTCGGGAGAGACCTTGGGTTCCGACAACCGTTGGCACGCGAGCAAATCGTCGAAGCTCATGGGTTTGGCGGTTAGGGCTTCAAAAAGGCCAGCGGCCACAAAAATCGAGAGCGACAGACGGCGAACCGATGCAGGTTGCATGGATCACATACTAGGGCTTCCCACGAAATCAGAGCAACCTGTGTCTCGTAGATCTTTTGAGACTCTGGGAACCTCCAAAGCCTAACGTCTTGACCTCCTTGTTCGAACCGATTGTTCGATGAGTTATCGATAGTCTTAAGGCGAGGCGTCTTATCCATGCGCCGGCCGATCTTTGACACAAACCCGCTTGGAGCTATAAGCGGAGTGAGTCGATACGCGCCAGCTCATTACATCGTCGCATCATGCCCAAGATCATCATACTTCCAGCCAATGTTTCAGCAGAGGTCGACCCTGGAACGAAGTTGCTCGACGCCGGAGAGAAGGCCGGGGTGGAGATGGAAGCTGGCTGCTTTAATTGCTCGTGCGGAACCTGTGTGGCTCGAGTCATCAGCGGCATGGAAAACCTCAGCCCACCGTCCGACGAAGAACTGGACGTTCTCGATCAATGGAACAAGGATCCAGAAAAATATCGACTCACATGCTGCGTCACTCTGGACAAGGGCGAGGTCGTGTTGGCTCAGGAACATTGAGTGATTCTCTCTAGAATCCTCTCGACGATTCCCGTAACCAGAGCCTCCATGGGAACGTCTCGATTGGTATACCCGAAAAACCGGGTTGAGACAGACACACCATGAAAACATTGATGCAATATGGGCTGGCTGGTTTGATCCTACTGAGTGCGAGTGCTCTGCGAGCCGAAGACGCTCCCGCGACACCCAGCACGGAGGGCCGCAAGGTCGAAACCGTGGATAAAGACAAACGTCGCGCTCGTTCAGAAAAAGAAAAACTCACGCCCGAAGAGCGCAAAGCCGCCCGAGAAAAGGCCCAAGATCGCCTGAAGGAACTCAAGGCCAAGAAAGAGGCTGGAACCTTGACGGACGCGGAGAAGAAGCACCTCGAACGAATCGAGCAGCGTCAAAAAGAGCGTGGGGACGGCTCTGCCCGCCGACAAAAAAAGGACGGCGCCAAGCCAAAGTAAATGTCTTGAGTCGAGTTGGATGGGGTTGGATGCTGCGCCCCATTTCAGGCTGAGATTGTATGAACTCCGTGAAATTGTCCCTCCGCCGATTCTCTCGGATCGTCGTTGTCGCCATTTGCCTGTCGCCGGTGGTGGTCGCTTCCGACGATTCGTCGGGCCAAAAATCCTCCCCATCTCTCGAGTCGGCATCCAACCCTACCTCTGCAAAGACAGGCAACAACTCGCGACGAGAACGTCCAACGTTTTGGCAGGGGGACCAGTCGTTGACCGCAGAACAGCGACAGTTGGTACAAAAGGCGTTTGAATCATTTCGTCGAGAGAACCGGTCTCTGCTCGAACGATCAAACCGCGTCCGACGAGAACTTGAGGATGCCGTTTTTGCCACCCCCATCGACACAGCACTCATCCAATCGAAAGCCGCCGAATGGGGCCAACTCGAAGGAGATGTCGCCGTGGCACGCGCCAAGATGATCGACGCATTGCGACCTCAATTGAGTGCCGCGCAATTGGCGCGCCTTAAATCGTTGCGCGGAGATCTGACGCTCGCCGAGCGTTTTCCCGTTCGTGGAGACGGCTCACAGAACCCGTCGCCGGTTGAAAGAAAGCGGAAGAACCCCACCGATGCGGAGTCTGCCGTAACTCCACCTGCCAAGGAATGATGAACGCTTACTGGCAGGTCGGACAATTTCCAGCGGTGTGGCATCCTGGATTGGTTTCATCAAATGCATGCCCTGTTGGCGAGGAGCCTGCCAGTATCAGTGATAGCGACCGTGATAGGACGTCGATCGTGGAGAATTCCAAGGAACCCAGAGCTTCCGTCGAGCCGGGGACTTGTGCGAGCCTCACGGGTGTGGATTTCCAGCCTTCTGATGCCGATCTGATCGCCGCCGTTCGCCGTGGCGATGTCGAGCGGTTCGGAGAGTTGGTAACGCGGTATCAGTCTAAGGTTTTTGCCACGGCACGGCGCCATTCCCGACGCGAAGAGGAGGTGGAGGATGTCTTCCAGGAGGTCTTCTTGAAAGCCTTTCATCACCTCAGTGGTTTCCGCGGGGATGCCCCCTTTGAGCACTGGCTCATGCGATTGGCCATCCACACCTGTTACGATTTCTTGAGGCGCCATCAACGCAATCGTGAGCACTCTATGACCGATTTGTCCGACGATGAGCGCGATTGGCTCGAAACCCAATCTGTGGAATCGGCGCCTCCAGGAAATTATGTCGGAGCCGCAAAAACGCTCATCGACAAAGTGCTCGAACAACTGTCGGCACCCAACCGTTTGATCATCACGCTCCTGGAGATCGAAGATCGGAGTGTCAAAGAGGTTGCTGAACTCACCGGGTGGTCGGCAACTCTCGTCAAGGTTCGAGCCTTCAGAGCCCGCATTGAAATGCGGAGAATCATACAACGAATGACGACGAAAAAATATCTGTAACCCCAAATGGTTGCCGTTCGTCGAACTCGATGAGCCAATGAATCCAGAGGATCTCAGAAAATCACTGATCGCGGCCGTTCGAGGTCAACCGCCCTCGGATCGGGTTCCTGTTGCCTTCGAGCAACGTGTTATGACCCGGATCCGCTCCGCAGGCGTTCCCGACCCAATAGAGTTCTGGGCCGCGGGCCTTTGGCGAGCCGTTCTGCCAAGTGTTGTACTCCTGGGTGTCGCCAGCTTCCTTCACTTCCAAATCTCCATCACTCCAGACTTATCGGGCGACTCCAACTCCACCTCGGACGAACTGGAACTGGTCATGCTCGATACACTCGACTCCGGTGACTCATGGTAAACACCTGGAAAATCGTCACCGCATCACTGCTGATTTTCGCCACGGGCGTCATGACGGGTGCCTTGAGTCTTGGCCTCGCCAACAGTTTCTCAAAACGAAAACCGTCTGAGCGCCGCCTTCGTCCAGAGTTGGTTCAGCCTGTCATCCCAAACAACCTCTCCAACCCAATTTCTCGAATTGATCAGCCAATGCCACCCAGATCAGCCCCAGGGATCGCGCGGTTAGAAGTGTTTCGACGCTTGGATAGGTCCTTGAACCTGACACCTTCCCAACGGGAACGGATCGGTCAACTGGTCGACCAGACCGAGACTCGCCTGCACGATTTATGGCAGCCCGTCGCACCTGAGGCTCAACGGGTCTTACGAGATTTGAAACGCCAGATCCAAGAAGAGGTGTTAACTCAGGAACAACTTCCTGCTTTCGAAAAATTTCTCAAAAACCGCTCCGCCATCGAACGAGGCGGGATCAAGAAAAACCCTAACGAGTCCAGTCGCCCTTATCGCGATATCCCATAAGCGCTCTCGCCTCGACAACTCCTCAATCCCTTCAGGACTCAAGACCGTGGGCTCTTGTCGAGAGCCAACATTTCGGGAACCGCGACTCAAGAGCGGTCGCTACAATGGGGGATTCACCCCATGCGCCTGATGGAATCCGACACGCTCCAACATCGACTGCATCTCATCAGGAGATACACCCACCTTGGCCGCGCCTTCCAGCATCGGTTGAGCCGAAGCCCGATACCAATGCTGTGCCTCCGGGTTCATCAGCCCTGCTAGTTCGAACGGTTCTATGGCTCGCCTCACTTGGTCTGCAAACACTCGTGGTGGAACGGTTCCGGCGATTTCAAGACAGTGTGCCAATGCTCTCCCAAATACGGGGTGATCCGCGAGCAGAAACCCTGAAGCCAACTCAGGCTTGCCTAGGCGTCGCACGGTTTCGGAGTAAATCGCCGCAGTGAAATACAGCATGGAGAGGGATCGGAACGAATCAAAATCTGGAAACAACCGATAGGCCGCTCCCATGAACTTTGCGGTGAGGTTCAATTCCGAGACGGTTTGACGTTCGTAACACCCCAGAGTTCCCTCGAACTCGCTGCCAAGGCCCCCTCCAGAGATTGCCATTGCCAGTCGTTCCACGCCCAAAAGCGTCAGCGGAAACCCCGTTGAAAACATCGGATCCACAAACCCAACCGCAGACGGCAACAACACGCAGGGACCTGCAACGGCGTGTCGCCCTCGAAACCCCACTACCGATTGCTGATGAAAGGCGCCCTCAGGAATGCCCGGTCCCAGGTGTTCGGATATCTGAGGGAATCGAGTCAGTAGTTCCGTCCAGGAGCTGTGGGTCGGCTTGAGCCCCGGAGCCAGAGGCGCAGCATCAGTCATCACCACACCCGCACTCGTGAGGCCGTTGGCAAAACGCAGGACCCAAAACCAACCCTCATCAAACACATGATGCATCGCCGAATCATCCACGGGATAGGGGGTGGGTTCGGACGACGGATGCAACTCGGACCAACGCGGGATATTTCGGAAATGGGCATAGAGCGTCCGTGTGACAGGAAATCCCTCCAGAGGATCCACGCCTAGTTGCAGCAGTCGTGTCACACAACTGCCGCCCACTCCCCCGCCACTGGCATCAATCAATCGTCGAAAACTCAGTCGCTGCACGTGTCCATGCGACTCGCCAACCAGTACGCCACCGGTCGGCCCTAACTCCAATCCAGTCGGTTGCCAAGCCTCCAGGTACTCGGCACCCGATCGTTGGGCTTCCAGTGACAAAAAGTGATCCAGATCTGCCCGATACCAGTGTGTGTCCGCAATTTCATCCCGGGGGCTAGCGGCAACCATTAGCTGGTGTTCGCGGTTGGCACCGAATGTCCGCCGCGACCCAGCGCGATGATGAAAAAAGCTGAACCCGCGCTTCAGTCCGCATCCCAAACCCGGATAAACTCGTTGCCAGGAACCCCATTGGGTCAGCGGTATTAAAGCCGGCAAGTCGTATGTCAGCGAAAGTTCCTCCAGAATCAGGTTAGCCAATGGAGTGGTCGATTCTCCGATGGCAAACCGTGGATGCCTGCCCCGTTCCACCAAGGCAACACGATACCCCAATCGGCAGGCAATCATTGAGATCAAAGACCCAGCGAACCCAGAGCCAACCACCACCAAATCGAAATCAGCGACCATGCGCGGCACCTAGTCTCGCGAGAACCATGACCACTGGATAGTGGATTATGGGATTGTTGGAATTCCCTTGGAAGCGACAGAACTCGGATCCGTCGCCTCCACAAATAATGTATCGAGCCTGGGACCCGTGTCAGCCGACGCTGGGTTTCCAGATTGAATCGTGCTGGCGCAGGTTGAGGTTCTCGGGTCAAAGTTCGCTTATGAAGCCTGTACTTTGGTCGTTCCTAACGCTCCTCGCTGTGTCCTGCTGTTCCGCCGAAAACTGGCCGCAATATCGCGGCCCTTCCGGACAAGGCCATTCTTCAGAGATTCACGTCCCCTGGCAATGGAGTTCCGACTCCAACTTGGTTTGGAAGGTGCAAACCGGCGTAGATGGCTGGTCTTCCCCGATTGTTTGGGGCAATCGCGTATTTCTCACGGGCACTCGCGCCGCCGGTGCCTCCTGCCATGTCCTCTGCCTCGATGCCAAATCAGGCAGTGTCATCTGGGATACCCATGTTTTCGATCAGGTGACCCGGCGCAAAGAGGGTAAAAATTCCTACGCAACGCCAACGCCAACGACCGATGGTGAACGAATCTACAGCGTTTTTGGAGATGGCAGCATGGTTGCCGTGGATTTCAAGGGCAGCGTGGTTTGGACCCATCGCTCCGTCGAATTTTACAGCCGGCATGGGCTTAGTTCCTCACCGGTCGTGCGCGATGGCATCCTTGTCATGGCCTATGACGGCAGCAATCGGGTGACTGCCGCAGGTAATTTCCCCAACGTGTCGAACGATGAGAAACTCGGCTGGCAGATTCCTTGGGATAAAGCCTTCGTCGTGGGTGTCGATGCCAAAACAGGCCGCGAGCTCTGGCGCACCCCTCGGGGCAAGTCACGAGTCTCACACCTCACCCCGTTGTTCGTGACGGAACAGGGCAAAACCCAGGTCATCAGCTGCGCCGGCGACGCCGCTCAAGGCTTTGACTTGAAGACCGGCGCGCGGATATGGACCGCCTACAACCAAGGCGAAGGCGTCACACCCAATCCCGCCCTTGGAGACGGATTATTGTTCACATCTTCTGGATTTGAAAAGACCACATTGCGTGCCTTCAAACTCGGCGGCGAAGGCGATGTCAGTGCTTCCCACGTAGCCTGGGAACAACGCAAAGGTTGCCCCACTCAACCCGCTCTTCTTCACCTCAAACCGCATCTCCACACCATCACTGACGGAGGCATCGCCCATTGTTATCGGGCGACGACTGGGGAAATCCTTTACTCCGAACGTGTGGGAGGCAATTTTTGCACATCACCGCTCTACGCCAATGGCCGGATCTACTTCCTGGCGGAGGACGGCGTAACCACCGTCGTCGCAGAGGGGCCTGAATTCCGGATTCTTTCTCGCAATTCACTAAATGGCGAACGCGCTCAAGCCAGCATGGCTGTTTCAGAGGGCAAGGTGTTCATCCGCACCGAAAAGACACTCTGGTGCATCGGGAATCGGTAACCAGAGCCATCGGAGTGCCGTCACTACATCACGGGTCCATCTGCGACCGGTTGAGTTCGTCGATGTCGCCCCATCATAACTCATGTCGACGTCATCCAATATTCGCAAGGCCACCGAAGCCGATACCGCGACCATCGCGGAGTACAACCGGGCTCTCGCACGCGAAACCGAGGGCCGGGAACTTGACCCAGGACGAATTATTCCTGGTGTGCATGCGGTGCTTTCAGATTCCAGCAAAGGATCCTATTTCGTCGCCGAAAACTCCGGATCCATTGTCGGCCAACTCATGGTGACCTATGAGTGGAGCGATTGGCGAAATGGAATGTTTTGGTGGATTCAGAGTGTCTATGTGCTACCCGAGGTCCGACGACAAGGTGTTTTTCGGGCGCTCTATCGGCATGTGGAAACTCTCGCAAAGAATGCTGAACAAGTCTGCGGATTGCGCCTGTACATGGATCATCACAACGCTCCAGCCCGACGAACATACCTCAAGTTGGGCCTCCAGCCCGCCGGTTACGAAGTGTTGGAGCGGGACTTTGTCCTCAGATGAACCGGCTCTGGATACACGGCTTGGCATTGCTGACCTTCTGGGCTCCGCCATCATTCCACTCACTCTTCAGCGCGGGTCTGGTCCCACCTCGCGGAATCGAGGTGCCGCCATTCATCCGTTCGGATCTCGAGCATCGTTCGGCGAGACTCGAAGCGGAATTGACCGAACTCCGCACCCGCCCAGAGATCCTCTGCCAAGAACTCTTGCCAGATGTGGCGATACTCCATAAAGCCGTCCATTGGGCACTCACCTATAATGAATTTCATCACACCAATCAATTCGCCCTCGCGGATCAATTATTGAACCTCGGCCACGAACGCGCCGCTCAGTTGCGGTCCGGCATCGCCCCGTGGACACAGCAAACAGGACTCGTCATCCGCGGTTTCCGTTCCAGGATCGATGACTCCATCCAACCTTACGGTGTCGTTATTCCAACGAATTCGTCTAAGACGTCCCCATCGCTCCGCCTCGACGTCTGGCTCGCCGGTCGCGACGAGAAACGGACGGAGCTCAAGTTTCTCGGCGAACGCCTCCGCTCCCGAGGCGAATTCTCCCCCGCTAATAGCATCGTGCTCCATCCTTACGGCCGATACTGCAATGCCTACAAATTCGCAGGTGAGACCGATGTCTTTGAGGCAGTAGCGCATGCCGAAACGGCCTACGGAACCGATCCACGCCGACGATCCATCCGCGGGTTTTCCATGGGGGGCGCCGGCACTTGGCATCTCGCCGCACATCACCCAGGCTTTTGGCGCGCCGCAAATCCCGGTGCCGGTTTTGTCGATACCGCAGGTTACACTGGCATCCTGAAGCAACCGATCCAGATTGCTCCCTGGGAACAAACCTTATGGCAGCTTTATGATGTCCCGGGTTACGCCGCCAATTTCCAGCACCTCGATGTCATTGCGTATAGCGGTGAACTGGATCGGCAACGACTTGCCGCCGATACCATGGCAGCGGCCATGCAAACGGAGGGTATCTCCCTGCATCACATCCTCGGTCCCGGCGTGGAACATCGCTTTGAACCCAGCGCCAAGGCCCGTCTCGCCGAGTCGTTTGACACTCTAATGGCGACGCCAAAGGATGCTTATCCGAGGCGTCTCAACTTCAGCACGCCGACATTAAGATACCCAGAGGGAGCGCGCTTGGCTTGGTTCCAGATCCTGGCTCTGGAGAACCACTGGAAACCTGCCCGAGTTCATGCGGATTTGGATCCGCCCTCCCAGGTTCGCCTCAGTCTTTCCAACATCACGGCGTTCAGACTGATGGATCCACCAGAACTCGGGCTCGGCACCTGGCACATTCAGATCGGCTCTCAGACACTCGATGTCCAAGAAAACCACCGTCGCCAATCCCCAGGTACGGTTCAATTCACCTTGAAGAACGGCCGCTGGCGAGTGGGTTCCTCCCTCCCATCGCTCCGTAAACAACCCGGTCTGCAAGGGCCGATGGATGATGCGTTCATGGATCGATTCCTCGTCGTGCGCCCCACTGGAACGGCTTGGAATCCCGCCGTCGGAACCTGGTCCGAAGCGGCGCTCCAACAATTTATCGAAGATTGGCGCGGACAATTCCGCGCCGACCTGCGGCTTCGAAACGACCAAGACCTCACAGCCTCGGATGTCGCCGAGAACCATCTCATCCTTTGGGGTGACCCAGGCAATAATCGCGTTTTAAAACAAATCTTGCGCAAACTTCCCCTCCAATGGAATCGGCGGAGTGTCGTGCTTGGACGAATCGAAATCCCAGCGTCCACACATGTTCCAATGATGATTTACCCGAATCCACTCAACCCCAAACGTTACATTGTTTTAAACAGCGGCCACACATTCGCTGCTTGGAAAGGCACCAATGCTCGCCAAACACCCTGGCTCCCTGATTGGGCAGTCCGTGAAATCAACCCGAGGCAGGCACCCCAGGGAATCATCGCAGCCGGATTCTTTGACGAACGCTGGCGGTTTCGATAGCGACTCAATGGACAGAACGAATCCGAATCTTTCCGTTGCCATCACTACGCAGACGTAACATTTTAGCGCAGATAATTTGAGCATGAGCGATATCCCGCATCTCCCGACGCTGCGTCTCGGCCGCGCCTACGACTCCCTCGACAAGATTGAGGTCAAAGACCACCGATCAGGCGAAGTCAAAGCCCTGGTTTCCCAGGTGAATAGTGGCATTCTGAAGCGGGACCTCAGCAGGCTGGGAGCCGCACGAGCAGCGCTCAAGAAGTTTACGGTCGCCGAATTGGTGGACCTCTCCGCCAAAGCCGGCGCCCTTTTCCTGGAGGGTACGCTACCGCTCGGGGACCGTGGCCACTCTCAGTCGCCACAACAGTACGTCGAAACCCTCAGCCTCACTTCAGGTCTGCCGCACGTCATGGTTCGGCGGAACATGGCTAAACTGCACTACGCGCTCACTCATCTCGCTGAAATACTGAATGGATTGTCTCGGGGTCTCGATTTCACCATTATCGACCGAGGCTATGGCGAGCAATTTGGCACCAAACTAAGCTTCTTTCCCACCTGCCAGGCCTTGGGCTTGGTCATGCCGAGCAATTCCCCGGCGGTCAACTCACTCTGGCTCCCGGCCGTCGCTCTCAAGACCCCGGTGATCATTAAGCCCGGCAAAGAAGAGCCTTGGACTCCCTTCCGATTGATCCAAGCCTTTATCACCGCTGGAGTTCCGGCCGAAGCGTTTGGCTTTTACCCGACCGATCACGACGGCGCCGCCACCATCTTAAACAGCTGCGGCCGCGCGTTGATCTTTGGTGACAAGAGCACCACCGATCAGTACGCCAACAACCCGGCCATCGAGGTTCACGGGCCAGGGTGGAGTAAGTTTCTAATCGGCGATGATTGCATCGAGAACTGGCCTGAGTACATCGATACGATCGCTGGTGCCATCAGTGACAACGGTGGGCGATCATGCATCAACGCCAGTGCCGTGGTAGTCTCGAAGTATGCGGCGGAAATCGCCGACGCGCTGGCTCAAAAGCTCGGGCCGTTCGTTCCCACAAGACCCGACGACGAATCCGCCCGGCTTTCAGGGTTCGCCAATCCCAAGATGGCTGATTTCATCGACACCCAGATTGAGGACGGACTTAAGGTACCCGGCGTGGAAGATGTCACGGCAAAATATCGCCAAGGACCACGCAAGGTAGTGTTCGAGGGTGGAACCTACATGCGGCCGACCATCGTGCGTTGCGATTCCTTCGCCCATCCATTGGCCAATCGAGAGTATCTTTGCCCGTTTGCGAGCGTCGTCACCTGCCCCCAAAGCGAGATGCTCTCTAAAATCGGCTACACCCTTGCCTGCTCCGCCATCACCAAAGACCAGGGATTCATCGAACAACTGGAAGCCTTCTCCGATATCGACCGACTCAATATCGGACCGATATCCACGATGAAAATTTCGTGGGATCAACCCCACGAGGGCAACATGTTCGAATTCCTTTGGCAGCGCCGGAGTATCGAGCGGGCTTGGTGAGCACCCTGGTGAGAGCGCGGCAGTTCGATGTCGCTGTTTCCCCAGCATTGCCCGTGGTGTGCCAACCAAGCAAACGACTTCGGCGCCAAGATCTTGCGTTAGATCGGTGGCGGGCAACTGGCGTTTGCAGGTCAAATCGAGCGCGGTCTGCCCGCGCTTTTAGCGATTCGGCTGCGGTGTGTACCGCAGGTACGGCTTAACCTTTCGAATCCCCTTCGGAAACAGCGTGACGGCTTCGTCGTCTTTGACAGCAGGCGTAATGATACAATCATCGCCGTCTTTCCAGTCGGCTGGAGTGGCCACACGATACTTCGCCGTCAATTGGAGAGAATCCAATACGCGTAACAACTCAACAAAGTTCCGACCTGTAGATGCCGGGTAGGTAATCATCAGTTTGACCTTCTTGTCGGGACCAATGATGAAAACCGACCGCACCGTGAACTTATCGTCGGCGTTGGGATGGATCATGTCGTACAACATGGCCACCTTGCGCTCAGGATCGGCGATGATGGGAAAATTGACGCTCGTGCACTGAGTCTCATTGATGTCACCCACCCAGCCTCGATGCGCTTCGATGGGATCCACACTGATTGCTGCCACCTGGACGTTTCGCCCGGCAAACTCGGCCTTGAGCTTTGCCAAAGTACCGAGTTCTGTCGTGCAAACCGGAGTGTAGTCAGCGGGATGTGAGAATAGGACTCCCCACGAATTCCCCAGCCATTCGTGAAATCGAATCAAACCTTCCGTGGTGTCCGCCGTAAAATCAGGGGCAATATCCCCAAGTCTCAGAGCCATATTGAGTGTGATGAGTTAACGCGCCATTGTGGTGCGCCAAGAGGATGATCCAAGGATTCCAACATGGCAATTCCGGACATCACTATCCGGAGTTTCATTGCCAACTCAAACCCCGACGTCCGGAACCAGTCAACCGGTGACATTGCGGCCGCGGAACTCCGTGGGCGTACGCCCGACAATGCGCCGAAAGATCCGATTGAAGTGAGTCAATGATTGGAATCCAATCTCGTAAGCAATCTCACTCACGCGAAGATTTTGGTTCAGCAGCAGATTCTTGGCCCGCTCGATCCGTTCCCGAGCCACAAAGTCAGTAAAATTGAGACCCGTGCTCTTTCGGAACATCTTGCAGAAGTAAAATGTGCTCATATGCAGGGCTCCGGCTACCATGCTGAGCGACAACCGCTCCCCAAGATGCTCCTGGATGAACACTCGAGCCCGTTTGATCGCCGGCGGTTCCGTGTTCTCCGCCCGGATGGCCAACTGGTTGCTAGCTATCGACAAATGCTCAGCAAAAACCTTCACTAAACCCAGAGCGGCATCATACCCTTTCTTGTTCATTACTGGCGACTGCAACCACGCCGCCCGCAATTCTTCCGTCGCGTGCGGAATCTTCCATTCGTTCAGTTGCTCTTCCAACCGATTGAACTGCGCTTCAGAGGGCTTACGCAACATGACTTGCCCCGTCTGCAAAAAACCCAGGATCTGGTCGCCCAACCTCACCGGTACGGCACTGTCACATAGTCCTGCAAAACAGGTGGTCGTGTAGGGCTCGGTCTGCGCGTTCTCAGACAATTCTTGCTGGACACGAAGGCACGCCGCACAGGTCCGGCTCTGCTTGGCCATAAACGTACAGAAGGGGTTCTTGTGGTGGTTTCGAGCGTGCGCCACTTCCCAGGCGTGCGGACTACGCAACGTCAACGGCAATCCCGTCGCATCGCCAAACGCCTTCTCGTACGCCTGATACAGCGGTGATTTTACCAAAGTCTGCAGCATGGAATCGGGGTTGTTCATACCAGATCTAGTCGTTGTTTGTTGAACTTGTTTTGCCAAGATTTGCTAACTGTTTTTAACTTCTACCCAAATCTTGCCTCGCGCTTCCTCCCTTTTGTCGCACGCTAGCCATTTCTTGTCCATCCCCAACAAAATAGAGTTGCCACGTTATTCAGGCTTGTCCGTAGAAATACCTGGCTACCGCATCATTGGTCCAGCGTCCGAGATTGCCCAAGCCCATAAGAGCAGACTAGTGTCCTCTTCCTGTGACCGACTCTACGACCACCAGCAAAAAAAAGTCATCCTCGCGCCGAGTGGGCCTCATCTCCCTCGGCTGCGCCAAGAATCTGGTCGATGCCGAAATTATGCTGGGATCGCTCCTGAAAGCGGGGATTGAAATAGTGAACGATCCCACCATGGCCGATGCGGTGATTGTCAACACCTGCTCGTTTATTGATGCCGCCCAAGAGGAAAGCGTCGACGCGATCCTGGAATCCACTGAGTTGCGTCGTCAAAACAAGCCCGGCCAGGCAGTTATCGTCGCAGGATGCCTTCCTCAACGATTTCGCGAGGAACTTCCCAAACTAATGCCGGAGGTGGATGTCTTCATGGGAATCGACCAAGTGGAACAAGTGGGAGGGATCATTGAAGAGGCTATCCAAAGGCGGTCGGATATGATCGCGAATTACGGCGCCACGCCCAGGCCTAAGAAATCGAGTGTCAAAGCTCGACTCGCAGCCGTGGATGAAAAAAGGGGTGACGTCCCTCACAGCCATGAGCCGGACCTCCGAGGCACGCAGCAGTTCGGCAAAACTAGAACGGTCCTCACCACGAAGCCCGAAAGCCACTCAAGCCCCATCCTCAATGTCCATACCCGACCCAACTACATTCCTCAATTTGACACCCCCCGGTTTCGGTTGACGCCCAAACACTTCGCCTATGTCAAGATCGCGGAAGGCTGCAACCATCCATGCAGTTTTTGCATCATCCCCCGCATGCGGGGTTCACACCGAAGCCGTGTTCAGTCGGACATTGTCGCCGAGGCCAAGGCGCTCGTGAGCGAGGGTGTCAAAGAGTTGAACCTCATTTCTCAAGATTCGACGTACTACGGACTCGATTTGCGTCCTAACCATACGCGGGCCATCTCCTCGCCGGAAAAGTTTAACGCCGCCACTCGAGCATTGGCATCAGATGCCACCACTCTCGGCACCTTGCTTGAGGAACTCAATGCCATCCCAGGCGATTTTTGGATTCGGCTGCTTTACACCCATCCGGCGCATTGGACGGATTCATTGATTCAAACCATCACCCGCAGCCAGAAAGTCGCCCGTTATGTCGACATGCCGCTCCAGCACATCCATGACGATCTGCTTCAGCGGATGCGCCGCGAAACCACCGGCCAATACATCCGCGACTTAATCCGTAGCATACGGGCTGGTATTCCAGGAATTGCCTTGCGAACGACCTTTATCGTGGGATTTCCCGGTGAAACCGAGGCTCACGTGGAGACGTTGCTGGAGTTCATACGCGAGACTCGGTTTGAACGGCTGGGAATTTTTGCTTACTCTCAGGAAGATGGCACGGTGGCAGGAAAAATGGAGAGTCAGTTGGCCGCCAAAACGCGCCAAGATCGCCGCACACGGGCAATGGCCGCCCAGCATGAGGTGGCTGTGGCTGTGGCCGAGTCCTTCGTTGGCAAGACGATGAAGGTTCTCGTTGAGGGACGGGCCTCCGCTTCAGCCTTGCAAAAGGCTCAAGTTAGTTCCTGGGAACACGGCCTGATTCGCCAAACTGAAACCAGCAAGACCCGCCTGTCCAAGCGCCATCTTTACTCGGTGGCACGAGGCGAAGCGGATGCGCCGGATATCGACGGCAGAATCTACATTCGAGAGGAATTACCTGCAGGGAATTTCGCCCATGTTCGGATCATCGGTCACACCGATTACGATCTGATTGCCGAACCGATGGATCGCTAACGCCACAGACTCGGGGCACAGTCAGTGGCTTAGAGGTGTATGGATAAGAGCCCACCGAGCCGAAGAGTCTGGATCCATCAGCTTCCACTGCTCCAAGAGCTGACCCACTGCGAGTTTTCGGAGCGTCGAATTTTCAAATGCCAAAACCCAGGCACCCGCTGCCATTGGGGCGTTCTGAGCCCAACGCTGCACCAGTGAGATGACCACACGGTTTTGTAAAGAGCCCGGATTCAATCGTGTCGCCGCCATCGTGGTTGCTTGAAGTATGTCCAGGGCCGCCATACCCAACACTTGCGCAGCGATCAACCGCTGCTTCAAAGGGCTCTCTTCGAACCCACGGACCCAAATGTCCACAGCACTCGGTTCTCTGCCCGCCCACTCCTGGACTGCATGTTCTACCAAAGCGTCGCGTTCAGCGCCTTCCTGCAATTCGAGGGCCAACTCGGCGACCCGCCTAGGCTCGAACCGTGTCGCTTCATACAACTGGGTCAACCAGTCTTCGTTGGTTGTCTCTCCGGCTTGATGTCTTGAAACCAACCATTCCACAGCCCATCGGGAATTCACATGGATCCCTGCGATACCCACCTGCTTTATCAATGTCGAGGTTTTCTCCTCAGGTCGAAGCCCATCGAACCATTCCAGCACTTCCACCGGCTGCAACATCATCCATCGATCCATCAGGTGCGCGTGCAATGTACCGTCTCCCCAGCATCCCAGTCGCACGATTTGGGTCGCATCGCGTCGAAAGGAATAAGTCGAAATTTCGCCGACAATTTCGTCCAAATCGTCATCAGTGGCCACCGAATAGGACAAACCGACCGAACCAATCGTCCGCAGAGCCTCCAGTTCCAGAGCGGAGATTGGGCTGGCGAACACGTCATCTAAAACCATGCCGGCAGCCCCAGAACCCTTGCTGGATTCAGCCGCTCGAATCCATCCGCCATACATCACAATCAGCACGGCCCAACAGACATGGTTTAAAATTCGATTCATAGGCAAACGGTCTGGAAACTATGGGACCACTGTCAGTTCTGAGAACACCGCCCGACTCAGGGTCGCATTACTGCCCGAAGCAACGGCCAATCCGACAAATACGTTGGCCGTCATCTCGATTTGACGGGAGTTAACTGCGGTCCAGTCTTGGCCATTGACCGAACTGTAACCTGTTAGCAGGCTCCCAGTTCGCACCAGCCGCAGCCGAATTGAAGGAGGGATCGCGCTTCCATAGTGCCCGATCCACGTTGCCCCTGCAGGATCCGTGCGACGTTGCCACCGCAAGGTTCCTGACGGTAAAATGCCCAGGAACGCGTGTTTCGAGCCGCTGGTCAGGTTGTCGCGAATCATGACGCCAATACTCCCCCCAGATTCCGAGAATTGCGTCGAGTTCAATCGGACGCGAATCTCCCCATCCCCACTCAATGTCTGATAGAGGAAATGAAACGCGTCGCTCGTACCAAAGATGACGCCAGCACCTTCCACAACCTGCACCCCCCCAGTAAGACTCACGCGACCACTCACCCCCACACTTCCAATGTCCCCTGTCAGCCAAGGCGGAGTCAATTCACCCATCGTGATGGTCGCTATGGTAGATTCGGCAACCCGTGAATTGCCATAAATCGCCAACGCTCGCATCGCTTGGACCCCCAGGATGTTCCCAGCCCAACTCAGGCTGTAAGGTTCCGAGGAATCGGAGCCCAGGAGGCTTTCTCCCGAATAGAAGTCAACTCGACTGATTTCATGACCGTTCGAAGTCACGTTGGCACCCAGTTGTAGGGGGGTGATCTTGGAGTAACTCGAGCCATCTAGGGGCCCCTGCCAAACAACGGTTGGGGGTGGAGGCTCCACCCAGAATTGGACGGATTCTGAATCCAAAGTAGCATTGGTCGCATAGACGACTCTCGCCACCACGCTATGCTCACCCACCGCGACCTCGACCCAAGAGAACTCATAGGGGGCGGAAGCATCCTCACCCAGTAGAGTCAACCCGTCGTAAAACTGCACCTTGGAAATAATATGCCCATTGGCCACCACCGACGCGACCAGTTCGGTGGAATAGGGCGCCGTCACCGTGGACCCCGCCACATTCGAGACCAACGAGACAGTTGGAGCAACTGGCGGCGGGGGAAGCGATCGAACCACCGAAACTCGGACAGACGCCGACCCCAACACGCTGGATTTACCATACAACATTCGAGCACTCACCCAATACGTCCCTTCTGGAACTCCGGTCCAAACGAACGTGTAAGGCTGTGTCGTGTCTGCACCGAGGTAAGTCGATCCATTGTAAAAGTGGACCCGATGGATCGTGCGCCCAGCTGCAACCACCAGCGCCGCCAGGGGAACATTCGCTGGAGCTTCAAAAAGCGTTTCGGATAACGAACTCGCCATCGCTATGGTTGGCGACGTCGATGCGGCATTGACGGTGACCGAACTGCTGGCCGAAACCACCGTCTGCCCCCCATCGAAAACGACTTCCGCTTGGAGTCGATAGTTGCCCGCCGCGACATTGTTCCACGTGAAAGTGTATGGCGACGTCGCTACCTCCCCAATCAACAAGCCATTCTGAAGAAACCGTACCCGCTGAATGACCCGACCATTCGGCGTGACCGATGCCACCAACCCTAGACTTGCTGGCGCTAAAAAGCTCGAGCCCGTGACGGGAGCTACCAGGGAGACACTGGGAGGGTCGGTCCCCGCCAAGGTAGTGCTCACTTCAGCTGAAAAATCGCTTTCCAGGCCGCTGCCCGCATAAGCTGTCACCGCAAAGAAGTAGGTCGTTCCAGCCGTCAACCCTTCAACCGAACCCATCAGCTGATTCCCGACATCCACCCATGCCGCGGGGTTGCGACTTTCCGTCCCATAATAAATCTTGTAACCAATCACGCTGGGATCCGGACTCGCGTTCCAGCCAATTGTCACACTGCCCGATGCTAACCTTTCGGCGCACACCCAGCCCAAAAGCCACAACCAAACCATTTGTCTCAACCAACGGACGGGAATTAGGCACCGCGAACGGTGTTACCACCCCAATGGGTTTCAAGGAGTCCGCATTGGGGTGTAGTAAATCTTGAACAGTTCGTGGCGACCTTCGGCTGAAGAGCGGGACAGGGATCTGCGCGCATGTTTCGGACCTGTTGGTGAGGAGCCT
>SXGU01039785.1_pt1 | contig 39744 bp, 35 predicted proteins | sample 3174531 | NCBI WGS metagenome assembly SXGU01 (sample SAMN11356863, study PRJNA531348) | freshwater metagenome | isolation source: freshwater sample F1-140 | place: China: Fuxian Lake, Yuxi | collected 2017-12-25 | reverse complement strand
TGCCGAAGCAAAATCGAACAGCTTGGAGTCTCTGGAAAATTTACTTACAAAAATAGGTTTAAAATAAGCTCGTTCTATCAAAGCTTAATCTTTCTCTTTTAGCTTAAAACTTTAAGCATTATCTAAAAGTTCAGTTAATCTATCCCTCCACCATTCCCTCCTAAATAACAGACCTCCCTCGTCAGAACGGCCGACAGGCCGGACGCACCCGACCACAAACTTTATTAAGAAATAATAGTTAATTCTTTTATGTCTTCTTTTTCAATAGCTTTAGGTGGTTGTTTAATATACATAGGGTTAATGTTAATGTTATTCCCTAAGACAAGCCTAACGTATATCCCTTTTTTTAAATTTATAAAATCCCTTTTGTTATTAAGTTCTCCAACTCCTACAAAGTTAAATAAAACATTGGAATTTAAGGCAAGGCATTCTTACGGACCTTATTTAATAGCTATCGGAATAATTATCATTTTCGTTTTATAATCTTAAGGAATAAGTGAGCAACAGTTCGCACAAGCTCCATTAACCGTCTTTCCAGAGATTTATGAATCAAAAAGCTATTTTTTTTAGGAAGAATTCAATCTATAAACTTCTACCATCGTAGCGTCAAGTTTAGATAATTTAGGATTACGTTTAAATTCATAGTCTCTTCCAAATACTCTATCTGCTATTCCTAGACTATTCTCTTCAGTTTCTTTTCTTTTTCTACTCACATAATTTAAGTTAAATCAAGCTATAAAAAGATAATGTTAATAAATAGTTATTGGACAATAACTATTTAAATCACCTCTATTTAATAATAAAAAGATGGAAGCTAGAAAAATATATTACACTTCTGCAAGTATTTTAGCACTAGTTTTTTTAACTAAATTAATCTTAGATGTCTGGAAAGGAACCTTATTTTCTTCAATTTCAGAAGTTATATCTATAATATTTTTAGTAATTTTATTTATATTAGAAAGAGACAAGATTAAAAATAATAAACAAAATACATTTCTTATTACTGGAAGTTATTTAGTAATTATTTGGTTTATTATAAGTATATTTGTAACTTCATCATCAATTTCCGTATTAAATGAATTTGTAAAAGAGAATATATTATCTAAAAACGCAAATACAATCTATTTATTAATACTATCTGGAATTTCAAATTTCTCAGGATTTCTTTTCATACCAGCTATAATAAATTTGATAGGAATGCACATTCATAAATATCATAGAAGCGAAACAAAAGCTCATAAAAATTTAAGACATTGGTTAAAGGGAGGCTTTATCGGTATCGCTGTTCTTATTGCATTAGCAGTAGTTCCTGCTCTTTTCGATACAAGTTGCGAAGAAAGTAACTATTTGCAATCCTGGGGAGGAGGAGGATGTGATTCATTCAAAGAGTATGTTTCAGTGCATATTTCTAATTTTATTTCAACTTCATTTTTTGCAATAACAATGGGATTGCCTATAACTTTGATTCTTATTTTAATTTTCTTCGGAATAGGGGCAGCAATAGGTCACTGGATAGACGATAAAAAATGAATGAACACATAAAAAGATTTTTATTTGGAGGAGATTCATTCAAAAAAGATTTTATACATCAAATAAAAAATTTAGTCATATTTACTTTAGCCTTTACCGTAGCTTTTTCTTGGAGAGAAACAGTATTTAATGCAACTAAAAGTTTAGTTCAATGGTTTTTAGATATTCAAAGTACAGAATTATTAAGTATTTTAACATCAACCACAGTTACAATTTTCAGTTTGATTATAATTTGGATTATGGTTAAATCTTTAGAAGAATAATTTTAATTAGAAACTTCTAAAATCTTTACTTTAAATATAAGTTTTTTACCCGCAAGAGGATGATTTAAATCAATCTTCACAAAATCCTTTGTAACTTTAGTTATTCTTGCTGGGAATTGTTTTCCATCAGGAGTTCCAACCATTAACTGCATATTTTCTTTAGGTTCTTGATCTTTAGGTAATGCATTTCTAGGAATTTCTTTAATCAAATTTAAATTCATTTCACCATACGCTTCTTTAGCATCAATAGTAAATTCTTTTTCTTGGTTTTTACTCATACCCATTATATTTTTTTCAAAACCCGGAATCATTTGGCCTTCACCGATTATAAATTCAAGCGGGTGATTATGATCTCCATGACTTGAAGAATCAAATATTTCTCCAGATTCAAATCTACCTTCATAGTCAACTTTAACTTTATTTCCTTGCTTTATCATTTCATTTTCTTTAGAAATTTATGTTATTTAAGTCTTTGTATAATTATAAATGAAACCAACTAAATATAATCCAAATAATCACTACCAAAAATAAAAATCCCAGAATAACTAATCCTATTTTATATAGTATATCAAAAGCAGGCATCAAAGCTCCTAAAAATAAAAAAGCCAAAGCAATTATCAAGAAGAAAGCACCTGGTCCAGCTTTCTTAAAAAAATCAGAAGGATTTCTCAAATAAGTTATTTTATCCATACAATCTAATGAACTCTTATAGTTCTACTACCCAAAGGATTATATCTCACTTTCTGGGAGAAGTCACTTTTTTTTTAACAAAATAAATAACTAAAACTACTACTAATACAATTACAATTCCTATTACCCACAGCATAGAATTACCTGTGTTTTCTCCAAGAGGCATCTTTTCAGCATACGTATCTTTAGCAACAGCTTCTACATCTTTAACTGGACTAACTTTCTCAGCAATGCTAAAGTAACTAAATCCAGGAGAAGTAGAAGTCAAAACATAATTACTACCTTCTTCACTAACAGTTGTAGGCAACTCTACCCAAGCACTATTAACAAGTCTAAACAAAGCAACTTTATCACTTGTTAATTGATTGTCGCTAACCCATTTCTTGCTTACTAATGTTTTAATTGTAGCTTTATCAACTTTACCCTCTACATTTGTAGCACTTATTTCAAGATATTTGTAAACTTTTCCAGTTTTAGCTACACTCACTGAAGCAGGCTTATCATTAAATTTATTGATTGTAACTTTAACATCTTGAACTTTATTATTAACAGTTATTTCTAAGCTCTTTATAGCATAACTTGAATCTAATCCAGATATTGTTTTAGAATCTCCAGCACTTATAGAATCAAATGTTCTCTGAACTTTTCCAGTTGAACTTACCAAAGCAGAACTACTTCCTCCACTAGAACCTCCAGAAGCAGTACTTGCTGATCCTGCAACTGTATAATCATATGTTGTCGAAGTAGTCAAATTAGCATGGTTTGTAGCTGAACAACTAACAGTGTGTGGACCGCTTTCAGCAGTTGAAGGAGTACCTGTACTAGTAGATCTTATACCTGATTGAGCATCAGTTCCAGAACAAGTGCAAGAGATACTATCTCCTTGTTCAACAGGATTAGGAGTACAAGACAAAGAAGCTGAAGGAGCAGAATTATCAATAGTTACTGAATATATTCTAGCACTATTGTTTAAATTACCTAATGTATCATTAGTCCAAACAGTAACATTATACAATCCATCTGGAACAGTTCGAGTATCAATACTTGCATTCCATAATAATCCTGTAGGATTAGTCGCAGTTAAAGTAGTGTTCTGAGCTCCTGAACTATTAGTTATATTAAAGTAAACTGATTGTATTCCAACTCCTGAGAAATCAACTATGCTAACATTAAGAACAAGTATTCCGAAGACAGAATGAGAATAATTATATCCAATTGAAGGCGATGTAAAGTTTTCAGCTAATACTCTTGGACCATTAGAAGCAAATCTTACGTCTGTAGAAGAGTTAACAGTTCCATTTACACTAACACTAACACTTCCATTATATATCGTAGCATTTATAGTATAATTTCCATCATCTAAAGTTAAATTAATATGCATCCAACAAGCAGTATTACTACATGTCGCACTACCATTTAAACTACCAATAGCAATTCTTGTAGCATTTCCATTAGGATGTGCAAAGAAAGTCACGTTGGTAGGATTAGCTATGCTATCAGTTGAGTTAGTATAACTAACATTAAAGAAGATATTTGTCTTCGTATAATTTGTTCCATCAACAGGAGAAGTTATATTAAGAGCAGCACTAACTAAATTCAAAGAAAATAAAATAGTAAAAACTAAAACTAAACCTAATAAAACAAAACTCTCTCTTTTATAAACCATCTTTTTACAATTATCTTAGCTGCATTCAATATATAAATCTTTCCCAACTTAAAATACTTAAAAACTCCAATATTTATAGGAGTTCAGAAGAACCTTGGTTCTTGTTGCCTCTATAGCTCAGTTGGTTAGAGCGACGCTTTCGTAAAGCGTAGGTCGAGGGTTCAATTCCCTCTGGAGGCTTAAATAAATTATCTTAATTATAAAATAACCTAATAAAAAATAACAATAATATTTATAAAACCGGTTTCTATTTCTTCAGCATAAAAAGAGATTAAAAATGGGAAGCAATATAGACTTAAGAAAATTTCAGAATTCAGATTCTATACAAGACGCATTTTCTAAAATAGTTTCTGGTGGAAAAGCAGGATATAAAACAATTGTAGAAAGAAAAAAGATTCCTCCTAAATGTAGCAAGTGTGGTCGTGGTGGAGATCCAGATCAAAAATTCTGCCCTCAATGTGGTGGAAAAATGGTTGTTCCATTAACCAATTGTCCAGGTTGCAAAAAACATATTGATGAAACTGAACATTTCTGCACAGAATGTGGTCACAAGCTTAAAGAATAGTTTTATTAATTATCCTTCCAATCTAATTTTATGAAATTTGAAATATCTAAATTATTATCAAAAAGTATTAATTTGAACCAAGTAGAAATAGAAAAATTAATAGAAATACCTCCTTCTTCAGAATTAGGAGATTATTCTTTCCCTTGTTTCATTTTAGCAAAGGAATTAAAAAAATCCCCTGTGCAAATAGCAGAAGAGTTATCTAAGAAAATAAAATCAAAAGAATTTGAAAGAATAGAGTCAAAAGGACCTTATCTAAACTTCTTCGTCAGTAAATTAGAGTTTATAAGTTCAGTTCTTACAAAATCTAAAAAGAAAGATTTTGGTAAAACAAAATTCAAAGGAAAGATATTAATTGATTATTCTCATCCAAACGTAGCTAAACATTTTGGTATACACAATCTTCGTTCTACACTTATAGGTCATTCAATTTACAATATTCTAGAATTTGAAGGATATAATCTTACCAGCATAAATCATTTAGGCGATTGGGGTACTCAGTTTGGAAAATTAATAGTAGCTTATAAAAAATTAAAAAATAAATTAAAAATAGATAATATAGAATCTCTAAACAATTTATACATAGAATTTCATAATGAATCAGAAAAGAAACCAGAATTAGAGGAAGAAGCCAGAAAAGAATTCAAAAAACTTGAATTAGGAGATAAAGAAAATTTAAAGATTTGGAAAAGTTTTAGAGATATTTCTTTAAAGGAATTTGATAAAACTTACAAACTATTAGGAATTAGTTTTGATGAAATAAAGGGAGAAAGTTATTACAAAAATGCAATAAAACCTTTAATAAATGAATTAAAGAAGAAAGGAATTGCTGAAGAAAGCGAAGGAGCATTAGTAATAAAACAGCAAGGAGAAAGACCACCTTTAATACTTCAAAAGTCTGATGAAGCATCTACATATGCATCCAGAGATTTAGCAGCAATAATAGAAAGAATGAAATCAAAACCAGATAAAATATTATATGTAGTAGATAATGCCCAATCTTTACATTTTGAACAGGTATTTGAAGCAAGTAATATAATTGGTATAAATAGAGATAAATTAGAGCATGTAAAATTTGGAAGGCTTCGTTTCCCAGATGCACAAATGTCAACAAGAAAAGGAAATATAATTTTATTTGAAGATTTATTAGAAAAAGCAGAATTAGAAGTTCTAAGAATAATAAAAGATAAAAATCCTTCTTTAAAAAATAAAGAAAAAATAGCCAATAAAGTTGCTCTAGCATCAATAATCTATCACGATTTACAAAACAATAGATTACACGATATAATCTTTAACTGGGAAAATGCCTTAAGTTTTGAAGGAAAATCAGGCCCTTATATACTATACACTTATGCAAGAGCGTCATCTATTTTAAGAAAGGCAAATAAGAAAAAATCTAAGTTAGTTATGCCTAAATCTCTTAATGAAAAAGAATTTTTACTAGCGAAGAAAATAAATTCATTTCCAGAAATTGTAGAAAAGTCAGCAAAAGATTATTCACCACATCATATAGCAGAGTATTCATATGAGTTATCCCAAAGCTTTAATGAATTTTATCATGCTTCGCAAGTAATAGGCTCAGAGGAAGAGAATTTCAGGCTAGAATTGATAAAATCATTTCAAGAAACTCTTAAAAAATCATTGAATTTATTAGGAATTGAGACAGTAGAAGAAATGTAATTAATTTTATATACTGTTAATTTATAGGAATTATATGGAACTAATAAGCTTGTTATTAACATCAACAACCACTCTTTTATTTTTGTTTTTCATAGTTTTAATAATATTTCTTGTAAAAAAGCCAAAACAAAGAAGAAATGTATCTGCAGATTTAAGAAGAATAAAAAGACAGATAGTACAAGATGATTCTGAAGAATATTATTAGTCAAGAAAGTTTATTAATATATCATAAATTAATAATTTAATGATATTAGGGCACTACAAAAAAGATTTTTCAAATTTCGGAGATGATTTATCTATATTAATTGTAGAAAAAATTTTAAAAAGGAAGGTTCAAACCATAAATGTGTATGAAGATAATAGTATTTCTAATAAATTATTAGCTTTAGGGTCTATATTCCATTATGCAAAAGACAATGATACTATTTGGGGAACAGGCATAAATCCTTTCTGGCAGAAACCAAGAAGCATATTTTCTTTTTTTAAAAGAGCAAAAAATCTTGATATAAGAGCAGTTAGAGGGCCACTTACAAGAGATTATATTTTAAATAATCTAAATATGGATTGTCCAAAAGTTTATGGAGACCCCGTACTATTAATTTCAAAATTATTCCCTGAATTAAAAAGAAAGCCTAAAAAAGAATATGGGATTATACCTCATCTAAGTGATATTTCTCTTTTCGCAAATAATCCTCATTTAATCTCTCCAAAAGAAGATTGGAAAAAAGTTATAAAATCAATATTAGAATGTAAATTCATAATATCTAGTTCTTTACACGGTTTAATAGTAGCAGAAGCTTTTGGAATACCTGCTAGATGGCTCCATAGCTCCACTCTTCCAAGTTACGAATGGCAAGGAACTTTCAAATACAACGATTATTACGCAAGCACTAATCGTTCTTTAGATGACTATGCAACAACACTAGAACAAGCTTTGAAAATGGGTGGAAAAGAAAAAATAAAATATTTCAATTACAAAGCGCTATTAGATTCCTTTCCATATGATAAATTTAAATAAACTCTTTATTTTAATATTAAATGAATACAAAAGAATTGATAAGTAAAGCATTATCTGTAGCAAAAGATGTAAAACACAATGGTCAATGCAGGTCAGGAGAAGTAGGTTGCGCTTTAATAACTGATAAAAATAATTTATTTCTAGGAACTAGCATTGATTGTTCATGTGGAATTGGATTTTGTGCTGAACATTCAGCAATAGCAAATATGATTACTAATGGAGAAAGTAGAATTAAGCTAATAGTGGCAGTTAGTGATAATGAAATTATCTTATCTCCCTGTGGAAGATGTCGTGAATTTATTTATGAAGTTAATAATAAAAATAGTGAAACTGACGTAGTTTTATCTTTAGATAAAACTATCAAATTGAAAGAACTTCTTCCTCATCCTTGGCAAAACGCTTATAAACCTTCTAAACTCGTTTAAATTGTAGAAGAGCTTGCATGTTAGCCCCATGCAATCCGCAAACGGGCTTTATGGCGGAGCTTAAAGGAGTGCGTGAGGCAGACATAAAGCAGTCTTGTATCAAACGTTGACGCTTTGTCCTGTTCGATCGTACTCTTGTGAAATGGGTCAGGCCTTGATCGGAGCAGCCCTAAGCAGGAAGTATGGTGCTTACAGGGTTGCAAAGCCGAGAATGATTCAAGGTAGCTGTTTTATGAAAACCAGGCAATCTCCCCATCTACATTTTTTAAAACAAAATGTATGGTTAGAAATTCAAAGAATTTCTTTATCTACATTTTCTACAAAACTATAAAAACATCTTTTATTTCATCTATTCATGAATAAAAAGGCTCAATTTTTCCTTATAGCTGCTTTAATTATTTCAGGAATAATTTTAGGTTTATCACAAACATTTACAAGTTCAAATGTAGAACCAACTGAAACACTTGCTTATGATTTATCAAATGAAGTATATTACGAAGCAAGTCAAGTAATAGATAATGGTGTATTTAATTCAAAATCAGAAGAAGAAATAAATAAACAACTTTCAAATCTTACAGAATACTATTCAAAAATAAATCCTGATAGTGATATAAGTATAGTTTATGGAAATCCAGAAAATAAAGATTACCTAAATGAAATATCTTATGATTATTCATCAAAAAGCGCATTATCTTCAAAAGTTTTACTTACTGATACAGATTCTAGATTTCTTGACACAAATCAAGAAACAAAGAAAGTAAGAGTAAGATTAAATTCAAAAGATAAAGAAAGTAATATAGTAAGAGATTTTGAAGTTGAAAAAGGTCAAAATATATTTTTAGTTGTAAAGAAGAAAATTAAAAACGAGCAATTCGTAATATCAAGATGATAAATAATAAAAAAGGAGTCAGCGAAATGGTCAGCTATGTTCTTTTAGTAGTGATAGCCATAGGATTAGGCGCATTAGTTTTTGCATATCTTCAAGTTTATGTTCCTAAAGATAAAACTACTTGCCCAGATGATACTTCAATAGCAATAGAAAGTTATTCGTGCACATATAATCCTTCAACAACACCTAAACAGAATTTATCTTTAATTTTGTCAAATAAAGGACTCTTCACAATTAACGCAGCATATATAAGAATAGGAAAAGATGATAGAATGGTAAGAGAATTAATTAACGATCCTCGAGTTACAAACAACCCTCCATCAGGATTTTATCTTTCTTCAGGTTTACAAGCACCATCTGCTCCAGGAACAGTAAACTCTGCTTTCACAGGATTAAAGCCGGAAGAATCAACAACAAGAATATATCACCCTTCACAAATTGATTCTAAAAGAATATATGAGATAGAAATACAACCAGCAGTAGGAACTTACAATAAATTAACTGTATGTGAAAAGGCAACAATTGTGCAAAAAATAACCTGTGTTTAATTCACAATAATCTATTTATAACGTCTATTTCAGTTTATTTTATGAAGTTTGCGCATTTAGGTGATTGTCATTTAGGAGGATGGAGACAGCCAGAGCTTAGAGCTTTAAATTTTCAATATTTTCAACATGCTATTAATTACTGTATAAGAGAAAAAGTAGAATTTGTTTTAATAACTGGAGATTTGTTCGATTCTGCCTATCCTCCGATAGATTCATTAAAAGAAGGATTCAATGAATTTAGAAGATTAAAAGAAGCAAAAATTCCAGTTTTCTTAATAGCTGGAAGTCACGATTATTCTGCTTCTGGAAAAACTTTCTTAGATGTTTTAGAAACTTCAGGATTTTGTAAAAATATTTCAATATTTGAAGAAAAAAATAATATAATTTATCTTCAACCGACAATTTATAAAAATTTTGCAATCTATGGCTACCCGGGAAGAAAATCAGGTATGGAAGTTCAAGATATTGCAAGAATGAAACTACAAGATTCTCCAGGCCTTTTCAAAATTCTTATGCTCCACACAGCTATAAGAGATGCTGTAGGCAATCTTCCCATATCTGCTGTGGAAGAGAAACAACTTCCTCAGATAGATTATCTTGCTTTATCACATTTACACATTTTCTACACAAAAGAGAATAGAGCATATTCAGGACCTATATTTCCAAATAACATTTCAGAGTTAGAAGAGCTCCAATCAGGTTCTTTTTGTATTTATAATAATGGAAAGATAAAGAGAGAAATAATTTCATTAAAAAAAGTTTCAGCTTTCACTTTAGAGATAAATGATGCTTTAACTTCAACTCAACAAATAATCTCTTTTCTTGATAAACAAGATTTGCTTGAAAGAATAATAATCTTGAATTTATCAGGCATACTTGAAAAAGGAAAAATATCAGATATAGATTTTAATAAAATAGAAAATTTTGCTAGAAAAAAAGGAGCTTTTTCTTTTCTAAAAAGCACGACTAAATTACATCATCCAGATTCAGAAATAGTTTTTGAGGAAGCAGAATCTAATCAACTTGAATCCTTGATAATAGAACAATTCGCATCAAAAAATCAGAGTAAATTCAATAATTCTATTGATGCCCTTATTCGTACTTTACAAATAGAACAAATGGATGAAGAAAAATCAGCAGTCTTTGAAGAAAGACTTTACGAGGAAATAAAAAAAGTTATTCAAATATAATGCAATTCAAAAAATTAAAAATTAAAAATTTGAGAAGTTATGAAGAGCAAGAAATAGAATTTCCAGAAGGTTCACTTCTTCTTTCAGGCAATGTTGGTTCAGGTAAGACAACTATTCTTTTAGCTATAGAATACGCTTTATTTGGACTTCAAGCAGGACAAAGAGGTTCAGCTCTTTTAAGAAACAATACTGAAGAAGGAGAAGTAATATTAGAATTAGAGATAGATGGAAATAGCATATTAATAGAAAGACGCTTAAAGAAAGATTCAAAATCTATAACAAATGACTATTCTGCAATAAGTATAAATGGAGAAAAGAAAGAATGTTCTACAACAGAATTAAAGACAAAAATTCTTGAGCTAATAGGATATCCTTCTGAATTTGTAAAAAAGAACAACTTGCTTTACAAATATACTCTATACACTCCTCAAGAGCAAATGAAAAATATAATATTAGAGGATGCAGAAACCAGATTCTCTATCTTAAGACATGTTTTCGGTATAGATAAATACAAAACAATAAGGGCAAATCTTTCTCTAATCTTAATAAGGATAAAAGATAAAGTAAAAGATATTCAGATAACTTTGAAAAATCTTGAATTAGATAAGATAAATCTTATAAATTCAGAATCAAAAATTAAATCATTTGAAAATAAGATAATTGAAGTTGAGAATAATCTACAAGATAAAATAAACTTAAGAAAAAAAATAGAGGACGAATTGAATGTATTAGCAGGTTATATCAAGGAAAGAGAAAAACTTGAAACTGAGTTAGAAAAAGCTAAAGTTCTATCCACATCAAAGCACGACCTTTTAAGAGGATTAGAGATGGAGGAATTAGAAATAAAAAGAGCAATTGAAGAATTCAAAGAAAAATTTGAGGAAGAATCCTATAACCAAGTAAAATTAGAGATAGATAATAGTAAGAAAATGCTTGATGAATTAAATATTTTATACATAAATAATGAAAGCTCTCTCAAATCCATTTTATCTTTAAAGGATGAAGTATCAAGAAAGAAAGAAAGAATTTTTTCAATTGAAATATGCCCTACTTGTCTTCAAGATGTTTCTCAAAATCATAAACATAATATCTTAAACGAAACAGAAAATAAGATAAGTGAAGCAAAAAAGAATGAAATTCTTTTGAAAGAAGGAAATTCTACAATATCCAATAAAGTTTCAATAGTTAAGAATAATCTCCAAAAATTAGAGGCTCAAAAGTCACATATGGAAATATTGCGTTCAAAAGCGATTTATTTAGAAAAAGCAAAGATAAAGCTTATAGAAATAAGAAAATCAAGAGAAAAAACAATAAAAGACATAGAGCTTTTAATGAAGCACATTACAGATTTAAAAGAACAGATTCTAAAGTCCTCTCCAAACGATTTACTTTTCAAAAGAAAAAATCTTGAATTAAAACAAGCGTTTTCAGATGAAAAAAATGTTGAAATTTTCAGAGCAGAATTGAAAAAAGAGCTTCAATTAACTCATTTAGAAATTAATAAATTAAAAGCCGAAATAGAAGAAAAAGAAAAGCTTAGAGTATCTCTTTTATCTTTAATTGATTTAAATGATTGGCTTTCAAATCAATTCCTTAATTTAATAAATCATATAGAAAGACAAGTTATGATGAAACTTAGACAAGAGTTCACTAGATTATTTAGAAGTTGGTTTGCAATGATTACTTCTGAATCATTCGAAGTTCAGTTGGATGAAAACTTCACACCATTAATAATTCAAAATGGAATTGAAATGGATTACTCTTATCTTTCAGGAGGAGAAAGAACAGCCGTAGCACTAGCATATAGACTTGCATTAAATCAAACAATTAATTCAGTATTTAGTAGCATAAAGACAAAAGACATAATCATCCTAGATGAACCAACAGAAGGTTTCTCTGCAACTCAAATAGAAAGAATAAGAGAAATTTTTGAACAATTAAAGGTAAAACAATTAATACTTGTCAGTCACGAACAAATAATAGAAGGTTTCGTAGATCATGTAATAAAGATAAAAAAGGATGTAAACAGTTCAACTATAGATAATAGTAATTTAATAAATTAAAAAATGAAATATTACTAGTCTTTAGATCTCAAAATTACTTTCAGTCAGATTATCCATATTACTCTTCCTTTGATTGTATTCTTCTATTTCTTTTTTATATCTTCTAAAATATATTTCAGGTAATTCCCACTCTGCTGCTGTGAAAACTCCTTTATCTCTAAAGTGCTCAACTACTGCTACAACTGTTTTTCTCCCTAAATTTCTTATATGGTGGATACTTCTTATGAATTGATTAGGAGTCTTAAAATATCTAGTTATATCTCCATAAGTTATATCTTCAGATCGGTAATAACTATCCTCATTATAAGTAACATTATCTTTTTTAATCCGCTGTGCTAATTCGCATCTCAATCTTGGAGAATAAGCACATAGTGGAATTTCTTCAGATAATTGATGGTCAAGTATACTTCTTTTTGGTGATGTTGGAGTATTAGACATATCTTCTAATCTTGATGCAACAAATCTCTCTGGATCATCCATTGACATCATTTGGTCCTAATCATACGATAGTGATAAGCAGGAGTTGTAACTATACAAGAAATATTCTTTCCTTCATACATTTTTGTGTTTTTCATTTTTCGTTTGTTTGCCTCCTTTCAGTTTTAAGTTTGAAAGGCTCAGAAGAGTTATTATGTAACTACTTCTAAATAACATCTTAAAATATAGGTATATAAATTAAATCTCCCCCTAAAGGGGACACTATAGCAAGAATTAAAAAGGTTATTTGTTAAGCTGTTTAAATGATAGAGAATAAATTATTTGAGAAATTAGGATTGACAAACGGCGAGATAAAAGTGTATTCAAGCCTACTTTCTCTAGGCGAATCAAGTATCGGTCTAATAGTTAAAGAAAGTAAAGTTTCAAAGTCAAAGATATACGATATTTTAGATAAATTAATTACCAAAGGTTTTGTAAGTTATTCTATAAAAAATAACGTAAAATATTTTTTTGTCAATGACCCTCACACAATAATAGATTACTTGAATAAGAAAGAGGAAGATATAATAAAAAATAAGAGGGAAATAGAGAAGATTTTACCTTCACTTATTTCTAAACGAAGTGAATTTATAGGAAATAGAACTGCAGAAATCTATCAAAGTTTCAATGGTATAAGGGTAATAAGAGAAGAACTTCTTAGAGGTTTAAAAAAAGGAGAAGAATTACTTGTTTTAGGAGCACCAAAAATTGCTAATGATAAATGGGAAGCATGGCTTTTAGATTTCCACAAAGAAAGAATAAAAAATAAGGTAAGTCTGAGAATTATCTATAATTCCAATGCTAAAGAGTATGGTAAAATCAGAAAATCAATGAAACTTACAAGGGTTAAATATTTTTCTAATAATTTAGTATCGCCTAATTGGGTAGATATATTTTCAGAGGCGATTATGTTCGTAGTAATAATAAATTCAGAACCAATATCTATTGTAATAAGAAACAAAGAATTAGCTAACAGTTTTAAAGCATATTTTGAAATAATCTGGGCTACTTCAGAAATTTCTTAATCACCAAAAGCCTTAAATACCAGAACTTTTTATGAATAAAGTCAGAGGTTCTTGTCTAAATGAATAATAATATGAATACAATTAATAATGAAATAGCGCAGAGCGTAATAAAATCAAACACTAGTCTAGTAGGCATTAAATGCAAAGATGGTGTTGTTCTTGGAGCAGATAGAAGAGCAACAGCAGGTTCAATAGTAATGAGTAAGAATTCACAAAAAATTGTTCAAATAAATAATTATTTTGCTACTGCGGGTACTGGACTTTCTGCAGATATAGATTTACATCAGAAAGTAATTGCTGCTGAATTGAGATTAAAAGAATTAAAAACTCGTTCAAGACCAAGTGTAAAAGAAGCAGCTAATCTTTTAGGAATGATGCTTTACAGACATATTAGAACGCCAAGTATGATTCCAGGTGTTGTCGGAATGCTTGCAGCAGGAGTAGATGAAGATGGAAAAGCCTCTCTTTATACAATAGAACCGGCTGGAGGAGTTTATGAAGTAGAAGAATTTGACGCAAATTTTTCATCAGGAATGCCTTACATTTTAGGTCTTTTAGAAAGACAATACAAAAAAGATATAACTGTAAAAGATGCTATAGAATTAGCTAAGGAAGCATTAAAATCTTCAACACAAAGAGATGTTGGTTCTGGAAACGGAATAGATGTTTTTACAATCACTAAAGAAGGAATAAAACATGTCGTTTCTGAAGAAATAGTTCCAGAATACAGATAATTTATTTTCACAAATGGGAGACATATTAAAAAGCATAAAAGAAGACTTACCTAAAGTTGTAAGCGACGCTTCATTTGAAGGAGCAAACATAGTTTTATACACAGAGGATAAAGAATTTTTTAGGTCAGGAGAATCAGATATAAAAAGAATAGTTGAAAAAGTAAAAAAGAGAATAGAATTAAGAGCAGAACAATCTATTCTAGCATCAGAACCAGATACTGATAAATCAATTCGCGCATTAGTTCCAGAAGAAGCCGAAATAACAAATATCATTTTTGATGTTCAACGTTCAGTTGTAGTAATTGAAGCAAAAAAACCAGGACTAGTAATAGGCAAACAAGGTTCAATACTTTCAGATATAAAAAAATCAACTTTCTGGACTCCAACAGTTCAAAGAAGTCCGGCTATTCCTAGTAAAATAACTGAAAAAATTCGTTCAGTTTTATACGCGAATAATAATTACAGAAGAAAATTCCTAAACGATATAGGAAAAAAGATTTTCACAGATTGGAGTTCAGAGAAAATGGATATGTGGGTAAGGTTAACTTATTTAGGTGGTGGAAGACAAGTAGGTCGTTCATGTCTTATGCTCCACACTCCTAAATCTAAAATATTATTGGATTGCGGAATAAATCCTGCTTATTCAGAAGGCCAAGAAAGATTCCCTTATCTTGATGTTTGTGAAATAGGAGATTTAAACACGGTTGATGCGATTATTTTATCTCACGCTCATACTGACCATTGCGGACTTATACCCTATTTATATAAAATGGGTTACAAAGGACCAATATATCTTACTCCTCCAACAAGAGATATATCTGCATTATTAGCTCTTGATTTTGTAGGCGTTGCTTACAAACAAGCAGCTTCACCATTATACCGTGCTGAAGATATAAAAGAAATGGTAAGACATTCAATTACATTAGATTATGGTGAAGTAACAGATATTACTCCGGATATTAGAATAACTTTATACAATGCTGGACACGTACTTGGCTCAGCACAAGTCCACATAAATATTGGAAATGGTCTTCACAATTTTGTATATTCTGGAGATACAAATTACAGAAAAACCAGACTTTTAGATCCTGCAAATAATCATTTTCCAAGAGTTGAAACTTTACAAATAGAATCTACTTATGGTGGAAAAGATAATATAATTCCTCCAAGAGAAGAATCAGAAGGTAGATTTATGGAATTATTAAAACAGACAATAGCAAGAAATGGAAAGATTCTTCTTCCTGAACTTGGATTAGGACACGCTCAAGAAACAGTATTAAGAGTAGAAGAAGCAATTAGAACTGGAATTTTACCAAATATTCCCGTATATCTTGATGGTATGCTATGGGATATTTGTGCTATTCACACAGCTTATCCTGACTTTTTATCCGCTTCTGTAAGAAATCAAATTTTCCAAGATAACAATCCATTCATTTCAGAAACTTTCAAACGTGTTGGAAGCCCAGCAGAAAGAAAAGAAGTCTTAGAAGGAGGACCTTGTTTAGTAATTGCAACTTCCGGTATGTTAGTAGGAGGAGCGTCTGTAGAATATTTCAAAAACTTTGCAGGCAATGCAAATAATTTAATTGTATTTGGTTGTTATCAAGGTCTAGGTTCTTTAGGAAGACAAGTCAAAGAAGGCGCAACAGAAGTTTATGTAGATGGAGAAAAAGTAAAAGTAGCTATGCAGGTAGAAGCAATAGATGGATTCTCTTCACACTCAGGAAGAAATGAACTTCTTCAATACGTAGGCAGAATGGTTCCTAAGCCAAAGAAAATTATAATAAACCACGGTGAAATATCTCGTTCTCTAGACCTAGCATCTTCACTTTATAAGATGAATAGAATTGAAACAGTTGTTCCAAGGAATCTTGAAACGATAAGATTAAAGTAGAAGAGAAAGTTAGTCTAATTGTTTCAGAACATCATTAACATAAAAGATTTAAATTAAAAATTATATTTTTAATATTATTGATTTAATATTTAATAACCATCACACTTTTAAACTTAGATACATAGATTGCTTCATGAAGCATTCTATTAAAATAACATTAATATTATTAGGAATGTTCTTAATTTCTCAATTCATAGGTCTTTTTGTTGTTAGCGTTTATTCACCACAAGTTACTCAAGTAGATATAGGAAATGGAACTTTAGTAAATCAAACCTCATACAATCTACCATTAGGTTTAGAACCACCACAAGATTCAAGTCCAAAAACAAACATATTATCCATTATAATAGCATTTTTCTTCGCAATTATAATTATGCTTATTTTGATGAACTTTAAAGCAGAGTTAATATTAAGATTCTGGTTCTTTATAGTAATAATTATTGCATTAATTTTAACTCTTAATGCAGGACTTTCAGGATTTACACAATATGCATTAATATTTTCAGTTTTAATAGCAATTCCTTTAGCTTATCTTAAAGTTTTTCAAAGAGATATTTATCTTCATAACTTTACAGAGCTTTTAATTTATCCAGGAATAGCAGCCATATTTGTTTCAATGCTTAATATCTGGACAACAGTTTTGCTTCTTATTTTAATCTCACTATATGATATGTATGCAGTTTGGCACGCAAAGTTCATGCAAAAAATGGCTAAATATCAAATCAATCAGGTAAAAGTCTTCTCAGGATTCTTTATCCCATATCTTTTACCGAAAGATAAAATAGCTTTAGAAAAAGCAAAGAAATCAAAAATAAAGAATAATAAAATAAAAGTAAATGTAGCTATTTTAGGCGGAGGAGATGTAATCTTCCCAATAATTTTAGCAGGAGTTATTTTGAATGTATTTGGACTTTTATCAGCAGTTATAGTCTCTTTAGGAGCTACACTAGCTTTAGGAATATTATTCTACTATTCAGAAAAAGGCAAATTCTATCCAGCTATGCCCTTTATCTCAGCAGGCTGTTTCCTAGCCCTAGGAATTGTTTATTTGATTAACTAACATTCTGGCTATTGTTCTTATTATATAGTTACAACAAGAGAAACATTTAAATACCCTATTTTTATCACTAAAACATGATAATAAAACAAGAATTAGTTAAGAGAATAAAGGAATACTTTAATCTTAACATATATGAGACAAAAGTATGGTTAGCTTTGCTTTCAAAAGGAATTGCATCAGCTGGTGAAGTAGCTGAATTATCTTCTGTACCAAGATCAAGAACTTATGATGTTTTAGAATCACTTGAGAAGAGAGGATTCGCTATTACTAAGATTGGAAAACCAGTTAAGTACATTGCAGTAAAACCAACAGAAGTTATTGAAAAGATGAAGAATGAGACAATGCAAGAAGCTCAAGAAAAAGTTAAATCATTAGTAGCATTAAAAACAACTAATGAATATACAGAACTTGAACAATTACATTCAACAGGAATATCTCCAGTTCGTTCTCATGATATTACTGGTTCTCTTAAAGGAAGATCTAATATAATTGCAAAGCTTCGTGAATTAGTAGAAAATTCACAAAAAGAAGTTCTTATTTGCACTTCAGTTTTAGACTTTGAAGATAAATCAAGAGTTCTTATACCTTCACTTGAAAAGCTTGCAAAGAATGATGTAAAAGTAAAAATTGCTCTTTCAGGAGACCCTGAAAAAGTAAAGAAATTGAACATCAAGCATGGCTTAAAAGCTAAGTTCGTTGATTCAAACACAAGAATGTTTATATCTGACAGAAAACAAGCTCTATTGATGATAACACCAGAACATGCAGAAGAAGAAATGTCAGTCTGGCTAAACTCAGAATTCTTCACAGATTCATTGCATAATATTGTAGAAAGAAGTATGAGGAATTGAATATGACTTTTCTAAGTGGATTATTCCAAAGAAATCCAGTCGTATTTAAATTACCTTCTAAAACACTAGATTGTTTACAATATCTTTTAGATGCAGGATATACGCCTAAATTCACTACAGCAACTGAATCGTATAATATTAATCATTTAGAGGTTCTTAGAAGTGGACATAATCTAGAAGATGATTCTCCAATTTTAATTATGGTTCCCACTAAAGAAGAGAGATATATATTAAATGATTTAAGACCAAGAACAGGATTTGATTTTGATTCTAAAAATAGAATAAAAAATCCTCTTTTAGAAAGAGTGCATAATACACGCGGAGGACAACAAATAACTTTAACAAATCCTCAAGACAAATTTGACACACTTGGTTTCGTATTATATCCTGAAATGACTACTCCTAATAATCGTTATAATCTTAGAGGAACTTTTGAGATTGATAAAAATAGAAGAGTAAATCAGGTCAGTTAACTCCCACTTTAACAACATCCATTTCAGTAAAATGATTCTTATTTTTATCTAAAAAGTGAGAGGTATATTTTAATGCATCTTGCGGAACTTCCAGTTTAGTGTATAATCTCCCATTTTTTGTGTATGTATGTTTATGTGCCTTTTTGAATACTGAAGCATGTTTTTTCATTTCAATTGGAGGCCCGGTAAGTATAACTTCCTTTTTCGGTTTAACGATTAAATACAATTCAGCATTCTGTTCTTCATCATATTTGAACTCTTTCTGAATAACATCAAAAAATTTCTTTAAATTATCTTCAATATAATTGCTAGCTTTTACAAGTTTAGCCCCTGCAATATCTCCTGCTTGCTTATGAGTTTCAAGATTTATCTTAATTAATTGCCCATTATTTTTTTTAGCTTTTTCTTCCAGTTTACCCAGATCTAAAACTTTTAATTCAAAGTATTTAGCACTTGGATTTTTAAGATAGCTAATAGCTATTTTCTGAAACTTTCTAAAAGTTTCCTCAGATAAAGCGCTTAATACATTTCTTTCTTTAAATGTAGGATCAACCAAAACAACAGGAGATTTTTGTTTGCTTTCATTCATTTGAATAGTAATATCATTAATATTTTTGTAATGTTTTTTACTATCAATAAACAATTTATCTTCACATTTGCATAATTCCTTAAGAGTTTTTTCAAAATTCTTATAATGTATTAGCAAACATTCAATAGCATAACCTGAAAATCCTCTAACATAAGATTCAGCACCATAAAAATTATTAGCAACAGAAAAAGCTTTCATAATAAGTATTTCTTTCTGTATTTTATTATTAATATTTTTTTTCACATAATTTACATGCAAATAACTTAAATCAGTAACATTTTCAGCTTCCATAGGTTTACTTATTTTTCTTACAGGTATAATCTCAAATAACAAACCATTATCTTTTTGAATTTGAAAATAATCTCTACTTCCATGTATTTTAATAAATTTCATTTTAGATTTTTTTATTATTTTCTCGAGCAAATCAGATATATTTTCATATTTTTTATCAAATCTTACATAAATATCTATATCGTATTTATCTTTCCTCATCAAAGTTTGTTTAGCATAACTCCCACCAACAAAAATTTCAGCTTTTATTTTATCTTTTTTCAATATAGATTTTATATCTTTTAGAAAAGCATTTACTTCATTTTTTATAATTTTTAACTTATTTTCTTGAGGAGAAAGCTCATCAGCATCAATAATATCTTTCATTAACAAGTAAAGTATTTAGGGTTTTTAATACTTTATTCTTTCTTCTTCATATCCATCAAATTCTTCCCAGCCAAATCAACTATATATTTTCCATCTTCAAGCTGATAAATTCTCGGCTTATTCTTCTCAAATAATTTGCCTAAATCAATAAGATATTTTCCAGGTTTTATTATTCTCACACTTTCAAAGTCAAGAAAAACCGGCTCTTCATCATCAGTTATTCCTGCAATATCTCTTACATCTTCTTCAATTTGACTCTTTTCAATTTCACTTAAATCAAAGCCTTCAGGTTTATTCTCAATTATTTCCTTTAATTTATCTTCTCTCACATAAAAAAAGAATTTACCCTTACACCCATTACACCCTTGTAATACTTCTCTTGAACCATCTTTATACACTTTATTACAATGCACACATTTATAGGCCATATTTAACAAAAACAAGAACGCTTAATAAAGATTTATATTGTTTCAACCTAACAATTAGCTCAACATCAATTCCAATTTCTTAGGGTCTCTTCTTATCTCCTTTACAACAGAAGCAGGACCTATAAGAGTTATAGCACTACTATCACCAACAAGACTCTTAGCTATACTATATTTCATCTTTCCAAACATAGATTCATTTTTCATATCAGGTTCAATAACTGCTAATTCAATACCTTTAAAATTTTTAACATGGTCTACCATAGCCATAGTATCTTCAATCAATCTAGCTTCTTCTTCAGCTCTTAATCTGCCATGCAATATAACAATTTTATTTCCAAGAATAAGATTTAGAATTTTCTTTACTCGTTCGCTTATACCCATGTCTTTGACTTCTGAAAATGGTATAACGTGCAAACTCAACCCTTTTATTTTTTTATTTTTCATTTTTATGTTTTATTAGCTAATCTAAATAATGCTTCATAAAATTCATCCATATTTATTCCATCTTTAGCAGAAATTCCCACAGTTTCATACTCTGGAAAAGCTGCTTCAATTTTTTTAATATCTGCCTTTTTCAAATCTATTTTATTAGCAACAATCAATATAGGTATCTTTCTAGCTACTAAATTTCCAATTATAGTTATATTGACTTGAGAATATGGATTCAAAGAAGCATCTAAAACAACAACAACTGCTTCCATATCATCTAACCATTGTATGGATTCAATTATTCCTTGAGTAGCTTCTTTAGCTCTTTTCTTAGCATCATTTTTTTTAACACCGAATTTAAGGAAATCTTCATAATCTATTTTAGTAGCTATTCCAGGAGTATCTACCATTTTAAATATCATACTTTTCCCTTTATGATTAATTTCGACTTTTTCTTTAAATTGCACATGTCTAGTTTCATGAGGAACTTTACTAACAAGACCTATTTCTTCTCCAGTCCAATCTTTACATATTCTATTCGCAAGAGAAGTTTTACCAGCATTCGGAGGGCCATAAAATCCAATCTTTATATTTTTCTTCTTACCAAAAATAGAAGATAACATTCTCAGTGAAAAATTCTTGAGTATTCTTAACATCGTTTTCTGAATTAATAGCTTTTAATAAATCTTCCCATCTTCAATCAAGACTGTCTTTTAGCTATTTCCTCCATTATCTTTTTCTGTTCTCTGCCTCTAAATAGAGGTATCTCAAACATTCCAGTTCTTTTACCATCAAGCTTTTTAATAGCATAATCAATTTGTTCACCACTCCATTTATTAGCATTTAATTTTTTCCTAATAATATCATCACTTAATTTAGAATTTCTCGAATTATATATAAAGTTTATAAGATTGTATAAATCATCACCATTCTTGAAAAGATAAGACTGGTAATATCGTTTATACCATTCTTGAAGAACTATATACATGATTAATGTAAAAACTATTACTAAAGTTACCCAGAAAGTTACCCAAAGCGAAGGATATTTTTTACTTATAAAAACAGGGTCTTCATAATCTCCTACTTCAGATACAATAGGAGAAATATATGCTCCTAAATCAATAAAATTAACTTTTCCAGGAAGTATAAATTCTATATCTTCTCCAGAAAGAGCAATATAAGTACCCGATTTATAATCTCCTTGTATGCTTTGAGCAGTATAATCTTTTGAGAAAGTTATTTGTTCAATAGGATAATCTATAATAAGATAATCTTTACTTGTACTTCCTTTACTTAAAGGACTTATTTTTATTTTAGTATAAATACCTTCTTCATTTAAACCAGAAATCATACTAACATCTTCAAAACTTATTTGCGAGGCATAATTTTTATCATTCAAAAATATAATATTTTCTTTCAACAATTCTTTTTTATCTTCGCTTACTTCATAGTTAGATATATTTTCTATATAAGAAACATCTATTCCTGAAAAACCTAAACTAAAAGGTAATATTCCTTTTTTAGGAACCTTGAAACCTTCAGGTAAATTTAAACCAATTAATTCAAGAACAATTTCAGTATATTCAGATTCATTCTTAGCACTAATTATTGAATTTTCTAAGAAACCTATTTGCTTTTCAGCTTCAGTTATATTCAATCTTTTACCTATATAATTTTGTATCCATATTGGCTGTGAATTTGAAAATGTTTTTACTTTATTTAATTTAATTTTACTAGAATTAAGAAGAATCTTAGCAGACTCGCTAGCATTGCCTACAATAATGTTAAATGTTTTTCTAGCAGTAAATCCTTTTGAATTTGTCAAACTCACCTCAAGAGTATAATTTCCTTGAGAAGTATATGTATAATCTACAATTTTTCCAATTCCATTTTTTTGTTCCCCATTACCAAACTTCCAAACACTACTAGTAATATTATCTCCAGTTACAGCACTAAATCTTGTTTGAAGTCCGATAAATGCAAATTTAGGATTTACATTAAAATCAAATCCCGGAACTAAATCTATTTTTATAGGGGTGCTGAAAACACTCTTACCACCTATAAATAAATTAAAATCACTTTTATTATTAGCAGTTTTAACAGGAGTCTTAAATTTAGCATAACTCAATTCCAATGTTAAATTTTTACTAGTAATTTTTGAGTCAGTCTGAATTATATCTTTCAAAATATTTTTAGTAACAACATTTCCAGGACTTGCATCATATTCTATACTTATATTAGTAAAATCTAAATGTTGATTAGCACCATAAAATGCAATAGGTACAACACATCCAGAACTACAGTTTCTTTCATAATTTTTAGATACATAATCATCTAAATAATCTTCCAGTTTGTCTCCAGTAGTCTTATAGAAAGCACTTGCCAAGCTCAAATTTTTAATAAAATCATAGGGCAATGGTTTCGCAAATACTTCATAATCAAAATCTCCTTGCTTATCTCCTAAAACATCTCCAGTACCGCATATCTGCCCAGAATTTTCAGCTCTTATTTGATATTTGGCATTTCCGCCCTTCAAAGAAATACAGGCATAATAATTTCCAGCATCCATAATCGGTTTTTCAATTATACATTTTTTCTCTCCAATAACCGAATCAAGCTGAGGTAAATTACATTCTCCAATAAAAGCAGTTTCATTATCAAATAATTCCATTTTCAAATCTCCTTTAACTCCATTAGTAGTATTTTCAATAGTTGCTCCAAATTCATATGCAGGAGCTTCTCTTAATCTTATTTTTTCACATACACCTTCTTGAGTAATAAGCAATTTGGAATAACTTCCAGTATTCAAGTTATTATCAAAACACCCATAATCCTTACTATCACTACACACAGCTTCTTTATTATACAAAGTGTTTTGCAAGATAAATTTACCTTCTTCTCCAACATCTATTTTTATCTGTTTACTACAAGCCAATCCAACATTACTAGTAATATCAAAATTTGCTTCTCTTACATAAACTTCTCTACCTTCAAAGTAAATTCCAATTCTCTTAGCTTCACTCTCAGATGATAAATCAAGTTGAGTCGTATCTCCATTTGCTTTATATCCCTTACCACAACTTAATGTGCTACAATCATAATCTCCTGATGTGTATCCATTAGCTTTTATCAAATCAATAAGGTTCATACTTCCAGAATAACTGCTCGTCACAGCAGAATTTGCATTTTCATTACTCAAACTAATAGTTACACTTCCTCTAATATTTTCTCCACCACTATAACTTGTTACTATATCTTCTGTATAATATTTATAAGAAGCAGATACAAATGAAAAAGCAAAAACTAATAGGAATAATGCTAAAAAAATACCTCTATTTTTCATATACTCTATTGTCTTTTACAGTTTAAAAACATAGCGTCATTAAATCAATTATTTATTATCTTCCATATCTTCTTCTAAATAAGAACAAATAAAATCCAACAATTGAAATCAAAGACAATATGAATTGCCACATTCCAAAGAAAGGCAATTCAACACTAGGTCTTCCACATGGAACTTCATAAACTCCACTTTGACAAGTCAAACATGACAGTTCACCAGTTACTGTAGATGTTATATTAATTAACTTAGTTATTTCACCCTTAGCACAAGTACTTCCAAAAACAGGGATAGCATTTTCTAAACAACTTCCACCAAAGTTACCTAAATTATCTATTTGTGTAATATTGAATAAACAAGCATTACTTCTCCATTCACATCTATAATTAACATTACACTCTCCTGGCAATCCTGCTTGAACTTTAGTATTATATTCAAACTCACTTGCACTAAATGGATCCTTTTCACAAGAATCTAAATCAGTATATTCTCCACAACTTGTAAATAGATCTCCAGTATCTTGACACAATCCACTTAAACAATTAAATCCAAGAGGACAACAAGTTCCTTCACCATTATCATTACAAGCATTTCTATCACTTCTTGTTTTAGAAACATTAATTATTCTTCCTAAACCATCAACATTTACTCTTTCATTTCCATTATTTACACAAGTTCCAACAGTAAAGTTTCTAACAAATATACCTTGCAAACTTGTTCCAGCAGAAGTATAATTCAAAATAAGCTTTATTCTTTTATCTCCAACAGCACTTGATTTAAGAGCTCTTTGATAATTTATACTTCCACTAGCATTTACAAGTCCATGTCCTTTAGTAAGCAAAGTTTCGCTTCCACTATTAATTTTACTCCAAGTAAAATTAAGTTTACCGAATTTATCTGAGTCAGGATTAGCATTAACACTAAGACTATTTCCAGAACAACCACTAGGAACATTAGAAGTTGAACTAGGACAATTTCCAGCTAAGCAATTTATTATAGGTAATGTAGGACATACACTACCTAAGCTTTGCACAACATAACTTTCATTGCCTCTATAATTAACATCAACTCCAGCAGAACCAAATTTAAACACTTGATTATAGAATGGAGCATTAATAAAAGCAAATAATCCTGGCTTATCGTCAATAACTAATATAGAAATCTGTCTACTTTGTTGAGCACATCCAGGAATATTAGCATTAAGAGTAATTATTTTCTGCCCAGCTCTAGAAAAGTTCATTACAAAACTCTTTTCATTTTTAACAATCGTACTCTCTCCCTGTCCTTCAATACTCCAAACAACAATAACATTATTCTCTCCAACTCTGCTCTGATTGAATTCAATACTTTTATTTACAAAATATATACCATTAGCATTTAATTTATTATTTCCAGTAATAAAGTCAATATTACAACTACCAACAGGAGTTATTACATTAACCAAGTCAACTAATAGTAAATTACTAGTAATTGTCTGCCCGCTAGTATTAGCTACAAAGAAGAAAGTTCTATTTAACAGCCCATCAGCTATTCCCCCAGGAGCAGCCCCTCTAGTAGAAGTAATAACTTGATCAGATATATTAAAAGCAATTCTCGTATTTTTTGTTATGATATCAGTTACAGTAGTATTCAAACCAGCTATTTTTTGAGAGCAACTAGTATCAAATAAATTTCCACTAGGACAATCAGATTCATAAATTGTTAAATTAACAGGAGCACCATAAGTTAAATTAGTATTTGCAGTCAAATAAACAGTATTATTTACTGACACAATTGAAATAGGATTATAGTTAAGTCCATCATAAATATTCCAGAGCGCACGATTATAGTATAAATAATTAGGAATACCGCATTCATCAATTACACCATCGCAATCATTATCAATAAAATCAGATATTTCATTTTCAGGTTGCTTATTTGGTGCAGGAATATTACAAATTCCCCATCTTCCTTCACCTAAGTTAGTATTTAATACACATTCTTGTGTCCCTCCATTTCCACACTGCCCACCAGTTTCTCCACAAGCTCTTATATCTCCAACAACACATGCAAATCCCTCATCAATTGAACCATCACAATTTTCATCTCTGGCTTGATCATAACTTCCATCTAACTTCTTACCTTGAGGTTGTTCTCCACCAGGCATCGGACCAACACCTAATTGTCCAGAAATAGGAACATAACTACTTATTCCACCATTACACATACATCCCTCACAAGAGGTTCTGCAAATTCCAATATTGCTATTTAAAATAGTAGAAGGTTGACCATTACTCATAAATCTTATTCTTTCGCTTTCAATTCCAGTATCGCATGTTTCTCTTATTTGGTGTTGACCATCATTACAATCACTAGTAAAAGGGATACACTGACAACTACTACAGACTTCATTTGGTTGACAACGAGGATTTATTCCATTACCTAGATTATCTTCACATCTTTCTCCTACCAAAGTATCAACTATTCCATTTCCACAAAGAAGACTAGACCTACAAGTTCCAATATCGCAAACATGTCCTGCATTTTGACAAGGAACAGTAGCGTTGCACTCAGCTCCACAACTTCCAACAATTAATTGCCAATCTTCATCATCAACACCAGGTTCTTCAATAAGACACTGACAACTATCTACACTACACGTTCCAAATGGAGGTATGATTGCAGTTCTATTACCGCTACATATAGCTTGATTAGGACATCGAGGATTACTTAATATTTGGGAGATGTTATAAACTTCACACTGTTCAGGCAAAACAACATTTCCATCACCACAAACAGGAGCAATGTAAGGATTGAATGAACCATAATCCCAACCCGGTTGAAGTACATTTATTTGCGGAGAAGGTGTAGTTGTGCTAGCACTTACACTAGTTCCATCCGGAGAGATTGTTACTGTAATTGTTTGTCCATTTGAATTAGTAGTTTGCATCGTTTGTACTTCTCCAATGAATGCAGGAATAATAGCAACAACGACTTGTTGAGGATGACCATTAGCATCTATCCTTGTTTCAGTGACGACGGTTCCACCAGTTTTTGCAGCTATCGCATTTGCCGCCTCAGGGCTTAAATTACTTACATCTATGGGAACAGTCCCTCCAGGAAAAGCCGTATTGAATGTTCTAACATCATTAACCATCGCATTTATCACGGCATTAATTGCAGTAGTAGTACCTGGAGGCAAACCAATTACTGCTCCTGCAATGTTAATTCCAGTAGTTACAATTATTCTAGCAACTTCACCCCAATTACCTGTCTTTATCGCATTAGCCAAATTTACAAAACCTTGTTTTATTGTCTGTGGAAGATTTTTTATAGTTTGAGCTATACTTTTTACCTTGTCAATGATTTTTTGTAAAATGCTTTTACCATCCCCTGTTTTTTCATTAATTATCTCATTTCTTTTTTCTACCAATCCTTTAGCAGCCTGTGCAGCCTTTTCATTAGGATTAGCATTAGAGTCAACCTGGACTTTATTTGCTGCAGAAACTGCTCTTTCAAGGGCAGGAGTTTGTGATGATTGTTGAAGATTATTCGCAGCATTAGGATCAGCACTGATTATTAAATTAGCAGCTGCTTGATTTGCTTGTTCAGGAGTACCTCCATTTATAATTACTGCAGCAGCCGCTGCAGCTACTTGTTGGGAAATTTCAGGAGAAGCACCAGCAGCTTCAGCAGCAGCGATAGCAGCCGCCGCAGCTGCAACAGCGCTAGCAGGAGCAGAAGAAACTCCTGCTGCCTCTGCAGCAATAGCGACAGCTTCAATAACTGGATCTTGAGCATCATAAACAGGTTGAGCCACAGGCGGAGAGTAATCTATATTATCGCCTCCAGCTTCGTTCATACCTCCATTATCATCAGAAACAAATACACTCGCATAAACATTAGAACTCAATAATAAAAATATAAAAAAGAACGCAAAAAATTGTAATATTGAATTATTTATTTTCGATTTCATTTTTCCTCCAAAATTTCAAAGATGATAAATTCAAAGATGAAAAACTTTCAATAATTATCTCTTTATATTTATACCAAGCCAAATAACCTGCACCTAAAATTAGAATTATAAATATTACAATTATAATTATAAATACTCCATCCATGGTATTTTCTTTTTCTACTTCCTGGTAAAATAATTCTTTCTCTTCAGGTCTGAAAATGGGTGGTTGAATTTCATTAGTTGTAGTATCATTAAGAGAATCTTGCATGATAGGTAATCTTTGCTCTGCAACACTGGCTTTAGATTCACTTATATTTGCTTTATTTATTTGTTGTTTAACATGTAATGGAAATACATTTGGCTGATTTGCTTCTGTAGAAGTTAAGAAATTTCCCTTATATAAAATTCTAGCCCCAGTAAAAGGAGGACTACCCATATTTTTTACTTTAACAGAATAATTAATACTGTAATTCTCTCCAGATCCTAAATTAGGTAAGGATGATTTGTAAATATATAATGATTCACCAGCTTCTTCAGTAGTATATGATATAAAACCTGGAGAAATAGGTTCAAAATAAGCAGAAAATATGCTATCTTCTAAACTTAAACCGTTTAAAGAACCACTACCAACATTATTAACTGTAGTTATAATATTAATTATATCTCCAACTTGGCTATAATCGCTTACAGTTCTTATTGCATTTACTAAAATATTTTGACTTCCAATTTCTAATCTTAATTTTTTAGGGTATGAATTTGCCAGCATGAAATTATATAATGCATCTCCCACAGAAGACAGTTCAGGTTCACTAGATATTAATAATAATTCTTGTGATTTTAATTCAAGAAGATATTGTTGCTGAGTAATTTTCTTAACAGGCAATTTGTCATCTAAATTGTAACCAGGACTTAAAGACAATTTAGAAAGAGAATCAAAACTCTGATTGAAAGAAACTGAGAATCTAGTAATTCCAACAGGCATATTTAATCTAATTTCATTTCCTTTTGTTTCAGAAACATTATATCTTGCACTTTGTGGAAATCCTGGAAATGATATTTTTATAGAAACGGGAATAGTACCAACATTTTCTAAAGTGTAAATTAAATCTATTTCTGCTTGTTGATTATTTTTAACAGCAATATGTGCTCTAATTTCCTCTATACTCACATTTCCATTATAATATAATGCTGCTGAAACAGAGAAGCTCATAAATAATAAAGCAAAAATAAAAGTTAAAGCTAAATTACGGACAGACATCTTCAAACACCTCCAATGGATCGTAACTTGAATAGAAAGATCTATAGAAAGAATACTTAGTATCTATATGCCATCTCTTAGCAAGATATTCTTTGTTTTCAGTAACTGTATCAGTAATTGTATCAGTAATTGGAAAGCCCATCAAATAAGCATAAAGTTTTTCCAAGAATAAATTCTCATTTATAGCCATAAAATCACCATTAGCTGCAGTAGCAAATAAAGTAAATGATTGTTTAAATGTATTCTTAAAATCAGTTTCACTCATATATCTATTATAATCATTCCATCTTATTCCATTTCCAGTGCTTGTACAATTTTCAAATCTTCCAATTTCACTAGTTGTAGGAGGTCTACCTAATATTTTTCTCAAATTAAAGTTAACAGAATAAGTGCATTTATCTGGTGCTGCTTCATATTCTGTAGAATTATAAATATAAGTTAACAAATACATTTGTTGAGCAACAAAAGCCAGCCTTTGAGCCTCAGTACTTAAATTCAAATATCCTTTTTCTACACATCTCCTTCCACTATCTGGAAGACCAGTTGAACCAGGATAATTTGAAATCTTTGAAGCAACAAGATTTTGCCTTGACAATCCTGCAGGAGAAGATGGTTGATTATATTGCTGTCCATAAAGTCCAACTTGGTCATTTAATATTAATCCAGTCAGATAGTAAGGTACCTCTCCATTTGACCATTCTAATTTACTTAATTCAAAATTAGATGTTAAACTATTTCCTTGAGGTTCTACAATTCTATATTTACCTTTATACAATATGACATTATATGCGTGTGTTCCTTGAGTCTGGAAAGGCAAACCCGGTTCAGTAACACCACTATACACACATTTACTATTCACTCCCATCGCTCTTACTAAAGTAGTAAATGCAACTGAAAAGTCCATACAATTTCCGCAGAAGTCAGCACCTTCAGGACAACCACACTGAGGAGTTACTGTGGATATCCTATCTAGTGAAACAGGCCATCTAGGCAAGCCTCCATGACTTTGAAAGCATTCTGCTCTAGGTGTAAGATAACTCATATGTTCTTCAAGATATTCAAGCGCAGCATCCATATATTCTTCTGCAGTATTGATATAAGTAATATCTGGAAGATTATGATTTTCAGAATATTCTCTTAAAGCTGTATCTTTAATATCTATAACATTATCTCCAGCTATTGCTGTTCCAAAGACATCATTATCAGCACTTCCAATTGGTTCTGGAGTCATACAATCAAATGGTTCAACTTGTACAGTCAGATAAGTCTCTCCTGAAAATCCAGCAGAATCATAAACGGTAAGATGAACAGTATATTCACCAGGAGAAAAGTATCTATGAGATTTTATCTTAGCTTCATTTGTTGTTCCAGAGAAAGTATTTCCATCTCCAAAATCCCACTCATATTTAGAAATAAGTCCGTCATCTCTACTTAAAGAAGCATCAAATAAAGCATCAGCATTAGTAAATATTTTACCAGGATTTTTTATATGTGCTCTAGGCGCTTGATTTATCCTACCACCATAGCTTATACTAATATTATCTACTACTGGAGTATAACTATCATCATCAGTTGATGCAATAAATCTATATTGATAATAAGAATTTCCATTATGCATTGAATTTATATTCTGCCCTGATGTAGAATAAAAGCTATTTGCAGTTCCATCAGGTCCAGTCCATCCAGCACTTTTAGCTTCATTCTCACTATCTCCAGATCTAAATTGGAACTTAACATGCAAATCATCAAAATCAACACTAGACAAATCAACAACATCCTGAGTTTCAAGCAAGCCAATCTCCCATACTATAGGGTTTCTTTCATGCAATCCAGGAACTATCCTAGAATATAATAAAATTCTATACCATTGACTACCGGTAGATGTATGTTTTGCAGGCAAGTCAAAAACACTAGTAGTATCATAAGCACCAGTAGGTTCTTTATATAATTGAGCAAAACCTCTAAAGTCAATTTTAGATATTCTGTCTTGCAATTCACTAACAGTTATTCTATCAACACTCAATCCTGCAGGTATACCAAATGCAACTTCATGTGCCACGCTAATAGTTTTTGGAAAATAATTATAATTTTCTTCATCAAATTTCCAATGCCCTTTCAAACCAACATCAACACTACTAGGAACAGGAATATTTTTTTCTCGTGAAAGTTGTTGAATTTCACTTACACTTAACATTCGCCCATATAATCTAAGCTCATCAATCTTACCTTTATAGTTTGTATGCATAGGATACATGTCTTGCTCAAACTGCTGCGCACCAATAATGAAAGGATAATTTGTCTTTAAATCTCCAGCAGGTAGTCCCTCAATACTGCTTTTTTCCTCACCATCAACATATATTTTCATTTGATTACTAGCCCTATTAAGGGTGAAAGAGATATGATGCCATTGACTAGCATCACTATAACTTGTTTCAACAATCCAAGACTTTTTATTCGTATCAATAATTCTAAAAGCTACTACTGCAGAATCTCCATTACGGCTAACAAATAAATCATAAGCTCCAGAAAGATTACCAGCAAAACCTGGATTACCTCTTCCTTTAGAAAATACCCCAGACCACTGTACCGAAGGATCTTTAATCCAAACTGAACCTGAAAAATCTCCATTTCCAATATTAAGATGATTTACATCCCCATTTACATCTAGATAACCTGCAGGCATAGGTATTGAAAGATAATCATCAACACCATCTAATATCAACGCATTCCCTCTAACGGAATCACTCGTAATATTTACACCAAATAACGCTCCCAGATATAATCTATAACCGCTTGAATCTGAAGCCCAAGAAGCATTTCCTTCGTATAAGGGTTTATGAAAAGCAGCTTCAGCAGGATGATAAACGCAAGGTTGACCCGGACTAGGAATGCCCTCACTAGTTGTTAATTCGCCTGCCAACTTATCATCAAATAAACATTTAGGACCACCATAAGCAATATTAGCATATCCTGCTTCAGGGTAACTACCACTTAAAATTTGAGAGTATTGTGGAGAAACTCTATTAGGTATTTTATTTCCATTGTTCCATCTATTCAAAGTATCAGTATCAACATATTGAAAACTCACATAAGAGCTAGCTGGGAGAGAAGAAGAGAAATCCCAGTAAGCTAATAATAATTTATTCAAATTATTTGGTAAGTTTCCAACAGCACCAGCAACATTTAATTTAGAAAATTGTAAATCTCTAATTTGTTGAATTTCAGAAAGAGAAAGAGATCTATCATAAATCATAATTTCATCTATTTTACCTTTAAATGGTGTCACACCAGATCTACCATGTGCTCCAACTAGAAAAGAATCTGACCAAATATTAGTAGGCAGATTATATTGATAATATGGATTATTATAACCGACTCGAGCATATTCTCCCTGAACATTATTATTTCTATAAACTTCAAGATTATCTAAATAAAATACTAACATTCCAGGTTTTTCATAAGTTACAATCACATGATGCCAACCATTATCAATTCCGTTGATAGCTGGAGTTTGATATAATTGTCCTCTTACAAAGAATGCAATTTGACCTTGCGTTCCGAATGTAGTAACTGCCAATGAATAATCAGTTGTAACATCATTTCCAGTACCTTTTGATAAAACAGACCCTCCATTTTCAGGTTTCACCCAAGCACTAATTGTAAAATTATTTTCTAATCTAAGTAATGGATCAGCAGTTGTAAAAGCATAATCATCTATTCCATCAAGCGAAAGAGAACTTTTACCTACACCTTGACTAGTATCTAATCCAGGATTATTAGCACTAGGTCCTCCATAATAATTTGTAGGTTGATTTGATAAGCTCAATGGAACTGCACCAGCATTTGGAGAACCTCCATAACCATAGAATCTAAAACTCAAATCATTTTTTGTAGGCCAACCAGGGGAAGAATGCGTAACAGTATATCTTAGATAATCCGTATCCTGTTCTAAAAACCAATCACTTGGAATTTGAACACCCGAATTTGATTTAACAGTTTTATCAACAAACTTATTGCTTCCTAAATTCCAAGATATTTTTTTATATGAAAGATCAGCAGGAGAGACATTAGCAAAAAGAACAGGAGATTCATAAGATCCTTCTGAGAGATACTTAGTTTGTTCAGCAACACTATCCCAACGTGTTTTCAATTGCATTTGAGAATCAGGATTATATAATCCAATTTCATATAATCCTGCTCTTTCATACCAATTTTTCGGAACGAATCTAATATATCTCCCACTCACAGTATTAAATGAATGAGAAACTTGATAAGTTTGATAATTTATCCCTCCAATTTTAGATTGAATAGATATTATCTTTCCAGTTTTAAAATTTCTATGGACTTTCGTAAGATTTTCATCATTTAATCCAAAAGCTCCAAAACTCCAATGATCAGTATATGAATTTTTAAGACTAAATTCATCATGACCTGAATATGCAACATTCCAGTTTTTATTATTTCCATTATCATTAGAATAAAGAATTTGGTAATCAGTTATAAAAGGAGTGCTAAATGAAAGTTGAACTTCACTGAAAGCTTTTTTACTTCCAAGATCTAATTGGATATATGGACTACTTGCATTATTAGGAATATAACACAATTCACTTTGCTTAGGATATAAAATTTGTCTACCATCAAGAGAACCATACCCTGAAATTAAAGTAGCAGAAGTTAAATAAAGAGGAGCAACACTTCCATCAACAAGAACTTTCTCACCATTAGTTCCATAAACATCAGTAAAATCAATAACTTGTCCATTAAGGTCATCTGGATTAGGAGGAGAAGTCAATCTCAATCCAGGATTTGGACAAAGAAATCCAACTAAATTTATATTTGCTCCAGAAGCTAGATTAGGCAATCCTGCTCTAAGAGGTATTAAATCTAAATTTTCTAAATATCCTGCTTCAAAATGATCAGAAAGAAAAGAAGTATCATTAATAACTATTCCACAATAACCAGAAGGTAAAGACACCTTACCTACAGGACAACCACACTGTGCTATATTATTAGCTAACCTTTGATCTAAATTGCAAAATAAAGGTTTTCTTACAGAACAACTTCCAACAGGTGTTCCATCAGAGCATATATCCACACAACTTCCGCTTCTACAAATTTGTCCAAGACTACATGCTTGAGAGCAACTACTTTGAGCTTCAACATTTACGCTTGAACTTAAAAATAAAATAAAAATAGAGAGCATAAAAATAGAAATAAATACATAAAAAAATAACCTCTTTTTATAGAATCTCATATCGATAAAATAGATTTAACTCATTTAAATACTTTACATAAATTAAAAAAATTTAGATATAACTAAAAGAGACTAATTATCCCTCTAATTATACCTTCATCAACAGCATTGTTCAATAATTTGTTATTAGAATTTCTACCTTTACCATCATTTTTTTTATTCGTATCGCTATATTTCCCAGTTGTTATATATTTAGCAGTTTCGTCATCCATAAATTGTCTGCTTTGATTACTTGTCGCACATCCATTAGCAAAAAGTAAACTTCCAGCTAAAGCTATCGGAGCTACATAATTTCTTGCTCTTTCAATATAATTTCTGTTTTCCATATTTTAGATATAACTAAGAACTATTTAAAGCTTTCTATTTGTTCCTATTATAAAGTAACAACTAATATCTTAAATTCCTTCTAAACATAATCAAATACAATCCAACAATTGAAATCAAAGACAATATGAATTGCCATATTCCAAAGAAAGGCAATTCAACACTAGGTCTTCCACATGGAACTTCAAACACTCCACTTTGACAAGTCAAGCACGCAAGTTCACCAGAACTAGTAGAAGTTATATTAATCAACTTAGTTAATTCACCATTATCACAACTACTATCAACAACGGGGATAGCTGTTTCCAAACAGCTTCCACCAAAGTTTCCTAAATTATCCATTTGAGTAATATTGAATAAACAAGCATTGCCTCTCCATTCACATCTATAATTAACATTACACTCACCAGGCAAGCCTACCTGAACTTTAGTGTTATATTCAAACTCGCTTGCACTAAATGGATCATTTTCACACGCATCTTCATCAGTATAACCAGAACAGCTAGTAATTAGACTTCCAGTATCTTGACACAATCCACTTAAACAATTAAATCCAAGAGGACAACATTCTCCTTCACCATTATTAGAACAAGCATTTCTATCGCTTCTTGTATTAGAAACATTAATTATTCTTCCAAAACTATCTATATTCACTCTCTGATTTCCATTATTTACACAAGTTCCAACAGTAAAGTTTCTAACAAATATACCTTGCAAACTTGTACCAACAACAGTATAATTTAAGATAAGTTTTATTTGTTTATCTCCAAGATTACTAGACTTAGAACTTCTTGCATAATTAATGCTTCCAGTTGAATTATCACTTCCATTTCCTGATTTCAATGGACTCTCAATTCCCCTATTGATTTTACTCCAAATAAAATTAAGATTAGCAAATTTATCTCCAATTAATGAATTAGTAATTCCAATACTATCACCAGCACAATTTTCAGGAGTATTAGAAGTAAATAAAGGACAATTTCCAGCAAGACAAGTCAAAGTTTTTGCACAATTTATTCCAGAACTATTTACAACATAACTTTCATTACCTCTATAATTAACATCAACACCAACACCACCCACACCTAATTTAAACACTTGATTATAGAATGGAGCATTAATAAAAGCAAATAATCCTGGCTTATCGTCAATAACTAATATAGAAATCTGTCTACTTTGTTGAGCACATCCAGGAATATTTGCATTAAGAGTAATTATTTTCTGCCCAGCTCTAGAAAAGTTCATTACAAAACTCTTTTCATTTTTAACAATCGTACTCTCTCCCTGTCCTTCAATACTCCAAACAACATTAATATTATTTTCATTGCTTCTAGTGTTATTGAATTCAATACTTTTATTTACAAAATATATACCATTAGCATTTAATTTATTATTTCCAGAAGTGATATCTATGTCACAATTTGCTGGCAGAATAGTTATATTATTTTTATTAGTTATTAACTCATCAGAAATTTTATTATAGAATCCTGCAATATTAGCAACATAATAAAATTCTAAAATATCGCCTTCACCAAGACCATCACCAGCATCAATATCTGTCTGATTTATATTCCAAACTACCTTAGCTATTCCATTAGAGTCAACAATTCCAGAAAGATTATTACTTCCAGTTCTTATATCATTTCTGAATAAGACATCATCTTCAAATATTTCAAAAGTCACTCTTGTTCCAGCAGTAAAATTAGTCATAACATATAAAACAACAGAATCTCCATTTTTAGCACTCGAAATAAAACTTACTTCACTAGAATCTTTCCAACTCAATCTATTAAATCCAAGAGGTTTTTCTGAACAACATAAAAGATTATTATAAAGAGTAAAACTAGAATTAGATACATGTGCATTTGTTTCTCCAGATAATCTAGCGACTATCTGCTCACCACCAGGATTACAAGAACCAACTCTAACTGCACAAGACATTTCTCCATAACAAATTCCAACATTATAATTTAATCCGTAAGGTTTCTCAGCATGAGCATTATTCAAGTTACTTATATTCAAAACGCTATTTTTACCAGTACAGGTATACATATTATTAAGATTATAATTTCTACCAAATATTTGATTATAACATATTTTGTATTCAGCACTTTCATTATTCCATAAAGTAACATGAGAATTATTGCTTTGATATAAAGAAAAGATAGTTTGATTTTCAATTGAACAATTTGAATATACCATACCTAGCGTTAAATTATATTGTATAATCACTCTTCCAATTCCTCCACTTGCAGTATTAGCTAGTAAATAAGAGTTTCCCCCTCCACCTCCGCCAAGAGTACCATTATTTCCAGACCCTCCAGAAACACACCCTCCCGGACCTCCTAAAGCACCTTGTATATTAAGAAAAGGAGAGCTTCCACCAATACCACCGGCGCCTGGTTGAGCAAATCTACGGTCTTTAGAACAGTAACCATTATTTCCAGACCCTCCAGATGCACCAGGTTCTCCATTTCTGGCAATGTTAGCATTATTCATAAAAATTCCTAAAACTCTCCCTCCATTTCCACCAATTGCACCAGGAGAAGTACCATCCGCACTACAACAAACTCCGTTACCTGCATTTGAACCATTCCGTCCATTTTCTGCTTTCAGAAGTTTTAATCCAAATTCACTAAAATTATCAAAACTAGAATATCCAAAATTATCTCCCGATGCCCCTACATTAATCTGGAATTCTCCAGATAGTATCGAGAAAGATTTTTGTATAAATGCTCCACCTCCACCTCCACCTCCACCTCCAGGTCCTGTAGCGAATCTACTTCCACCAGCCGCGACACCGGTATTACCACCATAACCGCCGGCACCAATAACTTCTACAACTATATCATAAGCACCCCTAGGAACGCTCCAATTAAAACTTCCATCTTTATTTTTTACAACACCCGTTACTGAACTTGCACTGCTATAGTCAAATACTATCGTTTCAGCAGAAACTATATTTAACATAAGAAATATAAAAATCATACAAACTGAAATAATATATTTAATCCTCTTTTTCATTTTAAATAATAAATATTAAACTATATAAACTTTCATCGTACACAACTAATAACTAATTTTTCTTGCACCAAACAACTTCTAGATAAGGAGGCCATGAGGATCCAGGAAGAATAGTAACAGTATTAAGAGGTTGTCTATGACTATCTCCAGCAATATCACTAAGTCTTGCATAGGTAACTGAATGAATATGTGTGTCTGCTCCACCAACACTTCCATAAGTGCTAGCTCCTTTTGCCACTTTCCCATCTAAACCGGCAAAACGAGTCCAACCAGTAGGACAAGCAACATCAAACATAACTATTGCTCCAGAAGGAATACCCACTCCTTCTAATTCACCAGGGCTATGACCAAATACTGCAGGATTATTAGTTCCATAAGCATAAACTGCAATAAGACTACCAATTAGCAAAGCTGAGACTAGTATAAAAATAAAATATCTCTTTTTTAAATTTATTTCAACCTTCATATTTAAAACACAAATACAAACTATATAAATATTATGTCAAGATTCAAAACATTTTATTCTAATCTAAATAAGAAAACCTTAAGTTTTTTTGGTTGAAATTCAGTTCTTGAAGGAGAGGTAGTTATAAGTCTTTCAGAAGCACATATTTCTACTTTATCAAAACCCCCCTGATTCAACGAGCATAAATCATCTATATTACATATTCTTACTTTATAACCAATTAAAGGATTATCAATTCTATTCTTAAGAAAATTTTTTATAGAATCTTCATCAGAATTTAAAACATTTTCTCTTAAAGTATTATTCTTTCCTATTTCTTCCATAATACTATTAGCTTGCAAGCAAATATCATTAGCAATAGTTGTGTCTGCATTATTTCTAACTACCACAAAAAGTAATGTAGATAATATTATCAATACAGCTATAATTGCTTCCAATATTCTAAGAAAACCTTTTCGATTTACCATACTTTAATTTGAACATCTGCAAATACAGAGTTTCCATCCTTTCTTATTATTTCAATTCTTTTTTTATTACTAAATACTTCTGCTTGTTTAGAAGCTTCTTTCCCTAAATTTATAAAATCAAAAGATGAAAATACAACATTCATTCCAAAATTAAGATCTCTTCCAATTCCTAAATCTGTTTTTAATTTATTATAATCTCTTTCATATGTTCCTTTAATTTCTTCTATCTTTTTCTCAGACATTAAATTATTTTGAGTTCTGCTCGCTATTTCATAATTACTAGTATTAACTTGAGGCAAGCTATTAAATAAAGTATAATTTGAAGAGATATCTTTGCTTATTCTTATAATTAAAAAATTGTCAGCACTATTAACATCTAAATAAATAATATTTCCAGATAAACTAATAGGAATTTTAGAGCCAGATAGAGTAAATGCACTAACTCCTTCATCAAACGATAAATCTCTATCAAGATCTATTCCCATTATATTAAGATTCTGATTATTTAATTTAATGGAATAAGTTTCTAC
>SXGU01000844.1_pt1 | contig 39745 bp, 26 predicted proteins | sample 3174531 | NCBI WGS metagenome assembly SXGU01 (sample SAMN11356863, study PRJNA531348) | freshwater metagenome | isolation source: freshwater sample F1-140 | place: China: Fuxian Lake, Yuxi | collected 2017-12-25 | reverse complement strand
GAGCCTCTCCCGCACACTGCCCCGCAACCGGTGCCCCTGGCGCCCATCCGCTCGCCCGCCTGAATACCGTCCCGTTCGCAGGGATTTCAACTCGCCATTGCTTTTTCAGTCCGCCCCATCTCATCTGAGGTCAGAACATACCACACAGGTTCAGACCTTCATTTCCGTTGCGCGTTCAAACTCCCTCGAAAAATCTGGTTACGCCGTCAAAAAACGAAGATTAGCCATTTCCTCCGAGATGCGTCTGCGATAGAACTTCATCATGCGTATTGTAAACTTGAATCCGGATACGGACATCGGTGCCAGCGCCTGGTTTGTCGAAATCGAAAATCATAGGTTGCTCATGGATGCCGGAGTGCATCCAAAAAGGGATGGGCGCGAAAGCCTTCCACTCCTTGATTTGATCCGGAATGAACCTCTGGACGCGATCGCCATCAGCCACTGCCATCACGATCATGTGGGAGCGCTTCCGGTCGCCGTCCGGCAATTTCCGAAAGCCCACGTGCTGATGACCGAGCTGAGTTACTTTCTGGTGGAGCGGGTTCTTCATAATTCCGTGAATGTGATGGTCCGGCAGCGCGATGAGATGGGGATCGCCGGTTACCCCCTCTACACACATGACGAAGTGGATGAGATGGCGCACATGTTTCAAGGATTTCGCTACAACCGGGAAGTTTCCTGGGGTGCGTTCCACAAGCTCCAGGCGGGATACCAGTCGCCAACGCTCGAATTCCTGGACGCGGGGCACGCGCTCGGCTCGTCAGGAATAATGGTCCGAGGCGAACGCGAAACCGTCTTCTACACCGGCGATGTCTGCTTTCAGGACCAAACCATCTTGAAGGGCGCCAGGTTTGAGGATGTGAAAGCGGACGTGTTGATCATGGAAACGACCCGTGGCAATCGCGCCGTTCCCGCAGGATTCACCAGGGAGGGCGAGATCGAACGGCTGGCACAGGCCATTCAAACCGTTCTCCATCGGAAGGGCTGCGTGCTGATTCCGGTGTTCGCCCTTGGACGGACCCAGGAGATTCTCGCTTTACTGGCACTGTTGATGCGGTCTGGAAGGATCAAACGCCAGCCCATATACATCGGCGGACTGGGCAGGGTTTTCACAGAAATCTACGACCTCCAGGCACACCGAACTCATCGCCTGCACAGCAACCTGCAGTTGCGCGAAGCACTCGAATTGATCGTCCTGGAAAAGGGCCAGTCCAAAAAGATGAAATTGAGCGGAGGCAAAATCTTCGTGATCACCGCCGGCATGATGAGCGAGCATACCGCAGCACACGATCTGGCGGCGCGAATGGCTGGCGACGAACGGCAGGCCATCTTTTTTGTCGGCTATGCGGATCCGGAGACACCCGGCGGGAGGTTCAAAGCGGCGAAACAGGGTGAGACATTTGTCTTCAGCGGTTCAGCAGGCGAGGTGACAAAGTTGTGCGAAGTGGAGGATTTCGACCTGACCGCCCACGCAAACCGTGAGGATCTACTGGAATTTGTCGGGGAAGTTAACCCTCGAACGGTCCTGCTGGGGCATGGAGACGAGGACGCCCGCAACTGGTTCGAGGAACAGATTCACATCAAGTTTCCGAAGATCAAAGTCATTCAGCCAAAGCCAGGATTGAGCGTGGAAGTCTGAGCAAGAATGGAGGGAAAGGGCTTGCCTGGTTGTTGAGAAACCGCGGTAGCGGATGACATCTCTGAGCTACCGATGCCCCCGAAATTGATGCCCCCAACTTGCGTGGAGGGTCTTCATGCAAACTCACCCGAGTTTGCGAGCAAGGATGTCCCCTGCGATCGCGGGGTTCGCCTTGCCCTTGCTGAGTTTCATCACCCGCCCTTTGAGAAAGTTCAGCGCGGCCGCTTTGCCCGCACGAAAATCCTCCACGCTCTTGGGATTTGCGCCGATGACTTCGTCACAGAGTTTTTCGATGGCTGAGGTATCGCTCACCTGGGCGAGCCCTTTCCGTTCGACGACCAACGATGGTGCGGTGCCGGTATCAAACATTTCCGCAAATACGACCTGTGCCGCACTGTTGCTGATGATTCCTCCCTCAACCAGGCTCACCAGCTCCAACAACGCCTCCGGCTTGAAGCGCAATTCAGCCAGGCCCTGCAATTGCATGTCGCCCGGCTCGATTCCTATCGATGCTTGTTCGGCTTTGAGGTTTTCATTCGCTTCGGCCAGTCGGGCGCGAAGGTTGTTAATCACCCAGTTGGCAATGGACTTTGGATTCTTCGCCCCCTTGGCCACGCCTTCGAAATACGTCCCCAGAGGCACGTCATCCACGAAGGTCTGCGCGTCCGCTGCAGGAAGCTGGTAATCAGCCATGAACCGCTTCTTCCGCGCTAGAGGCAGCTCGACCACCCGCGCCGAAATCTCCTCCAACCATGCTTCCGTCGGAACGAACGGCATGAGGTCAGGCTCCGGGAAATAGCGATAGTCATGAGCGTCTTCCTTCGTCCGCATCGTCTCCGTGATTCCTGCCATGTCATCCCATCGGCGGGTTTCCTGCGTGAGCCTGCCTCCCGCCTTCACCACGGCGATCTGTCTTGGGATCTCGTATTCCAAGGCCCGTCGAACACCGGAGAAGCTGTTCATGTTCTTGATTTCGATCTTTGCCCCCAGCTCCTTTGCGCCCTTTGGACGCACGCTGATATTGACATCGCAGCGGACCATCCCTTTTTCCATGTCGCAATCGCTGATCGCGCCATAAATCAGAATGTCTTTCAGCGCGTTGAGATACTCGCAAGCCATGTCGGCGCTGGTGATGTCCGGTTCCGAAACGATTTCAAGCAATGGAACTCCCGCCCGATTGAAGTCCACTCCACTGTGCCGGTCGAAATGCGTGCTCTTGCCGACGTCCTCCTCCAGGTGCGCCCGCGTAATCCGCACCCGGCTGATGCCGCCTTGAAACTCGAAATCCACGTGGCCATTTGCCGTCGATGGCTTGTCGTATTGAGTGATCTGGTAATTCTTCGACGCATCCGGGTAGAAGTAATTCTTGCGATCAAACTTGGCGAAGCGTGGCAGGCTGCAGTTCAGGAGCAACCCCGTCAGCCCCGTCAAACGAAGTGCTTCATCGTTCGCCACCGGAAGCACTCCCGGCATGCCAAGGCAGACTGGACACACGTTCGTGTTCGGCGGGGAGCCGAAGACATTGGCGCACCCGCACCACATCTTGGATTTTGTCTTGAGCTGAACATGCGTTTCCAGACCGATGACGGCTTCGTATTCCATATTTTGGCCTCGCGAAAGTGCCACAAAACTCCCGCTGTGAAAGCAGAAATTGTATCCTGCTGAACCGGCCCCACGCACGTGGCAGTAGTCGAGTGGAGTTGGATTTTAAGTTGCCTTTGGCCGTGCAGCGCATATCCCGTCTGAAAAACAATTCCGGCAAGCATTGCTGATCTCGCTGCCACCGCAACAAAATGAACCGAATGAAGACACCGCTACTACTCGTTTCAGTGACCACCGCCCTTTGCTGCTCCTCAGTCCTGCGCCCCACACCACTCCAAGCCGATGACGGCATGTGGCTCTTCAACGACCCGCCGCGCCAGCAGTTGAAGCAAAAGCACGGCTTCGACCTCACCGATCAGTGGCTCGAACATGTTCAGAAATCTTCAGTTCGCTTCAACAGCGGCGGCTCCGGTTCGTTCGTGTCCAAGGACGGGTTGGTCCTTTCCAATCACCACGTCGGCGCCGATAGCCTCCAGAAACTCGGGGATAAGGATCACAACTACCTCCGCGACGGATTTCACGCCAAGACCCTCGCTGAGGAGAAGCGGTGCCACGACCTGGAACTCAACGTCCTCATGAGCATCCAGGATGTCACCGATCGCGTGAATGCCGCCGTCAAGCCGGGCATCTCCGCCGAGGAAGCCTTTCGCGCTCGCCGCTCCGTGATGGCCGAGATCGAGAAGGAATCCCTCGATAAGACGGGCCTGCGCAGCGATGTCGTCACGCTTTACCAGGGCGGCAAGTATCACCTCTACCGCTTCAAAAAGTACACCGATGTCCGGCTCGTGTTCGCGCCCGAGGCGCAGATCGCCTTTTACGGCGGCGACCCGGACAACTTCGAGTATCCACGCTTCGACCTCGATGTCTGCTTCTTCCGCGCTTACGAGAACGACAAACCTGCCAGGATCGAGCATTACCTCAAGTGGAGTGCTGCCGGGGCTGCGGACAATGAACTCGTCTTAGTCTCAGGTCATCCCGGACGCACCAGCCGGCTGCTGACGATGGCGGAACTTGCTTACACTCGCGACCGTCAGATCCCCTTCCGCATGAGACAGCTCAATCGTCTCGAAGTGCTCCTGATGTCCTACAGCGCACGCAGCGAAGAAAACGCCCGTCGAGCCAAGGAAGATCTCTTCGGCGTGCAGAATAGCCGCAAGGCGTTCATCGGCCGACTCGGTGGATTGCTCGATCCTGTCCTGATGGGTAAAAAGCAGGCTGACGAACAGAAACTCCGGGATGCCGTCGCCCATGATCCGAAGCTCGCCGACGCTGCCGGCGCTTGGGACAAAATCGCCGCCGCGCAGAAGGCCATCGCTGAAGTCGCGCTCGACTACAATCTGCTCGAAGCTGGCTCAGGATTTAACAGCGAGCTGTTCGGAATCGCCCGCACCTTGTTTCGCGCCGGCGACGAATTCCCCAAACCCAACGGCGAACGTCTTCGTGAGTTTGTCGATTCCGGTCGCGAATCACTCGAATTCCAGCTCTTCTCCACCAGCCCGATCTACGAGGAGTTCGAGATTCTGAAGCTGGCTGATTCGCTCACGTTCCTCACCGAACTCAAAGGCTCCGACAACGCCACCGTTCAAAAAGTTCTCGCCGGCAAATCACCGCGCGAACGCGCCGCCGAACTAATCCTTGGCACCAAGGTCAAAGACGTGGCGATGCGACGGAACCTTTACAAAGGTGGGAAAGCCTCCGTGGACAGCGCGAAAGATCCCCTGATTGAACTCGCCCGCACCATCGACACCGAAGCCCGCGCCCTCCGCAAGAGCATCGAGACGCAGACCGAGATCAAACAACAGGCTCACGCCCAGATCGGCAAGGCGCGCTTTGCAGTTCAAGGCACCAGCAGCTACCCGGACGCCACGTTCACCCTGCGCCTCGCCTACGGCCAGGTGAAGGGCTACGCGGAGAACGGAAAGAAGATCCCGCACGAAACCACTTTCGCGGGCCTCTACGAACGCGCAGCGGAGCAACGCAACAAACCGCCCTTCGACCTCCCGCCCACCTGGGTGAAGAACAAGAAGAAGCTCGACCTGCGCACGCCCTACAACTTCGTCAGCACCGCCGACATCATCGGGGGTAACTCCGGCAGCCCGGTCATCAACAAGAACGCCGAATTCGTCGGCATCATCTTCGACGGGAACCTCCAGTCGCTTGTGCTCGACTACGCGTTCTCCGACGAAGCAGCCCGCGCCGTGTCCGTCCACTCCCGCTCCATCACCGAAGCGTTGCGAAAAGTCTATGGAGCCAATGACGTCGCCAATGAGCTGATGGGCAAGCGGCGGGTGAAGTAGCCGCAAGTTACTGAATTGAAATGGGCGACATGCGGTTCAAACCTTAGACACTCGAAATCCCCGAGGCTGACCCATTCAAGTGGGACCTGCTGACGCGAAAAGACAGTGCTGAGATTTTGACGGCTTTCGTTGGCAGCTTGGCTGAACCACTTGTCTTAGGAATTGATTCACCTTGGGGCACCGGGAAAACCACCTTCCTCAGAATGTGGTTATAGCACCTCAAGAATCAGGGATTTCGCTGCCTCTACTACAATGCTTGGGAGAATGACTTCAGTGAATCGCCCCATGTGTCGCTCACAGTCGCGCTCCGTCTTGAGGCCCCCAACGGGCAGGTAAAAGTGTGTCACGCCCTCCCTGCCCCTCGCCCTCCCGCCAAGGAGAGTACATGTTTAGCGCCAAGGGCGCGTCCCTATTCCAGCCTGGGGCGACGCCCCAGGAATACCGTCAATCCAACGATTGAGGGCTGAAAGCCCGTCCCATCCTTCCGAAGAGGGACCGCATTCTGTGAACGGTGTGTCGCGCCTTCAGCGCTCGGAACTGTTCCCGACACGTTTCCTGGGGCGTTGCCCCAGGCTGGTATGGAACCGCGCCTTTGGCGCTAAACGGATACCAACAGAGGGAACAGCCATCGGTCATCCTTGATTGCACGATGATCCCACGATCAATCCGCTGGTAAGTTTTCGCGTGAAAGCGGCGAATGACTCTCTGCGGATGCACCGTTCACCTTCCATGAAGCGGCGTGAATCTTGACGCCCGTCCACATTTAGCGGAAGACTGCCGGCCATGTACCGTATCGTAGGCGCTGACCAGAGAGAGTACGGCCCCGTGGATGCCGCTGAAGTGCGGCAATGGATCAAGGACGGGCGGGCGAACGCACGGACGATTGCCCGGTGCGATGACGGGGCGTGGAAGCCGCTCGCAACCTTCCCGGAGTTCGCCGATGTCCTGCCATCCAACCCGACGACTCCGACCGGCTCACCGCCTCCATTTGGAACTGCAAACTACACGACGAGTTCTCCATCAGGTTCACGTGCTCATCCGCTGGCCATCACAAGTCTGGTGCTTGGATGCCTGGGGATGATGCCTTGTTGTTGCTTGGGGCCGGCGTTGGGAATCGTGGGAGCCATCCTGGGCGTGATTGCCCTTGTGCAGATCGGGGACGCGCCGGATCGCTGGACAGGCAAGGGTCTCGCCATCGCGGGCATCGTGCTCTCGGTTCTGAGCTTCGGTGTGTTTGCCTTGTTCATGCTCCTGAGCAAAGGCTCGCCGTTCACTCAAGGACCCTTTCGCATGTTCTGACCTGCCCCATGCACGGATCTGACCCAGCATCCGTTCTTGCCCGGACGCGGCCACCTGTGCCGCCGCCAATATTTGCAGCCCATCCCACCGTCCGGGTGGGAAGCGCGTTGAGAGCCCATCGTTTCCCTCTGCTCGTTCTCCTTGGATGCCTTGGGACCAGCGTCATCGCCAGAATGGCCGTCGATGGACATTGGCCGCTGCCGCGGTGTGCTTTCCACGCGGTGACAGGTCTGCCGTGCTTCACCTGCGGCAGCACTCGCGCGCTCGCGGCTTTGGGGAGGTTTGATTTCACCGGGGCCCTGGCGCTGAACCCACTCGTGACTCTGCTGGTGCTCACTGCGCCTGTCTGGTCGATCCTTTTCGCTTCAAAATTGCGCCCCCGTCTCCTTGGCCGGTGGAAGGTTTGCCTGTGTTCGCTGGTCGTCAGCGTCATTGTAAACTGGGTTTACCTTTTGTGGTCGTTGCCCCGGTAGCCCTTTACGGCAATCCCCTGGCTAAAACTCGTGCCTTTGGCATCACTTTCACATGGCAAAAATTTCTTCAACCCGGATCAAGATTTCGATGGCGCTCGTCCCCTCATGGCAGCTCCGGTGGGCAGTCATCCAGCGGACATACGAGTTCAAGGATTTTCCAACCGCGATAAATTTCGTCAACGTGGTGGCCCGGATTTCGGAAGAAGCGTGGCATCATCCCGACATTGATATCCGGGGGAACCGTGTGAAACTCGCGTTGACGACACACGATGAGGGCGGGCTTACTCGAAAGGACTTCGAACTCGCAGCGAGTATTGATGCAGTGTTTGCACAAAAGTGGTCGGAGTTCCGACATCAAACGAAGAGGATTGTCCGGTCCAGGAGTGCTTGATGGATGAACCTGGCATCGAAGTTTTTTCAGGATTCCTTCCAGAGAGTGCCCGCGCGCTGCGTCCTGGCTCCGGGCCGCATTGAGCTGCTGGGGAATCACACGGACTACAATGAAGGACTCGTCATTGCGTTGGCTGTGGATCGACACATCCTCATGGCTGGTGCGCCACGAAACGATGGCAAGATCGAACTCGTCTCTGCGGCGTTCGCAGGACGCGAGATATTCTACGCGGATAAGATCGAAAAGAATCCCGCTGCTCCGTGGGCGGATTATGTGAAGGGAGTTCTGTTGCATCTCCGGCTGCGAGGAGTTCATTTCACCGGCTTCAACGCCGCCATTCATGGCACTCTCCCGCCGGGCGCTGGAATGAGCAGCTCCGCCGCGCTCGAAGTGGCCACGGCGTTGCTCGTGCGGAAACTCTTCCCCTACGCCTTGAGTGAAACAGGCCTGCTCGCGGCGCCTCGACGTGATGCCCGCGGTGAACTGCCAGATGTCGGGAAAGCGGAGAAGCTCGCGCTCGCCAGAATCTGCCTGACCGCCGAGCGCTCGTTCGTGGGAGCCAATGTCGGCATGCTCGATTATCTTTCCAGTTTCTTCGGGAAGGCTGGTCATGTTGTTCAGATCGACTGCCAGCACTTCACCGTGACTCACGAACCACTGTCGGCGAAAGCATCCTTCGTCGTGTGTAATTCGGGAGTCAGGCACGATCTGACAGATGGCGCTTACAACACACTCCGCAACCATTGTGAGTCCGCGGCAGGAACCTTGGGAGTCCCCTCGCTTCGTTCCGTCACGCCCCAAATGCTTGAACTGCGGAAGTCGCAGCTTGGGGTGCGCGATTACGAGTGCGCCCGTCATGTCATTGAAGAGAACAAGCGCGTCATCGCCGGTGAACGGGCGTTGCGCGCGGACGACATGGAGCAGTTGGGGCAGCTTCTTTATGAAAGCCACGCCAGCTCTCAATTCAATTTGAAGAACAGTTGCCCGGAGCTGGATCTGCTGGTGGATCTGGCAAGAGCCCGGCCTGAGTGCATGGGTGCCCGGCTGACGGGCGGCGGATTTGGCGGCGCGACGATCAATCTCGTGCGTTCTGAAGGAGTGAAGCTTTTCATCGACGCAATGAAGCGTGGTTACAACGCAGCCACCGGACAAACCATGGAGCCGATGGTGTGCCGGGCTGTCGATGGGGCGCGGTGAACAACGACAGGGTAGCGAGCTCCACCGGGAGAATTCTGTAACCTCGCCGGATGGATTCGGTGTATTGATCACCACCGATGATGAGGAGAGTTCTTATGGCAATAAATGCATGCGCCGAAATTTGGCGGCGGTCGATGCGGCAGAAATGTCTGATACTTTTGCTTTCAGCGTGCTTCCTGATTTCTTGCGATCACAAGCCCATGCAGGGCGTGCCCGGCCCTCCAGGCAAATGGGTCAATTTGAAGGACTGCCGTCTTGCGCCCAACGCATCCAACGATGGCGACAGTTTTCTTGTGATTCACGACGATCGGAAATTCATCTTTCGGCTGTACTTTGCCGATGCTCCGGAAACCGATGAAAGTGTTCAGGACCGTGTGAAGGAGCAATGCCGTTACTTCGGGGTCACACGGGAACAGCTCCGCAGAGCGGGGATTGAGGCCAGGAATCAAACGGCCGAATTGCTCAGTAAGCCTTTCGTTGTCACTACACGATCCCAGGACGCGATGGGGAGGAGTCAGCGATTCTACGCTATCGTGACAGTTGGCAAGGAAGATCTGGCAGAAATCCTGGTAGCCCGTGGCCTTGCCAGGGCCAAGGGAACGCTGGCCAATCTGCCGGACGGAGCGGCCGCGAAAGATCGAATGAAACGTCTCAAAAAACTCGAAGCCGAAGCCAAAAACAGTGGTGTCGGCATTTGGTCGGAATCGATGAAGCTTCAGAAGCCGGGATGGTGGCAGAGAGTCCGCTCGTGGTTCCTTCGCTGAAACCCCACAATACTCAGAATCGCCAGTCGGCGGCGCGCGACATCGCTTCCAATACACTGGGGCAACTTGTTCTTCGATTGCTCGGCGGCTGCGCTCAGGGCCAGACGCGGACTTCTGAGTTCGTACACCTTTTGCGATCCACATTCGGCTGCATCCCCGAAGTGGACTGCATCAGCGCGGTGTGCGCCGGCCAAAGTCCAAGTGTGGAACCGGAGTGTCCCCAGTTGCCCCAGCTTTCTCATTGACCGGCAGGCGTGTTTTGTGTCGAGATGATCAGCCTGAATCTACATGATGTATCGTGGATTAACTGCAAATGCCTAGAGCCACACGAAAGACCGGAGCCATCCCGCGCTCCGCTGCCACCACCAAATACGACGCGCACCACACGGTCCTCAACAGGACGTATGGGGCTCTTGCGGACCTCCGGCGAGAGCTGGCAGACTCGAAGGCTGCGGTCGCGGAACGTACGGAGTTGTTGAACACTTTTGCAAATTGCAAAGACTCGCAGCGCGCCTGGCTGCTCCTTGAGGACTATTTCGAGAAACTCGCCCTGGCCCGAAAGGATTTCAGTAGTGACGACTGGTGGCCCAAACTCCTCGCCGCCCAGGGGAAGGATCGGCTTGAAGCCACGACGCTGCTTTTTCTGAAGTCCAACCGGCCTTTGCCAACGGAGCTGATGGCATACGCGAACTTCGAGCGCTTTGCCGAGATTGAGGAAGAGGAAAAGGAGCACCGGTTCATTCAATTGCTTGAATCGTGGCTTTTGCCGCCGGCTCCGGTCCACCTGGATTCTCCGCGCGCGGCTTTACGGGTCATTTGCCAGGTGCAGGCGCTGGAGAACCAGCCTTTCCTGCATGCTCTTCGCGTCCAGTTCTCCGTTTTCCGTCCTCGCACCGGCGAGAAACTCAAGACACTCGCCGAACTCATCGAGCTGACAACGCGCAGCGCGCATGAACAGGAACTTTTTCCTCCCGCCGACTGGAACTTCATCCAGTGGCTCGGACAAACCTACCCCGGCGAACAGCCGGTGCAGGATTGGATGCAGATTTCAGGCGTCGAACTTCTGCAATGGCTGACGCGCTGGGGCGCGCACTCGCGATTTGAACTAATCACGGGTTCCGGCCATTTTCATTTTCGAGGCCAGATGGGGGAGCTGGTTCCCCACCTGGCGGAAATCGATGGCGACCTGGCTTTTACCCATCAGCTCAAGCTTCCTGACGGATGCATTCGTGAACTGAGTGAAGTGAAGTTCTTCAATGGCCAGCCGCCCATCGTGCTCGTCGATGACTCCTTTCTGCTGTTGAAAAACCCGCCGCCTGCGGAGCTGCTGGAATCCTGGGTGCAGAAGCCGTTGCTGCCAGTGCGCAAGCTCAGCCATCGACTCCTGACAAGCTTTCGCAAGAATGGAAACGGACCAGGGAACGCGTGGGAAAAGCTCTGTGTGGCCCACACCGCCATACCTCAGTTCATTTTCGAACTCAGCGAGGAGACAGTGCGCCTCCGTCTCCTGGCACGGAGCGATCGTGACGAGAGCATCTGGCAATGGAACGGCCATGAATGGCAGCGCACGGCCGAGGGGAAATCCTCGGAACCTTCAGACAAACCCGAGATCCTCGATGACCACAGGCTAGAACCGGCCACCTACTGGCTGCGCCGGCTTGACTGGTTCACTCCCGAGCCCGGCCTCTGGGTTGGCGATGCCAATGAGAATTTTCTGAACACGCTCGCCATGGCGTGGCCGGATCGTCCCGATCAAGCGGAGTATCTCGGAAACACCGCTTTCCATCGCCTGTTCCTGACACCCCGTCAGATTCGCCCCAAACTGCTCGTTCAAGGCAGTGGCATCGATTGGTTCTCCGTCTCCGCCGCGTGGGAGGCGGAAGGGCTAAAGCTTACCCATGCCGATCTGTTGCGTCTTCAATCGGCCACCGGGCGATTCGTCAAGCTGCCCGACAGCGGTTGGGTTGAGTTGGATGCGGCAGCGGTTCAGTCGGCACACGAAACAATCGCAGGGTTTGGATTGGGTGGCTTGAGTCCGCTGGCGCAAAAAGTCGATCTCGCCCATGCCGCGGGCCTGGACGAAGTCGCGCTTCAAAAATTTGGCGACCAACCCCAGGCGAAGGAATTGCGGAAGCGAGTCGCCGAATTCAAGGGTGTTCCCTCCGCGGAACTGCCCGTCAGCATTCAAGCCGAACTGCGTCCCTACCAGAAGGAAGGCTTCGATTTCCTCTGCCACCTCAACAAGATGAGGCTGGGTGGAATCCTCGCGGACGACATGGGGCTTGGTAAAACACTGCAAACACTGACGTGGCTGACCTGGCTGCGTTCCCAGCATCCCAAGGATCCCAAGCCCACGCTCGTGATTTGTCCCGCCTCGGTGCTCCACAACTGGCGTCGCGAGGCAAACCGATTCACCCCTCACCTCAAGGTCCTGGTGATGGAGAGCGGCTCGGCACGGCACAACCTCCGGAAACAAATTCCGCAGCACGACATCATCATCACCAACTACGCGCTGTTGCGGCGTGACCTGGATGCGCTCTCGAAATTCGACTTCCGGGCGCTGGTCATCGACGAAGCGCAATTCATCAAAAATCCGGGCGCGCAGGTCACTCTCTCGGTAAAGCAGCTCAAGGCGGAACACCGTCTGGCGCTCACTGGAACACCATTGGAAAACAGGCTCCTGGATTTGTGGAGCATCGTGGATTTCGTTCAGCCCGGCTACCTCGGTTCGCAAACTGAATTCAATCAACATTACGAGCCGAAGGGCGAGGATGCCGCGTGGGCGCAACGTATCGCCCGCCGTCGGCTCTCGGCGAAGCTGCGCCCCCTCATGCTCCGCCGCCTCAAGCAGCAGGTCGCGAAGGATCTGCCGGACCGCATTGATCAGCGTCGCGACTGCGAGCTGGGTGAACCGCAACGAAAATTATACCTGGCCGAACTTCGCCGCAGCCGCGAACAGGTCCAGCAGGTCATCCAGCAGAAAGGTCTCGCGAAGAGCAAAATTCATGTGCTCGCCGCGCTCACACGCCTGCGCCAGATCTGCTGCCACCCTTCGCTCGTCGGAAACGATTCCGCGTCTGGCAAGACCGATACGCTTTTCGAGCTGCTTGAACCGTTGATCGCCGAAGGTCAGAAGGTTCTCGTCTTCAGTCAATTCGTCCAGATGCTGAAGCTCATCGAGACTGAATGCAGGCAGCGCCAGTATCCGACTTACATTCTCACCGGCGAAACCAAGGATCGGCAGGAGATAGTGCAAGCATTCCAGAACGACCCGAATGCCGCCGTGTTCCTCTTGAGTCTCCGAGCCGCAGGCACCGGGCTCAATCTGACGACAGCCAGTTACGTCGTCCTCTACGATCCGTGGTGGAATCCGGCCGTCGAAGCACAGGCCATCGACCGCTCGCACCGCATCGGGCAGACACGCACGGTCAACGCCTACAGATTGATTGCTCCCGGCACGGTGGAAGAAAAGATCTGGGAACTTCAGCAGCGGAAGGCTCAGACCATTGTGGATGTTCTGGGCGAAGAAGGCTTCGCGAAGAACCTGACCAAGGCGGATCTGGATTATCTGTTCTCGGAAGACTGACGCTTCAGTTTGAACCCTGCCGTCGGTCTCGTTCCCCAAATTGCAGCAGGAAGCGCGGGCTTCAGACCGCTTCAAGCTCAATTTGCCCATGTACATTGAAGCGGCGATCCCGCGTCGGAGATCCTCGTCGAGGCATCTTCGGATCTTCGCATCTGGACGCCTGTTCCCCACATTCTGGACCCTGCAGGCAACCTGCTGCTCTTCGAACCCGAAGGGGAGGCGAGCAGCCAGCGTTTCTACCGCCAGCGCGCCTCGGCCCCTTACTGAGGAGACCGTGGGATAGGCTACGAATGATGGCGAGCGCCACAGATGCAGATGCGAGGCGCGAACGCGGGAGGATGCCCGCAGCGGCCTCCGACCAAGTGAGCAACGAAGCAGATGCGTCTGTGCCGCCGTCAAGATTTGTAGCCTATCCCACGGTCTCCTCAGTAGTTCCGCGCTCCATAAAAAATTTGGAACGAGCCGGCGGGAGAGGACGTGCTCCGGTTCGCAGCTTCAACTCAAATCCAGCCACCAAACCGACCGGTTGGGCATGGCTGTCCACAGCCTGCCGAGAACGTCGGACGGGCAATCGCATCTTCCGCCAACGCGACGGCGCAGTGTGGGTAGCGGTGGCTGTGGAACCCGTGATCGAGAAAGAGGGTTCAAGCGTCACGATTGCAACGGGACGCAGCGCTCGACTTTTGCGGCTGTGCAAGGCCAGCCGGTAGCGGCGTACGCTTCAACCATACTGCCGCTTTCATGCTGTCGGGTGTGATTAAAAGTGGGTGAGGGATGAACCTGGTCCGACCTGGGAGCGCTGGCATCCCTGCCGGCGCGGGCAGCGAGTGTGGACGAGTGCCCGAAGAGATAAATCGCCGGCAAGGATGCCAGCGCTCCCAGGCGCGGCCTCACCCACTTTTAATCACACCACATCCTGTCTCCGGCTCATCAAATTGATTGCCGCACTCATACCTGTGGGGTAGAAGCAAAAGGCAAAATGCTTATCCGCTGAATTGAAAATCTTGCCATAAAAATGAATTTCTTGAAATTCGCTGCGTTGTCGGCCGCTGTGTTTTTGTCCACCTCGCGCGCCGCTTCGGAGGAGAATGCGTTGCCGTCTCTCATTGTCGCGCCTTTTGGCGGTGATACCACGCACATTGCCTACTGGCAGCCGGCGCTCGGTTCCGGATTGGCCGAGATGCTCATCACCGAGTTGGGCAAGATCAACAAGTTCCAGGTTCTGGAAACCACCCAGCTCGAAACCCTCAAGGACGAAATCCGGCTGGGCGAAGACGGCCGGGTTTCGGCGAGCGACAAGGTGGATAAAGGCGGGTTCGCCGCCGCGGATTTCATGTTTACCGCCAAGGTGACTTCCTTCGGCGCGAAAGATTCCAAGATCAATCTCGGTGGGTTCGTTCCGGGCAATCTGGGCAATCTTGGCCTGCGCCAGAGCCTCTCGAATGTGAGGATTGACTGGCGGCTGGTGGATGCGGCAACCAGGAAGATTCTCAAGACTGGCACCGCCGCCTCGGAACACAAAGGCGTTGGCTTCGATGTCGGCGTGAACATCGGAGGCCGTGGCGGAGTGATCGGCTTCGACAACAAGGAATTCATGGACAGCGCGCTCGGCAAGGCCACCGTCAAGGCGATGGCCTCGATTGTTTCAGACATCGGCCCTTTCCCGCTGCCGGAATCGGGCCGCAAGAAACAAAAGCTCGCGCAAGCTGGTCAGCAACAGGCGGCGGCCACGGCGGCGGCGGATGCGCTTCGCAAAACACCGGGAAAGGTTCTCGCCGTGGCGGGGAAGCAGGCGATCATCGTCTCGCTGGGCAGCAAGCAGGGTTTCAAGGACGGCGACAAGGTCAACCTCTTTGAAGCCGTCGAGATCAAGGATGACAAGGGTGTGGTCGTCTTCACGGAGGAAAAATTGGTGGGCGAGATTTCCCTCTCGTCCGTGCAGGAAGAACGCAGCAAAGCTTCTTACGCCGGGGATCGCGATGTGAAGGCCGGCTGGGTGGTGAAGGCAAAGTAGCCAGGTCCGTTCGTGTTCAGAACGCCCGCTCGTTCAAGCCTTGGATTCGAGACACGTTGCCGAGTGGCTGCCTGGCGACTCACGGTCGTGAACTTTATCTTCGCCAGTTCCACCTCCGCGCTTGACCTGATAGCGTCGGAGTGCGACAGAACTGGCAGCTATGAAATTCCCCAGTGTCCTGGCCTCAGTCTCGTTCACTGTTCTGGCAACCGCCGCTGATTACCAACTACACTCGTTCAAGAAGATCCAGTTGAGCGATCAATTCTGGAGCGAGGGCGCGAACATCGGTGACTTCAACCGCGACGGAAAGCCTGACATCGTCTCTGGTCCTTTCTGGTGGGAGGGACCGAAGTTTGAAAAGAAGCACGAGTATTCCAGTACCACACGCAGCTCGCCGGCAGGCAAGGCGCCTTTCAAGAAGAAGCTCGACGACGGCACGGAGAAACTGATTCCCGGATTTGAAGGCGCGCTCGGCAAGAACAACAGTTATTGCGACAATTTTTTCGCGTTTTCTTACGATCTGAACAAGGACGGCTGGACGGACATCCTCATTCTTGGGTTTCCGGGCGACAAGTCATCGTGGTTTGAAAACCCCAAGGGCAAGGAAGGCCATTGGAAGCAGCACGACATCCTGGACGTGACCGACAACGAATCACCCACGTTCACCGACATCACCGGCGATGGCAAACCCGAGATTGTGTGCAGTTCCAAGGGCTCCTACGGCTATGCGGAACCCGATTGGAGCGATCCAACCAAACCGTGGAAGTGGCATTCCATTTCACCCAATAAGAATTATCACAAGTTCACTCACGGCCTCGGCATCGGCGACGTGAATGGCGACGGTAAGCTGGACTTGATGGAAAAGGATGGATGGTGGGAACAGCCGAAGTCGCTGGCTGGAGATCCCATTTGGAAAAACCACAAGGCCGCCTTTGCGCCGAGCCACGGCTGCGCGCACATGTACGCTTACGACGTGAACGGCGATGGCAGGAACGATGTGATCACCTGTCTCGCAGCGCACGGCTACGGGCTTGCGTGGTACGAACAGATCACTGAAGGCGGCGAAATCAGTTTTAAGAAGCACATCATCCTGAACGAACAGACCGGGAAGGACAAACCGGCGCCAAACAAATACGGAGTCGTGTTCTCTCAACCGCACGCGATGGACTTGATGGACATGGATGGCGACGGCCTCAAGGACATTGTGACTGGCAAACGCTTCTGGGCGCACGGCGCGACGGGTGATCCGGAGCCGAACGCTCCGGCTGTTCTCTACTGGTTCCAACTCGTCCGAGGCAAGGACCGCTCGGTGGATTTCGTGCCGCACCTTATTGATGATAATTCCGGCATCGGCACGCAGGTTGTGGCCGGCCACCTCAACAGAGACAAGAAGCCAGACATTCTCGTCGGCAACAAGAAGGGCACTTTCGTCTTCCTTCACGAAACCAAGAAGGTGAAGAAGGCGGAGTGGGAAGCGGCACAGCCAAAGGCTTCCGACAGAAAGTAAATCGAGCGGGCCAGGGAGAATTGGAACGGTCTGATAAACCAAGCTGCGGCAGGGCCGAGAATCGCGCCAGGCGGCAGAAGAGCCCAGGGCGCGCGCCGGGGTGAACCGGAGTGAATCTGATGCCGACGATGCTGCTGGGTGATTTATGGCAAGCCGCAGCGTGGCGCTATTGAGTCGCACCATTCTTTTGGAGCACGGAATTTATTCGCAGGAGTGTGAAATTACCAAACCAGCCAGGAGTTTCCGTTGCTTTGCCCTTCCCAAGTGGCTGTTACTGTTTGGTGACTCAAACAGCGACAGAGCCGCGCAGTTCGATCTTCTCGGCCCAAAGGCTGTTCATGCGTTCCGACGGACTAACCCGGATATTTCATACACTTTCGTCGCGAGACGTCGCGAGAGCCCGTCTGGCAAGGCGGGCGAAGCGGTTCGGAATCGGGCTGTATGGGAACATACTGTCGGTCGAGGAACGTGAGGCCAACGCAGCCAGGAGGGCTTGCAGCAAGTCGCAGCAGAAAATGTATGAAATATGGGGGCTAAAGCCCGCACTCCTATTGGGTGGTCACGGCTAAGGAAGTGTCGGTGTCGTGTCTATTCCCAGAATGTTCTGCCAAGAGGTTCCTTTGCCCCTACGGCTTGATCGTCACCCGATAGAACCGCGCGAAAGAATCGCTGATCGAGGCTGAGAAGGTGGCCACCTCACCAGTGGCCGTGACCGGCGGCTCAACGTTGGTCCACTCCGTATCGCTCCAACTGTTCTTGAATTGCACTTGATAGGTGCGGCCTGTTTGCCCAGTCCAGGCAAAGGAGAACTTGCCATCCGCCGACACGCTCGCACCGGTCACGCGAATCTCCCGTTGCACCGCCGACACGCTCACGTTGAAGATTTTGCTGTCACTCAACACGGGCGTGCCGTCGTCCGTGGCTGTGATGCCGATGGGATGACTCATGCCGCCCTGTGCTTCGGTCGGTGTCCATGTGAACGCTCCTGCTGGAGTGATCTTCACCCCGTCGGGTGATCCGGGATTCAGCGTGAAGATCAGCGTGTTCGCCGGAAGATCGGCATCCGTGGCTGTAGCTGTGAACGTGAGTTCGCGGCCAACTTCAACCGCCTGATCGCTAACGCCTGCCAACTTCGGCGCAAGGTTCACTTCGTTGACTGTGACGTTGAAAGTCTGCTCGGTCGAAAGCGGCGGTGTCCCGTCGTCCGTCACGCGCAAAGTGCCGGCATACTTCCCCGGCCCCTGCGCCTCGGTCGGCGTCCAACGGAAGGCACCGGTGATTGGATCGATCGTCGCGCCTTCGAGAATGGCCGGCGCGGATGGCTGGTTAAGCAGATCACGCGAACTCCGCTTTGGAGCGCCGGTTTCCAAACCGGCCCCAGATGCCGAATTAGGATTCGGCGCTCCAACACTTGCGACCACCACGGCGCTTCCTCCGACCAAACGGAACGTCAGCTTCTGCGCGGGCAGATCGGCGTCCGTGGCAGTGGCAGCGAACGTGAGTTCGCTCAGTTCATCCACCGTTTGGTCAGGAATGGCGGACATCACAGGCGGCGTGTTCGATTCATTGACCGCAATCGTGAATGCTCTGGTGTCACTCAAGGGTGGTGTGCCGTTATCGGTGACATTGACTGTTACCGGATAAACTCCCGGCTTATGAGTTTTGCCCGGTGTCCATCGAATCACGCCCGTCGCGGCGTCGATGCTCAAACCTTCAGGCACCCCCGCTCCGAGACTGAACGTGAGAGTGTTCGCCGGAAGATCAGTGTCCACCACACTCGGCTTCACCACCAACTCCTGCCCTTGCACCACGCTTTGATTTGCGATGTCGGAGACCACCGGCGCGCTGTTCACATCCCTGACGGTCACGGTGAACGTCTTCGACACATTCGCTGGCGGCGTGGCATCGTCGGTGACCCTGACGAGGATGGGATAGTCCTTTGGCCCTTGCGCTTCCGTTGGCGTCCAATGAAAGACGCCAGTTGCTGCGTCGATGCTCGTTCCAGCGGGCGCGGCGTTTCCGAGACTGAACGTCAGCTTGTTCAGCGGCAGATCGGCATCGGTGGCCACCACCGGGAACGTCAGTTCGCGAAGTTCCTCGGTGGTCTGAGCACTAATTTCCACCAGACTCGGTGGCGTGTTCGCTTCTCGGACTGTGATGGTCAGGCTCTTGATGTCACTCAGCGGCGGCGTGCCGCTATCAGTGACTTTGACACTGATGGAATAGCTGCCCGGCCCTTGCGCCTCCGTCGGCGTCCAAGTGAAGACGCCCGCGCTCGAGTGAAGGTCAGTCCCTTCTGGAGCGCCAGCTTCCAAAGTGAAAGTGAACGTCTGAGCCGGCGGGTCTGGGTCCATCGCCGAAACCAGGAACGACAACCTCGAACCTTCTGCGACGCTCTTGTCGCCGATGGCACTGACCGTCGGCGCGGAATTCGCGGTATTGATCGTTGTTACCGCCGACGCCCGGTTGTAGTTGGACACATCGGAGGGAATGAAGAGAACTGAAAGCGGCTGGCTGGAGCCTCTGGGCACTGTCGTCCCGGCAGGCGGATCGTAGTGGAATACGCCGGGTACGCTGGCGGTCGCGTTGAGTTGTGCAGATCCCAAAGGCGATCCCGCCGTGATGTCGGCAGGGCTCGGCCAAATAATCGTCGGCGTGGCCTTGAACACCTCGATCTCGCGCTTCTCGGTGATGGCCGCTAGGCCGCTGGGTGCGGTGGGAGCGAACGTCGCCGTGAGCGTGTGGCGGCCTGTAGGCAGCACGGTGCCGGCCGGTGGGGAGAAAGTGAAGTTGCCTGGAACACTGGCAATCGCGTTCAAGTGAGCGCCGGCAAGCGGTGTTCCATAGGCGTTGTCGGCGGGTGTGGGCCAGGTGATCGTGGGTCGATTGAGAATCCACGCCACCGTTTCGCCCGAGGCCAGCGTCAACTCATCGCTCGCCCGGCCGGGAAAGCGCTCTTCGGTGCGACCTTCGGCGGCGAGGCGCAGGCGCGTGATCTCGCCATCGCGGTAATACGGCGTGAGATCGGCGCGGACGCGCGCGGGGGCTTCGGAGAGATTGAGCGCGAGGACGAGTGTCCCGTTCTTGCCTTCGCGCGCGGTGGTGACGACCTCGCCACCAAGGTCGATGGCGTGAACGCGGCGTTGCAGCAGCACCGGCTCAAGCTGCCCGATGAAATTGTAGGCCTTGCTCATCGCATCCCAGCGATCCGTGCCGACGGTGAAGGAGTCAGCCCCGGTTTGGAGGTCGTCTCTGCCGACGGGTGCTTTCGCGCGTTCGTCCTTCCAAGATTTCGAGTCGTAACTGTAGATTCGGACTCCAGCCATGCCTGAGATTGCGGCGTAAACGATCTGATCCAAAACAACCTTCGGCCTGGTGATCCCATTGCCATGTGGCTTGTCTTGACCGAGCACAAACTCTTCTCCAGGTCCGAGCTTCGTGTAAAACGCGCCGCCGTTTCCCACAAGCGCGAGCTGGGGTTTGTCTCGCTGAACGTACGCCTGACGAGGATACAAGACATTCTCGCCCATGTTCCGGCGGACTTGAGGAAGCGAGAATCCGCCGAGGAAATAGGCGCCGCGGAGGTCGAGGATGAGCGCCCAATAATGTGTCGCATAGTCGGCAAACTCAGGACTTCCCATCCAGGCACGGACGCTCTCAGGAGTGGTTCCGCCCGCGTTGGGCCAGGTGATCGGAGGGCGATTGGATACGCTGTTCATGATCGCCATCAAGCGGATGAACGCATCGTCTCCGAGCGCAAGCTCTCTTCCAAAGGCCTGGATGCCGTTCCATCGGCCATCGGTTGGCTTCGGGTCACCACCCCAGAGAAAGTTGACCTCATCCACCATTTCGATGCCAATCACGATACCGCTGTCGCGGGCTTGGGAAAGTGCATGGCGAAGACTCTCCGGGCCATAGGCGCTATTGATGCTCCAATCCAGTTCGTAAGGCAGGCGGCAGATATCGTCGCCGGTGAGCAGCAAACTAAACCCGCTTGCCTTGGCGGTTCGCTCAAGCTGGCTCCACCCGCGATCCGCGCCGACTCGCCATGAAGCAAAATCAGGCTGCTGGCTCCAAGGGCCTGCGAAAAAGCCGGCGTTTAGCACGTTAACACCGGCTCGTTTCGCGAGATCGGCTAGGCCTGGTGTCGATTCCAATTCCTGCGGGTTGAGCACGAACATGGTGCGGACGAACAAGGAGTGAGTTGGGTCGTATTCCATGAGAATCTCCCCGTTCCTGGCGAAGTGCGGAAGCCCTGACGGCCCTCCCACGAATACCCGTGTTTCCGCACTTCGGTCGCCCGTCATTGCTTTGAGAATTGTGATGCCTGGCGCGACACCGGTCACCGCTCCAGTCGAGCTTACGATTGCAATGGATGGATCGTCGCTTGCGAACACAATGCCCGCAGTCACCGCTTCCTCGCTACCGTCGCTGAATTTGAGTTGAGCTGAGAGCGCTCCAGTTTCTCCTACGGCGAGATGCAGCTCGTGCCAGTTCGGTCTCAAATCCACGGGCGCACGGAAGTTCTCGACTGTGATCCACCGCTGTTCGATCCCAACGAGGTCTCCATAATCCGGATACGCCCATGCGGACACTACGAGTTCGTGAGGGCCGTTCGCAAGCTTGGTTGTGTCCAATGGCACTGTCGCCGTTGGGGAATCCCACACCGCGTTATAGTGACGGCCATCGACAAAGAATACAAACACGCCGATACCGCAGTTGCCGGACGCCATCCGCTCCGCAGAACAACCGCGCTCCTCCATGACGGCAACCTCCGTAGCATTAGCGGCGGGACGTCTCGCGGTCGCTGACCAAGCGACCACCCCGCTCAAAATTCCCGATGAACTCGGCTCGGATACTGCAAGCGATCCATTCCCTGGCGGGGAGTAGGTGTACTTGGTCGTCCGCCGGTTGTCTGCGCGCAGGCGAAATGAGGTCTCGGTCGCCGCACCTTCAGGATCGCGGACGGACAGTGTGATCTTAGCAAATCCCGCGTCGTCTGCACGCGGCGTGAGCGTCAGAGTTCGCTCTCTGCCCGCTCCCCCCACTACCATGGATCCTGGAGGCATTAGGCAGCCGTTCGACGAAGCTATGGTGACCCGCAAGTCGGCGGCAACGCTGTCCTCATCCTCAACCTGAAATGCCAGGACCAGAGGTAGCCCCGCCTCCGTGGTCTGGTCCGGCACGTAACCAATTGCTGGAGGCTGGTTCGTCCCGGGCAGGAGCTGGCCGCGAAGCTCGCCTTTGGGATATGCTGTCGTACGGATCTCGACGTACCACAGACCGTTGACCAGCTCACTCAACTCGGCACTGGCGCATGTTAGGTTCCCGGTCAGCGTACCCGAGACGCCACCGGCTCCATCCCCTTTGAGCGCGATAAGTACCGGACCATCCGCATCGGGTTGGGCCGGTCCACGCAGATAAGCGGCCAGCAATGGGGAACTCAGGCCTTCGTACGTGACTTCACAGGATAGGATATTGTCGATGAGCTTGCCTTTCACGGAACCCGAACCGGTTGATGGATTCGGAGGATTCACGCCCGCACCTGTGAGAGTGGCGCGAAATGGTGTGTCGCGGGACACTGCGGAGACGGAGCGTTCGGCGAAGCGGATCTTGGCAACGAATCCATTAACATCCGCTGGCGCTTCGGATTGCGTGGCGCGGGCGGTGGGGAAATTCGTGGACTGAGTGACCCCACCAACCCAGAGGTCTCCCCAAGGGTCTGTGCCGATTGTCTGTCCGCCGTCGTTCCCAGAGCCTCCCAAGTAGGACGAGAACCGGGGAACCAGCCGGTTGGCATCGAAGCCAACGACAAACGCATCTCCGATGTAAACACCGTCGGGTCCACCGGAGGGAATACTGAGGGAGTTAGTCAACGTGAGTCTGCCCGGTCGTATCATTCCCGTGACGTAAACATGACCGGAGAGATCGAGTGCTACGCTCGTTTCACCCCATCCCTGCCGTCGCAAAGCCCCGCCGTTGCTGACAAGACTGGAAATCGGAAGCGCATTTCCAGCGGAACTCACCTTGGCGAGGAATATTTCGTCATCGCAGCCGCAAAGAAATCCCGGACGCAGCGTCAGAGGGAAGTTTGCTGATCCCGTAACACCTGAAACAAATACATCGCCATTTGCTGCGACGGCGATCCCACTGCCCGTGTCATTCTTATCTCCACCAAGAAATGTGGACCACAGAAGCGTGCCGGACGGCCCCAGCTTTGTAACGAAGGCGTCTCCATCGAGAAGTGGAACTGGCTGACCACCTCCGAACGCTGGCTGGAGCGGTTTCAACAGAGGAAAGTCTAGGGAAGCTGTGTATCCCGTAACGTAAACGCTGCCGTCCGGAGCTGTAGCGATGGCGTATGCTTCGTCCACGTTACTTCCGCCCAAGAAAGTCGAATAGATGAGTTGTGAATTCCGTGTGTCGATCTTCGCTACGAAGGCTTCGCCAGTGTAGCCGTTGGGCGCAGGTCCGGCTCCAGCAAAGTTCGGTTGCGCGGCGTTGACGATTGGAAAATCAGTAGAGGCCGTCTGTCCAGCGACAATCGTATTCCCCTGTGGATCGACTGACACCGCAAGCGCGCGCTCGCGGCCAGTGCCACCGAGCCGCGTCGCGAACAGGATTCGACTGCCGGCGGCGTCGAGCTTGATGACAATGGCGTCGTGACCGTCAGTAGGGGGCAGATTGAGTGGATTCACCAAAGGAAACCCAGGAGCTTCCTCTACGTTTCCGGCGAGATGGATGTTGCATTCTTGATCTACAGCGATGCCCAGCCGGAGTCGCTGCCGGATGGTCCTATGTCTCCGAGAAAGGTGGCGAATACGAGATTTCCTTCGGTGTCGTACTTCCTGACGAAAATGTCCCGCGCTCCGGCGAACGTCGGATCAAGCGCCGCTTTGGTGGACAGTTCCGGCGAGAAAGTCACGCCGGTTACGTAAGCATTTCCGAACTGATCGACAGCGATGGCGTTCACCGCATCACCCGCCGAGCCTCCGATGTAGGAGGAAAACTCGAGCACAGGCGCGGCGGACGCGGCGACCATCGAGGCGATTCCGAATGACAGGAGGTGGATGAGGAGGTTTCGGAGTTTGGTTTTCATAGGAGCAACCTGAGTGGGCGTACGCATTTCAGCAATGGAGCGGTGGCATTCAGGAGGAACAGCGCTTGAGCCAACAGCGCGAACGCAAGCGTGGGCCGGAACAGAGCCGTGATGGTCCCAGTTGATGGTTTCATGGTGGGTTGGGCTTACTTGAGTGCCCAAGAAGACAAGGCGCAGTGAGAGTGTCAAGTCTTGCGTCCCGGGGAATCATGAGCGCACGCCGCTTCGCATCGAGCGTTGAGGGGAATGGCTTGCGCGACCCGGTAGAATCGGTACTTTACGAACAATGATTGTGACGGCGACAGAACTGGCCAACGACAGCAATCGTGTCCTGGACCGCGTGATTGAGGGCGGCGAAATCGTGGAGGTGCAGCGCCATGGCCACACCGTGGCCGAAATCCGGCCCAAGATCGGTGCCAGCCGTTCGGAGGCGCTGCGTTTGCTGCGCGGACGTGGTTTTACCGAGTCGGACAGCCGGCAATTGCAAGCCGCGATGGACGCTGCTGCTGGCGTCATTGGTTATGCCGGTCGCGATTGACACCAGCGTTCTGATTTCTGCCGAAAAGCAAGGGAACTTTGACACGCTCTTGCCTGAAGGCGAGGAGGGGCCTTACTACATTCCGCCGCTGGCAGCCGCTGAATTTCTCGTTGGCACGCACACTCCCGTGCGACCCGATTTGCGTCAGCGAGCCGCACAGCTTTACCAGAGCCGCTTTCGTTCGTTGGTCTCCAGCTTCACCGAAGCGGACGCGGCGCAATTGGCGGCGTTGATTGCCGAACTCAAGAGCAAGGGACAGCAAATGAAGTTTTTCGACGCGGGGATCGCGGCCACCGTGTTGGCACGCGGCGACAAGCTCTTGGTGTTGGACAGCGACTTCGACCGGCTCAAAGACCGCATCGAACTGTTGCGCCCGTCAGAAGATCCGTCCGTCTGACTCCAGTATTCCGAGCGTAGGATTTCGTTGTGGCGGGTCGCCGTTGTCCCTCACTGAAAAACTCAGCGTGACAGCGCTCGAATCATCACTCGTTATGACCACCAGGTCGTACTCAAGTTGCCGGCGATTGCTGCGGGTAGATCAGATCGACGCCGAGGTGAACCTTCCCGTACTTCAGGTGGGCATACGTACCGACGTTCGTTCGCCACTTGGCTGGATCATTGCTATTAAGCGGCCACATCGGATGCCTCAAACAGAAGCGCTATTTCTTCGGCTCTTCCTTCTGGGCCGGCTTGGACTCGGAATCGTTGAAGATGTCGCGGATGGTTTTCAACGGTTGGAATGGAGCAAAAAGGAACCTTGGAATGTAAACCGGCTGGCTCTTCGGTTTCGCGAGAGTCCCGGTGATCTGGTACTCGAACACCTTTGTGATGGGCCACAGGGCGAGGCTCACGACACGTCCCACGCCCCAGACATCACGCAGGATTTCGGCCTGCATGCGCGCATCCACGTTGCCTGACATATCGACTTTGCCATCGTACTGCAGCCGCAACGCTCGTGACCGCACCTCGAGGTCGCTTGTGTGAACGATGCTCCGCTCCACCAGGAAAGTGGCCGTGGCCGCGCCGGCGGTGCTGTCCCCGATGTTCGGAACGATCTTGTTGAGCATCGGAGACAGGAATCCGAAGATCGGAATGCTCATCAGGAAACCGTCACGAACGCGCGCGTCACCAGAGCCCTGCCAGCTTTCCCAGTCATCCGAATTCGCGCTGGTGATCGACAACTGGCCGCTCACGACTCCGCTGAGTTGATTGGTGCTTGGCAGCAGATCGGCGAGCATCAACTTTAGATCGGCATCGGTGACGTAAGCGCGAAAATTGAAATCCGTTCCCACCGGAGCCGTAAAATCAAAGTGTCCGGACCAATCCAGCCGGCCTTTGTAAAAGCTGGCAACGACATTGGTCACCAGCAACGTGTCAGCACGCCAATGGAGATCCGCAGTCACCTGGGGAAGATTGAAGCGCCAGTAACTGAAGTCCTTCCCTTCGAGCTTGAAATGGAGATCCGCCTTCTCGGTGTCGAAGGTGGGAATCACTCCGTTGACGCGCGCGGTCGGCGGAGTGGCGAATCGATAAGGCTGGAGTGCTTCACGAGTCTTCGGTCCGATGACACGGGTGACCAGGTCCGGATCCATCGTGCTTACCGCGTTGGTCACAAAAATCACCTGCTCCTTGATGTCGAAACGCGCGGCGGGCGCGACAATTTCCTGATCCTTTTGCCGGATCAACACATCACGAAACTGGATCACGCGGTTGGTGAATCCGAGGGATGCCTGAAGCAGATCACACGTCTCGCCCTTGAAAGTCAGGTTTGTAGCGTTGACCTGCGCGCGAAATCCAACTGATTCAGGATTCTTCCATTGCCCCCAAATGTCACCGCTGATCTTAGGCGCGTTTGAGAAGGTCAGCATGTTAAGCACTCTTAACTGGGATGCTTCCAACGCGGGTGCCAGCGCCCTGGGATCAATGGTGCTTTCCAGTCCCCAGTGGTACTGCTCCGTCGGCATGTGCCACAGGTAGGCGATTGTCGCGCCGCCTTCGGGACGCGTGACGGTCAGGTCGGGCAGGTTCCATGTTTCATTGGTGAAGATGAAAGTGGTCCGCGCGGTGGATACGCCGATTCCCCGGAAACTTCCGGCGCCGGCCTGCATTTTGCCGGACAGCTTGACGGTGCTGCGGACTTCACCGCGCCAGTCTGGCTGGGAATTCGTCCACGACGGAAGAATGACACTTCCCTCGGCGCTCACGAGCGGCGGGTTGGTCCAGCCAAATTGCCCCAGCCATTTGCGTGAGAGTGGCGGCAGCAGCGGTGCGACGCGTTGAGCGTCGAAATCGAACTTGAGTTTTCCACTCGTCAAGCGTGTAGCCACGTCGAGTTTTGCGGCTGCGGCCAGCTCGCCCCCGTAGAGCGCTGCATGGAGGTGGTGAAGTTCAAGGTGCGGCGCTCTCCACAGTCCAGAGCAGTCGAGAGACTCAAGCTGAAGCTCGGGCGATCTGAGGTTTTGCAATTTGCACTCCCAGTCCAAAGCCAGATTGTCGATCAACGACCAGGCACCCCAATCAGCGCCTCCAGGTCCGCGGGCGCTCAAATTCGGAGAGGCGACACGACCAGTGAGAAAAATTCCAGCGGTGCGTCCCCATTTTGTCGCAAGGTCCAGGCCCGTCAGCCGCCAGGAGCCATCGATGGCGTTGAAGTTGGTGAGTGAATGAGAGACATCCGCCGAGAGGCGGTTGGTTCGCAACTCCACCCAGCGCGAATGGAGCGCGTCGGCATTCAATTCCAGAGTTGTCTGTAGAGGCGTGTCGTAATTCTGAACATTGCGGAGCGTGGCCGACGTGAGGTGAACATTTGTGGCGCTCACCCAGCGGGTCTCCGCATTGGTCGTGCGCCAGTCCAAATTGGCGGCGAGCACGATTTGATTCGTCCAGATCAGCCGGGCTTGCAGAGCGAGCGCATTACCGGCGAGATGCCATTCGCGATCCGCGGTGATCACATCGCCGATGTTCAGGTCAACTTTGGCCACCACGATGCCAGGGGCGTTCGTGGCGGGGGTGATCCGGGCACCGAGCTTCAGATCGGAGATCTGCCCCCAAGGGGTGTCCGCCGAGTCAGTTTGGACACGAAGGCGCGCCTCGAACGTTGAAGGAGCAAGGACGTCACCTTCGACCGCCAGTGTCAGGACGGAATTAGTCGGCAATTGCACACGCTGCAATCGCGCTGCCCAGATGTTGATGGGTTTCTTCCAATCAAGGGGAGCGGCGACTGATCCTGTTGATGTGGCGCGGGCCGCACTCAGTGAAGAGGCGTTCGTGATCGATGCCGTTAAATGAAGCCGTGTGCCGAGGAAGCGACTGTCAAAGTGATCAAGCGCCCATCGATCCCCATCCAGAAACTTCAACGTGGTGGAGATCTCGTCAATCGAGAGGAAGGACACGGGTCCATTGGTGGAAGGTATCGGCCAGAGAAGCCGCGCCTCCTGCAAACCGAGCGACTCGATACGAAGCTTCCAGTTTCGCAGCGCGACCGGATCCAGCCGGAGCTGAGCGTCCCGGATCATTACTTTCGGACCGTTGGTCTGCCCTGTTTCGCCGATCAACAAATCGCGAGTCGAGAGCTCATTGAGTCCACGCAAGCGCAGCTTGCCGAGCTGGATGTCAAGTCCGCGGGCGCGAAGTTCAGCCTCGATGCGCTGCTTGATGAAATCCGGAAGGCCTGACCTGTTCAGGTACAGAACGCCGATGATCACGGAAAGAAAGCACAGCAGAACCAGGATGCGGCACCAACGAAAGGCGATGCGGCATCTGCTCCAGAAAGTCCTGGGCTTGGGTTCGGCCATCTAGGGATTGGACGCCGGCGGGTCCGGAATGCTCAGGTAATTCGCGATGCCGAAGTAAACCTCCCGCGGAAACTCGAACACCACCAGCGCGCCGCCGTCGAGCGCACTTCCGCCGTAAATGTGGCCTGAAGGAGATATTTTTCCAAACTGGATGGAGAACGTCCTCACGGCCTGGCCGGGAGTCTGCACTTCAACGGTCAGCCTGTGGTCGAGATTGAAATAGCGAAGTTGATCTTCACCGCGAGTGACCCAGTTGACAGCCTTGGCCCGGCTCAACCGATGAATGGTCTCCGTGATCGCCGTACTGAGCACTTCATCCGGCGACCAGCCATGCACCGGGTCGAGAGTCAGTTTGCGTGTCTTTCCACGCTGGGTGATGGTCACCGAGGTCAGTTGGCGGGCATCGAAATCGAAGAGCTGCCGGTCGCGCAACTGGTAGCCCGCCTTCGGCAGACGATGCACATCGCCCAACGCCACCGAATAGACGGACTTCTCATCCGACCGGCGCGCGAAGACGCGATCCAGCCGGTTGCTGATGGCCCTGCTGAAGTCGAGTTGAGCCAGAAGCTGGTTGGTGGCTCCCACGGCGTTGGTCACGCTGGTGCGGAAGGAGTACTGCCGCGCTGAAGCTTCCAGGCCATACGGCGCCAGATCAGCGACGACATCCGCTTCAAAATCCGCGATCTCCAGATGTTGAACATCATCAAACATGCGTTGCACCAGCTCCGGATCAGCTCGAATTGGAGCGGGGCCGGCAATCTGCCATGCTCCATCGGACGCGCGGATGAGGGAAAACCGCTCCTCGGCGCGGATGTCAACGCGGTCGATGTTCGTAACGCCGGTGAGGGAAAGGAGCGTGTGATCCCGGTAAAATGCGTGAGGCTGCGCGAGGAGTTCCACCAGCCCCTGGCGTTGAACGAGGAACACACTGGGCTGGGCTGGGCGCCGGGCATAAACGAGCGCGGGCTCATTGGTCGGGCTGCGCCCGAATTGGATTTGGAACACGTCATTGCTGCCGCGCGCCAGAGCCAGTTGCACCTCGGGCGACTGAAGTCCGAACGCATCGAGATCCGCTCTCGCATCATCCGTCACCCATTTGCTCACGCGGGATCCTCCCAACTGCTGAATGAGATACTGGATCCGCAAGGCATCGGCCCGGGCGTCCATCGGGCGAACCAGCCTCCACGACAGACTCGCGGCATCCAGTTGCAAATCCACCGAAATGCGCCCCATGTTGGTCACGATGAGCCGGTCGAAGACGGGGTTATCCGGGGACAACAACGCCGGGTCGCGCCAGTCCACAAAGGTGGACGGCAACGCGGCGAGGATCTTTCCATCTGTGATGAACAAGTCCGGGTTGCCAACAATCTGCGCATAAATCTGGTCACCCACGAGCGTCTTGTTTCCGAGGTTCAATGTCTGGCGTCCCTGGCTGGTGATGATCGTGATTGAGGCGCGCGGTGGCGAGACGCCAAACGCAGCGCCACGACCGGGTTGGGTTGCAATGTCCCTCGCCGAGATTGATGTCGTCCTTCTGGCACTGCCTAGTGTTTCGATCAGTCCATCCACGCTCGCTGCCAGGGCTGGATAGGCCGGCGAGGCGAGTTGCCAGCGGTTGGCCACGCGGTCGGCATGAATGATCTGGTTCGTGCGGGTGATCTCAATGGCCGTGATCTGAGCCGGATTGAAATCGACGAGCGGCGGCGGAAGGCTGGCGGCTGTTTCGGAACGGTTCGCGCGCCGTTCGACAAAGAAAATGAACGCACCCAACGTCAGCGCGGCGCTCAACAACCACCATGTGCTTCGGAAGCTCATTTATCTTTCATCAATTCTAGCTTCTGCGGCGCAGCCACACGATCCAGCCGAAGAACATCACGGCTCCAGGCGCGACACCGAGCAACATCCATTGGGCGGTAAACATGTCCCGCTCACTCATGCTGAGGCGATATTCTTCGATTCCGCGAGGGCCGATTCCTTCCAGCAACGCTTCGCGGCTCAGAAGCCAGTTGACAGTATTCCTGGCGAAATCGCGGTTCGCTTCGAAATCAATGACTCCATTCAGGAGAAAGAAAGAATCTCCAACGACCACCATCCGGGTATTACCGCGGTCCGAACTGATCCCCTGAATGGTGCCTTTCTCCACCGCGGCTGCCAGTGAGATGGCCTGTCCGGACTTGTCCACCTGCGGGCGTTCACCGACCCGGACGGCTGAAACCTTCCCGCTGGACAGTAGGAGCTCCGTGACCTTGGGGGCGTCCGCGCCGGCCGCTCCGGTCGTATGGGCCGTCACAGAACGCGGGGAAACCAGCTCAACCCGGGACCTGCGAAGCGGAGCGACAATTGGATGCGGACCAAAATCACCGACGAGCAACTCACCGCCGGTTCCCGCGCGGGCATTCGACTTGTCGAGTACGACATTTTGTCCGACATCCAGCCCCCAGTTGAGCAGCATCCGGGGGAGCCCCGTGCGATCCAGACCCGTTTTGGAATCGAGCGCTCCGTAGTTTGCCAGGAACAGGGCGCGGCCTCCCTGGTTAAGATACTTGTCCAGCTTCTCCAGCTCGGTGCTTGAAATCCGCGTTGACGCACCCGCCACGATCAGAAGTTCGCAGTCAGCCGGCACCTCGGACTGCGCGAGCGAGAGAAGGCCCAGCTTCAGATTGCTGTCCTGCAAAATCCGCGCAAACTTGGCGTAGCCTGTGGTCGTCTTATCCTCGGCTGGATCGTGCTCGCCGTGGCCCTGCAGGAAATAAGCCGTCATGGGCCGGGGATCGCTGACCGCAAAGATTGCAGCGGAGAAAAGTTGTTCTCCCTTGAAGCCGGTTCGTTTGACTTCCTTCCCGCTCAGGATCGCCTGGGTCGGATTGTCATAAATGGAAAGTTCGCTCTCATGCACAATCTTGGTGCGCCCACCGGCCGCAAAGACGATTCGATCCGTATCGGCTGAAGGGTCGAGCTTGAGGTCGGCAAGCGCCTGCCTGGCGCGGCCGGGAAATCGTTCATAGTCCACCTGCTCCACCTCGATCTGGGAGGAGCGCAAGGCATATTGATTGAGCAGTGAAGTCACCGGACCGAAGAGCGGGTTGCGATGATTGAAGAAGACAACGACCTGCACCTTGTTGGTCAGTGACTGAAGGAGTCGGATGGTGACGGGCGAAAGCTGCTGCTTGGAACCTCCCGGGCGCTCGAAGCGGATGAAGTGCCGGGCGGAAAGATAATTGCCCATCACCACGAGCGCGATGATCGCTCCGATGGACAACAGCACCTGGAAGCCGATGCTCCAGCGGCGCTTGGTGGAAAAACTGGGTGTGTCCGGATCAATCATCGGTCATCTCCAACGGCGGCTCTGCACGACTTTGAGGGTGAGAAACAGGAAGAGCACGGTGAGGCTCGGATAGAGCACAAGCGGCCTGGTATCGATCACGCCGCGCGCGAAATTCTCCATGTGCTCCGTCATGGCGATGTATTCGAAAAACCTGCCCGACAGACTCGAACCTGCCTCGGACATGAACGAGCGCAGGCTCAGGACAAACAGGGCCAGTCCCAAGGCGTAACTGATGATCGCGGCAACAATCTGGCTGTTCGTCAGCGCCGAGGCAAAACACCCGAGGGCCATGTAAAGCGCACCAATCAGCAACAGCCCGAGGAACGTGCTCCCAAGGACATACGGATCGAAGACAAAACCGCCGGTCGCGAACCGCTGAACGATGAGGATGTATCCGAGAAACGGCAGCCAGGTGAGTATGTAAAACACCAGAGCACCCGTGAACTTGCTCATCACCACGGCAAGATCGCCGACTGGCGCCGTCATCAGCGTCTCGTAGGTGCCCGAGAATCGTTCCAGCGCGAAGGTTCGCATGGTCATCACCGGCGCGGTGAGCAGAAGAATGATCCAGAAATAGAACGTAACGAAAAATATCTCGGTTATCGGAGCGTCGGTGGGGGCGGCATTGAGCTTCGTCAGCACTTCCACAAACGACAAACCGAGCAGCAGCAGCACAGCCGCAATGATGATGTAACCAGTCAGTGACGCGAAGTATCCACCGAGTTCCCTGCGGACGAGTGTGAAGTACACTTGCATCAGACTCTCTCCTCCTTCTCCCGCCGGATCACCTGGACAAAAATATCCTCCAGGCTCGCCTGGCTGCGGCTCAATTCGCGAAGCGTCCATCCCCGATCCCGCGCCTCTGAGTAAACCAAGGATCTAAGATCCTCACCGTTGGCCGCCCGCAGCGTGCAGCGGAAGTATTCGCCGTCGGCGGGAGCCACATCAAAGGTGTCCACCGCCTCCATTTCGCGCCAGCACGCGACGAGCTCCTCCCGCGAGGCGGCGATCTCGGCAACCACCTGACCGCTGCCGTTGATCTGGTGCTGCAAATTCTCCCGCGTGTCCGACGCAAGCACCCGCCCTTCGTGCAGGATGATGATTCGCGAGCAGGTCAGCTCCACTTCGGGAAGCATGTGGGTTGAAAGCAGAATCGTGTGGTGACGTCCGAGATCCTTGATCAACTGCCGCACGGAACGAATCTGATTCGGATCCAGTCCCACCGTTGGTTCATCGAGAATGATCAACTCCGGTTCGTGAACCAGTGCGTCGGCAAGCCCGACACGCTGACGGTAGCCCTTGGACAATTGCCCGACGATCTTCCGGCTCACATGCGTGAGACCACATTGTTCCATGGCAACTCCCACCCGATCACGACTCCTGACGAAGCTCAGTCCTTTCAATCGGGCGCGGAATTTCAGGTACTCCTTCACACGCATGTCCAGATGCAGCGGATTATTCTCTGGCATATAGCCAATCCGGCGGCGCACCTCGTCTGATTCATGAAAAACGTCAAATCCTGCCACGCGCACCGTGCCGGTTGTCGCCGTCATGAAACACGAGAGAATGCGCAGGATGGTGCTCTTTCCCGCGCCGTTCGGGCCCAGAAGTCCGACGATTTCGCCACGACCCACTGCAAATGAAACATCCGCCACCGCCGTATGGCCGGGGTAGCGTTTCGTGAGGTTGGAAACCTCGATCATGATGTCATCACTCATGGTTCGCGCGTGGTGCAGTTTGGCACGGGACCGCCAGCTTCCACCATCAAAATCACCGCAACACCACTTCGGTCGTCGCCTGGTATAGCTCGATCAACCGGCCGCGTGGTCGCGGTACGATCAGGCTCAATTCCGCGCGCGAGCCGCGCTTCTTGCCGTAGATCACCTTCGCCGCTTGAACCAGGTCGCCAGGGATCTGGCCGTCGATGGCTTGAATGATGTAACCTCGTTTCAGTTCCGCCGCCTCCGCCGGGCCTCCGCGCTCGACACCCGTGATGACCAGCGCCTCGCGCTGGCCGAGACCAAACTCGCGCGCGAGATCCTCATCGAGCACCTGGACTGTCGCCCCCAGCTTTTGCCGGATGAGATTCGGGGTGAAGAACTCCTTTTCTGGAACCAGTTGAATGTTCACGTCACGGCGATCATTGCCGCGTTGTGTGGTCAATTCGATCTGGCGCTGGCCGCTGGCGATGAGCTCGCGATTCAGCTCAACGAGGTTTCGTGGAGTGCGCTCGTTGACACGGAGAACTCGATCTCCGGCGCGCAAGCCGGCCTTTTCCGCTGGGCTACCCTGCTGGACAGAGGCGATGCTGATGTTCGCGCCGTTGCCTTGAAACTTCGCTCCAAGCCACAGCGACCTGACCGCCTCGGGCGTGAAGATTTCCGACATGGCCTCGGAAACCCGTTTTATGGGGATGGCGAACCCGATGCCCTGTGCGTCGCGGAAGATGGCGACATTCAAGCCGATCAATTCCCCATGCAGGTTTACCAAAGGCCCGCCGCTGTTGCCGGGATTGATCGCGGCATCGGTTTGAAGCCAGTCCTGGAGATCGAGAGGCATATTCTCCACCGGGGGCCGGCGCGAGCGTGAACTGAGGATGCCCCTGCTGACCGAGATGCCGAGACCGAACGGGTTGCCCAGGGCAATCACCGTTTCGCCCAGCAACAAGTCGTCGTCCGCGGCAAATCGGACAGCTTTGAAGGATTCGTTGCCTTTGGGGATGATCTTGAGCAGGGCGACATCACTGCGGGAGGTGCCGCTCATCAGCCGCGCCTCGCGCTCCCGGCCATCCGCGAGCGTCACGGTAATGCGGTTGGCGCGACGCACGACATGGAAGTTGGTGAGGATGTAACCAGTGTCATCAATGATGACGCCTGAGCCGAGGCTCTTCGGCTCGTCCCGGCGATAGTAGCGCCCAAAGAAATCCCGGAAGACCTGATCCAATGGATCGCTGCCCTCCACCAACACCTCCGTGCCGATGTTCACGACGCTCGGAATCACCGTCTCCACGGCGCGTACCACGGCGTCACGCCGAACATCCGGTTCCGCGGCGCGCGCCGTGGGGAAGTGTTGCCCATTGAGCAACACAACGAGTGCAATGGAAGCAGCCATCCGGAGGAGCGGGCGTTGTAAGCGCGACCATGCATCCTCAAGTTTCATTTCGTGAAAGGTGAACCTACCAGAACCAGCGTGTTTCATGTGATCGAGTTCAGTCATGCATTGTTGCTTCGAAACCTCAGCCATCCCACGGGATCAGGATGGGAGAAGCCATGAGTTGGCGCGCAGGGACTTTCCGGCCACACGACAGGGATGAAAAAGACATTCCGTCGCACGCCAACCCGTTCGAGCTTCACCGTCCTTCGCCAACTCTGCAATTTGATTCCCACGCACCTGATCTCCGGCAGTGCATCCACAAGTTGTGGGTGAACTTGGCTGTCGGTCAGGAGCGCGGTTGTGTGCGCAGCACCAGCCGCAGCAGGTTTGGCGTGAGGGCGAGCCACCAATATTGCTGCGACTGGCTTTCAGCACAGTCGCGCTCCACAGGAAACCTGTGGATTCACTGATCATTTCCTTGAATTGCCTTGATTCTGGACATGAATTCTAGTTTATAGACACACGCCGAACAGGGGATTGCGTTAGTCCTACATGTGAAGCTCGGAAGCGTCACACCGTTCGGCTGAAAGCGTTCGAATTGTAAACTTCGGAAACCACAGCCATGTGCAACCGTTGCGACTGTTCGATGAGCTGTCATTTAGAAGCAGGAGAAATCTATGAAAACTGAAGCGAAATTCCTCAAGAGAACCATCCGTGGCTGTACAAGGATCGCGTTCGCCTTGGGCGTAGGAATGGTGATCGGTCACAGTATTCAACCAGTGCAAGCGGGCTGGTCAGGTTCGATGAACGGCACCGGATACGGATGGGCTTCATCCAACGTCCGCGCGGGTTATACCGGCGCTTCCAACAGCAAAAGCAGTGGAAACACGCAAGACCCAAGCTCCTACATGCCAGGCGGATTACCATCTGGGGCATCCTACTATACCTACGCCAACGTCTCGGGAAGGTCTGGTTACATCTGGTCGGCCTCCACTCAGGGTTACAATGGGGACTCGACAGACAATGCTGCGGTTGAAAGCCGCGTCACGATTCTGCCCTACCCATGTCCGAAGTTGACGATGTCATCCGTTTTTGCGGGTCAGAACATCGAGGTGACCGCCAAAGGCAGCGCTGGAACGGGAATGCTGCTTCGTTTGTATACTTATGACGGGTCAGCTGGACCAGTGCCTGCGGATGATCCAAATACGGTGCCAAATGAATGCGTAGATTTTCTAAAGCTTTATGGAGTGTTGAAATTTGATTACCTCGCGGTTGGACCTTTTGAGTTTGGTGGCGCTGGCTGTCCGCTTATCATTCCCGTGGGGGATGCAAACCCAGAGACTCAGTACTTCCTGTCAGATGCTGCTTCAAAAAGCACTCCGCTTGAAATTCAGTGTGCTTACCCACCGAACTCAGGCACGTTCCAATGCGTCAAGGATGTAACATATCCAGACGTAACCTATGTCAACGGCTGCGAGACATACACGGCGCAATACAGTCCACCCGCAGCACTGCTTACGCCTGGCACACACACGATCAACGTCACCGTTACTTCTGGGGAGGAGCCACCCCTCCCGCTGACTGATCCTGATGGCAATCCCATCCCACCGCGGCCGTACGATGAGCGAGTTATCGCCAGATGCAGCTTCACGGTGACGATTGCGGACACTATCGACCCGACCATCACTGCTCCGGCCAACCTGACTGATGTGCCAACCGATGCGGGTAAATGCTACGCCACTGGCGTAAATCTGGGCACGCCGACCACGGCGGACAATTGCGGAGTGGCCACCGTGGCGAACGATGCGCCTGCTCAGTTCCCGAAGGGCACAACGACGGTGACGTGGACAGTGACTGACAGCTCGGGCAACAAGGCGACGGCAACCCAGACAGTAACGGTCAAAGACCTCCAACCGCCGGCAGCTCCAACGCTGCCCGACGTCATCGGACAATGCGGGATACCCGTCACCCTGACTGCTCCAACCACGACTGACAATTGCGATGGGACCGTTACAGGCACAACGAGTAATTCACTGGTTTACAACGCAGCAGGAACCTACACGGTTGTTTGGACATTCAGGGATGCAGCCGGCAACTTCAGCACGGCAAACCAGAAGGTGATTGTGAATGGCCTTGGCCTTGTAGGATTCTATTCACCGATCGGCACCCAGGGTAACCAGTGCGTGAGTACGACGGTAACGGCCAACAAGGGCAGCAACACGCCCATCAAGTTCGACATCAAGTGCGGAACTTCTTTCGTTACTGCTGGGATATCACCAATCATCAGGATCGAGGAGTTCAACAAGACCTGCAACGCCGTCTTGGATAACAACAACATCCCCAAGGTTGTGACTTCACCCGCGGTATTTCAAAACGACTGGCACGCCAATTTTGATACCAGCGTTTGCACGAAGGGCTTCAAATATCGGATCAGTGTCAATGTGAACGGGGCGGAACTGGGGCATGTGTGGATCAAGATCAACTGATCCACCTTTCGAAAAGAAACCGCTGGCAAAAAGAAGTCTGTTAGCCGAATCATGCCGCGAATGACTTCGTGGTCCTTTCGAGGGTATGGTTCGGCTACAGGCTTGTGGTCGCTTCTCTTGCTGGCGGGCAGCTTCACTTCCAGCCCAGCCCAGGTTGTTCTGGATGGAAAGTTCGGCACCAGCGGAGCGCTGGCAGGACCGAACATTGGGGTGACGGCGGAGATGGGGACCACGCGGGGCAACAACCTGTTCCACAGCTTCACACAGTTCGATTTGAAGGCCGGCGATGTCGCGAATTTTTCCGGCCCTGCCAGCATTCAAAATATCCTGAGCCGGGTAACCGGTGGGAAAGCTTCTTCGATCAACGGAACCATTCGATCCGAAATCACGGGAGCCAATTTCTTTTTCATCAACCCCGGCGGCGTGATCTTCGGGCCGAAAGCAACCGTGGATGTGAGCGGCTCGTTTGCCGCCAGCACCGCCGATTATCTGAAGCTGGCCGATGGCACGCAGTTCATGGCCGCACTGGATGCGGATGATTCCGGATTGAGCACGGCCCCGGTCAGCGCCTTTGGTTTTCTCGGCAACAGTCCTGGTAGCATCGCTGTGCAGGGAAGCGCGTTGAAGGTGAAGGACAGCAAGGAATTCTCGTTGGTGGGCGGGGATGTTTCCGTCGATAAGGGTTCAGTGCGGGCACCCCGAGGTCAGATCAACGTAGCGAGTGTCCGGTCCGCCGGAGAAGTCCCGTTGGATCCTTCAGCTACGGGTGTCGCAGAGTTCACGACCGCGTTTCCGAAGCAGGGCCAGGTCAATTTCAAGAACGAGGCGCAGGTCGATGCCAGCGGGGTTGGCGGAGGTCGCATTGTGATCCGCGGCGGTCGCCTTACGGTGGATGATTCCAAAATCCAATCCAACACGACTGGCTCGACCGCCGGCAAAGGAATCGACATCGCTGTGGCCGGCGACCTGGAACTCTCCAACGGCGGCCAGATCAACAGCCTCTCTACCAGGGGCCTCGGGACGGGCGGAAACATCACGGTGAACGCCAAGTCCATTCAATTGAACGGCGGGGGGCTCATGGATGAGAATTTCAACCCGGCGACACAGATCTCGACGGCAACTGGTGAACTGTTTGTCGGAGGCGGAAGCGCCAAAGGCGGAGACATCCTCATCAACACGGGCCGCCTGGAACTGGTCAACAGCGCGCAGGTTTCCTCCGCCACGTTCGGCGCGGGCAGTGCCGGGCGCATCGAGATCACGGCTTCGTCGGTACGAATGGATGCCCTGCTGACAACCGCGACGCAGATCTCGGCCAACACGCAGCAGAACCGGGGCGGAGGAAATGCGGGCGACATCGTCCTCCACACCGACACTCTGGACATGTTGAATGGCGCCACGATTCTCGCGGCTTCCTTTGGTTCGGGCAAGGCGGGGCTCATCGACATCAACGCCAGGTCGATGAATCTCCTCAGCGGCGGGATCATCACGGCAGGAACATTCGGCTCCGCGAATGGGGGCAACGTTAATATCCAGGCTGAATCGATGCACGTTGACGGACGCGACATTTTGACCGGCGGCCCGGACTTTCTGACAGGCGTCCAGGCGGTCACTACCAGTCCCGATTCACCTGCGCCAGGCGGCAGCATACGCATCACCGCCAACTCGTTTGATCTGGAACATAATGGTTCCGTGTTTACCACCAGCTATGGAAGGGGCCCCGGTGGCAACGTCGAGGTCACGTCGAGGAACCTGACGCTGGCAAACGGCTCGACAATCCGGGCTGCAGGTGAGGCGGCCGGTCCGGCGGGAACTGTCTCCGTGAACGCAGGCCGGGATGTGAAGCTAACCGGCAACAGCGCCGTGAGTACATCCGCCCTCCAGAGCAGCGGTGGGAACATCCGAGTGAACGCTGGCGAGAAGATCCAACTTTTCGGCAGTCAGATCACCGCCCAGGCGGGGCCTGGCGGCGGCGGGAATATCGTGTTGTCGGCGCCATCGATGATATACCAACTGGAAAGTACCTTCACCGCTCAGGCGGTGGGTGACGGCGGAAACCTGACAATCACCGATCCAGTCTTCTTCATCCCGAACAAGGGCGGCTTGATCTCCAAATCCAGTTCTGCCAATGGTGGAAATATCACAATTTTGTCGGACTACTTTTTCCAGTCAGGCAGCATCATTGATGCATCGGCGCCTTTCGGTTTGCCTGGGACTGTCAGTGTCAGCGCTCCTCAAGTGGACCTGAGCGGCAGCTTGATCGGGTTACCCGACGACTTGCTGGGCGCGGATACTCAATTGCGTCCTGATTGCGCTGTTCGTTTGACGGGGAATGTCAGCAGTTTCATCGTGCTCGGCCGTGGCGGGCTGCCCCTCGAACCGGGCGGTTTCCTGCCGAGCGGGGCAGTTGCATATCGTGAGGACAAGAAATAGGAGGCAGTGTCCTGATCTTGCTCGCAATCTTGATCATAATCCCTCAGCCCAAACGATGAAGAGTATGAGTAGGATTAAGGTGCGCTTCGTGAAGCTGTGTGAGTCCGGGGGTGAAAGTCCCCTGAGTCTGGGCGGATGGTCCGCTCGGAATTCAACGTGAAAACAATGAATGGAAAGGTCTAACCAACCACCCAAGACCGAGGATTGCTTG
>SXGU01416296.1_pt1 | contig 39770 bp, 69 predicted proteins | sample 3174531 | NCBI WGS metagenome assembly SXGU01 (sample SAMN11356863, study PRJNA531348) | freshwater metagenome | isolation source: freshwater sample F1-140 | place: China: Fuxian Lake, Yuxi | collected 2017-12-25 | reverse complement strand
CACTAAAAGCCGGGGTGGACTGTGTATCGGGTAATCGAACGCGAAGATGGTCTATTCACTGTTGAGGCAGTATCTACAGGAGTTGTTTACCCCGATGCACCGAAACACCAATTTGAATCGCTACCAGAAGATATGCAGAAAAGGCTTGCCTTATTGAAGGCTGCTGGAATTGGAGTGCCACTCATTGGTGTCGGAGAAATGGTGGGGCACGATGAGTATCACTTAGACGAATAGGAAAGGCACGCGATGAACGAACCAGCAAAGCCCTTGATCCGCTTTCATGTCGCAGATGGCCGGGTACTTATTGTCGGGAACGAGCGAGGCATGAAACTGCTGGCTGACCTTGCAAGCGGGGCGCGCGAGGAGCCATATGCTGAAGCAGTGATGCAATCACCTGAAGCGGGTTACGTCATCTGTGCGATGCGATGCCTGGATGACGATGCTAATTCGATTGATCCGGATGATCCTAAGATCGAGGCCGCTGTGAACAGGATGGTAGAAGACTATTCCATCGATTTCCAGCACGACATAAGAACTGAATTCAAGCTGATTTAGCGCCGACGGAAAAGCGGCGAGATCCGTGAAAGGGATAAAATGAAAATAATCGTTGTTGCGCTATTCGGCATGTGTGTTGTGACGCTCGCTTCGGCTGAGACGGTTAAGCCGGAATGGAGCCAGGACTTGATGGTCAAAGGCTGCGTGGACGCCGTGAGCGAGCAAGTCGGCAAGGAATCGCAAGTAGGCATGAAGGTCAGGTTTGATGCGACCAAAGCGAACGCGCAGATGGTGACGGATGACTCTTTTGTGTGCTTGGTCGTTGGCGATCGGAGGGAGATGGTAGGGCAGATGATGAAGCAGGAACGCCGAGTATATTCCGCTGTCGTCCAGCCGCTTCCAAAGATGAAATATCGCGTGATTGATATTCCGCTGTTCTAGTCAACGAAAAGACTCTCATGGACGCGATTGCCATTGCTCGAACCTGGCGCGAACGCTACGGATATGTAGGCCGAGGCGGCGTGATTGTCGTCCATGAAGGCGAGACGCAAGGTTGGGTGAACACGCTGCGGAATCCTGAGCACTGGCGTCCGGGCTGCGTCGCGGTCGATGAAGCCGATCGTAGCTGGACGACGATTGCAGGAACCGACCAAAGCGGCGCTTTGATGTGGCTACCGAACGATCAGATTGAAGAGTAAAGCTAGGCTCAATTATGACGATGGTTGCAATTTGCCTTGGTGTGCTGTGCCTCGTTTTGGTGGCGATAGCTTACCGATTGTTTAAGGCGTGGGAAGCAAGCCGCCGAACGTATGGCGATCCAGCAGTGTTTTCGGGGGTCCTTGAGATGACAATCAATCGGATCAACGAAACAAACGATTGGGAGCGATTGGAAGTCCTACGGCGCGATCTACGGCGTGGCTTGCGCGAAGTGAATGCATTGCGCCACGATGTTGGCAATGCCGATTTACGTGCATCCAAGACTAAATTTGAAAGAACCGATTAATTCAAGGAAAAAGGGAGATCGAATTTGAGCATGAATGACTTTCGCCGGCTGGCGGAAAAGATGGAGCAGCACATGCAGCAGCTTGCGGCCCAGGGCATCAATGACGCCGATGCGATTATCAATCGTATGATGGGGTATGTACCCGATCTGCAGGTAATTTGGAATGGCACGTCGGACGAACAATTGATTATGCTGTCCAATGAGTTTCCCGGATTTTTCCGGTACGCCCTTGCCATGGAAGATGCATTCGAAGCTGAACGCAACAAGGTATCACGTCCCTATGACGGGATGGAGCAATTTTCTGAACAACATAAGCAAATGGCGGCGCCGCTGCTTACTACTGCGTCAACACTTGAACGCGGCTACCAGGCTTTTATTGGAGGCGGTAAGCTGGATATATTTCGCCCGCAGGTTGTCGAGATGGACAAGACATACCGCAAGTGGCTCACTGACATGGAAAGCTTCAAAAATTCGTTGCGTGCGGCAGGTACAGATGCCAAGGCGATGGAATTCGTTACCGAAGCATTCGGGCGATTTGCAGACCGCATTGAAAAGTTGGCGAAGCTCGCCGCCTGACCGAGGAAAAAACTATGGGAACAGCAACACAAGAAGTAATAAGCGCCGTGTTCTACGAAACCACATATCGGATCGACGGATACACGCTCGCTGATGCTTTCCGTCCTCAGCCAGATTGGGGGACAATGCGGTTTCGTGTTTCGGCGTCTGAGCTTCCTGAACACACGGATCAAGATGTGGTTGATGCTGCACGCAAAGGCGCTCCAGTCGGTTACTGGCTTCAGCGTGTCGAAGCAATTGGTGGCGATCCACATATTCGTGAGCTGATGAGCGTCTCCGTACCGGTTGCGAATACGACCCAAAAACAACCGGCCTGAGTGCCAAGGAAAAGCACAGAGCTGCCGATAGCCGTAAAGAATAATGAGCGTAAGAGACGAAAATGGAATATGACAATCCAGCAGAGCGGCTTTTAAGCCTACTGAGGACTTGCAAGGGCATTTCCCAAGATATGAACTGCCGCAAAGCGTGGCATCAGGTGTTGGGGACAGAGCGTAATGAGGCGTTGATGATGTCTCGCTTGGGAAAAGTTATGGAACTACCGCATGTTACGGTGCAAGCGCTCCAAGACAGTTTTCCTAATCGCCAGGCCACCTGGTCACATTGGAGCCACCAAGTAACCAATGCCTTCGTCTCGCAAAATCTTCAGCAGAATTGGTCGACATTTATTAGCAACATCGACGATCATTCAATGAATTACCTTCAGATGTCGGCAGACTTGTTGCAGTCCAAGGCAACGACAACATTACTTGAAAACGATGCCCTCAAGTCGATTAGGAACAACTTGGATAGCTTGTATCAGGAAACGCTTGGTGCATCGATAAATGACGAAGTAAAAAAGTACCTAATACGCTATTTGCGCAAGCTGCTAGTAAGTCTAGACGAGTACCGAATAACTGGTGCATTGCCTATCTTGGAGTCGGTTGAAACGATGCTTGGGCATGTTCATATTGATCAGAGCTATAAATCTTTTTTGAAGGACACTGAGTTAGGTAAAAAGGTCTTGGATTCCCTTGCGTCGATGGCAAATCTTGTTACGGTGGCGGTTGGCCTACCGCAACTTTCTCAAGCAATTATGTCGCTTCCGTCGTAGCCTCCGCAAGCTTCACAAGCAAGCAGTTTTAATCCAAGGAAAAGAGCGGCATGAACATTTCGCAGGCATTGGGCAGATTGGTATGTCGCGTATTCGGTCATGCAGGGCCGAAAGACATACCGTACAAAGAAGGGAAGCCGGCTCCACGCTTGAGCGGCAGCGCTTCGTTGAGCCGAATTGAATGGGAATGCCCTCGGTGCGGACAGAATGCCTGGGCGCTGAAGATACGCCCTGATCGCGTGCAGCGAAGTCCCGCAGCGCACCTGATCGAGCGTGAAATCAACTGAACAAAAACTAGTTGTGCGCGATCTGGTACCTTTACATGAACCTGATTTTGAAGCCCGGCGAGGCAAATCCACTTTGACGAAGAAAATAACAATGCCTGACATCCGGATGCGGATCCTCTCCGGAAAGGCATCCTTTTTTCTTAAAAAAACCAATGAAAATTAACGATCGCATTTACTTCCTGATTGATGCATCGACGGAAATTGCGGGGACCGTATTGGCCTTTAATGAAAAAAGCGGTCGCGTCAAAGTTTCAGACGATGACGATGGCGCAATATTCTACGGTGATGAAGAAAATACTCGGCCAAATGACGACATCACAGAGGGCTGAGCATTAACTTGGGCGGTCATTATTTAATGACGGCACTGGAAAGCGCAAGCCGTTTTAAATAGATGGGAAAAGATGTTAACTACAACACACCTTGTCGCGATCCCGGCAGTGCTTCCGCCGACGTTCGGTCTTCAGCGCCTCATTGTCATCAACTCCTACATGAAACACCAGGCGCGCACGTTATGCGTCGACGAGCACACGCACGTGTCTGGTCGAAACGGCCGCGGCAAGACAACCCTGCTGCGTCTGGTCCCGCTGTTCTACGGTGAGCAGCCGTCGAAGATGGTCAAGCCGTCCGGCGAGGTTCTGCGCCCTATCCGGGACTACATGTTTGATTCCCTCTCTGCGTACCTGGTATTCGAATACCGTAACCATGATGGCATCAAGTTGGTCATCATGTATTACGGCAGTTCCGAGACGCCGTCTTATCTGCTGTGCGACGGCCCGTACTCTAGCGAATTATTCGTGAAGGAAGGGAAATTCATCGAAAGTCGCCACATGAAAATCCAGCTGCAGACCTGCAAGCGCAACCCGACCGCGCCGCTCGGTGTGATGGATTATCAGGCGATCATCCAGAATCGTACTGACCAGCTGCGCGGCGAGACGCGGCAATACGCGCGCCGGTTCGGATTGGTTGACCGCGGCAACCTGTCCGGCATCGAAAAAATCGCCAGTGCCATGTTCTTTAAGGACATTACCTTCCTCGCGCTGAAGCGAATGGCCTATGCGGTCATGAACGACCGCCCGGAGCAGGTGTTGAGCGCCGCAACGACCGAAAAGACACTGAGCCAGTTCTTCGAAAACCTGCGCAATTATCGTGACGTCATGCGCCGCGCGCAGGACTTCATCGACGGCACCAACGCTCATTTGCGTATCGCCAAGGCGGTGCGCGACCAGCGCAGCCTCGCGATCAAGGCCAATCTGTTCAGCCGCTACCTGAACGAGACAGTCGCAGAGGCGGAGACGTCGCTTGCAGAGATCCAGGCGCAGGCGTCCGAACTCGCACAAATGCGGCTCGATCAGAATACCCGGCTGCAAAGTGAAAGGGGTAAGGTTCAAGGTGACGTCATGACCTATGAGAACGTTGTCTCGAAGGTGAACCTCGAGGAGCGCGCATTCGCGCAGCGTGACATGAAACGCCTGCGCGACCTGGTCACATCCATCGGCAAGCTAGAGACGTCCATCGAATCCCGCCAGGAAATGCTACGTAGTGTGCGCGCGTTGTCCGACGACATCAGCGGGAAATACGCGCAACAGGAAACGGCCGTCCACGTACGCTACAACGACGTCGTTCAGCCGTTGCATGTGGAACGTGCCGAGATTACGTCGCATGCCCGGCAATCTCTTGAACGAATCGAGGAAGATCGGGGCGAGGCGATCGAGCAACACCTGAACTGGGTAACCAAAGAGACCAAAGCGTACGACGAGCGCTATGCCACCGCACTCGGCGTCCTGCAAGACCGCCGACTGCAATACGCCGGCCTGCGGGAATCTGAGGAGTTCGAGATCAAGCGGAAAGCTATTAAGGCAAATGAACAAACCGCCCTGGATGAGCAGGCGGAGCTCAACGCCAGTGTCCGAGAAACAATGTCGGTGATCGCCGCGGCTAAACAGGAATTCGCCAGATTGGAGGGTGTTTTCGGATCGGCTTTACGCTTCCTGAAAGATAAGCGGGACGTACTGGACCGTCTGCTGTCGCTTGAAGCGCCTGCCCAGGGGTCATTACTGCGGCATTTGCGCGACACGGTACCCGGCTGGTACGACAATATCGGTCGCATCGTACGCGACGACATCTTGTTGCGCGACGATCTGGCGCCAGCGCCGGCCGCTGGCGATGCCCGGTCTCTTTACGGCGTCGATATCGCCCTGCAGAAGATCGAAGTGAGCCTGGCCGCCCGCGAGGAGACGCTGGCGGAGGAAATTGCATTGGCGCTTCAGGCGGTCGACCGGCAACGCGCCGACGTGGCCGAAGTGGAAGCTCAAATGTCCAAGGCCAGCAAGCAGATCGAAACACTGACGAAGGACTGCCATGTTCTCGACACTAAACTTGTCCAGCGTAAGAACGCGCTCGAACAGAACCGGTCTGCATCGGTGGCAAACGATCGCGCTAGCGCCGAGGATCTGTCTGCGCGGCGTGAAGAAGCCCAAATTCTGGTCGACGCGGCAAAGTCGACTGTAGAGATACTGGAACGCGAATACCAGGGCCTCGCGAAAGAGATAGACTCCCGCAGAACTATGATACGGATGCAGTTCGATCGGCGCAGCGCGGAAGTTAAGGATGTGGAGAAAGCTGCATATGATCGCATAGAGAAAGCACTGGGCGAAGCCGCCGCCGATCGCGACGCCACACTTGAACGCCTCAAAGCGAGTTGCGAGGCGGAACTGCGTGACGGCGGTATTGATACGGCAGCACTCAGTGCGCTACAAAGACAGATCGATAAGGAAAAAAACAGCCTGGAGGAGGCGCGCGCGGCACGCTCGGATGTTGAAAAATACGAACGCTGGCTTGCGGTAGGTCCGTCGGAGCGCGCCGATGCGCGTGAAAGGCTGGACCTGCTGACCATCGAGATGCAGCGCATTGACGCTTCAATCGCACGCGCTAACAGCGAATCCGATGCCACTAACAAGGTGCTGCGTGACCGTCGCGAACTCACGCAGCGCAAGATTGACGCAACCCGTGACCGGGAACGCCAGGTGAATGCGTTCCGCAACGAGCAGAACACCGAAATTGAAGGTTACGAAATTGAGGAACCTTTCGAGTTGCTCGGGCTTTCACTCGAATCGCTGTCGATGGCATACGCACGTTCAAAAATGGAAAAGCAGAAATCGATCACCGAGCGGGACCAGAAGCTGCAGCCGATCCTTAGTATTTTCGTGCATGCCAATAAAGAGTCGCACATCGCGCAGGCCAGTCGGGACATGCCGCGAAACTACGTGGATACGAACGAAAACAGCACCGTCGGCGCCATTATCGACGTGCTCAAGCGTTGGTATGACAGCGGCCATGCGCAATCAAGGGAGAGTCTGAACGGCGAATGCCGGGCCGCGTGCCAGATTTTCGAAACCTACTTCAATAAGCTTCGGCACTTCCAGAAGCGGATGCTGACGTTATCGCGGGAATTGCAGAACAGCCTCGATACCGAAATGGTGTTTGATGCCATTCGACGGGTGTCAATTCACCTGTCCGGCCGGGTCGAGCGGGTTCCATACTGGGGGCCGCTGAACGGCCTGATTGCCGAATTCAAGCGATGGAGAGAAATCGATTGCGCCGGCATCCCGCCGCAAACCCTCATCACGCAGCTGCAGGACCTGATCCAGCAGAATCCCGGCGGCCGCATCGAGGAGGCTCCGGAAAACCTGATTGACATGGAAATCATTGTCGACGACGGAACCGAAAAGCGCGTCAACAACGAAGCCGATCTAAAGAATGTCTCGAGCAACGGCTTGAGTTCCATGATCCTGTGCATGATTTTCGTGGCGTTCGTTAATCGCGTGCGCAAGGATGAACGGCTTTGGCTGACATGGGCACTGGACGAAATCGGTACGATCGACGCCGGCAACTCAAAGGCGCTGCTGGACATGCTGGCGCATCACCACATTCGCTTGGTGTCGGCGAGCCCGGAAGGCCGTGAAGCGACTCTGGCCATGTTCCGCAATCATTACGAGATCCTCCCTAATTTTGAAATTCAACGGTGCGTACCGGCACAACGGAGGCACCATGTCGGCTAAGATCATCCAGCAGCTGAACCTGCGCTTCCTGGAAGGCGGATTCATCAATGCCGACACTGAAACCCATCTATTCGAGTTTTTGGAAGAGGATTCGGCCAACGTCGCCCTGGTGAACCAGTTCTTGGCCTGCGTCGGCGTCAAAATTGTGCAGACGTCCAACCAACGAACGTGGTATCCCGTCTACCTGCAGATCAACGAGATCACGCGCAAGCGCATTGAGGAGACGGTAGTCGAGAATAAGCGTGTCCTGCGCCATCTGATCAGTTTTTTTCGATTGACGCTTGGTGCCACTGGCGGTGCTGCGCCGCAAGGCGGTGTTCCCTTCCGCGTTTCTACGTTATCGGACGTCATCCATGACAACACGAACCTGATCGACTCGCTCAAGCTGATTTGTAGCCGCCTGAAGGTCTCCAATGACACGATCCAGAGCATGGTGAATTCAGCAATTAAGTGGGCAGAGCGCAATGATTTGATTGTTTGCGTCGACGCTACGCATGGTGAATACAGGTTCACAGGAAAGGTCGACTGGGTCAACGACATGGTGGTCTCGTTCGACGAGTGTATCGAACGCAAAATTGAGGAAGATAGTCCTGAAACCGGACACTTGTTCTGACCATGGATGACCAGATCTTGGCGTTGATCAGCGCCCTCAACACGTGCAAGCACGAACTGGCGGAGGTCTATGCAAACCCGCAGGGCGTGCACTTCAATTCGGAGGCGCAAGACAGCCATATTGCCCGCCTCGTGACCATCAAAGCCGTGCGCATCGCGCATGACGGCAGCTACCGATTGGATTCCCGGCTGAAGAAGTTTTTCGACTGGACGTTGAACCGACGCAGCATTTTTGGCAATTCGACACACTACAGCGACATTCTGAGCAACCTGGAAACGGCGGTAACGGGATACACCGAGGCACTGGTGCGCGCCGACATGACTGAATTGAGCGAGAAGCTTGGCGCCGTGTTTGAGCTTTGTGATGACTTCGCTTCCGGGATGACGGAAGACATCGAGCAATTCCGGTTCGTGATCGAAACACAGCGCGGTTTTTCTGGTACTAGCATCGAGGAAAAGATCGTCTACAACGAAAACCGGCTCAAGCGCGCGAAGGAATTACTTAATAACGTAAGCCGCGTGCGCGATCTCGGATTTGTCGGGGAAGTGGAGCATTCGCAAGATCTGTCCGGCGTGTTGCAAAAGGAACTGTTCAACCGCCACGAAGCGATCCAAACTCGGCTTTATGAGGTGCATTCTGCGTTGTCGGCAACCTTGTTCGAGCTGCGCACCGTTAATAGCATCGCCTTACGTATTATCGGCCTGGACAACTACCTGACCAAGCATCCGGATATCATGGTGCCGGCGTGGGAGACCATGGACGAGCCGCCCGAGTGGGCAATGGTGTTTCCCGGGCTGCGTGTGAACGCGTATCCGGGCCCGGGCGTGGAAACCTATGCTCTCGAACTCATGCGCATGGTCGCTGGTGTATCGGATAACATGCCAGAGGCACCGCGTGCGCGCCGCTCCAACGAAGCGTTGCAGGTTGCGCCACCGCCGGACAAGGAAATTCCGCTTTCGGCCTTCCTGACCTCGCTATACCAGTTTTCCGACGCAGCCGCGGATGGCGCGCGGGTCGGCGCCGTCGCGTGGCTCGAAGCCAACACCTGTTTGTTTCAGTATGGCCCGACGGTATGGCTGCAAATGCTGTCCAACGAGTTGGCGAACGGTACGCTCGATATTCCGGACAATTTGACTGTTACTCGAATGTCGCAAATTGTCGATGATGAATGCCGCCTGAGCGATATCGTGATTTCGCAGGAAAAACGCGAGGCGGTCAATGGGTAAGGTGACGCAAAGTACAGTCGCCGTACTGGTGCGCGCCTATCAGTCAGGAAAGCTGAAGATGCCTGCATCGGCCGCAGCTCGCTATTTCGCCGACGAGTGCGGCTTTGGGACTGTGATTGGGTCGAATTGGCACCTTGATGCGAAGGAAAGGCAAGCGATCCGGGCGTACCTGGTAGCACACCATGGGATTGAAAACCCGGAGACCGTAGACTTTAACTTCGCCGGTAAGACTCGCATCGAGGCCGCAGCGGTCTCGCCGGAAGAAAAATTCGCCGGTCGCGGGCCGCATGCCGGCTACGTACTGGCGCGCGCGCCGTCTGGCACGGCCAAGTTCAACAGCGTGTCGCTGGCCATGCTTGGAAAGTCCTGTGTGTATGTCGATGCGCGGGATGTCACATCGATTGGTCATGATTGCATCATCGTGGTAGAGAATTTTGAGGCAGTGACGCAGTTTGAGGGCCTGCCGCTGATGGATTTTCCTTACCGGGATCCGTTGCTGCTATTCCGAGGTGATGCCACATTCCCCGCTAACGGAGCGCTGACGCTGGCTCGGTCAGCGACCGTACCGGTACGTGCCTGGGCGGATTTCGATCCTCAAGGGCTCAATATTGCGGCGGCGGTACCGCAGGTACAAGGAGCGATCTTCCCGGTAGAATTCACGACGCTTTCGCGTGAGGATCTGTATGACAAGCAACGCGCCTTGGTGAAACCTGTTTCATCCTATCCGCCGGCGTGGGCGTCTCCTATTACGGCCATGTTTGACGCCAAGCGCGGACTGACTCAAGAACGGATGATCGCATTGAAGGTGTCTTGTAGGCTTTATCAGAGGTAAAGTCTCACCCATAGAGCAACGGTTGCTCCGAAAGACATATATATGGTCGATTACGGTACGTAAGAGTATCAGTCGAATGAATGGCAGACGGATGCAAAAATTGATTTCGCCATATAGATCATAAACTTAAGCCTCTTTTGGCGAAAAAACCGTAATACCGGCCGACCCTCGCATATAGGTGGCCCCGGTGCTCCTGGATCGCTGAATTCCCGCCAGCTTGTACTCGATACAGGACAGACGCGGCTAAAAGCCTTATGTTCCTATCGATGTCCACAAAAACTTTTCAGGACTGCGAAAAAGGGCGGGTCCGATCACACGGAGACTTGGCACCGCCCCACTTATCACTCCCATCTAAATCGTGGCGATTCTGGACTCGCCCAATCCACTGAAGCTTGTTGGCCAGTCCATGTTGGACGCGAGGCTAGTTTCAAAACCCTTTTATGTCTCGAAAATAGCGGCGATTGCGCAGCAAATGGTTCCTCCTTAATCGGTGCCGTTTAGACTTTCGCAGAGGAGTGCGGTCTGGCCGGTGATTCCAGGGTAACCATATGCCGTGCGATGATTCCACAAAGGGAATTCCCACTCTCTCAGAAATGCGCGCGTTTACATAGAAAATCGCTTTTGGCGAGGTGCCTCTAGGTAAACTAAAAACCTAGACCACTCAAGCGTTCGGACAAGGAAGAATCGGAAATACCGAGCCGTTCAATTAAGGTGTTGAAAATGAACCAAGAATTGGTATTCGAAGCTATTCATGGATGGGGGTTACTCGTGTCGGAAGATAGTAAGGAGATGGCTCGACTGTGGCTGTCGAAAGTGCGTCGCGAGATAGAGTACGAGCTTTCCATCTCTCTAAAAGCTGGAATGAGTCGGTCTGCTTGCGTCCACGCAGACATCATCAACAAATCGGTAGTTGAATACGAAACCGCCTACGCAGTGTCAATACCAGATGGGCGTTTTGTCTATGGTATCGCGCCGACCCCGCGAAGTGCCCAGTACCGGGTGCGCAAGCTCCTTCGTCACGGTCAGTGCGCTGCCGCAGGCGTCCGGCCTGAATCAACACTTTAATTGAACGGCTCGCGGAAATACACTCCTTTCTTTGTTCGGCTTTGTGAAAAGCTTTGATACGGAGGATAACTTGCATACACAGGCAGCGAAGCCCGAAATGAGTTTAGAAACCACGGCTCTCGATCTGAATGCGAAATGCCGTCTCTGCGGCTGGCCGTTTTTGATCGAAACCGTCGAGAAATCACACTATGTCAATTTACGTTGACGACTGGTACGCGAAATACGGCAGGATGACCATGTGCCATATGATCGGCGACACTGAAATCGAGTTGCATGCGATGGCTGCCCGGATCGGCGTCGCCCGCCGTCACCATCAAGGCGATCATTACGACATCTGTAAGGCAATGCGTGAACTCGCGGTCAGCTCTGGTGCAATCGAAATCACTGCCAAGCAATGTGCGGCAATGAACCGGCGCCGGGTGATCACCGGCAGTCTTGGCGAACCCGAAGATGCAATCGCATGGTACAAAAATCACCGCCGCAAAACTGCTGCGACATAACGAAGGAAAATCGGCAGACGCCGGAAAGGATGTAAAACAATGAACGATTTGCAGAACAAAATCAGCGCATTCGCTGCAGAGGTTGTAACGGCTGCGCGTGCCTCCGGGCTCTCATGGGATGAGGCTGTCGCTAGCCTCGGAATTGCCGCCAAAGCAATGGCTGTCGGTGAGACCGAGATCATGGGCAAGGATGACAGCATTCTTCATGCCAAGAAGCGGTTGGAAGAAGGTTTCAGTCAGAACGCACGAATTGTTTTTGCACAAAGCGATGTCAGTGACTTGAAGGAGCTTTCAAAGAGCCAGGTTGATGCGATAGCCGACAATGCGAATATCAAGCTTTTCCTGAAGCTCAATTAACCTCGGAAGGATGATGCCAGACGTGCCGCGGATAGATGCTGACGCAAGGGGATATGACCATGCCCTCAGGATCGCTGGCTACTTGGAGATCCTTCTTTCGTGTGGCCGATTCGTCGCACAAATAGAATCAAAGGAAATTAGAGATGAAGGTTTTTGACATAGACAGAGCTGGGACGGGCACCGCCGAGTGGGCGGAGAAAAACGAGAACATCAGCCGGGGCTGTTCCAACAACTGCCTGTACTGCTATGCCGCGCAGAACTCAGCCAGATTTAAGCAAAGGCCGCGCACAGAGTGGGAGCGCGAAGAGTTCACGAAGAAAGCATATATCACTTCATATCCGGCGCGCGATGGCGTCATCATGTTTCCAAGCGCCCATGATGTGACTCCCTTTAATGTGGACGCGTACTTACGCGTGGCCAAGCTGATTCTTGCGAGTGGCAATCGCTTGCTGATTGTGAGCAAGCCTCGCATCGACTGTATCAGGCGCCTGGTGGCTGAATTGACGTCATTCCAGGAACAGATTATGTTCCGCTTCACCATCGGATCTATTGATGCAGCTGTGACGAGTTTTTGGGAACCAGGTGCTCCGCCGCCGGCGGAACGACTTCAAGCGTTGAAATTGGCGTACGACGCCGGATATCGAACATCGGTTTCCGGGGAGCCGTTATTGGGCGGCGTAGGCACAGCGCTCAGTGTCATCGACGCGGTGAGACCTTGGGTTACAGATACCGTCTGGATCGGGAAAATGAACAAAATGCGGCAACGCGTCGATATGAGTAGCGATCGTAACGCGGCCGAAGTGATGGCGATTGAGCGACTGCAAGCCGATGAAGAAATAGAAAAGTTGTACGAACGCCTCAAAGACGATCCTATCGTGCGGTGGAAAGACAGTGTCAAGGATGTGGTGCAACGACGGCTTCGCCGTGTAGGGTGAGATCGGTACTTTCGATGTGCTGAAGCGTCCCAAGAGAAATCCTGTCGCACTCGATGCAAGGGGTTTCATGATCAGGGTGCTAAAGCCGCACGCAGAAACCGCGAAATACGAATACCCGGAAAATAGAAAGGAAACAACACATGACGAAAACAGTGCATAAAGCCATTTGTGCCAAAACCTGTGACGATTTCAATAAGCAGGTGAATAATGAAGTTCGCACTGGCTGGACGAAATCAGAGGCGACAGTTTTCAGTAGCGATGGAATCTACGCGTGCCTTTCCGCTCCGGTCGATCAGATTCTTTTGCCATTTCCAAAACAGACGGAAACTGAGTTACGGGCTGATGAAATTTATAAAGAGCGTTTTAAGGATCTGGCAACCCAGTTCCAGACCCGCCAAACAGATGTGCCGAAAGCACTGCCATCCGGATCGCTATGTGCGATCCTTCGGACAGTCAAAGAAGGCCGCTTCGAATATAACGGAATGACCTTCGATCTGGCGTTAGTGCATCAATCCGCGAAAGAAAAACCGGTCTTGGCTGTTATACGGCGCGACGATCGCGAGCAGGCACTATTTAGTGAGTTCTCCGCCTATCAGAGTTGAGTGGGACAGCATAATTGAAGTTCTTCCGGCGATTACTGCTGGTGCTCAGATCCAGACGGCATATTAAGTCATCTGACCTTCCCGCATAACACCGCAAAAATATTTGTATTTCAGTGATTAATCCAGCCTGTGAGAAAGTCATGACTAACAAAACTGCAAAATTCAGATTTCAACGATCACCAAACGTCACAACGGTCCCCGTAACAGGCTTGTGGTGTTATCCATCCGCCGAGGGCAGAATTCTGTGCGACTTCTACCATGAGCGTGCGCGGCCGACACTGACGGTGACACACAAAATCAATGACGATCATTCCTTGGGCCAGGAAACTGCGCGTGAAATTGGCCCCGAAGTCTTGCGCGATATCGTAGCCAGTGCGGAGATGTCGCCACAGGCGGCTTATTTCATTGGTCAATACCTGATGAAGATGGCGCAGGATTGTGGGTATGTCGAACCCGGGGCGACAGTGCCCGATGCAAGAGCTGTGCATTAGTATTGATCGGCGCTAATCATCTACTCGTCTTGCGATTATGCGCCGTTCTTCATCTTTCACCACTAGACCGAATTCTAACTAATATGGAAATCAGGATGTGCGAGAGCGCCCGCAATGCTGCTACGCACCCTCCGGGGCGCTTTGCCACGCTCACGATAGAAGAGGCGCAATGGCTTGGTGCCCGAGCCAAGGCGCGGCGGGAAGAACTTTCATTCTCCCGCAACGAATTAGCCGACCTGATCGGCGTGTCGGTCATGAACTTGTTGAGCTGGGAGAAAAGCATTCCCCGCAAGCGCCGCGCGGTCGAGAGCGAGTGGGAAAAGGCGCTACGGGTGCCGGATGGGTGGCTGCGGAGCACCCATTTGAAAGCTTTGCCGCCGGTGCAGTTCCCTATGCTGGAGGGGACGCAAGGCATGACCGCGGCTTGCGAGATACGCGCAGTCTGTAACTGGTTTTCGCGAAAGAACCCCTATCACCGGACGGTCGACTACGATGCGCTCAATGAGTCGGAGAAGCGCATGGCGGACATCATGTTGTACCGCTTCGGAGTATTCAGCGAGGACGCATCTACCTTGCAACGGATCGGTGACAGGATAGGCATTACCCGCCAGCGCGTGCAGCAGATCGGCGAGGATTTCATCACCAATCTCGCTGAGGGGAACATCGGAACACCTATGCTCGACCAGTTGAAATCTGCCATCCAGTCGAACCTGCCCTGCAAGGTGGAGGAGCTGGATCGCGTTTATCGCTGGCTGCTGGGAGAGTCCTTATCCATTATTGGTGCTGACCGGTTTGCGCGAGAAGTGCTTGGGCGAAGCGTAGTCAAGATTCTCACGAAGCCTGCCAACATGCAGGGACATTCGACGCCTATGGCCGTGCAGGATGATACGCCGGATGCGTCCGAATTGCGGGCAGTGCGCCAGGTTGCGGTCTCGATGGTACGGACTTGCGGCGCTGCACAGGTCCATTTCGTGGCCGGGATGTCATCCACCGTCTTAAAGCGCGGCGTAACCCCAGAGGAGGTGATGCGCTGTTGCCGGGTTTTTAGCAACTTTGAATGGGTGATCGAGGATGACGGGTGGTTCTGGTTCGGTCCGGCTTTGGACAACCGCGCCAAAACAACGGCATTGAAGGTGCTTTCGGTGGCAACCCGCAATGTCGATGTCGAAGAAATTCACGACGCGATGGCGCGAGCGCGACTAATGCGCTATGACCCTGATAGGCCTCGCCCTTACCTGCTGGATGCGCCGTTACCGGTGTTGCGGGAAGTGATCGGCCGTATTCCTGGTATCAAGACGGTGCAGTTCAACGATTTCCGGCTCGATGTCCTGATCTCCCCAGCGGAAGTTCTTTCCGATACCGAGCTTGCCATTCTGGGTGTAGTCAAACGTCACGGAGGTGTGGCCACGCGTCAGACCATTGCCGAGGAGGTGCTTGCAACGCTCGATGTCACACCGATGGCACTGAACTTCGCGCTCGACGGCTCCCCGATCATGGTGTGCCTCGACAGGGGTATCTGGAGTATCCGGGGCAACCGTATCGACGCGCAGGCAGTCGCTGTAGCACTCGAGCGCTACGCATCGTCGGCTGGCGGCGGCATGCGGTTCGTTACGGATTCGCTAGAACCGGTCGACGGATGGTGGAAATTGCGTGTCGCAGTGCCGGAAAGCGCTTTCCGGCGCCGTCACTGGATTGTGCCGGTCGCGGTTGAGTGCCTACTACATCCTGGCGAATATTCGGTTGACGGCTACGCCGATCCCGCAAACTACCTTGTTGGCGTCAACTCCAACCTTGGCGGGTTTGTGGGGAAATTGATCATTGCCGGGATCGAGCCGCATGAGGAGTTCCTTATGGGTATCCACGCAAGTGAACGGAGACTAAGCTTCGAAAGGTTGAAGTAGCGTGGCCGCGGAACGCAGGCGACGATCTGTAGTGCAGTGGGTGGGGCATCTAATTATCAGGAACCAGAACTATTAAAGGAAAAAGGAAAAACATGTTCAAAGATGATGTGCAACTAACGGTCAACCCGCTCCACACCCCCATCCAGGCGCTACCTCCGAGCACCTCACCAGACGCCTTCGATACTTTGAGCGACTGGATATCGTCTCCGGATCGAGGATATGATTCCTGGATCGCCCATCACCAGTTAAGCGAAGACACCAAGAAAATCTATAGCGCCATGTGGAAAAAGTTTTCGCGCTGGCTGGCCAGCCGGGGCATTGGCCTGGCCGACTGCGAAGACACTCACCTGGAGACCTTCCTCAATGTCCATGGCCTGGAAAAGGAACACCGGCAACGCTATGTGCGCTTGGTCGAAAAAACCTATGGTCACCTGCAGGGACTCGGACTCGATATTCGTAACCCCGGACGGGAGGCTGGGTTCCGTCGCGTAGGCAAGGGTGACAACGACCCGACAGCTTTTCTGGACCACGGCATGCGTGCAGCCCTTTTCCAGTGCATACGGCAGGCCCTCGTCTTGCCGGCCGCCCAGGAGAGAAGAGTAGAAAAGAGTAGAAAAGAGCAGTGGATAGAAGTAAGGGATGCGGCGGTCGCGGCAACGCTGGTCGGGGCCGGAGCGAAGGTGTCAGAACTGACGGCGTTGACCGTTAGTTGCACATCGAAGCCGGGCTGGCTGCTGATCCCCTCCGCCGGCAACGTGCGCGAGCACCGCGCGCGGCTCTACCCGATCGCCCAGGAAGCTCTCAATACCTGGTTGGACTGGCGTAAAGGTCTCGCCTTGAACCACGACACACTTTTTCCGGCTTCGCTTACCAGGCGCCGCAACGATCAGCAGGTCGGTACCGCCGCCATGCACCCGGCTACCGTTTTTCGGCGCATCAAAGCGCTGCTTGAACAGGTCGGCGCAACCGGCGATCGCGCCTGCGGACAAACCCTGCGCAACACCTACGCCGCCATGCTGTTCGAAAACGGCGCCGACGACTCGACCGTCTATGATTGCCTGGGGATGTTTTCCATGCTGTCCGTGCAGCGCTTACGGGCATCCCATCAGCTATGGCTCACCGAGCAGCCGGCGGAGCATACCTAGTCATTAGAAGCCGCGCGCAACGCGCCGGCAAGCAACGATGCACCGCAACGACCTTGCGATCGCTCACCCGTTCGTAGCGGCGCCGCACACTGCTTTCATTTCCGATCACGACCAGTTGAGGGGTGGCAGGGATTCGGCCAAAATCTTCAATAGAAAATCCAATGGCAGCACTTCCCGATCAAAGTCCAGCGTGTATTCGCCAAACCGGTTGATGTGCGCCGTACCAGTTCGCCCAATCCACAAAGGACGCTCGATTGGGAAGATGCACCAAAAAACGCAGCGATTGCACAGAAAAAGGCTTTTGACGTAACGCGCCAAGGTAAACTCATCTAGATCAAATCTGGGGGTGAGTTATGGATGCGGGCGCCAGTTTTTCGGATGACGACAGTACTACCACGAATGCGATAAAGCGATACCGCCTCAACGAAATCGGGCGGCGCAAATTGTCCGCGTGGCTTCGCTTTTACGGCAAACCCGAAGTGCGCTTTGAAACAATTGTCGAACGCGCTTTGGAGGCAATGCAGCGCTCATACCCAACAGTCAGACTTTTGCGCCACGAAATGGATTCCCAGTGCCATCGGACGCATGGCGTTGAGTTCGCCTTGGAATTCGCATGGTTCGATCCGGAGGATTGCAGCTCCCATGCGGGCGCCCATGCCGCGACGGCATCGTTCCCACAAGACGCGCAAGCTGACTTCGTACGGGAAGATGGATTTTGGAAGGCGAAAGTCGACGGCAAAGTAATCTTGACCCGTAAAACCGAAAAAGCATGCCGGGGGCAATTTAGCCGCCTGGTGGGAAACACGAAGCGTAACGCAACAGACGCTGCATCTGAACCGGCGCATGCGCCCCGCACTCCGGCCGGAAGCCGGGTCATCTAAAGGGCCCCATATGAATATCGAAATTTTCCTGGCTGTGTTTCTCGGCCTGGTGGCGTATCGCGTTGTTTCGCCGGTCATTGATTTTTTGAATCCGTTTTCATCCCTAACCCGTCCGAAAGATATCGGCGCCCACGCCCGTGAACTTAGCGGTCGAGCACAAGGCCATGCGAGCGATTCCGCGAGTCCAGGCTAAACCTACGAAAAGTGCTTTCTTCTCGCAAGAAAACTGCGACAGGCTCGAACATGCGCCTTGCGAATTTCAAATATTTGTTGGAAACAGAAAACCATGAAGAACATAACCGCGCTGATTTTTTTGCTCGCAATGTATTCCTCTGCTTTGGCATCGGCCGAATTTCCAAACAGCGAGCTCATTCTGAAGTATGTGAACAAGCCGGCCGCCGCGCGTGCCACCGCGGATTCCTGTACCGGTGTGCACCGTGATGAAACACGATATCCGGAGTGCTGGGGCGCTCAAAAAGCTTCTGAACTGTTAAATGGACCAGCGGACACAAGAGAACTTGTTCTCAATCGCGATAAGCGCCGACAAGTGGAGGCTAAGTGCAACGAAATGTCAATGAAAGAGCGTTTCGAAGCCCGTGCGTGCCAAGCGCTTGTACAAGCGCAAAATTTCTTCATGTTTCTCGGTTCGCCTACACGTAGTAACTTCATTCGGTTTTAAAAACAGACTGTATAGGAAACCGCTGAGATGGAAGCCTTAACAGAACTGGCGAAAAAGTTTGATGGCACCCGCTCCTATTTTCCCTTTGTGACAATGGCGCAAGCCGACGGCGAAATTAGTCTTTATGCACACGAGCTTCAACAACTCGGTGAATACTCCCGCGAAGCGATACAAAAGCATGCCTTCATATTGGCTTCCAAGTTGGAAGTCAACGGTGCGAAGATCGACGCGGACAAGCTCCGTTACTACTATTCGGATAACTGAGGAAATCGCTTTGCATCAGACCGACGAAAAACGGCGAGAGAAAATTGCCGATGCCGATGTGAGCGGAAATGAGTGGCTTCGCAAAGCAAGGGACGCTGATGAACGAGAAAATTGGCGAACCTGAGGTATCTACTTGACAAGGGAAACTAAAGAGGAGAGGGAATGCTAGGGTTCGAATGTGAGTCAGTTTGTATCGGCTGCGGCTGTTCTGACATGCGCGCGTGCGACGAAGGTTGCTACTGGCTGGCCGTGGACCGTGAAGAGGGAATCGGCGTCTGCAGCAGCTGTCCAGAAAGCATGAAGGACTGGGAATCCACTCCTCGGGGTCTTTTGGTGCGCAAAAGTTTGGTCAAGAGGGCTACCGATCAGATCGTTGATCTCCGCAGCACGGTCGATGCCTTACGCGTCAGCGACCTAAATGCCTTCGATGCGATGCCGGCAAAAGAGCAGCGGATGTATTTGGCTCGTAAGGAGGCATTGGTCGAGGCGTACCGTGGCGCCTTGGTCTCGCTGGAAATGGCCAAAGTACGTCTGGAGCAGGTGTAAAGGAAAATCTGTGACTTCGAAAAACAATTGGATCAGCACCGACAAACCCATCGTCTGCGCGGTCTAGGAAAAGGAGAGCAACAGGATGGACAACGCTAAATTCAGGATGCTGGAATTCCCGGCCTTCGTAGCATGGTTGTTGGTTGTGATCGGGGCGGTGGGAACAGTTAATGCTATCGACGGACTCTGGCATACGGCGTCGTTGCAATTTCAAACGGCCAATGCCGAAGGTGTCGTGCGTTTTTACCGTAACTACGGATACATCGGGGTTGTCATGAGGGTTACCGAACTCTTGCTTGCTGTGTTAAGTCTTTACCTTGGCGTTGGCATATTGTGGGTGAAGTACCGCGCCAAAGCTGAATCGCAACGCGATATCAGACAAGAAAAAATCTAGTCCGAGGAAAAGTCCTTGTACACGATCAGATTCCCGGTACGTCTAAAGCCGAAGTTGGAGCCGATCTTTGCTGAACAGGAGCTGATGGAGCGCGTGACTTGGGGGGGTGATCAGATTGTTGTGCAATTGAACGAATCGCAGGCGGTGGCCTTGAAACTTCGCCTGATTGAATGCCGCATTGGACCCATGGGGGGATGGAAGAGGGAACACGATGGAGATCATCCACAAACACAACCACCAAGCGGTATGGACTTCAGCTAAGGAAAAGCGCAATGAAGATAGCGGAAGACTCGAACAGTACTGACCTCATGCAAGCGATGCTTGCGTTCGCACGCGAACAAGCTGATATTTGGTCGCATCTGGACCGCGACGAGATTATGGAGCGTATTGAAGCTCATTTGGAAAGCGCCTTTCCGGGCGTGAGTGGTGAAGCGATTGCCGCTGTTGTGAATCGTGCAGCCAACACCGATTGAATCAAGGAAAAACGCTGAATAGGACTGAAAAGATCATTATGACTGCGCAATCCGAGCGTTTGGCAGCACGAGGCTTGAAGCCGGCTGCAAAACTGGCCGAAAGCAAGCCGCACGGAGATCGTTTGCGATACATGGCTGGTTGCCGGTGTCAGGACTGCCGGCGCGCAAATTCAGCATATGAGTCCGCCAGACAGAAAGCGCGTGCTGCTGGCGACTGGAACGGCATTGTGCCGGCCGCAAAAGCCCGCCTGCACATGAAGGCACTCTCCGAACAGTCCGTCGGTCGGCGCACAGTCGCGGATGTGAGCGGCGTGGCCGATTCGGTCTTGACGGAAATCATCGCCGGTCGAAAGACGCATATTCGGGCGCGAACTGAGCGCGCCATTCTGTCCGTGACGGTTGCGGCGGCTGCCGATCGTGCGCTGGTGGATGCCGGGGCGAGTTGGGAAAAGCTCAATGCGTTGATCAAGGATGGGTACAGCAAGACAGAGCTGGCGTATGGATTGGGAATGAAGACGCATGCGCTTCAGGTCGGTAAAACTTTGGTGACGGTCCGCAAGGCCTTCGAGATTGGTCGGCTTTTTGATCGCTTGAAGATGGTTGATGCAGCGCGGTCAGAAGCTGCGTTGAATGAATTGAAGAACGAAGGGTATTCGTCGGTAGTGATCGAGCAGCGCATGAGCCAGTTGGCCGAGCAGTCGGGCGTCAATTTGACGTGGCCGCTGATTCGACATGGCCGGATACGGGAAAAAGTCGAGAGCCTGGTGTTCAAGCTGCATGATGCACTGGTGGGTGGAAACGCAGGCGGTTCGGTGTTGGTGGCAAACGGTGATCTGGAGATGCCTCCTGAAGTGCTGCAAGCCGGTCTTGCGAAAGGCCGATACCGCTATGTGGAAGGGGCATTGCACAAGCGCTGCAACAAGTGTAGGGAATACTGGCCAGCCGATACCGAGTTCTTCTTTTCCGCGAAGGATGCGCGACACAAGGATGGATTGAACGACTGCTGCAAGGCATGCTATGCGACGTATTGGCCGAATGGACGTTCTTAATTTTGATGTGCTTCGTAGCGGGTTATTGATCAAGGAAAAACCATGTTGGCTCGATTAAAAAATCTCTTTCCCAGAAAAACCGAGATACCGCCAATTGTACTGGAGCTGAAAACCGCGCAAGCCAGGAAAGGGGGAAGTGGTGAAGAACACACAAATTGACTCCGAAGCACTTGAAGCTGAAGCATCACGGTATCTGGTTGACCTTCTCGAAAAGCTGACCGGAATGGCTCTGACAAAGGGTCAAAAATCCGCAGTGTTCAAGCTGGCTTGCACCCTTCCGGATGGGGCAAAACTGGAGGATTTCATCAAGGCGAGTTCTTCCGCGGCCGTTGCGTCGTCCGGTCTTCCTGGTTCCGCTGCTGCAGATTTGGTTTCGGTCGCCGCTGCACTCACTAAACATTTCGACGAGACTGCGAGCTATGCCGCGCTATTCAAGAGCCAACAGTACCGGACAACAGCCAATGACTGACTTGCTGCTGAATCTGCTGATTGCCTTTGCAATTGTCGTGACTCTGAAGCGCGTTGTTTTCGGCCCTCAGAAGCTATTTGCCCGTGTGGCGACAGCTCTGATCATGGCCGGGAGCCTTGGTATATGGATATCTGCCCCAAACAAGGAGAGCTTGCAGATGCATATATCGGCGTGGATGCTCCTGCTCGGATTGATCGTGCATATCGCTATGTTTGCCTTAGACAGCGTGTGGGTAGTCAAAAATCGCAGCGGTCAGTCGGACAAGAAATAATTTCAAGGAAAAACGTATCGCCTCTTTGGGAACATTTACGACCAGGGCGATCGCGGTTTCCCGAAACGGCGAATTGTCCACCACGGAGTGGGGGGCCTCGCGGCAGCACTGAATGACGGATCTGATCCAAGGGATAAGGAGCCATCAGCCAGCGTCGGCAAACACACTAATTGGCACTGATCTATAAAATCAACATCTTCAAACGTAGCGGACAACCCGAAAACAGATACAACTCTAGAGGATAAGAATGCAAACCTTCCACCGTTTTTCACGAGCATCGAGCGGTAGTGACACCATCACCACCATATTTTTGCCAGAATCGGGTATTAAATTTATCTATGCTTCTGCCCATCGCGATCAGGTTGGTGCAACCATTCTGGAAGTCCACGGTAAGAAAATATTTGCAGTCATTGAGGATATTGGTACGGTACAAAACATGTTCCCATCCTTCCTTTCCGTAAGGCGGTTTGATTTGGGGAATAGGGTTGGCTTCCATGACGTGGATGTGTTCATTAACCCTAACCTGATTACACATGTAATCCTGAATATGCACGGACCAGAAATCACATTTCAAGATGGGGACCGTCTCACAATTAGAGACAACGTACATTTCCCCCGTTGATATAGGGATATTTCGAATTTACATATGGTGTAAAGATGTAAATTGCAGGAGGCAGCGCAGCATGGCAGAAACCGTAATCCGTAACAATCACTGGCCCGAAGCGAAAGGCAATCTTCCTGATTACTGGCTTGAGCAGCAGTACGAGGCCGCGTATTCGCGATACGTGATCTAAGCAGGGAACAAAATCGGGGCAATTTTGGAACGCATTTCGGTGATTATGAACAAGCGGGCGAGGAAAATTTAATGACTAATGTGAATGGGGATAGAGCTTCGCTCACGCTTGAAGAGAAGCGCGAGCAAGAATGGTTGGACAATATCAAGTCTATATACCGTGGATTAATTGATGAGTTTGGTGAAGCCTATTGTCTGGAGCAGATTGAAGTGGCCAAGCAACGGGTTATGACCGGCATGCAAGCGCGCGACTGGAATGGTGGAGCGGGCGCATTGGAAGCCACAGCTTTGGCCGCGCAATCAATGGAAAAAGCGGGGAAGACATCCGCTCTTGATCCCTCGACCATGTTTGTTCTTCTTGCTGGTATCGATATTACCGTCCCTGGTTATTTCTCCGACGCTGCAGATTCGTGTGATCCGCCGCTGCATAACTAAGCGCAAGGAAAAGCGGCGAGCGCCGCACGAAAGGAATTTAACATGAGCAACGTCGAACGAATCCAAGAACTGCGCAAACAAGAGGATGGATGCGCAGCCCGTATTTTCAGCATCCAGCGCAAGTTGGCCGCTGGCTCAACTGCTGTGGATCAAGATGATCTGCGCCGCTGGAAAGACGAAATGAGCACAGTTCAATCAGAACTCGTTGAGTTGGGTGAAGCGCCGACGAACGCGGCATAACAGGAAGGAAAAAGATCATGGATCAAGAAGAAATCGAAGCGCTGATAAAAGCAAAGATCGAGGCCGGTGAAGCCGAAACCGGATTGTATGACGCCGGTTTGCAATATGTAGTCGTGGATCGCATCAGTGATGGAAAGGGCGATCGGCTCACGTTTCAATGGTTCAGCAATATGCTGACCGTTGATGACCTGGTGCACGCCTAAATCACAAAGGAATTCAGCATGAAAGTTGATCTGACCTCGGAACTGGCACGTATCCTGAATTTCACTGCTGAAGTTGCGATAGCCATTCGGATGTATAGCGCCTATAACCAGAATGGCAATCGCCATGAAGATGCGCCTGGTGATCTTATGTGGCTGTCCGACTGTCTGCATAACTTCGACATGCTTGGCCGCGCAATACAAGGGGGAAACCCGGCAAACATCGTTGCGGCATGCGACATGCTTTTGAAAGCCTACGAAGGCTATCAAGTTGAGAATCCGCGTTTCACACGGCAAGCGAAGCCGACGTTTGACCGCAATGCAGACCGCGTTTCATTGCACGAGGCTATGGCGATTTTTACCGACATCCGGGCAAAAGTTTTGCCGCTGGCACAAACGACATAGCAAGAGGAAGAACTCTGTATGCAAAAAATTGCAAATCCCCATGACGGACTGTTGAGTTATCAGCAAGCGTTGAGCCGCGCCGCGATCGCCCCCGTTCCATGTACTTTGTATTCCGAGCTGACGCTCCTGATGGATCAAGCAAATGGCGAGAACCGATTGACATATGCGCTGGTCGAGAACGGCGTCGTCAAGGCGACAGTGGTCTACCTTATGGCAGATCCCTACAAGGGCTTACCTTGCTTTCAAGTTGGGTATGCCGTAGCTGAGCCTTTTCGTAACCAGGGCCTGGCCGCCAAGACGGTGGAAAAGACGATCGAGGAGATGCGACATGGCTTTCGAAATCAAATGCCGCGCTTCTATGTCGAGGCGGTAGTCGCGCAAAACAATCTGGTTTCCAACAAGGTCGCGGAGAAAGTCTTTCAGGCACAGCCGGAGTTGATCAAAGACGATGCCTCTGGCGAACCGGCATTCCAGTACCTTCGATTGGTTGGCGTCGCCGCCGCCGTAGCATAGGAAAAAACCGCCATGCGCCAGACGGACGAACAAATCAAGATCGATGGATGGGAGAAAGGTTATACCGGCTTCCCGTCCTCCGACAATCCGCATCCGGTAGGCACCAGCGAGCATGAAATGTGGGCAGCCCGGCACCGGGAAGGTTACTGGGCTGCCGTTGACGAAGGCCAGTTGGAAAATACTCTCTGAGAATGGAAAACGTGAGCCAGGCATCCCTATATGTTGGCGCCAGAGTGGCCGTAAAAACGACGCAGTATTTACAGGGACGGCGGCGGTTTCCTGGGCGCGTCGGCACGGTGGACAGAGCAGTTTGTCCGCATGAGGTTGTCGATGGCTTCTGGCGGGTGAAACTGGATGCCACGAAAGAGCGCAAGGCCAGAACTGAAATGTTCTATGGCGTGGATCTCGAAGTGATTCTGTAACGTAAGGAAAAATCAGCCATGACAAACACATCAGATCGCAGCAATTCGCAGCAGCATGCGCCGTTATATGAACGGCTGGCCTCGGCTGCGGCTTTGTTGGGTGCCTTGGCTGAAGAAGTTAAATCTGCTGGCGCAACTCTCAATGCTGACAATGTGGCGCGTGCATCGAAAGATGTTGCGAATGCGTCGGCGTGGTTCACCCCCCAATAGCATTCAAGGAAAATCCATGAAACATATCGAACGCTTCTTCCGTCGCCTGTCCTATATAGGAACGACTTGGACTGTTGATGGCCCAACTCCTCCAGGCTTCACAGGCATGCGCGCTCGTATCCTCCATTTCGCCATAGCCTTCTGCTGGATGGCGAAGGGCGGGCAGTACGATAGCCGGACCTTCTACCTTCGAACCATCGGCAACGATAATGCGCGCGCACACTTCCGCTTTGCCTTCACCGGCAAGTTTGCGTAAGAGGAAAAACTATGTCTGACATTCAAACCATTTCGAATCCTGGGTATGCCGGTGGCACAGGCAAAACATTGGTCGATTATTATCAAAAGACTTTCAAGGTTGGCCGCAAGGTGAACTCCAACGCTGATCCGAAGGTGTTCAAGCGCTATGAGCTGACGATTGCGGAATGCAAGAGGCGCGGCGTTCGCTTTCTCCCGGCGCAGGTGCTGCGTCCGATCTTTCAAGCTGCTGACCTTTAACCATCGGAAAACAGCGGAATGCAGATGGATACGTTAACGAACGAAGAAATGCGTGCATCTAAGGGCTGGCTCACGGTTTCGACTGTCGAGCAGCTTGTAGCGGAATGCATCGGCTCAGTGCCAGTCCTGTGCATCGTGGGCCGTTGCCGTACCGGCAAGACTTGGGCAACTGTGGATTGGATAGAAGGTCGAAACAACGATCTCGAACATGCCGCTTATGTGGACTGCAAAGGTATTGGTTTCGGGGGTGAAGGCGTGGTCCGCTTTGATGGAGTCGAACGTGACGTTCGGAAGGACCACTATCCGAAGTTCGCCCTTGATGGAATCGACATTATTGTCGTAGATGAACCGGCGTGCAATCCGGCTCTTGTAAAGTCGTTGATCTCCCAGGCAGCGCCGGATGCGGGAACAACGGCGCACCGCCTCGTTGTTCTTCTGCTGCAAGATGTCCAGCACATCGAGCAATTTGAACTGCGTGAAAAGCAGTTCCGTTGCTATAGCACTGCCGGACTGCCGATTCGAACTACTGAATTCTAGGAAAAATCGATCATGCGTAACAACACTTATTGGACCCGCACTGGCCTCATGGACGATTTCGGCAATCTGATTCCGCACACGATGGATACGCTCGATCAAGCTGCGAAGTCCCTTACGACATTCTGGCTTTACAACGACTAAGCGAGGAAAAGATCGTGGTCGACAAAGCAATCAATGTCTTCCTGGCCGGATTGATCGCCGCCGGCGTTAGCGTCTTCTTTGTCACTATCTGTCATCCTGCTTGATTACCTGAACCAGGTAGCCAAGATGTAGAGGAAAGCGTATGAAAAACGCTTTCAAGAATTTGCTTTTGTGAGTGATCGACGTCGATTTCGTACCCGTATCGATTGCGATCATCGCCACGGTAGAGCGCGCAGCGCGAAAGAGCATTAAAGCGGCCGCAGCTAACGCGAAAGTCTTTAAAAAACTAAGGGGAATTGTATCCATGATGCCATCGCTCCTACCGGAAACAACCGGCGCCACCATTTCTGCTTGTGGCCGGTATCGGTACCGCTTGTGGCGCATCTGGGATGAATCAAAGCCGTACTGCCTGTTCCTGATGCTCAATCCATCCACTGCTGACGACATCGACAACGATGCTACCGTAGAACGCTGTCAGCGCCGCGCGGCTGCCATGGGATACGGTGGGCTGCATGTTGCCAATCTGTTCGCCTGGCGCTCGACGGATCCGAGTGTCCTGGCGTCGGTCGCAGACCCGATCGGGCCGGACAATGACAAGACGATCTTAGCAGTCGCCAAGGCCGCCGGCATCGTGATCTATGGGTGGGGCAAGGATGGAGCAATTCAACGCCGTGGCGCCGCAGTTCTGGCCCTTTTGGCCGCCGCGGGCGTGCAACCCTATGCCCTGAAATGCAACTTGGACGGATCGCCAAAACATCCGTTGTACGTCGCGTACAAAGAACTTCCAAAACCGTTTCCGCTGGTGAGCTTGGAACGATAATGCTGCCACGCCGGCAAGCCTATGCTTCCATAGTCCTCACAGGATGCTCCGGTCTTCCACGGCAACGATAGGCTTCTCAGTGACGCCAATGTCAGGGGTTCAAGCACAATACAGTACCGAAATTTCAGTACCGAAATTTCAGCGCCGCACATCTCGGATCCGTAGAATCAAAATTGATCCTATTACTTAACAGCCAGATGTCGCCTCGCCAAACCTGTATCTGTTGTGGCAAACCGCTAAGTGACCCCATTTCAGTTGAATTGGGCATCGGTCCGGTATGCCGCATCACAATCAAATCCAACCAAGCTAGAGATCCTAATATGAACCTACTTGCCAATCGTGCAGCCTACACCTATACCATTGAGGATGGGATCGTGTGCGTTATCGATCTCGACAACGGAAAATCAGTAACGAACGATGCGGACAACTTGATAGCCGATCTCGTTGCAAACGGCATTGATCTCGCTGTGCATCCCGTGATTTACAAAGACACGCAAGGGGTCTGGGATCAACTAGTCGTGCAGAACAACCGCTTCGCCAACTTTAAAAGCATCAACGAGCGCAGCAAGGAAGCAGCAATCGCCAAGATTAAGGCCTCGAAGTGAGCATCGAGCGCTGCGACGGCTGCAAGCACAATTGGTATACGGCGCCAAACGGGTGTGCCGGAAATCCGGTACCGCATTCGCGTTGCCACTACTTCAACGCTGATATATCAATTGTGCGTGTGGATGGACAAGACCACCTGCCCAAAGATGCCAGGCAGTGGAAATCCGTCATTCCACCAGGCTGCCCAACATTTCCTCAGCCGCGGCTGCCGCGCGTATAGCCGGCAACACAAAGCGACACGATACGTGCGTCCGCAGAGATGACCTGCCTCACCGAGATTCAATACAAAGCCGCCCGCAGAATTCTCAGCAAGCGTTCTGCGGGTATTGATTGGCCAGAAATTATCCGCAGCACTCGTATTACATCTAGCGATCGTCCCTCTGTGTTAAGCGCCGTCGACGCGCACTTGGCCGGACGATTTCCGCTTCCTGCACCAGCTGGCACCTACCTACTGAAGGACTGGAGGAGGGGAATGCTATGGATCCGTCAAAACGATCGCTATCTCGGTCTACTGGAAAATGCGAAGACTTGGGACAATCGCATGCGAGCACGTCTTGGCCACGCCTATGACGATATCTTCGGTACCGAATCGGCTGGCAAGATCAGGACAGCGTCCGGTTATGCAGCAGACCTGGGACATCCATGGGAGTTCGAGTTTGTCCAAGACAATCGAACTGCGCCGCGCACGCCGGCTGCCCTTACCGACCCGAGCACAAAACCCCCATCTGCCGCACGCTTCGGTATCAAATCAACTTTGATGGGCTTCGCACAAAGAACAATTCCCATAAACAGGTGGGTGAATTCGTGAATAAATATTCCGGGGAAGGTCAATAGTGAGAAAAGGTATATCCCAACCGAGAGCCTAAGCAAAAGAAAGGCTAGGACAGTCGAAGGTAATAAATAAAGCAGGATGTGCCAGTGAGTGTCTGTCATTGCAAATCCGAAGTATCTGTTTGCTCAATGCTCGAACCTCGCCGCCGCCTGTAGAGATAGCGTATGTAGCGAAAAGGCGTTTGCTGGTCGATTGGGAGTCATTCGATTCGAGCGCCAGGATGGGCTCCTGGCGCTCGAACGGTGACCAGGCCAGAGCCAAGCATGATCTACCAGACAGGACGCCAGGGAAGCCCTATTTGTGTCGGAAACCTACCTGCTTGCAGGGAAGAAGGTTTCTGCCGATTCGATCGTCGCTAGAATGCCTGGAAGCCGTAGGCTAAGCGCTAACTCTTTCGCATGGGAATCCGTCATGCTATGGAAATCATTAGTCGGCGGCCGCGCTAAACGGTTGTTGATGCACAAGATAGTTAACTTCTTCAATCGCTATTCAAAATCTTTAATGGTGGGCTAACTAAATGGGCCGTGGAATTCGCGCATGGGTGCGCATGCCTTCAGGTAGGCGGTTAGATCTCCTTGATCCCACTCCATTCGATTGGGATGATGCCGATATCGCCCTTGGGTTGGCCCGCACGTATCGTTGGGGAGGTCATTCCGCTTGGCCATTACCACTCTCCGTTGCGCAGCATTCGCTGACAGTCATGTTGCTGCGACGAGCGCAGTCCAGCACCAGGCTCGCCCCGCTAATCGAACTCCGGGAACTTTTGCACGACGCGGACGAGGGCCTGTTAGGCTTCGACGCGATATCTGTGATTAAACCTTTTCTCGGTGATGGCTTCCGCGCGTTGACGATGCGCCTCGAGAACGCCGTGTTTCTGCGGTATGGATTACCTCCATGGCAGCCCAAGGAAAAGGCTCTGCATAAGCATGCGGACCGGTTAGCGGCGGCCAGCGAAGCTGTCCACGTAGTCGGTTGGTCAAAGGAAGAAGTCCGGAAAACCCTGAAGATCCCGTACGAGCCGCTTGATGATGATCCTCTGGTGGCTGCGTATGGTGGCCAGGCCTGGGAACCTTGGCCACCTGCAGTTGCTTGTGAACGCTTTCTTTCCGAGTTGAATAAACTGAATAATCAAATCTAAAAGCTATCTGATGTACCTCATAGGCTATGCGGCACGTCCATTTCACCGGTCAGATCGTGGTTTGGGATGGGCCATGGTGGCAAGCAGCCTAGCGCCCCAGTTGATGGTAACCGGAGGCCACCTAATCACCTCAGCAACAACACCGCTACAGAGGGGCAATTGACATCAGTTTCAGCATGTATGCCTTAGACGGTGACCATGTCATGACTCACTGCTTCGTTTGGTGCGTCTCCTTGGCCGTAACAATCGCGCTGTCGATCGCTTCGTCAAAGAGTTTTTTCCCGACCGTACTCAAGGTTTCTAAAAAGGCCGAACTTAGTCGTATGCCCGTGCGATATTCGGCCTGGGTATGTGAACGTCCGGGAAATACTAGAGCGGTTTGTCCCGGCGCCGAAACACGCACTTCCAATGCCACGAAAAAGTCAGCTTTCTGTTCGACTACTCGTCCAAACACTGGGATGAGGCGGGCTGGATTAAGCGCGCTTTTCCATTGAACAAAAAGCTTGTTGTCAGCTACACCGGATTCAGGATGCGGCACGCTGACCAACTCGATTTCCATCGAGTCCATGTGTAAAGCGCCAGGCAACTCCGCCGCCAAGCGTTGTTGCGCTTCAGCGATCGCTTCACGCAGCCATGCCACCGTGGATTCGGTATTTATCGGACTGACCTGACCGCTTGTGTCCAGCCGCATCGCTTTGACAGTAACAGGGGTATTTTCCGGTACGGACTCGGATGCCATTCCTGTTTGTGACCACAGGAAAACCACAACTGCAAGAAGCGAATGTTTTAGTTTCATGATCTTTCCCTTACAAATAAAGTTACGCAGTTCAAACTAATCGCAGCCTAGGCGAGATATCAACTTTTCTGCAACAGCCGTATCGGGTTTCAATACACTGGATCTATTCGCTATTATTCCCGACGAACGATGGACAATCTGAAAAAACATACAAACAAAGTGTACACGTGGCAAAGCTCCCATGCTGCTACACCTTCTGAACAACGCAAAACGCTCAGGCCACGAAAAATGCTCTTTGGGCGGGACCGCGAAAAGCCTAAACAACCTGCGCAAAACTATGCGATCTGGCTGCTAAGTAGGTGGGATTATAGTGCGGCAACCCTGAGAAGGAAGTTGGTAAATCGTGGCTATTCGACTGATGAAGCTGATGCCGCCGTAGCCGCCGCTATCCAGGCCGGCTATCAATCTGACGCTCGGTACGCGGGCGTAAAGGCCCGTGGAACCCAAGGACGTGCCGGCGATCGAAAAATAGAACTGGTCTTAAAGAGCAAAGGGATCGATGCTCAAATAGCGAAAGAGCAGATTGCTGCACTGGATCCTGAGGTAGATCGCGCCATCCGCGCCGCCGCCAAATTTCGGAAGTACGTCGAAAAAGACGGTTGGTCTATTGATCTCGCGAACAAGGTTCGTCGCTCCCTTGCAAGCAAAGGGTTTTCCGGAGCATCCATAAAAGTCGCCATTAATGAACTGAAGACTGTTGTTCAGGAAATGATCTCTTGACCAATCATTCTGAAGCATCGTGATCGGTGGTATTGGTGTTCCTGGAGGCCTTTCGCGCCATGCCCAAAGAAGTTCAAGACTCAATGGCTAGCGTGCTTCACGTGCAGATTGCGCCGGGAGGAAAACGGATAACATGGGACGGGGTTCATAAACTGATGGACAATGCTAAGCAATTTAAATAGCAGTGAACGCAAATGGACGACGTATTGCAATTAAGTGAGGTGCAAAAGAAGATATTGAAGTACCTCGAAAGTGGAAGAATCGCCTTGCCCGGTAATGGAGCGAGCATCACGGTCAACGCCAAACGGGTGTGTAACATCGATACGATGATGGCCCTATCTCGGTTAGGGCTCGTTCAAAAAGACGCTCAGGGTTGCTGGTCTGCGACGTCGTGCGGAAAAACCGTTGCGAAGCAACTTACACCGTAATTTACCTGGCGAGGGTATGGGCCGAATTTGTTCGGATATCTTTAGGTGATAAGCGAATAAAAAATCTATTTCTTATTACTTTTTTGCTTATGTGTCATTACTGGCTTTATTTTGGCACGCTCCCAATTCATGGCAATACCATGCGTTGCGTAAAAGACAATTAAAAGGTTTGTTGCCCCTTGCGGCATGGTTGGATTTTAGATATATTATTTGCAAATTCAGTTTTTTGTCCGGCATTTCGGACCCGTTTACTGATCCTCGGTATGGATCTGCCTAAAGGCCTGAAACGGCCGCATCTCACATAGTGAGTTCATCAAAGTTGGCGCTTAGCCGACAATCGTTTTTTCAAAAGAATAGATTCGATCCGCAGACGTACGCAGACTGAATTCTAATCTTCTAGAAATTTGTTCGTCACCCACGGAGGTTTTCGCCTCGTGGCGAATCTCTCCGTTTAACTTTAAGGAGAGAAATATGAACTGGAACGATCCTGGAGTGCAGGCCGCAGTTATTACCGCCGTAGGCGCAATTACTGCGACAGCAATTGGCGTGATCTGTGCCGCTTTAATCGGTAGGCAATTTGCCGATAGAAAGCGTTTGCAAGAGAAGTTACAGATTGCCCAAAACGATATTCTTGCGCTGCTTGAAATTGAACGAGTACATTGCGACCTCCACATGGAGCACAGCAATCGGTCGTTCAAGAAATCAGTACGACAGACAGCAGAAGAAAGAGGGTACGTTTTATCAGGGAAAAATACGCCAAGCCGCATCAAGGCGTCGAACCCGGCAAACGTGCAAATGCTTGCAAATCACCAGCAGAAGCAACTCAGCGCTCTCTGACGGCATACAAGGCTGGCATCCCTCACTAATCGCTTTTAGTTTTACCAACCGTTGGTCAAAGGAAAATTACTCCTCTGACGAAAACATTCACCTCTTTGGGAACGCTCTTCCCGAAGGGGGGGAGCTCCCAGAATCACCAGGAGAACCATCATGTCAAACGACACTATGAATCGGTTATGTGTTCATGTGGACAGTGCCGATGGATGCAACGTTTTGATTGCGCTCGCACCGGCAACCAAGACGCCAGGAGAAATTCGGGCTGACGTCGCTACAGCCGTTGCTGCCGACAAGTCCGTCAACGGTAACTATGTCGGCATCATAACGACTCTGCATGATCGGGGTTACGATCTCTTTGAGGAAGTCGTCTCGATCGATATCGATTACTAAACCGGTCTCAGTCTGCAAGCGGTCACTGGGAAGTACTTGTTTTATCCAATTTGTACTCACCCAGGAAATCAGAAACGGAGTTTCTCGTTTCTGATCATGTAAAGAATAGTTGCTCTTAACTATCGCCCCGGAGGGCTCCCTTCCGGGGAGCTTTCTTGGGCTAAACCCAAGGATATTACTCATGAAAAGACTAAAACTTCCCCCACTATCGGCAAAGGAACTCGCGCAATTGCGAACTGATGCCAAGAATATTCGGGAGGTGGCAAATCGAAAAGGAACCACTCTAGACACGTGGGAAGAGTCACGTGAACGAGAGGCAGCAACAAATGCCTTTGATCTCGGCTGCTGGCTTTTCTACTACAGTAGAAGAATCTATCGGCCGGGACCCGAGGGACTTATGCATCGGGTTGATTGCGCACGGCGCATTTTCGAGTCCGGCATATTCAATCCTGGATACCAGTTCTTCACCATTTTCGATTTCGGCGAACGTCAGTTCGACACGATTTTTGAAATGGGCGATTCAAATCAGGTAATTGAAAACCTACGTGAAGTCGTCCGTCACGAACACAGTATCAAGCTGGCCGAGGCATTCCGGTACTTTGGTTGGCCTCTAGATATTGCCTCTCGGGGATCTGCACAGTCGGCGTCGCAGCAACTCCAATTGGTCTAATAAGGCTCACGCCTTTTCTATTCATCCCCGCGGGAAAACACTCCCCGCGTGGGAGTGCTCCTGCTTTTTTACTAGGAGCTTTACATGGAAAACAAACGCACGATTCTGTTCAACTCGGAAGATGTCCGCAAGTTGATTGTCCAAGCCTTCGCTGCATCCTATCGCAGTCCTGCTTTGAGCGAACTCGACAACCCGGAATATCACATCGGGGGAGTAGTCAAACGAGACGCGAAGGGTGAGATAGCCACTCGGAACGTTGATTATGCGAAAATCCCGCCCCGTCTTTGGCTAGTCAAAGATGCAGGCGGCATCTACCTGCTCTCGAACGCAAAGGCTGAGCTGTATGCGACGGAAGAAGTCGGGCCTGCCTACGCACGGCTGACGGAACCGAATGAAAGTGGCGGCATCAGTTCGCGCGAAGCCGATCGTTTGCTGGGTAAATCGCGAGTTTGGATGGCGATCCCGACGGTGCCGTTCATGACGGCCATACGTCGCGCACGTGGCACCATCGCCGTTGAAATCTGCGATAAACCCCTGTCGAGATTCGAGAAGTTGAAGCGCTTTGTGGTTGGGATGCTAGCGCGTGACAAAACGTTTCCGACCGTCGTTGTTGCCATCAACTGCTAAAAGCGGTCAAGTTATTATTGATAGTCCCTCTCCAGGTTCTGCCTGTGATGGATGCCAATAAGCTCGAAGTGGCAATGCATGCCAGGGTGACTCCCGGCATGCCTGTCGCTTTGCCATACCGACCCTCGATCAATACGATCGAGGGTTTTTTTTCGCCTGGCGCCTGCTTCATATCACGCATGAGCCGCAAGACAAGAGAAGGCGATCCCGTGATGGATCTTACCGACCCTCTTGCGCGCAAAATTGGTTTTAGCTATTATTTGTGTTAACTCATCGGAGTTCTCTCCGATCAGGGCCGTTTTCTGATTCACGGATTGAATCAGCCCTTAGATCCTCCGGATCGCAGTTCACCCCGTGAACTTCCATAGGTCGGCAAAACCGACAGCCGTAAATAGCGGCAAAATCTAATCCTCCCGGATAACGTTGTTTTCGCGCGATCGCTCACCTGTTTCGGGTCGTCGTCATGCGCAAACAAAAGGCATGTGTCCGCAATGCATCGATCCTTTCGCGAGCAGCGGCTTAACACAACCTGTTCCTGTTACCCGTGGCGTTGCCGGCATTGGCCGGCTTTCTCCAGTTGACCAGCGCTACTGCCTCCGAACTAGCAGGTAAGCCCTGACCAACGCATCAACCATCCGCAACGATTTCTTTTCCTTTTTGAATAACCGGCGAGTTCCCATCAGCGAGAGCTCCCATATGCATAGCCAAAGGAGACACGATTATGAATACCCTACTGGAACGTCCGATTGGAAACACTGCACGATTCAACGAACAAGCACTGCGATTCAAGCGGCAGGATCATCATCTGCTAAACGATCTTCTACAACTCAAAGAATCGCACCAGACGAAAATTGTCGATCTCCTCATCAGCAATGGGTATTGCGGGGACAACTTTGACATCATCATTTATACGCTGCAGTCCGTGTACATTGAATACGATATCAGCCTGTTTCATGGACATGGGCCGCAATCATCGGTATCCCTGGCGCTCATAGAGCAATGGGCTGATCGCCGCCTTGCTGCGATGGTATGCCACTAACGTTGGCACATCAGTCCTCGATCAATGATCGGGGCTGATGTTCTTTTGGAGTCAGAAGTTTGTACTGCCGCCGGTTTGAAGGCACATTGCCTCGCCGGCCAGTCGCTCCCCAGCGTGGAGCTCATTGCGAGCATCGCCCCCCGTTTCTGGCAGTCCTCCATATGGACCCGTTTTCTGACTCTCGGTTTGAATCAGCCATCAGATCCTACGGATCGCGCTCAGATAATGAGCTTTCCTTGTCGGTGTCCTGACCTATATTCTCTACTGTGTCCACGCAATACGTCCGTATTGTTTCGAACATGGAAGATAGCCTCCGAATTTTGGACCGATGTGCCACCACGGCACGGCACCAGAATCGCTGACCGCTACAGTCGATCAGCGTCCCTTTGTTTCCGGCAGCACCTGGAAACACAACGAGACTTGCGATGATTCGCAAGTCCTCATTTGTCACTGTCTACTAACCCTGCAGCTCTGGTTACGGACACGTTTTTGACGTCAGCCATGTCGGTGAAATTACAGCCGGCAGGCTGTGCTTCCCGACGTTTTTCGAAAACTTAGGAGATGGGCCGCGACGCGGTCCATCTCCTTCATTTTTATTGGGAGGTGCAAATGCAAAACATTCAAACAGCCGCGGTGTATTCTATCGGCGAAAACAAAGGCCAGCCCCGTCTTTGGATGCAGGGGAATCGGCCTGCGAGCGCCGGGTTTCAACCGCATGCCCGCTATGCGGTCGATGTGCAGGTCACAAAGGGGATGGTCGTTCTCTCGTTGTCGGAAGCCGGTACGCATACGGTAACCCCGAAGACAACCAGGGGCGGCAAAGTGGTCCCGGCTATTGACCTGAACTCGTCGAAAACCCTCGGTGTATTCAAGGGTATGAATGCTGTTCGCGTCTTCATGATGCCGAACAAGATTTTCATTCTCCCGTTGGCGACCGAGCTGCGCAAGAAGGAACGCCTCGATCGACTCAAGTCAAAGTTGGAGAAAGGCGAACCGCTTGTGATGGGGTCTGTCAGTCATGGTGCAGGTGTGCTTTCGAATACCCTGGAAAAGGGTTTGAATGCAGCCGGCATCAAGACGCATCTCTCTTTCGCAAACGACATCAGTCACGAAATGATTGAACACTCCGTCGAGGTTGACGATTCGTGGAACGATCAGACACTGGCGGTCATGATGCCGTTGCAAGAGGCGGCCTACGATGATTACCTCTGCCAAAAGCTGGGGCGTATCGATGGCCTGAGTGCTGGCCTGCCCTGCAGTGGCGCGAGTGTTGCCGGGCGAGCCAAGCGAAAGCTGGCTCATCCGGAGGCTCACCCCCTCGTAGGGCATCTCGTCGTGCCGTTCATCGCATTAATTGCGAAAACCAATCCGTCGTTCATTGAGTTAGAGAATGTCGGGCCATATCAGAGCAGCTCAAGCATGGACCTTTTAAGGAACTCGCTGCGTGACCTCGGATATGTTGTGCACGAAACGATCCTTGATGCTTCAGAATTCAATGTTCTGGAAAAGCGCAAGCGATTGTGCATGGTAGCGGTCACTGAAGGACTTGACTTCGACTTCGAGTGTTTGCAGAAGCCGGAACCCATGACCCGCACGCTGTCGGAAATCATGGAAGACATTCCAGATGATGATCCGGCCTGGGGCACCATGCCTGGACTGGTGGCCAAGCAGGAGCGCGATAAGGCTGCAGGCAAGGGTTTTATGATGCAGATCTTCGGCCCTGAGGATACGACCGTCTCGACCATGACCAAGGACATGGCCAAGAACCGATCGACTGATCCGAAGTTCCGTAATCCTCGCACCGGGCTTCTGCGTGTCCCTAAAGCGATCGAGCATGCTCGTTGCAAGGGGATCGACGACAAGTTTGTCGCCAGCTTGTCCGAGACATTCGGGCACCAGGTGGTTGGGCAAGCCATCACGCCTCCGCCATTCTTCGCGGTTGGGAAACTGCTGGGAGAAACCCTGCTGAAATTCCTCACGCTCGGATGGATTGCTCCCAAGCGTAAACTTGATGAGGATGGGAACGACCAGCAGTACGACCTGCTCGCTGTCGCTGGCTAGAACCGGTTAGGTTCCAGTTCAGTACCAGTGAGCACGACTGGCATCACTGCTTTGTAAAACACCCACGAGGGTTCCATCCCTCGGGGTGGAACTCTTTTGGCTTTCTGTTACTATTAACCATAAGGAGTTACAAGTGGCCACGTCTATGCAATTCGACACCCTGAATTACGCGAAGAAACTTGAGAAGGCAGGAGTGCCTGCCGCTCAGGCTGAAGCACAATCGGAGTTGCTTGCTGATGTGCTCGGGAAAGCGGTAGCGTCTCCCGGGGACCTTGTTGCGCTTGAGAAAACTCTCGTCAACGCGATTCAGACGAGTGAGCTCAAAATTCAAAACAAGCTGGCAACAGTCGGAGGCGACATCACCCTGCTCAAATGGATGTCAACCACAGCCATTGGTTTGAGCATCATGATGTTGTTAAAACTTTTTCTACATTAAACCGGCGGCGGCGCCTAAGCCATCGCCATCGTATCAACTCACAAGCCCGTCTTTTTGACGGGCTTTTTTTTGCATTACGCGAACGGATCCGAGCTTATCTGCCGGCTCCAGACCCAGCTGTTGCCTCGCGAATAGAACTCTGTTTCATGGACATGAACCGCAATCGTCGGCATGCCTAGCGCTCGTCTGTTGTGCCAAAAACTATCGGGCGCACTGCTGGTATTGATCTGCTTTCACTGCTTAACGCCTGCCTGGGCTTGGAACGATAATGCTGCGGCGCCGGCAAGCTTATACTTCCAAAGTCATTGCATCATGCTCCGGACTCATCGGCCGGCGATGGTGCGCCGGCGTCCAGAATCATTCCTTGCGCCTCACCCGGAAACTCCGTTATCCGCGGCAACGATAGGCTTCTCGGTAACGGCAATGTTATTGGTTCAAGCGCATCTCGTTAGGTGCGAACTTTCTTGTGCCTAGACCCCACAGCATGTCTATGTTACGCAAATAGGTGTAGACGCGGTCCTCGGCATCATTGATGATTCCCCGCAGCCTGGTTTGGTGTGAAGATTCGGGTTGACGATCAAACTCGCCAACTTCTACCGGCCAAATATCACCACCAATACGTTTGGATATCTCGTTCAAGCGTTGTTCGTACTGGTCAAAGCCCTCGCCGAACCAGCGATAGCGCGCAGCCACCAGGATGGTAAGGGTTCCTTTGCGCTCACCAATAAACTGGACTGGCGAAAGTAGACCTTCCATGTAGATATTCTCGATTAGGGGAATGATCCGCGTGTCATGGTCTTCGTCCCAGATCACGGCAAAGTCATGGACTTCCGGCATCGATAGCTGCTTCCGCTCGACGTTTAGCCATTCGACACTACGGATGACCGAATAGTGCGTTCCGCGACCCAGTCGTCCGACTGGCTCGGATTCGTCATAGAGGCAGGAAAAGAGGGTGGAATAGGTAGGGGTATTGCGCATGTTTTCATCTCCATTTCGTTGAGGTGTTGTGGATTCCTCCACCGCTGAAGCGCTTTCGGCGCTCCCGCTTTATTGCCGGATCAAGTATAACCCGATGTTGACTCTGGATCTCCGCGCAAGAGCTATTTTTCATGTGACTCAAGGTAATGCCCTGCCATGATCACAGAAAATAGCGATCATGGTTCCAATTGAGCGCGCACTAGCGACGGGTTACACAGCAGTCCGCTATAAAGCCCTTGCCAATGTGCTGAAATTAGCAAAAAGCTCCAAAATAGGAGCGGTTGCGCGCCAAAAGGTTTTGGTGAAATGAGAGGCCAGTAGAATTCCGTTCAACCAAAAGTTCAAAGGGATTCTCAGTCATGTGCGCAGCAGGTCAATATAACTACCAGACGAATGTGCAAGTCAGCATCAGCCACCAGTACCTAGAAGACAGTGGTTTAACCCACTCACAGTTAGAACTCGCTGTGTTTGAGGCATTAAAACAAGTTCGTCATCCGGTCACGGGCGAAGTGCTGGAATTACCTAGCGGTCCGATCGTTATGGTGTCGGATGACCGAACGCCCGTTTCGATGTACTAGCTATTGTCTTTGCGTCTCAAAGTGCGGTAATATTTCTCTAATCATCGTTTCTTGGTTGTCCATCCATTACATCATGGACCCGCTTTCTGATTCTCGGTGTGAATCAGCCTTCCGATCCTCCGGATCACTGCTCACCTGGTGAGCTTTCCCTGGCCGGCATGCTCCGGCCACCGTCATTGACGACATTCCCCAGCATTGAAGCCATTGGTTCGATTGTTCGGCCT
>SXGU01541623.1_pt1 | contig 39849 bp, 40 predicted proteins | sample 3174531 | NCBI WGS metagenome assembly SXGU01 (sample SAMN11356863, study PRJNA531348) | freshwater metagenome | isolation source: freshwater sample F1-140 | place: China: Fuxian Lake, Yuxi | collected 2017-12-25 | reverse complement strand
GCCGCCGCCGCATGTGAAATTTATTTTTGCCACCACCGAAGCCCGCAAAATCCCCGTGACCATTTTATCGCGCTGCCAACGCTTCGATTTGAAGCGCATTGACAGCGAAATGCTGGCGAACCATCTATCCAATATCGCAAGGAAAGAAAGCGTTGAGGCGGAGGAAGAGGCGCTCACGCTGATTGCCCTTGCCGCTGAAGGCTCGGTGCGCGATTCCTTGTCGCTGCTTGACCAAGCGATTGCAAGGGGCGTGGAGGAAAGCGGGCAGATGCGCGTGACCACCGCCGCTGTGCGCCAGATGATAGGGGCGGCGGATCACTCGGCAACTTTCCGCCTGCTGGAATTGCTCCTCAAAGGCGAGATGGCGGAGGCTCTGGCAGAGGCGGAAGCGCAGTATGCGGCAGGTTCTGACCCGCTGATGTTGGTTAATGACGCGCTGGCGATTGTCCATCTGGTGACGCGGGCGAAGATTTCTCCCGCCGCGCTGAATGATGTCACGCTTTCGGAATATGACCGCACAGCGGCAAAAAAACTGGCGGACGCGCTGTCTATGCCTGTGCTTACGCGGCTGTGGCAAATGCTGCTAAAAGGCGTTTCCGAGGTGAAACTTGCGCCATCGCCGCTATCCGCGCTGGAAATGTTGCTGGTGCGCGTGGCGTATGCCGCCAACCTGCCGACACCCGCCGAGGCGATTAAAAACCTTGCTGCGGAAACGACAGAAAAAAAAACTCTTGAATTAGGGGAGCAGTTGTCAGTTGTCAGTTATCAGTTGTCGGAAAAAGAACAGATAACCGATAACCGACAACCGATAACCAGCTTCCCGCAAGCCGTAGAGCTATTCAAAAAAAACAACGAATATTTGCTCTATGATCAGCTAAAAAATCATGTTTGTTTGGTTGCGTTTGAGGCGGGAAAAATAGAGCTTAATATCGCTAAGGAATTACCACGCGATTTTGCAGGAAAAATTGGCGATTTGTTAACCAAATGGACGGGGGCATCTTGGAAAATAATTGCCTCAACCGCCGAGGGTGAAAAACCACTCGCCGCGCAAGAAAAAGAGCAAAAAGAACGAACCATGAGCGAACTTTCCACTCACCCGTTAATCGCCAGCGCACTTTCGCAGTTTAGAGGCGCGAAGCTGGTGGATGTTCGGTAAAATTTAACTTGCTTTTTGTCCCTTATCGTGGTACATACAATAAGATGATTGTATCATTCATACATAAAGGGCTGGAGCGGTTTTTCAAAACTGGTTCAACCGCTGGCATTCAGGCAAAGCACGCTCCGAAATTACGAGTGGTATTGCAGCATTTGAATACAGCAAAAACAATTAATGATATAAATTTCCCAAATTCTGGTCTGCATCCGCTCAAGGGTGATAAAAGGGGATTATGGGCAATGAAGGTGAATGGAAATTGGCGCATAACCTTTGTTTTTGAAAATGAAAATGTAAGTATTGTTGATTATGTGGACTACCACTAAAGAGGTATAGAATGGGCAAAAAAACAGAAATAGAATGTGACGGCGATATGTATAATCCCCCTCATCCAGCGGAAGCTCTAAAAATGCTATATATTGAACCGCTTGGGCTAACCATAAAAGAAGTGGCTGAGCGTTTGGGTGTGGAGCGCAAGGCAATTTCGCGATTGTTAAATGAGCATACTAGTATCAGCCCAGAGATGGCAGTGCGTCTTGGTAAAGCATTTGGGACAACGGCTGATTTATGGCTAAACAAACAACGAGGCTATGATTTGTGGCACACGGAGAAGCGGCTGCATAATGAAATAAGCCATATCAAACCATTTATTATTTCTGCTATGAACGCAGGGTTTAGCGCATAAAAAATGCATTGGTCAGATGCCGCAATTATACTTTCCGCTCGCAAATATGGCGAGAGCGGCGCGGTGCTGCGCGTTTTAGCGCGGGAGCATGGTTTATATGCGGGCGTGATGCGCGGTGCGAATTCCAAGAATAATCGTGGTGTGGTGCAGGCGGGGAATGTTGTTGGTGCGGCTTGGAATGCTCGGCTTTCGGAGCAACTTGGCGCGTTCAAACTGGAACTTTTAGAGGCACACGCCGCACATTTGATGAGCGATGCTGGCAAGCTATCTGCTCTTTCCTCGGCTTGCTCGATTCTGGAACTTGTGCTACCTGAACGCCACCCATACCCCAAGCTTTTTGCGGTATTTCATGAGTTTTTGCACACACTAATTGCCAAAGACGATTGGTGGGAGGATTATGTTAAATTGGAGCTGGAAATCCTTTCGGAATGTGGCTTCGGGCTGGATTTGAGCGAGTGTGCGGCGACTGGGCGCACAGATGAGCTTATCTTCGTTTCACCAAAGTCAGGTCGTGCGGTTTGCGCGCAGGCTGGCGAGCCGTACAAGGCGAAACTACTAGCATTGCCAGAGTTTTTGTTAGGAAATAATGCTGCCAGCCATAAACAAATACTCGCAGGGCTTGCGCTTACAGGCTATTTCTTGGAGCATTCACTGCTCGCACCACACGGGAAAAAACTTCCCGCCGTCAGGACACGCCTAATTGCATTATTTGAAATTGAGTGCTTGAAATTGAACGGCGAATCATCCAATAATCCACTCTTATAAATAAACCAAATTGGAGTTTATCAATTTTATGCGTCGCATCACCAAGATCTGCCTAGTTTCCAGCCTCGCAATCGCTACACCGCTGTTGCTCGCGCCTGTGGTTTCTTATGCGGAAAAAAACGATACTTTGCAATTGCTCGGGCTGTTTGGCGATGTGTTTGACCGTATCCGCAGCGATTATGTTGAGGAAGTAAAAGATAGCGACCTCGTGGAAGCAGCGATGAACGGGATGCTTTCCTCGCTTGACCCGCACTCGGCATATATGAACGAAAAAGCCTTCAAGGAAATGCAAGTGCAAACCAAGGGCGAATTTGGCGGACTTGGCATTGAAGTGACCATGGAAAATGGTTTGGTGAAAGTGGTGACGCCGATTGATGATACGCCAGCCTTCAAGGCAGGGGTTAAATCTGGGGATTATATCGCCCGCATCGATGACACGGATGTTTTTGGGCTTAGCCTTTCCGAAGCGGTTGAGAAAATGCGCGGCGCGGTGGATTCCAAGGTGAAGCTAACCATCATACGGGAGGACGCTCTCGAGCCGCTTGAGGTTACCATTACCCGCGCGGTTATTGAGGTAAAATCTTCAAAAGCACGGTCAGAAGGTGACGACATTGCTTATTTGCGCGTTACCCAATTCACTGAAAAAACCACGGATTTAATGCGCGAGGAATTCAAACGCATTCAAAAAGATTTGCCAAAGCTGCGCGGCGTAGTGCTCGATTTACGCAATAATCCGGGTGGGCTTCTCGAGCAAGCAGTTTCTGTTTCTGACGCTTTCCTTAAGCAAGGTGAGGTGGTTTCCACCCGTGAACGCGACCCACAAAAGACTAAACGCTACAGCGCGAAAGCAGGCAATGAGCTGGTTGCTGATAATATCCCTGTGGTGGTGCTTATTAATAATGGCTCGGCTTCAGCTTCTGAAATTGTCGCAGGTGCTTTGCAAGACCATAAACGAGCGGTGATACTCGGTGTAAAAAGCTTTGGCAAAGGCTCGGTGCAGACAGTTATTCCAATTCCTGAGCATGGTGCAATCCGCCTGACCACCGCGCGGTATTATACTCCATCGGGTAATTCTATCCAAAACAAAGGGATCACGCCTGATATTGAAGTGCAACCAGCGAAGATTGAGCTGCTGAAGGGTGCTGACAAAATGCGTAAAGAAGCTGAGCTTCGCGGAAGGCTGGATAATCTTCAGGACAAGAAAAAAGACAAGAAGGATGCTGCTGCGCCAGAGAAACCAGTGACAGATAAATCTGCGCCAGAAAAGCCTGTTTCTGATAAGGATAAAGACAGTAAGGATAAGAACGGAGCGAAAGATAAAGATGCGTTGGCGAAAAAGACGGATGCTGAATCAGCGGAAGACTTCCAGTTGCAACGAGCTATCGACCTCATCCGCGCCCTCAATGTCTATAGTCAAGCATCGGCGGCGGATAAATAGGGTTCTGTTCAGAAATTTGCTAGCGACCTCGCCCGCCGCCGCCTTCTGTCCCTGCGAAGCGATTCCAGCGGTCGGTGCTTTCTCGTTTTTTGCCCGTCAAGCGGTTGCGGATTTGCTCGACTTTCGCGCTCCAGATTTCTTTATCCTCTTTTTCCTCGCGTTTTGGCTTCTCGCGGGATTCTTCAAGCAACTCAACGCGCTCCGCATCTAGCGAGCGCATCCGCACAAAGTTAAAAAACTCCTGATTAAAGCGATTTTTTTTAAGCTGGGCTTTTTTCTTATCTTGCTTAGAAGCTGGGCGGTGTCCAAAAATCATTTTTCCACCTCACTATCCGCAGCAAGCGCAACCTTCCTGCGACGCAAATTCGCCCGCAAAGCCGCCGCTAGCTTTTCCTGTTTTGCCTGCGCTTGCGATTTTTTACTCGGCTTTTCGCCTTTCGCGTTATTTTCTCTATTCATTTTCGCAGTATGACATTATTTATTGAATTCTGCAACTGTCATCGTTTTAAGCAGCGTTAGCGCGTGGATTTGTTTTATTTCCTCGGCAAGCAAGCTATGCACACTGCGAGCGCGGTCGATGCGCGATTTACCAGCAAAACAATCAGAAACGATAACTATTCCGATATGGGTTTCGGACTTACCATCAGGATTTCCCGAATGCCCCGCGTGCTTATGGCTTTCATCAAATATTTCAATGTGATGCGGCGTAAAAGCAGTGCGAATTTTATCCGCCATTTGGTTTTTTATGTTCACGCTAATAATTCTCCCGTCCAGCCGCTAGTGCTGCGATGCTTGCTATTATGCCATGGGCGCGAAAATGGCAATTCGGCATTTTTTTCCATTTACCGCAATCGTCCTCGGTTTCATCACACATCCCAGTAAAGCGCATTCCCGCCGCGTTCAGGTTGCCCATCGTGTCGCGTTGGTCGTTGATGCGATACATACCGCCCACAGCCACGCCATCAATCAAATAAACCATTGGTTCGGCGGGCGCGTTTTCCACCTTGTCAATGGTTGCGATGCCTTCCTGAATTATAACCTCGCTAACCCGCGCCCCCTCTTTTATCACCTGCATTTTATTGCGCTCTTTTTTGTTCAGCTCCAGCACTTCGTCGCCAGAAGTCACCGTCATAATCCCCATGCCATAAGTGCCTGAATCCGCCTTGATATAAACATATGGCGGCTCGGTGATGCCGTATTCCTCGTGTTTTTTTTGTGCATTGGCAATTATTGTATCCACCGATTTAGCAAGGCAAGTTAGGGAATTTTTATCCTTAAAATCCACTCGTCCGCATTGATGCGACTGGGCGCAGAGCAGCCACGGGTCAATAGCGAATTTGCTAGAAAAATCAGCGATTAACTTTGCGTATTCGGCGAAATGTGTGCTTTTGCGCCGCTGAAACCAGCCCATCTTGGTGGGCGGAATTATTGGCTGGGCAACGCCAAGCAGAATATCAGGAATTCCCGCCGTCATATCATTATTCATAATGATAATATCAGGCGTGAAACCATCACCTATTGTCAATTTATCAGCCGTTTTAACTAGTGGGTATTGGGTTATTCCCGCGCCCGTTGCCGAGGTGAATTTTTCCTCATTAGCGAGCGTCAAATTGCCGATTTTTACGCTCAGACCAGACGCTAAAAATAATTCCTGTAAGGTGGCTAGATTATCGAAATAAGCGAGATTGCGCGTGTGATTTTCAGGCACAATCAATATGTTTTTTGCTGTCGGGAAATGCTCCGCCATATAGCTGGTGATTTGGCGAGTGGCACGAACGCGAGCAGCGGGCGAAAGATTGTTAAATCCCGCAGGAAATAAATTCGTATCCACAGGCGCGAGGCGCAGACCAGAATGGCGTAAATCAACCGAGGTATAGAAAAATGGCTCGGCAATCTCGCGCTGCTGCGCCAGCCAATCCTCCACCTCATCGCCGCGAGTATCATATAGGTTTTTTAGGGTGGCTAGTATCAATGTCATTAAAAATCTTTCGTTATAATATTCGTCAAGAAATGGGCGTCAAAAAATGTGGTTTTGCCTCCCAATCATCGCTATTTGCCTGAACGCAGGCAAGGGCGGCGATGGCGGCGGTGTCGGCTCGCAAAATCCGCGCACCCATGCCAAACGGTTTGGCGAATTCACAAACGCCAAGCATCTCCAGCTCATCAGCGGTAAAGCCACCTTCTGGGCCAATTAACACCGCATATTTCGCATTTTTATCGGCGTTCTGCAAAATTTTCTGTAATGAAACCCCGCCTCCTGTTTCGTCGCCATAGAGCAATATCCTATCTGTTTTCCAATCACCCAATAAATAGGAAAGATCTTTGTAAGTTTCAATGGTGGGAATATCTAAGCGTTCGCACTGTTCAGCCGCTTCCACCGCGTGCGTCGATAGTTTTTCTATATTCACCGAGCGCACAACGCAGTGACGAGTGACAATCGGGATTATTTTGCAAACCCCAAGCTCGGTTGCTTTCTCCACCACGATTTCTGTTTTATTTTTAATCGGCGCGAATATCAGCCATAAATCTGGTGATGAAATTTGTGGACGGGTTTGCGAAATGGCGGCGGCGGTTACAGTTTTTTTGCCGACATGTGTTATTTCCGCCTGCCACTGCCCATCGATGCCGTTAAACAGGCTCAGTTTGTCACCAGCCTTGCAGCGCATAACGATGCTCAAATAATGCGCTTGCCCACCGTCAAAAAAAATATCGGCATTTTCCTTTAGTGGTTGCGTTGTGTATAAACGAATTTCCTGAGCCATAAAATTTCCATTAAAAAAACCACGAGAACCATTTTATGTTCCCGTGGTTTTTTAATTCTTTATAGCAAAACTATCAAGAAGAAGCTGATTTTTTCTCATTCAGTATAATCAAATATCGCTGCATTTCTTCTTTCAGGATAAGATTTTGTTTTTTTAATTCGGTAATCACCTCGAAATTCGGGGATGGATGGCTCACCTCGCGGGCAATTTGCTCTTTAATATGTTGGCGTTTTTCCGCAAGAGAATCGATATGAGCTTGAATAGACATAACAGGTTAGTTCCTTTCTATTTGATTGGACAAAAACTTGAATACCAACCCTGTGGCGAGGAGAGCATAATAGTCCGAAAAAACAAGGACTGTTGCTTTTCTGTCGCAGGTAGCAAATGAAATAGCATCTGCCGTCTTTTATTATATAAACTACTTGACCGAAAATTCAAGATAAAAGATACAGAAAGATTTTTTATTTTGCGGCTGCGCCAAAAAGAGACAAAAGCAAAGCAAATAGTGGAACAGTGAACATTAAACCATCCACGCGATCAAGTAATCCGCCATGTCCGGGAATTAGCGAGCTGCTATCCTTAACGCCAGCGCGGCGTTTCAGCCATGATTCAAATAAATCTCCAATTTGTGCTAAAATTGCCATAAATGCGCCAAGTGCCATCGCCCCAAGCAGAGTTGTTGGATATGGGGAATATAGATGTGCTATGCCGCCAATAATTGCCGCCGCCGTCATGCCGCCGCCCAGCCCTGCCCAAGTTTTATTCGGGCTGATGGCGGGCGCAAGTTTCGCGCCGCCGATGATGCGCCCTGAAAAATACGCGCCAATATCCGTCGCCCACACCACGGGCAATATATACGCAACCAAGGCAATATCTGTTTCGCGCAACCACAGCAGGCAAGCGCAGGGAATCGCCACATAAAACAGCCCGAGCAAGCCCCAAATTGCATCCTCGGTTTCAGTCAGAAAATCCCACTCGCGCAGCATTTGCAGCGCGGCAAGGACAATGAGCAACGCAAATAAAAACCCGCCAACCCACAACACACCAAGAACCATAGTCGCCAGAACCACGCCCGACACAACCCGAACCGATAAACCAGAGAATTTAGTGGCATTGTCCATACATAACCTGTTGAGCTAGTTTTATAAGATTATATCTAACCGCCAGACATATTCTTGTCATGCCGCACTCGTTGCGGCATCTGGGAAGAAAAGCATAGCTTTTCTCTTGTTTTTAATCCAGACCCCGCAATAAATGCGGGGTGACAAGCCATAGGATTTTTCTATGCTTCTTAGAAATTGTCGGGTGGTAAGTATAGCATATCGCATCATAGAATAATGCTTGTAGCCAAGTTTTTTGTCTAGCGCAAACAATGTATAAAAACCGCCTAGGAAAAACATCGAGAAAAAACCGCTTGAAATACGCATAAAATTGTTGTAGATAGCCAGTTCCTCTCAATAATGAGGGGAAATTCACAGGTTGTGTGACGCGGTTTTCCCTGCGGTGCGGGGGATGCCATCCAGTGTTTAGCTGTTGTATATATTGATTATATTGGCAGCAAATTCACAAGCACAACCGAGGTTTAACTGGAAAAAAGGATTTTATACTATGTCTCTACCCGCATTTAACATGCGCGAGCTTATCGAAGCTGGCGTTCATTTCGGTCACAAAACCAAACGCTGGAATCCGCGCATGGCTCCGTATATCTACGGCACTCGCAACGATATTCACATTATCAATCTTGGCAAAACTGTTCCTATGCTGCACGCGGCACTCGCGGCAGTGCGCGATGTTGTGGCGCAAAATGGGCGTATTTTGTTTGTTGGCACGAAACGCCAAGCTACTGATTTGGTTGCCGAAGCGGCTAAAACCTGCGGTCAGTATTACATCAATGAACGCTGGCTCGGTGGGTTGCTTACCAACTGGACAACGATTCAGGTTTCTATCCGCACTTTGCGTAAGCTTGATGAGCAACTTACAGGCGAAAATCTTGGTTTTACCAAAAAAGAATTGCTAGCGATGAGCCGCCAGCGCGACAAGCTGGAAAGCTCGCTGGGCGGGATTAAGGATATGGGCGGTCGCCCTGATTTAATCTTCATTATTGACACCAATAAAGAAGATTTGGCGATTAAAGAAGCGCAGAAATTGGGCATACCTATCGTTGCTATTATCGACAGCAATTGCAACCCAGAGGGGATTACTTATCCAATTCCGGGGAATGACGATTCAACCCGCGCTATCCGCATGTATTGCAAGCTTGTTTCTGATGCTGTGGTTGCTGGTATCGGTCAAAGCATGAGCAAGTCTGGCCGTGACATGGGGGCGTTGGAAAATGCTGGTGAAAAAATCACCGATTTAAGCGCACTTGCCACCGAAGGCAAGGACGAAGCGGACGCAGCGAACAATAAAAAATCTCGCGCTCGCAAAGGCGGCGAAGCAGAAGCTGCTCCAGCAAAAAAAGCACCAACTGTTACTGTTAAGAAAAGCAAGAAATAGTTGTTTTTAGAGTGAAAATGATTGAGAAAGATGAACCGACACGAGGATCTCCAGCGTATGAGTTATGTGAGTTCTCCCTGAGCAACGAGCAAAAGGAACTTCTTAGGAAAGGATTGCTTCCGTATATTGACCGAGATATTGCAAATGTGGATATTAGAGAATTGGCTAGTTTGATAGTGGAAGCTATACCATCGGAGATCTTGGAGAAAATAAAAGATGTTTTGGATCGAAAAATTGATGCTCCTGTTATAATTCATAATCTGCCAGAAACGGTCTGGGAGAATGGTTTTGCAAAGCAAGTGCAGAAAGAACCTGTTAGCTCGTTAAATCATTCTATGGAGTTTTGGGTGTCGCGTGGGATATTAGAAGCAACTGGATGTGAGTTTGCACGAGGAAAATTTCTTTTGCGAAAACAAAACGACCCCCATAGGGAGCATTTGGTGCATCGTGATAGAAATCCAGTTTCCATATTATCCGCTATGCATAATCCGATTCATGCAGAAACACAATTTGTTAATATGGAAGCTATGTTGGCAAGTTTATCAAGTGACTTAAAGAACAGACTAAAAATAAAACCTATGCCAGCTTTTGGGGTGTTTAATTCTATAACGCTTAGTGAATTGGAGAGTAGAATAAATGCACTTAGATATGACAATACAGTGGCAGCTCATGGATTTGCTTTAGAAAATCCATCTGATGGCGATAAACAAATATTTGAAAATGCAGTATCAGATCATATGATATCTGTTGATTTGCAGCCTGGAACATTGGTATTATGGGACACTATGTACCACCGTGCACGAGAAGGGAAGAAAGAAATTATTGTTGGGGATGGCGAGTATAATCGTGCTGTTATGTTTGTTGGAGCAGCACGAAACTAATGATATTTTGAAATGTTAAGAAAAAAGGAACAAAAAACATGACCACAGAAAAAACAACTATAACCGCTGAAATGATTAAAACCCTCCGCGAAGCAACAGGTGCGGGGATGCTTGATTGCCGCAAAGCGTTAGTTGAAAATGCTGGCAATATGGAAGAAGCTACCCAGTGGCTGAAGAAAAAAGGCTTGTCTGCTGCGGCTAAAAAATCTGACCGCGTGGCGGCTGAAGGTTTGGTGGCGGTTGCTTCCAAGGCTGGCAAAGCGGCGGTGATTGAGCTGAATTCGGAAACTGATTTTGTGGCGCGTAACGAACAATTCCAAGCTCTTACCAACAAAATCTCGGTTATGGCTCTTGATAACGGGCATGATTTTGATGCGCTAAAAACCAGCACTGAAGCGGAAGTAACCAGCGCGATTGCCACCATTGGCGAAAAAATCTCTCTGCGTCGTAGTGCGACACTTTCAGTTAGCAAAGGTGTGGTTGCGGCTTATGTTCACGGCGCGGTGGCGGCGGGCATGGGCAAAATCGCGGTTCTCGTTGGCTTGGAATCCGAAGGGGACACGGCAAAGCTGGAAGGTTTTGGCAAGCAACTGGCGATGCATATTGCGGCGTCTAACCCGAAATATCTCCGCAAATCCGACATAACCGAAAAAGATATTGCAAATGAGCAAGCGGCGGCTGCTGCGCAATCGGCTAAATTCTTTGACGCTTTTGTGGTGTTTGAAAATGCCGTTGCTAAATACAAAGAAAAAATGACCAGCGACCGCGCGTTTTCGGAAAAAGTTTTTGAAGCAAAACTAACCGAGCTTTCGCAAACTCTGCCAAATGTTGACGAGTTGCTCGCTGACTACGCCAAAGGTAGCGTGAGTGAAGACCGCAAAGAAAAGCAAAATGCTGAAAAAACCAAAAAACTTCTGGATGTATTCTTCCAAGAAGCTGCTTATATGCTGAAAAAAATGCGCTCTTATGGCGATGATGCGGCGATTAAGCAAAAATTGGCGAGCCTTAAAGTTGAGCGGTTTTTTGAAGAAAGCGTTCTTGAAGAGCAAATTTTTGTTATTGACGGAAAGAGCAAAGTGGCACAAGCTGTGGAAGCTGCGAGCAAAGATGTTGGCGCAAGCATAAAAATCAGCGAATTTATCTCGTTCCGCCTTGGCGAAGGTATTGAGAAAAACACCAGCGATTTCGCGGCGGAAGTTGCCGCTGCTTCTGGGGTTGCTGCTGCTTAATTTGATAAACCCTGCGGAGAGTTTTTCTTTCCGCAGGGTTTTTGCTGCGCTGCACAACATAAAGGCTGGGCAATTTTGTGTTTTTTGCTGGTCTTTTGTTATATTTAGGATTAAATCCTCTTTCCCTATAAGAAAAATCACTAAGAAAATTGACATAGAACAAGTCACGAATGGGAATTTTTGTCTTTATTGTTTCTAAAGCAGATAATGCTAAAAAAATAAAAAATAACCGCAGGGAGAATTTGAAGTCATGAATGCAAAAGTCGCACCAAAAACTGGGAATGGAGCTTCGGTATCCACAAATAAAAAATCAACAAACAAGCCATTTTATAAGGGGTTGTTCTTTCAAGTTCTTTTTGCGATATTCCTTGGTGTGCTTTTTGGTCATTTTTCGCCTGAAAAAGCGCAGGATATGAAGCCGCTTGGCGATGCTTTTATTAATCTTATCAAAATGTTAATCGCGCCGCTTATTTTTTGCACCATAGTTAGCGGTATTTCTGGTATGGGCGATGTGAAGCAAGTTGGGCGTGTTGGTGTTAAAGCCATCACTTGGTTTGTTGCCATGACCACGCTAGCTTTGATTATTGGTTGGGTGGTTGCTGATTTAGCAAAGCCTGGAATGGGCATGGGAATTGATGTTACCACACTAGACACCAAAACCGTTGAGTCAAAAGTGGCGGCAACCCATCTTTCCACGACAAAAGATTTTTTAATGCACATCATACCCTCTACCTTTGTAAGCGCGTTTGCTGAAGGGGAATTGTTACAGGTATTGTTTGTTGCGATTTTGTTTTCAATCGCCCTCACAAAAATTGGCGATAAGGTAAAACCAATTCATGACATGATAGATAGCTTTTCGCATGTATTGTTCAAAATGGTTGATATTGTTACTCTTTTTGCGCCGATTGGTGCTTTCGGGGCGATGTCTTACACTATTGGCAAGTTTGGGCTTGGCTCTCTTGCGAATTTGGGCGAATTATTGTTTTTATTCTATGCGACTTGTGTTGGCTTTGTTGCGCTTATTCTTGCGCCGATTGTACGGTTTTATTGCAAGCTCAGCATTTGGCAACTTATCAAATATATTCGCGAAGAGTTGTTTATCGTGCTTGGTACTTCTTCGTCGGAAACCGTGCTTCCACGCTTAATGGAAAAACTGGCGGCTCTTGGCTGTGCGAAGAAAATCGTTGGACTTACCATTCCTGCGGGCTATTCGTTCAATCTTGATGGTTCGTCGTTATATTTCACCATGGGCGCGATGTTTATTGCCTATGCAACTGATACACCACTTACTTTTATGCAAGAATTAACCTTGCTTGGTGTATTGCTAATTACTTCCAAGGGCGCAGCTGGGGTAACAGGCAGCGCGTTTTTGGTGCTGGCGGCAACTATGGCTTCTATGGACATCGTCCCACCAGAAAAACTTAGCGTTGGTCTTGCCTTGCTGTTTGCGATTGATCGTTTTATGTCCACTGGTCGTGCGATTATCAATATTATTGGCAATGCGGTTGCGACAGTGGTGATTTCTAAATTTGAAGGTGAGCTTGACCATAAGCTGGCAAAAGCTGTGCTAAGTGGCGAAGTTGAAGCCGACCTTACAATTCTGGAACGCTAGCCACAACCTTCTTTCTTGCTTCCCGATGCGCGATGTAAATTGTGCTGGCGGCGATTACTAGCGTGCCGATTATGGTGTGCGCATCCATGGTTTCCGCAAAGAAAATATAGGCAAGAACGGCGGTAAAAATCAGCCGTGTAAAGTCAAATGGTATTAGCACCACCATTTCTGTACCCGTGAATGCCCGAGCCATCAGCAAATGGGCGGCGGTGGAAAACAGGGCGATTACAAACGACATCGCCATTTGCTCCATGGTGAACGCCTGCCAGAACGGTATCGCCAGAGGCAGCGACCAGAAAAACATAAATACCGCCATGTAGAACACGATGGTTTCGGCGGGTTCGCTGCTGGTCAGGCTTTTTACCATCGTCCCTGATCCCGCCATCATCACCGAGGCGGCAATCACAATCCACCCCGCATTGCTGATGCCAGAAATATCAGGGCGCAGAATAATCAGCATCCCCACAAAACCCATAAATATCGCGCTCCAACGACGGATACCAGCCTTTTCACCAAGAAAAATCATGGCGAAAACAGTGGCAAAAATCGGCGTGGTGAAGGACAGCGCGGTAACCAGCGTAATCGGCATAATGGTTATGGAATAAAACCATAATTCCATGGCGACAATTCCGAAAGTTGCACGCCAGAAATGCCCCGACATGCGCTGGCTGGGAAAGCGAGGCACTCCGCGCATCAGCCAACCCGACCAAGCGAGAATAATAACGATGCTCCACACATGGCGCATAACCACAATTTGCGAGGAATGCAAACCACCAGCCATCATCCGTAATACGACATTCATCGCCGACAAGCAGAACATAGCAACGAGCATATAGGCAATCGCTCGCTGATTTTTAGAGATTTTTTTTGAGAGCCTGCTCATAATCTCGCTCCAGCGCGAGCGAAAAAGGCGATTTTCGAGAACCGCAGCGCAGTGTACACCAAGTACATGAGCAGCGGAAGCGCAGAAAACGCCGTTTGCAGCAAGCTGGAGTAGGGATTATGAGTAGGCTCTAAGAATTTATTTGTGAATATTCTGTACATAGTGCAAAATGCGGAAATGAATAAGAAGGCAGTATTATTATTATCAGGTGGGCTAGACTCTACAACTACCCTTGCTATTGCTAAGGCGCAAGGCTTTGCTGTCTATGCGCTGTCATTTTCTTATGGGCAGAAACATAAGCATGAGCTGGACGCGGCGGCGCGGATTGCGGCGGCGATGGGCGTTGCCGAGCATCGGGTGATAACTATTGACCTTGGCGGGTTTGGCGGCTCTGCCCTGACGGAGGATGGGCTGGTTGTGCCAAAAGACCGCGATGCGGTCGCGCTCGCAAGCGGTATCCCCATCACTTATGTTCCTGCCCGCAACACGATTTTCCTGTCCTTTGCTCTTGCATGGGCGGAGGTGTTGAAGGCTTATGATATTTTTATCGGTGTGAACGCGCTGGATTATAGCGGCTATCCTGATTGCCGTCCAGAATTCATCAAATCTTTTGAGCAAACTGCCAACCTCGCCACTGCTTACGGACAGAGCAAGCATATCACTGTCCATACGCCACTAATCGCCATGAGCAAGGCGCAAATCATCGAAAAAGGCAGAAAACTAGGCGTTGATTACAGCCTAACTACCAGCTGCTATGACCCAAGCGAAGACGGCAAAGCCTGCGGACACTGCGATGCCTGCCAGCTCCGCCTAAAAGGTTTCCGCGAGAATGGAATTTCTGATCCTGTGGGTTATAAGGAATAAAACCACTCCCAGTCCCAAGTTTTTAAGATTATCATAAACCAATCGGCTGTCATCCCTGATGACGGTGGTATTGGGTGCTATGGAGGGACAAGCTTATAGTTCGAATATGAGAAAAGTAAGTTATAGCGGACGAAAATGAGAAAATATGAAAGCAAGAAAGTGGTTTTTCTGTTGCAGTTGATAATCATTCGCAACTTAGTCGATTAAATTACGGAATAATACTGTTCCACCAAGAAGTTTCATGTGTGGTTTCTGGTGATGTATTTTCGGAAGGCGCAACGCTCGCGCCCGTCATCAGCTTATAGCTGTCGCGATACCAGCTGCTATTTGGGAAATTATGCCCAAGAACAGCGGCGTAGCGGTTTGCTTCGTCGGTTATTCCCAGCTTCAAATAGGCTTCCACAAGGCGGTGCAGGGCTTCGGGAACATGGCTAGTGGTTTGATAATTATCCACCACAAAGCGGAAGCGGTTAATCGCCGCCAGAGTGTCATCGCGCTTTAGATAATACCTGCCCACCTGCATTTCCTTACCAGCCAAATGGTCAAGAGTAAGGTCTAGCTTGATTTTTGCGTCGCGGGCATAATCCGAATCAGGGAAGCGACGAACCACCTCGCGCAGAGCCGCTAGAGCCTGCTCGGTTATTTTTTGGTCGCGCCCGACATCGGAGATTTGCTCATAATAACATAAGGAAATCAAATAATAAGCATAAGGTGCGGATTCATTATTTGGGTAAAGTTTGGTGAAGCGTTCCAGCGTGGAAACGGCTGTGTCGTACTCCTCGGCTTTATAGCTGGCATAGCCCGACATAATCTGTGCATCGATGGCAAGCGGAGAATAGGGATGTTGCCTTTCCACTTCCTCAAAATCTTTGACCGATTCTTTCAGTTCGCCCTCACTAAACTTCGCTCGCGCCTCACTATATAGCTTTTCAGGGCTTTCGGACGGTTTTACCGCGCCTTCATCGTCCTTGCTGCCACAAGAGGCAAGAGCAAGAAGCAGAGGGATTATATAAATAAATTTTGAATGTTGCATGTTGCGTAGTCTATCAGGCAAATGCTAGGATACAAGTTGAAAATTAAGTGAAATAGAATGATACATCTCGCCCTTTACCAACCTGATATACCGCAAAATACAGGCAGCATCATGCGCCTTGCTGCTTGTCTTGGTGTGCGTATGCATATTATTGAACCCTGCGGTTTTGTGCTGGATGATAAGCAAATAAAGCGCGTCGCCATGGATTATGGGGTGATTACTGATTTACAGCGGCATAGTTCTTGGGAGAAATTTTTGAATACCCGCGGTGAACAAGGAATTGCTCGACTGGTTTTGCTCAGTACCAAAGCGGTTTCTGGATATACCGATTTTGCCTTTATGGACGGCGATTGTTTGCTGCTAGGGCGCGAATCTTCTGGTGTTCCTGATAGCGTTGTAAATATGGTCGACGCGCTGGTAAAAGTGCCGATGCAATCTGGCGCAAGGTCGCTTAATGTGGCGATGGCGTCGAGTATGGTGATTGGTGAGGCGATTAGGCAAATTTTGCAATAATTGAAGAAGGCAAAGGATATACAAAATATGAGACATAAACCTTCTGTAAACGCTAATATTTTTATAAAAATAGCTGGCTTTACTCTTATTGAACTCTCCATAGTTCTGGTAATTATAGGCTTAGTGGTTGGAGGAGTTCTGGTTGGGCAGGACTTAATACATTCAGCACAGCTTCGTTCGCAGGTTACGCAGCTTGAAAAATTGAATTCAGCGGCAACAGCTTTTCGCTTAAAATATAATGCGCTTCCGGGAGATATATTAAGGGATGATGCTATAAGTTTGGATTTATACACTGCAAGTTCCATTGCTCAGGATTTAGATTATTCAAGATTGATTACTGACGATAATGGGGATGGTTTAATAGGAGAAAAATTGGTTGGTACTAATCAGGTCGTTTATAAGTACCAAGGTGAGATGGCGATGTTTTTTCGTCATCTGTCGGATGCAAATATTATTGAAGGTTCGTATGGTGCAGATCTAGATAATCAAGCTATATCTAATGGTACACCGAACACCAGATTGCCAGAGGCAAAGCTGGGCAATGGACAATTTATTACTGTCACCCATTATATGGGGGCTAACCGTTATATAATTTCTGATATTTCCTCGATAGTAAATACATTCAGATATATAAATGCCACTAGCATTAGTATGTCCACTTCCGATGCTTACAATATAGATGTAAAAATTGATGATGGGAAGCCAATGTCTGGAAATGTGGTATCCATGTTTATACCGCAATCAGATGATATTCTAACCTTGGGTGATAATAGTAATAATCCAGAGTGTGTAACTATTGCTTCTGAATATAATTTAACAGACACCAGCCTAGCTTGTTCTGTTATGGTAAAAGCGGCTTTTTAAGTTTTATTTGTAGTGGCAATAATGAATTAAAAATCAGTGCAAAATTTGATTGGGTAACAAAAATGATGACAATATGTGAGAAAAAACAACTGGCGGCGGATTGGTTTCGCGAGCTGCGCAATCAAATATGCGCGGAATTTGAAAAGCTGGAGGATGAATTTGACGCTGCTGCCGGCTCGCGTTTTGTGCGCACTGCGTGGGAAAGGGCGGAAGGTGGCGGTGGTGAAATGTCGGTGATGCGCGGGAAATTTTTTGAAAAAGTTGGGGTGAATATTTCCACAGTTCACGGCGAATTCAATGAAACTATGCGGAAGGAAATACCAAACGCTGCGTCTGACCCGCGCTTTTGGGCGAGTGGAATTTCGCTGGTGGCGCATCTGTGTTCGCCGCTAGTTCCCGCCGTGCATTTTAACACGCGGATGATTGTGCTGGGTGATGGCAGCAAGCATTGGTTTGGCGGTGGTGGTGATTTAACGCCGATGTATCCCGTTGATGCCGATACGCAGGATTTTCACGCGGCTTTCAAGGGCGCGTGCGATAAATTTGATCCAGAATATTATCCAAAATTCAAAAAATGGTGTGACGAGTATTTTTTCCTGAAACATAGAAATGAACCGCGTGGCGTGGGCGGAATTTTTTATGATTATGTGGATACGGGAAATTTTGAAAATGACTTTGCCTTCACACAGGAAGTGGGCAAAGCCTTCGCCAGCATCTATCCAGAAATCGCCCGCCGCCACATGCACGAAAAATGGACGGCAGAACAGCGGCAGTGGCAGCTAACAAAACGCGGTCGCTATGTGGAGTTTAATTTGCTTTATGACCGCGGCACGCGCTTTGGGCTGATGACGGGCGGCAATACCGAAGCAATCTTGATGTCGCTCCCACCAGAGGTTAAGTGGTAGCGAATTTATGGTTTGCTCATCTCCAGCATTCTTTCCAGCGGTTTTTTAGCTTTGGCGATGAGGTCGGGCGCAAGCTCCAGTGCTGGAGTACGGTTTTTCATGCAATTATAAATTTTTTCCAGCGTATTAAGCTTCATATATGGACACTGGTTGCAGGTGGCGCACGCCGCATCATTAACGCTTGGCACATCATAAAAAACGCTGTTTGGCGAAAGCTTTTTCATTTGGTGCAAAATACCCATTTCCGTGAGGACGATGAAGGTTTTGCCTGCATTTTCGGCGGTATAGCCAAGTAGTGAAGAAGTAGAACCAATATGATCGGCGTGGCGCAGCAAATGTTCGGGGCATTCAGGATGAGCAATAACCAGCGCGTCAGCGTGGCGGGTTTTGAGCTTGATAAGCTCTTGTTCGGAAAAGCGTTCGTGAACCATACATGTGCCGTTCCACAGCAACATATCGCGCCCAGTTTTTTTATTAAGATAAGCCCCTAAATATTTGTCAGGCGCGAAGATGATTTTTTGCTCTTTTGGCAGTTGGTTCAAGATTTTTTCGGCGTTGCTGGAAGTCACGATAATATCCGAAAGAGCCTTTACTTCCGCCGAGCAGTTAATATATGTCACCACCAAATGTTCAGGGTTTGCCGCCTTAAAAGCCGCAAATTCCTTGGGCGGGCAGGAATCCTCTAGCGAGCAACCCGCCGCCATATCAGGGATCAAAACCAGCTTGTTCGGGTTTAGGATTTTCGCACCTTCCGCCATGAATCGCACGCCGCAAAACACAATAACGGCAGCGTTGGTTGCTGCCGCTTTTCGCGCAAGATCCAGCGAATCGCCAACAAAATCGGCAATGTCCTGTATCTCGTCATCCTGATAATAATGGGCGAGGATAACCGCATTCATCTCGCGCTTCAGGCGGTGAATTTCTTGTTCAAAATCTGTTTTGGGTTTTGCGGTAATTGACATATAACAATCTCAAATTGCCTCGCTGACAAATGGTCGCTCGAGCAATCCGCTTATTACTCTATCTATCGGCGCATTATCATATAATATATGATGCACAGCTTCGCAAATAGGCATGGATATGCTGTATTTGCCTGCGAGTTTATCAATGGATTCAGCGGAAACCACGCCTTCTAGTGCGCCGCGTCCGCTAATGGCTAGTAGTTCATCCTTGCTTTTCCCCTGTCCAAGGGCAACGCCAAACGACATATTTCGTGATTTTTGGCTGCCGCAGGTGAGAATTAAATCACCCAAGCCTGAAAGCCCCATCAGTGTTTCGTATTTACCACCTTTGGCAAGGGCGAGGCGGCTCATCTCCGCAAAGCCCCGTGTTACCAGCGCGGCGCGGGCATTTTCTCCCATGTTTTTTCCAACGGCAATGCCGCAAGCAATAGCGATAACATTCTTCACAATGCCGCCAATTTGCGTGCCGATAACATCCTCGGTCATATAGGGGCGGAACAACCTGCCACCGATTGAATACATTAGCATATCCCACAGGCTGGTGTCGGCGCAGGCAATAGTTGTCGCGGTTGGCAGCCCGCGAGCCGCTTCATCGGCAAAATTCGGGCCTGAAAGAATAGCAATCGGATTGTTTGGCAAAATAGCTTTTACCACCTCGCTCATCATCATCAGGCTGCCACGCTCAATACCCTTGCTGGCGATTACGATGGGAACAGTTGGTGGCAAGCTGTCGGAAATTGAAATACACACCGCTCGCAGGCAGTGCGACGGTGTAGCAAGAATTAGGACATCGTTATGACAGACATCGGAAAGCTCATCGGTGAATGCAACGCTGGGGTCGATAAAAATTGATGGTAGATAAATATCATTAATCCGCCTGTCGCGTACTGCAGAGATGACGCTGCTGTTGCGCGTTCCCAGCGTTACTTTGCTACCTGCGCGGTTGGCGATGACGCTAAGAGCCGTCCCCCACGCACCAGCACCAATAACTCCGACCTTATAGCCATTTTGTCCAGAGGTTTTTTGCCCAGAGTTTTGTCCAGAATCGCTTCTCATATTATTTTTGCTTAAGACCAGCGAGCTTTTTTTCGTTGAATACGCAAACGATATTTTTGCCATGGCGCAGAGTGAAGCGAGCATTAACCCGTTCAACCACAATATAATCACCGCGAGTCCGATAATTAATCAGCTCTTCGCTGTTGTCCTTGTCAACCCAGTAAAAGGCGGGAACTTCAGCATTTTTATCGCGGAATTCAAAATAGGTGAATTCCCCATCATCAAAAATACGGATTGGCGCAATCTCGTCACTGCCCGAAATAGTATAGCTAGTGTTGTATTTTTCAGGGTGTTCCAGCAAATCATTTTCAGGAACAGAGTCCAGATATTTTCCGATAGACGATTGGTTATCACCGCTATCAGGATAGACAAACCGCAGTACAAACACCATGTTCGGGTCAGAAATATCGTCAGTTTCGTGTGCATGTAGCTCAAATAAATAGGTGCGCTTATTGGTAATCAGCGTCATGTTGGTGGTTGCGTCCTGCGCCACTGGCTTGAGAAACAGACGATTTCCAGACGGATTGAGCATCCACGCCGTGGAATCGCCCATTGAGATGGTTTTTATTTCTTCATCTGTGCCAAATTCAATTGCGGATTGATAGCGATAATGTCCAATCATTTTATAAACTTCATCTGGTTTATAAGTCATAGTGCGAACGCGGTGGTCAACAGGTAGCGACCGCGCATCACTAGTAGCATGTGCCGCGCTAGCCAGCACAAACAAAGAAAAAATCGCTAGAAAAAAATATTTCACAGAATATTTCATAGAATAATTTATGCCCTACAAAGGTTTCGCCTTATAATCCGTAACAATAAAACCATAAGGCTTTATTTTATTATTTTCGCTGTCTAGCTTAATTGGTTCATACTTAAAAGCAACATCTACTTGCCAGCGCGTGGTTGAATTTTTTCCAGTGTTAGACTGAAGCGTCGCCGCGAACAGCACTCGTGTCACAAAATCTTTGGCTGCATCTTGGGTTTTTTTATCTTTTTCTTCTGCTTGTTCAATTGGTTGAATTGATAAAATCTTGATGTCGCGCTGTGCTTGTCGCCCGTAAAGTAAAACGGGGCTGTTCGGGTTGGACGCTGAGATAGAGGCGTAATAATCCTTAAATACGCTAGGCGCACTCATCGTCTGCAATGCGCCGACATTGCGGTCAAATGTGTCGACATTATATTCCTCGCGTTCTTTTACATAATTGCTTACCAGAAAGCGGCGCAAAGCCACATCTGCATTTTCACCAGCAAAGCTTTGCAATGTTTTGATGCGCGGCAAATCATCAACAATATCATTCGCGCCATAAATAAAGGGAATACGCGGTTTTAGCGGATATAGCGATTGTAGGGCGAAAAATGCAGAAAAAACAATGATTAGCGAAATTACGGTGAGCATCACAAACCAATAGCGATCGGTCATCGGTTCGTGAATTTCTAGATCCACCATCGCCCGCGCCTCGCGGAAATACTCGCCGCTGCGGACTTTTTCGGAAATTTCCAGATATTCTTCAGGTGTTAGTTCATTTTGCTCCATGCCGCTAATTTATCATAACTCGCTAAAAAAACAATATATTTTGCATGTATGAATTGTACAATTTGATTAAATATAGATTATTTTCAATATTTTATGCGGGGATAATGGCTTATAAAAGTGCAAAATTAGCACAAATTTAGTGCATATATCGCACCATTTTGTCAAATAAAACGCCAAACCAGTCCGCACCAGTAGTTGGAAAAACCCACTAAAGATTTAATTTGGCACGAGGCTTGCTTAACCATTTCTTGAGAACCTATTTCAAGGAAGCGTTTATGGCGAATTTACAATTATCGGCGGCGAATATTAGCGCATTACTGGGCGGTATTGGGGGGCAAACGGTGGACGCACAGGCGGCTGGTAAGGTTGCAGTTGGTGGGCAATTTTTGGCGTTGCTTGATGTGGTGGGCGGCATTGCCGAGTTGAATGCTGGCGCGCAGACGGTAAATAATAATAAAAAAGATGACGGGCAAGACCCAGTTGCGGGCAATGCTCCGCCGCCTGTTGCATTTCGTGATGCGCCGCACCCAGTTGAAAAATCCAAAAAACCATCAGACGAAAAAACCAGCGGTGCTGCGGTGAATACGCGCGGTGATAAGCCAGTTGAGAAGGCGCAAACGGAAAATTCGCGCCAGCAAGACGCAGCGGATGATAAAAAACCAGACGCTAGAAATGTGGCGCAGAAACCCGCGCAAAATGACAATAAACAAGCTGATGTGGCGGATGTTGCAGGGGCGGATGCGCCGCCAGCCGAGGAGATTGCGGGAAAGCTTGTGGATAAAACTGATAATTTAAGCGGGTTGCTGGCGATTATGGCGGCATTTCTTGCCCAGTTGAACGCGCAGAATTTGCCACAGAATATACCGTCGGAAAATCCTGTGGTGACGGGCGCAAATGCAGCGCAAAATCCTGCGGCGGTGGCGGGCGACTTGCCAGCAACTTTTGCTGATTTGAAAAATACGCTTTCGGAATTACAGAAATTTTTACAAGCTGCGGGTTCTGGCGATGCACCGCTTACCGAGGCGCAAAATCAGCAGCTATCGGCAATTAATACCCAGCTAGCGGATGAGCTTTCGGCACTAAAAAATTTACTGCCGCAAGCGACTGGTGATGCCACCGCGCCCGCTCAAAACGCATTGCCGCAAATTGCCGAAATCGCGCCGCTATTGCAAAGTGATGTGGCGATGGTTAAGGAGGCTTTGCAGAAATTCCGCGAAAAACTTTCTGGCGGAGATAATGCGCCAGCAAAGCAAGACGCGCCGATTTTTACTGCGAGTATTTCCAGCTCGGCAAATCTTGCCGCAATCACTGCTAATCAGCAAGGCAACCAACTGAATAACGCAGAAAAAAAACCAGTAGAAAATTTTGTGTTTTCTGCTGATGGCGCGGCGAATAGCTCGCTGATTTCTCCTAATGTTTTGCAGGCTAATCAGCAAAATAATAATACACAGCAAGCGATTGTCGCGGCAAATTTTGTGCAGGCTGGCGCAGGTTTGGAAAATAATGCGGGCGGCAATGCAGGGCAGGGCGGCAACCAACAACAACCGCAATTTAATATTAGCAGCGTATCGGCAAATTCTGCACAATCAGCAAGCAGCAAAGCGGCGGCGGATTTTTCCAGCATGGTGGCAAAAGCCGCGCATACGCCGATTGCTGAGCAGGTGAGCTTTCATATTAAAAACGCGGCGGGTAATGGCAATAGCAAAATCACCATCCATCTTGACCCAGAAGAGCTTGGAAAATTGGATATTGAGTTGAGTGTGGACAGCAAGGGCAAGGCGGGAATTACCATTACTGCCGATAACAAACAAACGCTGGATTTATTGCAGCGCGATAGCCGCGGTTTGGAAAAAGCTTTGTCGGATGCGGGGCTTAAAACCGATGCGGGAAGCTTGAGCTTTAATCTGCGCGGAGAACAACAAAATGGCGGGCAGGGGCATAATAATTCACAAATGGCGAGCAGTTATCGCAAGTCGCAACCCGAAGAAGAAATTATGCCGATAGCAGCGGTGGTTCGCAGCTATAGCGTTAGCGTTCCAGATGGTCTGGATATTAGTATTTAATTAGTAGGAGAAAAAACATGGCAATAACTAGCACAGCAAGCACTACTGATAATATCAATAGCATAACCAACAAAGGCAACACGGCTGCGGCTAAGGCGCAGACCAACTATCAGGATTTTTTGAAACTGCTAACCACGCAATTGCAAAATCAAGATCCGTCTGCGCCAACGGACACTAACCAGCTCACGCAGCAAATCGCCACGCTCAGCCAAGTTGAGCAACAGATAAACACCAACACCAATTTGCAGAAACTTATCGGGTTGTTCAACACGACAACCCTAAACAGCGTGGTTGGTTATATTGGAAAACAGGTGGAAACGGCGGGCGACAAGGCGGTGCTTACCGATGGCAAAGCGGCGGTGGTTTATAACTTGGAAAAAGAAGCAAACAGCGTTGAGGTCAAAATTACTGATGCGGCGGGTAATTTGGTAATGCAAGGGGCTGGCACAAAACTTGCTGGTAGAAATGAGATAATATGGGACGGAAAAGACAAAGACGGAAACCAATTAGCGGACGGGACATATAAAGTGACAGTGACGGCGAAAGATGCAGGTGGAACGGCGATAAAAGCGACAACTTCAACGGTTGGCGTGGTGAGTTCGGTGGATTCCAGCGGCGGCGCGATAACACTTTCGCTGGGCGATGTTCCAGTGGCGTTGGACAAGGTGACTTCGGTGCGGGCGGCGTTATAGAAAGAGCGAGGACTAGAGGACTAGAGGACTAGAAAATGAATTGCGATTTACGAACTACAAACTACGAACTACGGAGAAATTTATGAGTTTATACGGTGCGTTATATTCTGGTGTGGCAGGGCTTGCGGCGCAGAGTAACAAGATCGGGCAAATTTCCGACAATATTTCCAATGTGAATACTGTTGGTTATAAGGGCAACCGCGCCTTGTTTGAAAGCTTGGTGACATCGTCTGGCAACACTTCTTCATTCTCGCCGGGTGGTGTTCTTGGTGGCACGCAGCAGCTAGTCAGCAAGCAGGGCTTGTTGCAGTCAACCGATTCGGCGACAGATATTGCGATTTCTGGCAATGGCTTTTTTGTGGTCAATGCCCAAAATGACGGCTTGGGGCAGGTGTTTTATACGCGTGCTGGCTCATTCACGCAGGATTCAACGGGGAATTTCAAAAATTCGGCGGGGTTCTTCTTGCAAGCTTGGCCTCTGGATAGGGAGGGTCGTCTGCCGGGTGAAGTGGGGAATTTGAACACAACTTCTAGCGCGAACTTAACCAGCCTTAAAACGGTGAATGTGAAAAATCTAACAGGGCAGGCGGCTTCCACCAGTGCGGTGTCTATTGGTGCGAATTTGAACTCATCAGAAGTTATTTACCCTGGTGCGTCGGGGACTTTGTCGCCTGATGTTTTGCATACAGCGAATGTTGGGGTGAAGGGCAAAGATATTTTGGTTCCCGGTGGCGTGAACAGCCTTACTCGTGGCGATAAATTTACGGTACTTACTGGCGCGGGTTCTAGCTTTGAATTCAAATATGGTGGCTTTACCTATGGTCGCAATATTCTTGGCACTTCTGATAGTATTGATATTTCTGGAACGGCGATTGGTGATAATGGGCTTGCGGTTCTTTCCTCGCCGACAACGCTTACTTCATCAGCGGCGTCAATGGCTACTAACCCTGTTACCACTGGTGCAGCGTCTAGCACTACGGTGACTATTACGGCAACCGCGCATGGTCTTACGACGGGCGATGTGGTGACGCTTGCTGGGCTTGCTTTAACAGATGGTATTCCCGCGTCAGAGCTTAATGCAACCCATGTGGTTACGGTGGTTGATGCGAATACCTATACTATCACTACAACCACGGGCGCATCTGTTGGCGGGGTGACTGGTGGTGGTGCTAGCGGCACGCAAACTGATAGAGTGTTCAAGACCACTTCAGGCAGCGCAGTTGTTAATGTGCGGCACGCCTCACATGGGTTGGTAGATGGGCAAGTGGTTACTTTATCTGGCAATACGGCGGCAGTCGGTGGCATTTCTGCTAGTGTTCTGAATGACACATTTATCGTTAATGTTATTGACGATGATCACTATAGTATTACGACAAGTAGCACGGCAAGCTCTACCACTGGCGGTAGTGGCGGCACTGTTCTTTCAACAACAAGGCTCTCCACCACTGGCAATATCATGGATGCGAGCAATGTCACCACACCGTTTTTATCCAGCACGGGAACGAGTTCATTCAGTGCGGCGGCGTTACAATTTACCATTACCACTGGCGGTGTTACGCACACTTTCAGCTATACTTCAGCTTCGCCAAATGCACAGCTCGGGCAGTTTAACAACCTGACTAACCTTGCCGATGCGATTAATGCAAAAACTGGCTTGTCAGCAAGAATTTCTGGCGATCGTTTATATGTTGGCGCGACGGATGCCAATGCGGCGGTTACTTTTGCCAATGGCTCATTGGTGGGAACAGCAGGAACGCCGATACAATGGGGTCTGGATTGGGTGCGCGAGCTTGGTTTTTCCAATATACTAGTCGGCACGAATAATTTTTCCAATCTTTCAGGACTTTCCGATTTGGTGAATAATTCTTCTGGGCTTACGGGGACTGTTTCTAACGCTCTGTCCGCTGCTTCGCTTAAAATCAATGTTGATGATCCTCTCGGAACGATTACTTTTTCTGATAATGCAGCCATTTCAGCGATTACTCTTGGTGCAACGCCTTTTGCTACAACAAGCGGGAGTGGAACAATAGTGGTTACGCTGCCTTCTTCGCCAAGCCCTGCTTTTACTACTGGTGATGTCGTAGATATGGGAACGGTTGCAGCGGGTACTTATGCTGGTATTGACGCAGCTGATTTGTCGGGAAAGTTTGAAATTACAGTTATTAGTGCGACATCATTCTCCATTACGGCAAAAAGTGGCGTGCAGGCAACCAGCACGGCAAGCGTAGGGCCAACAGGTATTTCCATGACGCCGCAAACCAATTATGGTAGTATCGTTGCCGAGCTTGGTTTGGTTGATTCGCTCAATAATGCAACCTATAGCGCACAGACAACAGGGGCTATCGGCCCAGCTTACGACCCGACCAGCTCTACCAAGAACATGGCGTCGGGCAGTATCGTTTCGCAATTCAGCCGCCCAATTCGTGTCTATGATTCACTAGGCACAGGGCATGATTTGACCATGGCGTTTATCAAATCCGCCGCCAATACTTGGCAGGTGGAGGTATATGCGGCAACGCCTAGCGAAGTTACTACCTCAAAACCAAACGGGCAAATCGCCACTGGCTCGCTCACTTTTAACGGCGATGGTAGCTTGCAAAGCGTGAGCAGTAGTTTGCTTAGCTCCGATGTGACTTGGACAAATGGTGCATCGTCTAGTTCGCTTGCCTTTAACTGGGGGACGGCGGGTTCGCCATTTGGCACACCAAACGCTACGCAAATTGGTAAAACTGATGGGCTTAGCCAATTCAACAGCGCGTATCGTGTGAATTTTGCTAACCAAAATGGTGCGCCAGTTGGTGACTTAACTGGGGTTTCTATCACAGGCGAGGGCTATATTGTTGCCAGCTATAGCAACGGACAAACGCAAAAACTGTATAAAATTCCACTAGCGGATTTTGCTAACCCGAATGAGCTTTCTACCAGTTCGGGCAATGTGTTCGCGCAGTCGGCGAATTCTGGCGAGGTGAATTTGCGTGAGCCGGGGAGCAGCGGAGTTGGCAAAGTGGCAGCGTCTTCGCTTGAGCAATCCAATGTGGAGCTTGCTGACCAGCTAACTGATATGATCGTGGCACAAAGGGCGTATCAGGCAAATACCAAAGTTATTTCAACAACTGACCAATTACTCAGCCAATTGAATGATATCCTGCGCTAATGGTTAATGGTCGCCTGATGAGTTTAATAAATAGTTAATAATATGAGTAAAAAGTGTAAATTTTTTGCTTATTTGCCTTGACATCTGGAGTATTATTGCCTATCTATCGTGGTAAGAATATTTACTGGGTATCTACGCTATATATGCTGTGCTTGCCCATGTTTTTGAAAAACTGACTTGTGGATGTTATAAAATGAGAAAATTTAATCTGACTGCTAAAAAACTTGCTGCAACTATCAGCGCACCGCGCAAAACTAGTGATGATGCTGGTATGGTGAATATGATGCTTGACCCGCGCTATTTGCGTCAGTCTTCTACTCTGATTCAAGACGCGTTGCAAAAAGGCTTTGATGTTTTGCAATTAGCAAGCGGCGACATTGTGACCACTGGCACTAAAACCATCGTTTATCAATATGCTTGGGACGATGCTAAAGGCAAGCTAGTAAAAGTGAAGCCAGATGCCAAAAAAGGTAAAAAAGAAGATGATATGGAAGATGATAATTCTGAAGCATCATCTGAAAACGAAGAAGCTTAGATCTCCATCGTTAGCGCGATAAAAATCCCAATTTCAATTAGTTGCTGAAATGCGCCGAGTGTGTCGCCTGTTATGCCACTAAAATTTTTCTTGGTGAGTGTGTAGGCTATGAAGCAGGTGGCGGTCAGCGCGATGGAAAATTTTATGGCGGCGAATAAATCGCAAAAAATAATAATAAATAGAATTGCAAATAAAACTGCGGCGAGCGTGCGCTCTAGGCTTGGTCTGCCTGCTGTTTTTGCCAAGCCGTCTTTTCTGGCGGGTGGCAATGCCCGTATGAGAACAACAATTGCTGCGCGGCTGCACGCACCAGCGATTAAAAAGCCTGCAAAAATTGTCGTAAGTTCAGAAATGGCATTGGCGCGGAGGGAAAGCGCGACAATCAGCGCGATTGCGCCGTAGCTGCCAATGCGGCTATCACGCATAATTTCCAAGCGTTTTTCAAGACCGCGACCACTCGCCAGAGCGTCGGCGGTATCAGCCAGCCCATCCTCATGCAAGCCGCCAGTGAGCAATATTTGCGAAAAAACCGCCAGCCACGCGGCGATTATATGTGAAGTGCCAAGCCATATAGCGGACATATAGCAAACCGCACCAAACGCGCCAATAATCGCACCAACTAGCGGAAATGCCCAAGCTGCACTCGCCAAACTCGCCTTGCTCAAATCCATTTTTGGCAGAGGCAGACGCGTAAAAAAGCTTAATGATAGTAAAAACTCTTGTAAAGGGCGCATGTTATTGTAGGTGTTAGGGACTGGGAACTAGGGACTGGGAATAGGGATTAGAAATATGAAAAAAACACTTACCAGTTTTTCGCAGGAATGGGAAGCAAAAGCACGCGCAAGGCTGGATAGCCTCACCAAGCCACTTGGTGCGCTCGGACGGTTGGAGGATATTGCCGCGTTTTTTTGTGGCTGGCAGGAAACGCTTGCGCCACGCGCAGACAAAGCCTATACGCTGATTTTTGCGGGCAATCACGGCGTTACCGCGCAAGGAGTTTCGGCATTTCCACCTGAAGTAACCGCGCAGATGGTGGAGAATTTTGAGGCGGGCGGTGCGGCGATTAATCAGCTTTGCAAAGCCATTCCGTCTGCACTGCGCGTTATTCCGCTATCGCTCGAAAAACCAACGCAGGATTTTACGATTGCGCCTGCCATGAGTGTGGAGGAATGCGCGGAGGCTTTTCAGATTGGCGTGGACTGCGTGCCAAGTGATGCGGAAGTTTTGGTGATTGGTGAAATGGGAATTGGTAATACGACAGTGGCGGCGGCTCTGGCTTACGCGCTGGTTGGTGGTAAGGCGGTGGATTTCGTCGGGGCAGGGACGGGCGTGGATAGCGCGGGCGTTTCGCGCAAAAGCCAAGTAATAGAACGAGCCGTAGCTCTCCACCGCGCAAAACTTGGCGATACCATGTCTATGCTCGCACATATTGGCGGAAGGGAACAGGCGGCAATGGCAGGAGCGATTTACCGCGCACGCGAGCTACGAATCCCTGTAATTCTTGATGGGTTTGTCGTCACTTCTGCCGCAGCAACTCTAACTCTAACTGACAAAGATGCTTTGGCGCACTGCCTTGCTGGGCATTTGTCAGTGGAGGGCGGGCATAGAATACTGCTGGATTTTCTTGGCAAAAAACCTCTGCTGGATTTGGGTATGCGCCTTGGCGAAGGCAGCGGCGCACAAGTTGCGCTTGCAGTGGTTCGCGCCGCGCTGGCAACATTCAACAACATGGCAACTTTTGCCGAAGCAATGGTTGCTGGTAAAAACAAGCAATGACTAGCAATCACGCATTTTCAGAAGTTGAACGCGCCGCCGTCTACCGCGCAATAGAGCAAAGGCGCGATGTGCGAAAATTTAATAGTGAGCCTATAGCCGATGAAATTTTGCAGCGAATTTTGCTAGCTGCCGCGCACGCGCCGTCGGTTGGTTATATGCAGCCGTGGAATTTTTTGGTTATTCGTGAGGCTAAAATCCGCAAAAAAATTCATGATGCGTTTTTAGTGGCGAATAGCGAAGCAAAGGAAATGTTTAAGGACGAGCGAGCTGAGGAATATAGCAAACTGAAGCTGGAAGGGATTTTGGAATCCGCACTCAATATCTGCATCACCTGCGACCGCAGCCGCTTTGGCGATGTAGTTCTTGGGCGCACCTGCCAGCCTGATATGGATTTATATAGCAGTGTTTGCGCCGTGCAGAATTTATGGCTGGCGGCAAGGGCGGAGGGCGTTGGTGTTGGCTGGGTGAGCATCATAAAACCGCAGGATTTACACGATATTTTGCAAATTCCAGAAAATATAGTACCAATTGCCTATCTGTGTGTTGGTTACACGGAAAATTTTGCGAGCGAGCCAGAGCTTAAAACTAGCGGTTGGTTGCCTGAAATTGCGTTTGCGGAATTAGTGTTTAATGATTATTGGGGAAAAAAATGAGTGGCAAAACTAACCTCCGCATCTGCGTAACCTGCCTTGGCGACAATAAGGAAAAATTAGGCGCGGAATTTTACGCCGAAGTGGAAAAACAGGTGGATAAAAGCAAGATAAACTTGATGATGGTGGAATGCCTTGGTGTGTGCAATCGCCCTTGCACAGTGGCGGTTAGCGAGCCTGACAAATGGACATATATCGTTGGCGATTTTAAGCTGGAAAAAGACATTCCCGCCCTGTTTGACTATATAAAAGCCTATAATAACTCGCCAAACGGCAGACCGCCTATCAGTGAGCGACCAGAAGTGGTGCAAAAAGGCGTGGTTGCCAGAATTCCACCAAATATAAATGGATAAAAAATGAAAAAAATAAATAAAATACCCACTACTATTATAACAGGTTTTCTCGGCGCGGGAAAAACTTCGCTGATTAAGCATGTTATGGAGAATTCAGGCGGCAGGCGGATTGCATTGCTCATTAATGAATTTGGTGATGTTGGGGTGGACGGCGATATTCTAAAATCCTGCGCGAATGAAAACTGCGAAGAAGCCGCGATTATTGAGCTGCCAAATGGTTGTATTTGCTGCACCGTGGCGGATGATTTTTTGCCCGCGATGGAAAAAATTATGGCGATGGGTGGCTTTGAACATATCATCATTGAAACTTCTGGGCTGGCACTGCCCAAGCCACTGGTAAAAGCATTTGACTGGCCAGAAATTCGCTCGCGCCTGACCATTGATGGTGTGATTGCAGTGGTTGATACACCTGCGGTTTTTGCTGGCGATTTCGCGGAGGATTTAGCCGCGATTGATCAACAAAAGGCAGATATTGGCTTGCTGGAGCATGATAATCCACTCGCGGAAGTGTATGAGGATCAATTGCTCTGCGCGGATATGATTATCCTCAACAAAACAGATCAAGCAAGCGTAGCAGAAGTTGAGAAAGTAAAAGCAGATATTGAGCGCGAGATAAATCGTGGTGTGCCAATAATTGAAGCCGCGCATGGCAAGGTGGCAGCTGATATTTTGCTTGGCATAGGTGCTGCCGCCGAAGATGACGCCGATAACCGCATTTCTCACCATGAAAACGAGGCTGACCACGACCATGACGATTTTGAGAGTTTTGTGCTGGAACTGCCAGAATTTGTAAATGTTGCGCAGCTGGAACAAAAAATTATTGCCGCCGCCGAAGCGCATAATATTCTGCGAGTGAAAGGCTTTGTGCGGATTACTGGCAAGCCGCTTTATTATCTCGTGCAGGCAGTGGGTAGGCGAGTTTCAGGGCATTTTGCAGGAGAGCATGGCGGAAATTCTGGACGAGTGGTGGTTATTGGTAAAAAGGGGCTGGATTTAGAAAGTATAAAAAATTGCATCTTTCCATAAAACATAGCGTTGCGCTGGATGGTGAGGCGGTGGCGGTGAACCCGACGCAGTCGCCAGCCGATATTTTGTTTTTGTCATTCACCGATTCCGACCTAGCCTGTATGGCGGCGGCGGTGGTGGATAATGATGCGAGAAATTTGCGCCTGACCAGCCTCGCGCCGCTTAAACATCCATTGTCCATTGACCTTTATATTGAGCAGGTGGCGGCGCACGCCAAAGTTATATTAGTGCGGTTGCTTGGTGGTTATGACTGGTGGCAATATGGCGTTGATGAACTGCACAAGCTAGCGGTTGCGAAGGGCATAAAACTCATCATGGTTTCGGGTTGTCATGCCGACGAGCGATTGCACGAACTTTCCACTGCGCCAAAGGAAATGGTGAATGCAGTGGAGGGGTGCCTTACCCAAGGCGGCGCGGAAAATGCACGGAGGGTCTTGCGGGCTTTGTATGATGATATAATTCCTGTGGCGGAGACTGTTGACGCTGGGAAGTTGTATAAAGCCCAGCCTCCGCAACAAGTGCGGGGTGACAAGAACGCCACCATAATTTTTTACCGAGCGCATTATCTGGCGGCGGATACTGCGCCGATTGACGCGTTACTCGCGTCGCTTGAGCAGCGTGGTGTTGCAGCGCGTGCCTTTATGGTGAGTAGCCTGAAAGATGCGGATGCACTAAATTTATTACTTGCTGACACCAAACAATTTCCACCCGATGTTATCATAGATGCAACAGCATTTTCTGCTGGTGGCGGTTCGCACCCACTCGCTTGTTGTAACTCGGCAATTTTGCAAGTGTCTCTGGCGAATATGGAGCGTGAAACTTGGGAGAATGCGCGGCGCGGGCTTTCAACCACCGATATGGCGATGAGCATTGTGCTGCCTGAATCTGACGGGCGAGTGTTCACGCGGGCGATTTCTTTTAAGGAAAAAACCGAGGAAAATAAACAGCTAGAATTTGCGCGGATTATTCACCAACCAGAGCCAAGCCGAATAGAATTTGTGGCGGAACTCGCGGCAAATTGGGCGGCACTCGCCCGCAAAAAAAACGCCGAGAAAAAAATCGCGCTGGTGCTTTCCGACTATCCGCAGCGGGCGGGGCGCAAGGGCTACGCTGTGGGGCTGGATGCGATGGCGAGTGCAGAGGTGATATTAGATGAGCTGGCGGAGGATGGCTACGCAGTTGTCAGTTGTCAGTTGTCAGTTGTCAGTGAAAAAAAAGAAAAATATAGTGCGGAAAAATACGCAGAAAAATTCGCAAAACTCTCGCCAGATAACCAGCAATTGATGATTGCCGCATGGGGGGAAGTGCCAGAGAAAGATTTTTCTATTTCAGTGCAGCAATTGGGAAATATTGCGCTGGCGTTCCAGCCTGATCGCGGCTCGGAAAGTGACAAAAAAACTGGTTATCACGACGCGGAAATGCCGCCGCGCCATGAATATCTGGCGTTTTATTGGTGGCTCGCGCACGAGTTTCAAATGGACGCTTATATCCACCTCGGCACACACGGAAATCTGGAGTGGCTACCTGCCAAAACGGTGGCACTTTCCGAGCATTGTTTCCCAGAAATCGCACTTGGCGCAACGCCTGTGATTTATCCGTATATCGTGACTGATGCTGGCGAGGCGGCGCAGGCAAAAAGGCGCATAAGTGCAGTCACTATCAGCCATGCACCGCCACCAATGCAGGACGCAAAACTTTCGCCCGAGCTTGCCGCGCTGGAAACGCTGGTGGATGAATATAGCAGCGCGGACGGTTTGGACGCTCGGCGGATGAAACACTTACGCTCGGAAATAATTTTTCGCGCTAAAAAAGCAGGGCTGGCAGGGGCGGAAAAAGACGGCGACGAAGCGGCACTGATGACCGCTCTGGAAGCGCATCTGTGCGATATAAAAGAACAGCGAATTGGCGATGGCTTGCATATATTCGGCAATACGGACTACGGACTACAAACTACGAATTACGAATTACAAAACCTCCTCGCCGCACTATCGGGAAAATTCATTCCGCCGACAGTTGGTGGCTCGCCAGCGCGTGGAAATCTGGATATTTTTCCGACAGGACGCAATTTGGTGGGGGTTGATCCGCGCATGATACCAACGCCAACGGCGGCGATAATCGGCAAGCGAGCAGCGCAGGAATTTGTGCGAAGATATATGCAGGACAATGGCGATTATCCGAAGAATATTGTGATGGATGTTTGGGGTTCGCAGACGCTGCGAAATGGCGGTGACGAAATCGCGCAGGCACTATATCTCATGGGCGTGAATATAATTTGGGACGAAAATTCCGCGCGTGTTTCGGGTTTTGAGATTATTTCTGATGCGGAACTAGAATTTCCACGCATGGAGGTGAGTTTGCGGATTTCTGGCTTGTTCCGCGATATGTTTCCGAATTTGATTTTGCTGTTTGACGATGCGGCGTTAGCGATTGCAAAGCTCACGGGCAAGCTTGCCAAAAGCCAAATATTTGGGAGTAGCTGGGGCGCGTATGGCGCAGGAACGACGGATTTAATTGATAGCGGCAACTGGAAAACACGCGCAGATTTAGGCGCGGCATATATTGAAGCCTCCAAATTCGCCTATGGTCGCGGGGTGGATGGTGTTGCACAACCAGAGGAATTTAAGCGGCTGGTAGCGAATTCTGACGCGCTAATCCACACGCAGGACATCCGCGAGGTGGACGCATTAAGCGGCGCGGATTTTGCCGATAGTGAGGGCGGTTTTGCCGCAGCGGCGCAGATGCTAGGCGCGAATCCGAGCTTATATCATATTGACAGCTCGCGCACCAACAACATAAAAGCCCGCACACTCGCCGAGGAAATTTCGCTCACCCTCCACGCCCGCGCCTTAAACCCAGATTGGATAGCAGGGCAGATGCGCCACGGCTATGCAGGAGCGGCGGAAATGGCAAATGTCGTGGATAATCTTTTCGCTTTCGCTGCAACTAGCGACACAGTGACATCCGCACAGTTTGAAGCAGTGGCGGATGCTTATTTGCATAACGAAAAAGTGCATGAATTTTTAGAGCGCGAAAACCCAGAAGCACTACGCGCTATGCAAGCAAGGCTGCGCGAAGCGGTGGAGCGTGGGCTGTGGATACCACGCAGGAACTCAACGGCGGAATTATTGAGGGTGGCATGAGCGATGTTCTCGTAAAAGGTTGGTGTCCGAGCCTAGAAAAACCGATGGAAACGGGCGATGGGTTGCTCGTGCGCGTACCAATTAAATTTGGGCGGTTGCAAGCGAGTGTGCTGCGAAAAATTGCCGAATTAGCAGAAAAATATGGCAATGGGCATTTGGATTTATCGGCGCGTGGTAATCTGCAAATCCGCGGAGTAATTAAAGAAAACTATCCACATTTACGCGAGGAACTGGCAGGTCTTGGCTTTGTGCATGATGTGCCACTTGCAATTATAGTTAATCCGCTGGCGGGGATTGACGGGGCTTGCGATGCTTCAGTTTTGGAGTTGGCGGAGGAAATAATAGCGCGGAGTGTCGCGAGCAAAATAAAACTGCCCGAAAAATTCCTTATAGTCATTGATGGTGGCGGTGTATTTCCATTAACGGATATTCCTTGTGATTTGTATATCTCTAGTGACCGTCATCCCGCACTAGATGCGGGTTCTATGGATAAAAACACAGATACAATTTGTGTCACTAGATCACCGCTCAAGGCGGGGATGACATTGCCAAGTAGAGTTTCGCAGATAATAGAAATTCTTTATCAGTCGCCACAATGCAATAAAAAAACATTTTCGAAAAATATCATGCCACTAATGCTTGGCTATATCCCGCTTGCGCAGCATTCTGGAGTGGTTGGTTGTTCAGCGGAATTTGGTAGAGTTGAGGCGGTAGAGCTTAAAAAACTCGCAGATATTGTCGAACAATACAGTGGCGGAAAAATCATACTCGCGCCCAAGCGGATTTTTTTGCTTCCCAAAGTGTTGCGGCAAGATGCAATCGTCGCTGTGCAGGAACTGGAAAAAATCGGCTTTATAACTGATGCGAATGACTCGCGTCTCAAAATCCATGCCTGCGTTGGTGCGCCCGCGTGCAGCTCTGCATTCGGCGATACAAGGAATTATGCGAAAGAATATGCAAAAAACCACCCGAACCTTAACAAAATTGTCCATATTACTGGTTGCCCCAAGGGTTGCGCTTATAAAGGAAAAGCGGATATAACCATAACTGCGAATGAACATGGGTATGATATTGAACATGAAAACCAATTATAAATATATTCACGACGGCGCGGCGATTTACGAAAAATCCTTTGCTATCATCCGTGCGGAGGCGGATTTGGCGAGGTTTAGCCCAGAGGAAGAAAAAGTCGCCGTGCGCGTCATCCATGCTTGCGGCATGGTGGAGGCGGCAGGCGATATTTTCTTCTCGCCCGATATGGTGAACATAGCCCGCTCCGCGCTTAATGCTGGTGCGCCCATACTCTGTGATGCCAAGATGGTGGCAAGTGGAATTACTAAAGCAAGGTTGCCTGCGAATAACGAAATTATTTGCACACTTTCCGACCCTCGCGTTCCCGAGCTTGCCAAACAAATTGGCAATACGCGCAGCGCGGCGGCGATGGAACTATGGCGCGAGAAAATGGCGGGGGCGGTGGTTGCCATTGGTAATGCTCCGACTTCGCTATTTTACCTGCTGGAAATGCTTGAGTCGGGTGCGCCGATGCCCGCGGCGGTGATTGGGATGCCAGTTGGTTTTGTCGGAGCGGCGGAATCCAAAGAAGCTTTGATGGAATACGGAAAAATTCCTTATGCCATCGTTCGCGGACGCAAAGGCGGCAGCGCGATGACTGTCGCCGCCATAAATGCTATCGCGCAGGAAAAAGAGATATGAAAAATATTGTTCCTTACGGAAAACTATATGGCGTTGGGCTTGGCTCGGGTGATCCTGAACTTATGACGCTTAAAGCCCTGCGTATTTTGCAGTCGACGCGCAATATAGCCTATTTTTCCAAGGGCGGGAAGACGGGGCATGCCCGAGCTATCATGGCGGCGCATTTAACGCCAGCGCATAACGAAATGCCGTTGGTATATCCTGTGACCACTGAGTTCCCTGTTTCCGACCCGCGCTACCCGCTGATGATTGGGGAGTTTTATGCTGCCGCGAGCGAAGAAATCGCAGGGAAGCTTGCAAGCGGCGAGGATGTCGCGGTTCTGTGCGTGGGTGACCCGTTTTTTTATGGCTCGTTTATGCATCTTTATCGCCGCCTTGCGCCGTGGTTTCCTTGCGAAGTGGTGGCAGGGGTGACGGCGATGTCTGGTTGCTGGACGGCGGCGCACACGCCGATAACTTGGGGTGATGATATTCTAACCGTTCTGCCCGCAACTTTACCAGAAGATGAGCTGGTGCGTCGCTTAAAAAACACAGATGCGGCGGTGATTATGAAGCTGGGCAAGGGTTTTGCCAAAGCGCGGCTGGCAATAGAGGTGGCGGGGCTTTTAGAACGAGCGATATATATAGAATATGGCACGATGGAAAATGAAAAAATCATTCCGCTAGCGGAAAAGACTGACGGAAAAGCACCCTATTTTTCGATGATTATCATTGCAGGGCAGGGGCGGAGGATATGAGCGGTTGGCTGCGGATTGTGGGTTTAGGGGCAGGGGCGGAGAAATGGCTTACGCCTGAGGCGAGCGAGGTTTTACACGCGGCGAGCGATATTGTTGGTTATATGCCATATGTTGCCGCAGTTCCCGAAACTGCGCTTGGCAAGCGACATGCGAGTGACAATGGCGTGGAGGTGGAGCGGGCAGAATTTGCCCTGACTTTGGCAGCGGCTGGCGCAAAGGTAGCGGTGGTTTCTGGCGGCGATGCTGGCGTTTTTGGCATGGCAGCCGCGGTTTTTGAGGCGGTTGAGAATGGCACACCAGAATGGAAAAATATTGATATTAAGGTTGTGCCAGCGGTGAGCGCGATGCTGGCGGCGGCGGCAAGGGTGGGTGCGCCGCTGGGGCATGATTTCTGCGTTATTTCGCTGTCAACTTACCTAAAACCTTGGGCGATTATTGAAGCGCGGCTGCGCGCCGCGAGCGACGGTGATTTTGTGCTGGTGATTTATAACCCAACTTCTAAACATCGCGGACAGGATTTAGAAAACGCTCTGAAAATTCTGCGGGCGGCACGCAGCGGCGAAACCATCGCCATAATTGCCACCAAAATTGGGCGCGAAGGCGAGGAGGTGGTAATCACCACCCTATCGGAAATCAAACCCGAGCAAGTGACTATGTTAAGCCTGCTCATCATTGGATCAAGCCACACACGAATTATACGGCGTGCAGGCAAAGAACCTATAGTCTATACACCTAGATTTTATAAATCTATTTAATCAGTCTTGCTGCGAAACCGCCGATGGTAATCTGCATTATATAGTGCTGATTCACGAAAATCTTTTTCGGCAAGCACTTTGCCAACGAAAATCAGCGCGCTGCGCTCTATTTCTTTATCTACTAAGCTTTCAATTGTGCCGAGTGTTGCGCGGATGATTTTTTCATCCGCCCAACTGGCGCGATATACTACCGCAACTGGGCAATTCACGCCTAGAATTGGCGATAATTCTGCCACCACACTGCCTAAAGCGTGAATGGAAAGATGGATGGCAAGCGTCGCCCCCGTGTGGGCAAATGCCGCTAGATTCTCGCTTTTTGGCATTGCCGAAGCCCGCCCGCTGGTACGCGTTATTACCAATGATTGCGCCACTTCGGGCAGGGTTAGCTCTTGCGCCATTGCCGCCGCCGCTGCTGCAAAAGCGGGAACGCCAGCGGTTGTTGTGTATGGTATTCCTAGCCTATCCAATCTGCGAAGTTGCTCGCCCATCGCCGAATAAATAGAAAGATCGCCAGAATGCAGTCGCACTACATCTTTTCCCTCCGCGTGCGCTTTTACAAACTCCGCCTCAATAGCGTCTAAGTCCAGCGGTGCGGTGTTGATAATCCGCGCATCTTTCGGACACCAGCTCAGCATTTCCATTGGGATTAGTGATCCAGCATACATACAAACTGGCGAGGCAGAAATAAGCCTCTGCCCGCGAACAGTGATTAAATCCGCAGCTCCCGCGCCTGCGCCAATGAAATGAATTGTCATAATTTTTCCATAATAAACTTGTTTTATTAGCTTATAAATGCTAATAATTAACTATAAGTCAAAAACTAAATAAGGTTCGCCTATATGCAGACCATAACTGTTAATATGCCAGACCCAATGGCAATGATGCTTAATAATGTTTGTGGAAACAGCGATATTGTGAAAGAAGAGCTGATAAAACAGCTGCTTGCTCAACACCTTGAAGATATAGAAGATTATATGGATGCTGTGCGAGCGCGTGATGAGGTTGGAGAAAATTTAAGCCTTGAAGATGCGATGAAAAAATATGGCGTGGCGGGTTAGTTTCTCTCCAAAATCCCAAAAACAATTAGACAAACTTTCCTCGCAAACGCGGGAGAGGATCTTGCGGTATTTATACAAAAAAGTGCAAAACATGGAAAATCCAAGGCAGCTTGGAAAGCCATTGAGCGGTGATATGTCAGGATTTTGGCGTTATCGTGTAGAAGATTATCGGGTTATTTGCGAGATTATTGATGGTGAATTGCTGGTTTTAGTAATAAAAATCGGGCATAGAAAAGAAGTTTATCATTGATAATCCGCGCCCGCGTCGATGAAATGAATGGTCATGATTTTTCCAACTACTGCGTTCCAAACTCTATATTCAAAAAACACGATGGTGTGTTAGCATCGCTACCAGAAATATTATATGTTGTATTACTTGGTGTCGGAAAGCTATTAACATCACAGTTGTTCGCACTGTTGCCATATATAGTCAATTGGCTTAATATTTACACATTTTTAATCATTATAATGTAAGCAATTTTTGTTTTCACAACCTATGGGGGCAAAAATGACTTACAGTGTTGACTTAAGGAAAAGAGTTGTTGATTTTGTTGCTGCTGGC